>Ga0208330_1000279_pt1 | contig 26866 bp, 20 predicted proteins | sample DeeseametaMP1896_FD_184180 | JGI IMG/M metagenome (GOLD analysis project Ga0208330, IMG submission 184180) | Marine microbial communities from the Deep Pacific Ocean - MP1896 (SPAdes) | ecosystem: Environmental > Aquatic > Marine > Oceanic | place: East of Hawaii, North Pacific Ocean | collected... | reverse complement strand
GGGATGATACCGGGATTGAACGGTTGACTCCACCGCCGGCGCCCAAAATCTTTCATGGGTATCAAAGCTGGCGAATGATGGCTTCGAGTTCGATTCGGATTTCTTCCAGAGCCTTGCGCGCCGGTGACTTGGGCGCATCTCCGGCAATGCTTTCCTGCAGCTGCTGACGCGCTCCGCCGATGGTGAAGCCCTTGTCGTAGAGCAGGTGACGTATCTGCCGGACGAGTTCGACATCGCGGCGCTGGTAATAGCGGCGATTGCCCCGACGCTTAACCGGCCGTAGCTGCGTGAACTCCTGCTCCCAATACCGCAGAACATGCGGTTTGACCGCGCAGAGTTCGCTCACTTCACCAATGGAGAAATAACGCTTTGCCGGAATTTCCGGCAGTTCCAGCGTGGGAACCTGGACGCGCTCAGGTGCTGCTGCGGGCACTTTCGTCGACTCGGCTGCGGAGTTTCTGACCAGGGCGGAACGTCACAACGCGGCGCGCGGAGATCGGAATCTCCTCGCCGGTCTTCGGGTTGCGGCCCGGTCGCTCTCGCTTGTCTCGCAGTTCGAAGTTCCCGAATCCCGAAAGCTTGACCGGATCGCCTGCTTCCAGCGAGCGACGGACTTCCTCGAAGAACAATTCGACGAATTCCTTCGCTTCCCGCTTGTTGAGTCCGAGTTCCTCGAACAGCGTTTCCGCAAGGTCTGCCTTGGTCAACGCCACACTTATTCCCTGAAGCTAACCCCCAATTCGGTGCCGAGGGCCGCCCGAATACCAGCAACAGCCTCGTCCACCTCCCGATCGGTTAGCGTGCGCGTTTTATCTTGGAAAATCAAGCTCAAAGCGACGCTTTTGCAGGAATCGGGTAAGCCCGCACCACGATAGACATCAAACACGCCAGTTTTTTGCAGAAGTTCACCGCCGGCATCGCGGGCCACCCGCAGCAAATCACCGACCTGCAACGGTTCCGGGCACACCACGGCGAGGTGCCGGCGCACCGCAGGCTGATCGGTCACGGGCGTGTAGGCAGGCGCTTGGCCGTTGAGCACGGCAGCGAGTTCGATCTCGAAGAGCATGGTGTCCTGACCAACGTCCAGCCGCTTGGCGGCTGCCGGGTGCAGGCGGCCCAGCCAGCCCACTGCGGCTCCATCAACCAGCAATCGTGCCGACTGGCCGGGATGCAGCGCCGGATGCGTTTCGGCCCGGCATTCCAGTTCGCACCGCGTCTGCTGCGCCAGCGCCTCGACATCGGCCTTCACGTCGTAGAAGTCGACCGGGCGCGCGTCGCTGTCCCAATGCTGCGCCCAGCGAGGGCCCGCGACCAACCCCGCCAATACCCGCGGCTGGTTCACATCGTCATTGTCGGCGGGATGAAACTGCAATCCGATCTCATACACGCTGAGCCGATCCTGCCCGCGCGCACGGTTGTGCTTTAGCACGCCCACCAATCCACTCCAGAGGGTCGTGCGCATCACTGACATCTGCTCGGCGATGGGATTGTCGACCGGAACGACTGGTTGCCCGCCCGAGAGCAGCGCGTTGATCTGGGCGTCGACAAAACTGTAAGTGATGACTTCGCTGTAACCACGGGAACACAGCAAATCATGAATGCGATGCCTGCTGACCTGCCCTTCCGGCAACTGACCAAAGCCCAGCTCGACCGAGCGCGGGCCACCGGGAAGGTGGTCGTAACCGACGACGCGGGCAATCTCCTCGACCAGGTCTTCCTCAATGGTCAGATCGTAGCGGTGCGACGGCGGCGTAACTTGCATGCGATCGCCACCGTCTTGCTCCACTACACAGCCCAGCCGCTGCAGAATGCCGCGAACGGTATCCTCTTCGATCGCGCCGCCGAGCAGTGCCGCCAAGCGAGTGAGTCGGAGCGAAACCGCCGGCTGCGCGGGCACGTTGGCCCAGGACGTGACCGGGCCCGCGTCGCCGCCACAGACCTGTAGCACCAGCGCGGTTGCCCGCTCCATTGCCACGGCCTGCAATTGCGGATCGACACCGCGCTCGAATCGATAAAGCGCGTCGGAAACCAGCTTGAAACGCCGGCCGATTCCGGCAACGGCCTCAGGCGTGAAGCACCCGGCCTCCAGAAAAACCGCGGTCGTGGCGTCCGACACCGCCGATTCGGCACCGCCCATGGCGCCGGCAAGCCCCACCGGCCCGGATGCATCCGCGATCACCAAACAGGCTTCGTCTAGATCGATAGCCTGGTCATTCAGCAAGGTCAGCGCCTCCCCATGCCGGGCGCGACGCGCCGTCAGGCCGCCCGAGAGCTTGGCATCGTCATAGGCGTGCATCGGCTGACCCAGCTCGAGCAGCACATAATTGGTGATATCAACCAGCGCGCTCTTGGGTCGCAGCCCGGCCCGGCGGAGGCGTTCGCGCATCCAGGTCGGCGTGGGCCGCGAAGCATCAACGCCCGTGATAAGCCGACCGTAAAGTGAGGGGCAGTCGGACATGTCGTCCGATACCACCTCTCGCTGCCCGGCATGTGCGGCAACAATCGTCGGTATAGCCACCGGTGACCAATCGGCTTCGTAAAGGACGGCCACATCACGCGCCACACCGCGAATGCTGGTGCAATCGCCCCGGTTGGGCGTCAACTCGATCTCGATAACGTTGTCGTCTGCGCCGATTGCCGCACGGAAGTCGGCCCCCGGCTCGCCAACGTCGAACAACTCCATCAAACCATCGGCGGCGTCGCCCAACCCCAGCTCGCGCGCAGAGCAGAGCATGCCCTGCGACTCCACGCCGCGGAGCTTGGCCTTCCTGATCTTGATGCCACCGGGCAGTTCGGCACCGACCGCCGCCAGCGGCACCAGCACGCCCTCACGGACATTGGGCGCACCGCAGACGATCTGGATATGCTGAGCGCCATCGTTGACTTCACACACCCGCAGCTTGTCGGCATCCGGATGCGGGTTCACCGCCTCGACCCGGGCCACCACGACGCCGGTGAACGGCGGGGCCACTGGTGCAACCGAGTCGACCTCCAAACCCGCCAGGGTGAGGCGCTCGGCCAGATCTTCCGGCGTATCGCTGACCGAAACCCATTCGGACAGCCACTGGCTACTGACTTTCATCGATACCGTTCCTACTGAAACTGCGAAAGAAAACGCAGGTCGTTCTCAAAGAACAAACGCAGGTCATCCACGCCGTACCGCAGCATGGCCATGCGCTCCATGCCCATGCCAAAGGCATAACCGGTGTAGATCTCCGGGTCGATACCCGCGGCGCGCAACACGTTCGGATGCACCATCCCGCAGCCCAGGATCTCCATCCAGCCCGCGCGGCCGTTCAGATCCTCGTAGTGGATATCGACTTCGCAGGACGGCTCCGTGAACGGAAAATACGACGGTCGAAAACGGGTCTTCACTTCGCGCTCGAAAAAGGCACTGAGAAACGCTTTGAGGTCCGCTCGCAGATCCGCAAAGCTCACCCCTCGTGCCACGTATAGCCCTTCAAGCTGGTGAAACATCGGGCTGTGGGTGCGGTCGGAGTCGCAACGATAGACGCGGCCGGGCGCGATGATGCGCAGGGGCGGCTCTCGTTGCTCCATCATGCGAATCTGCACCGACGACGTATGCGTGCGCAGCACCCGGCTACCCTCGCCCACGTAGAACGTATCGTGCATTGCGCGCGCCGGATGGTTCGGCGGGAAATTCAACGCCTCGAAGTTATGGTAGTCGTCCTCGACCTCCGGCCCCTCGACGGTCTCGAAGCCAATGGTGCCGAACAACGCGCTGATGCGATCAATCACGCGGCGAATCGGATGAGCCCCACCGTACTCAAGCCCACGCCCCGGCAAGGTGACGTCGATCGCCTCGCCCTGCAGGCGTGCATCGATGGCCTCTCGCTCCAGGGTTTCACGGCGACTATTGATCTGCTCGATCAACGCCTGCTTGGTCTCATTGACCTGCGCGCCGAAGCTCCGGCGCGTGTCAGGGTCCATGCCACCCAGTGTTTTCAACAACGCGGTGATCCGGCCCTTTTTGCCCAGCATCTCGACACGCACCGCATCCAATGCGGTGGCGTCCGACGCCGAGGCGATCCGCGCAGCCGCATCCTCGTGCAATGCATTCAGATCTTCTGACATCCCGTTGATCCGATTAATTATTTATCAGTTGTACAACATCCGAGACAGCCGTTCGGATGGCCATCACGGGCAACAAAAAAGGGGAAGGCCAATAAGCCTTCCCCTTTCTGATTCAACTGTCACATTGTCATCGTCCGGCATGCCGGACAAACAATGCGGGTCAGAGGCTGGCCTTGGCTTGCTCGGCGAGCTGACCAAAAGCCACTGAATCGTGTACGGCAATATCTGCCAACACCTTGCGATCCAGTTCCACGCCAGCTTCCTTCAATCCGTGAACGAAGCGGCTGTATGACAATCCGTTGATCTTGGCGGCTGCGCCGATCCGCTGGATCCACAGGGCGCGGAACTCGCGCTTGCGGACCTTGCGATCGCGATAGGCGTACTGACCGGCCTTGGTGACCGCCTGATTGGCAACACGGAAGCTACGACTGCGAGCGCCGTAATAACCCTTGGCGGCCTTCAGAACCTTCTTGTGTCGTGCCTTGGCGGTAACGCCGCGCTTGACTCGTGGCATGACGATTTCCTCTTGATCATCGACCCGTCAGGCGGGTCGAAACAAACATTAAACGTAGGGCAGCATCCGCTCTACGGCTTTGGTGTCGCAGCTAGCGACCTGCGTCACCTTGCGCAGCTGGCGGCAGCGCTTGGCGTTTTTCTTGGTCAGGATGTGGCGGTGATGGGACTGCATCCGCTTGAAACCACCACTTCCGGTGCGCTTGAAACGCTTCGCGGCGCCCCGGTTGGTCTTCATCTTCGGCATGACAACTCTCTGTCGATTCTTAGTTCTTACGCGGCGCCATCACCATGATCAGCTGCCGTCCTTCCATTTTCGGTCGCTGTTCGACGCTGGCCAATTCGTCCAGCTCTTCGCGAACGCGATCGAGCAGGCGCATTCCGATTTCCTGGTGCGCCATTTCGCGCCCCCGGAACCGCAAGGTCACCTTAATCTTGTCACCGTCTTCCAGAAACCGACGCAGGTTCCGGAGTTTCGTCTGGTAATCGCCTTCGTCAGTGCCAGGCCGGAACTTAACTTCCTTGACCTGAATCTGCTTCTGCTTTTTCCGGGAACTCTGCTGCGACTTCTGCTTCTCGAAGATGTGCTTGCCGTAATCCATGATCCGGCACACAGGCGGCTCAGCCTGCGGTGCAACCTCTACTAGATCGAGTCCGGCTTCCGTGGCCTTCGCTAGCGCCTCTTCAATACCGACGATTCCGACCTGCTCACCTTCTGCATCGACCAGCCGAACCTTCGGCACCGTAATTTGGTCGTTGCGCCTGTCCTGTCTTTCCCGGGCGATACCTTCGTCCTCCAATCAAAACCAGTGTTCAGTACCTCTATCCGGCACCGATGGGACCGGAAAACGGCAAGCCCTCGCCGTCGTCACCCGACGCATGAGGGCCGCGGATTGTATGCGACCGCCGCCAGGTCCTCAACATCAGTTCGCGAATTTTGTTGGCGCACGCCGGAGCCTGAGCCCTTCGCGGGACCACCATGCCTATAAATTACTTTATGCAAGTTTCTTATCTATCTGTTTTTAATCGATATTGCCGATAACAACACTTCGTCAAAGGCATCTGCACCGTTGCGGTTTCTCTTCGCCGCATCGAGGCTTTCGGTGCTGTCGACTCAGGGGCGATGCGCGTTTACGCGCTCCGACCGACAACATATGCGCCGGGTCAGCGGGCGAAAAGAGCACGGCCAACGTCTCTGAAGCCTTTGAATTCCAGCGCGTTCCCGCTTGGATCTCGCAGAAACACGGTCGCCTGCTCGCCCGGTTGGCCGACGAAGCGCCGCCGCGGCGCCAACTCAAAAACCACCGCTCGCGCGGCCAGGCGATCCACCAGACGCTGCCAGTCATCCAGCGGCAAAACCACACCAAAATGAGGCACTGGCACGTGATCACCATCCACTGGCTTCGCCGAACGACTCCCGCCCTCGCCCGCACCATGAGCGAGGTGGACCACGAGTTGATGACCGAAAAAGTCGAAGTCAACCCAGGTCGCGGCGCTACGCCCTTCCGTGCAACCCAGGGTCTCACCGTAGAAATGTCGCGCGCTGGCCAGTTCGGCCACCGGGATGGCCAGATGAAAAGGACTGAGTTCGCTCATCGCTCGGCAGCATAGGCAAACACCGCGCTCACCAACAGCCCGGGCTTGCAACCCGGCGCTGACCCAAGACATCCTTTTCGCGCATCGCGGATGGGGAGGCCTCGTACGCTGACCGATTCCGGCTGCCCACAAGACGCTCAGCGGATCTTGATTCGATCAGCTGGCGTCATCATTTACGGGTGTCGTTCTGAGACCCGACACACTTGACTCAAGGCGCCATGTCGAAACACAGCGTGCTCGCGGCACTGCGGGATGCCGTCGAATCCCGAATTCTTGGGCAAACCCATCTTGTGGAGCGGCTGCTCATCGCGCTGCTCGCTGATGGCCACCTGCTCGTCGAGGGCGCGCCAGGACTGGCGAAGACCACGGCGATCAAAACCCTGTCGGATCATCTCGACGCGGACTTCCATCGTCTGCAGTTCACACCGGACCTGCTGCCGTCCGACCTGGTGGGCACCGAGATCTACCGGCCGGAAGCTGGTGCATTCGAGTTCCGGCAGGGACCGATGTTCCACAACCTGCTGCTGGCCGACGAGATCAACCGGGCTCCGGCGAAGGTGCAATCTGCGCTGCTGGAAGCCATGGCGGAACGCCAGGTGACCGTGGGTCAGACCACCTACCGGTTGCCCGACCTCTTTCTCGTGATGGCGACGCAGAATCCGATCGAGCAGGAAGGCACCTACCGATTACCCGAGGCGCAGCTCGACCGGTTCCTGATGTACGTCAAAGTGGGGTACCCGGATGCGGCAACCGAGCGCGCCATCCTGCGCCTGACCCGGAACGACGAACGCAGCATTGCTCCACCGGCTACGGGGCTAAAAGTCACGCAGGCCGATGTGATGGCAATGCGCGCGGCCTGCTTGGAATTGCATTTGGATGAGGCGGTCGAGGAATACATCGTCCAGCTAGTCCAGGCAACGCGCACGCCAGCCGCCTACGGCGATGATCTGGCGCGGTGGATCGAATTTGGCGTAAGCCCACGCGGCACACTGGGCCTGGAACGCTGCGCCCGCGCCCATGCCTGGCTGCGCGAGCGCGATTACGTCTCGCCGGATGACGTACAGGCCATCGCTGCCGATGTGCTGCGCCACCGCGTGCTGCTCAGCTTTGAGGCCGAGGCCGACGGCGTTGACAGCGATGCGGTCGTCCAACACCTGCTGGAACGCGTGCCCGTCGCCTGATGCCCGCTGCCGACCCGACCCGGATCGATCTGGACGCATTGATCGCGTTGCGCCAGCAGGCGCATGTGCTGGATCTCAGCTCCCGCCCCCGGGTCATGACCGACCTGGCCGGCGCACATGCCTCGGGTTTCCGCGGGCGCGGCATGGAGTTCGACGACTATCGCGTCTATCAGCCTGGTGATGATTTGCGCGCCATGGATTGGCGCGTCACCGCTCGGACGGGCACGCCTCACATTCGCCTCTACCATGAAGAGCGCGAACGGCCGGTCATTCTCTGTGTCGATTTACGGCCCGCCATGTGGTTTGCCACGCGAGGGCGGTTCAAGGCGGTTTGTGCCGCCGAAGCCGCCGCGCTATGCGCCTGGGCAGCCCTGGAGAACCGCGATCGCGTTGGCGGCCTGAGTTTTGACGACAGCCGCCATGTCGAGATCCGCCCGGGTGGCCGGCGACAACTGCTGCACTGGCTGCACGCCCTGAGCGAACACGGCGACCGAACAGCCTCGCCCCGTTCCGACGCCCTCGCCCAACTTCTGCGCCGGCTGCTGCGTACGGCACGCCCCGGCGCACTGGTTGGACTCTTCAGTGATTTCCGCCAGCTCGGCGCGATGGAATCGGCGCTATTGCGCAAGCTGGGCCAGCGAGTGGAGCTGATACTCGGCTTTGCGGTCGACCCGATCGAGCGCGAGCTTCCACCCGCCGGTCGCTACCCATTAATAGATGATTCCGGGCAGATCCAGTGGATCGACACCAGTCAGCGCGCGCACCGAGACCGCTGGGTCGAACACTATCGGCTCCGGCGCGGCGCGGCGGAGTCCGCCGCACGCGCCAGCCGGGCCCATTGGGTGGAACTGGGCACCGAACGTGATCCGGTCGAATCGCTCACCGCGGCCCTGGGTCGGCGGCGCCAGATCGCATGAACCCTGCAGGCAATGATCCGCTTGCGCAGCTGCGTGACGTGCACCTGCCGCCTGACCCCGGCTGGTGGCCGCCCGCGATCGGCTGGTGGTTGGCAGCGCTGGCCTGCCTGATGGTGATTGCTGGCGCAGTACTGCTCATCCGTTGGCTTCGGCGCCCGACACTGTTTCGCGACGCTCGGCGCGAGCTGGACCGGATCGCCAGCCAGGTGGACGACGCCGGGTTCGAGCCGGCGCTGGCCGCCTGGTTCCGGCGATGCATGGTCGTCCGCGACGGCCCGCAAACGGCCGGACTGACCGGCGCCGCCTGGCTCAACCAGTTGGAACGATCAGCCCCGGACACGCCGATCCAGCCCGTGTGGGAACAGCTGTTCGTGCAACGTTACCAGCCGGCGCATGGGCCGCTGACGGACCGCGAGACCCTGCTGGCGACCTGCCACCAATGGTGTCGGGAGGCCCTGCGATGATCGAGCTGCTGTGGCCCTGGATGCTGTTCGCATTGCTCCTTCCCTGGCTGGCGTATCGCCGCGCGCCAGCGGTGCGCGCCGGCCGCGCGGTGCGGCTGCCGATTTATGTCGAGTTGCAAGCCGCCGCTGCGGCCTCGCGGTCTCAGCGGTTCATGCCGGGATGGCGGGCTGCTGCCTGCATCGCGGCCTGGGTCTTGTTAGTGGTCGCCGCCAGCAGACCGGTGTGGCTGGGCGACCCGATCCGGCTCCCCGCCAGCGGTCGCGACCTGATGCTGGCCGTCGATGTCTCCGGATCCATGGAGGAATCCGACATGGTGGTCGAGGGGCGCCGGGTCAACCGGCTCCAGGCGGTGCAGTCCGTCGCTGCCGACTTCATCGAACGGCGGGTCGGAGATCGCGTGGGACTGATTCTGTTCGGTGATCGCGCCTACGTCTATTCGCCGCTGAGCCTGGATCGCGACACAGTGGCGACACTGCTCGCCGACGCCCTGGTCGGGTTGGCTGGACAGAAGACCGCCATCGGCGATGCCATCGGGCTCGCGGCCAAGCGTCTGCAAGACAGCCCTTCAGATCATCGCGTGCTGGTGCTGTTAACCGACGGCGTCAATACCGCCGGCGAGTTGAACCCGGACAAGGCAGCGGAGTTGGCGAGCACGCTCGGCATTCGCATTCACACCATCGGATTCGGCAGCGGGGCGCAAGCCTTCGGCGGCTTTTTCCAGATTCAGCAATCGCAAATCGATGAGCCGCAGCTCCAGCGCATTGCGCAGCAAACCGGTGGCCGCTACTTCCGGGCTCGCAACACCGAGGAGCTGGAGGCGATCTATCAACTGCTGGATGACATCGAACCGGTCGAGGTCGATGCCCTCAGCCTGCGCCCGCAGGACGAGCTGTTTATCTGGCCGCTGGCACTCGCCGGGCTATTCGCCGGGCTGGTCGCCCTGCCCCTGCCGCGCCGGACGCGAACGGAGGCCGCCTCATGACCTGGCTGGACAGTTTCCACTTCATCCGTCCGCTGTGGCTGCTGGCGCTGCTGCCATGGCTGGCATTGGTGGTTCGTGCCGGACGCAACGGCGGCGATGACACTCGCTGGACGCGTGTGATCGACCCGGCCTTGCTCCGGGCCCTCACGCCATCCGGCAGTGATGTTCGTCCCGCCCCGCTGGATCGCCTGACGGTCTGGGCTGCGCTGCTGGGCGGCCTGATCGGCGTTATCGCCCTGGCCGGCCCGTCGTGGCGCTACCAGCCGACCCCGGTATTTCAGACCAGTCAATCGCGAGTAATCGTGATGGATTTGTCGGAATCCATGAACGCACAGGACCTTGCACCCGATCGACTGACCCGGGCGCGGTTTGCCGCGCTGGACCTCATTGACGCTCTACCCGACGGGCGCATCGGCGTCGTCGCCTTCGCCGGCACAGCCCATTCGGTTGTCCCGCTGACCGCTGACCATCGCACCGCACGCCATCTGGTCAGCACTTTGTCGCCCGACCTCATGCCGGTGCCCGGCAGCAACGTGGCGGCCGGACTTCGACAAGCGGAATCGCTGTTAACCCAGGGCGATGCCTGGAACGGAGACATCGTGCTGCTGACCGACTCCGAACCCGATGCGGCTGCGCGAACGATTGCTCAACAGCTGTCGGGCCAGGGATTCCGACTCGCGGTGGTTGGCTTTGGGACCGCCGACGGCGCACCGATACCCAGTGCCCGGGGCGGCTGGATACACGGGCGCGATGGCCGCATGAGCCTCGCCAAACTGGACGAAGACGGATTGCGCCGCCTTGCCGCAAATGGCGGAGGACGTTATCTGCGCATGCCGGCCCAGGCCATCACGCCGCAGCAACTGGGCCTTTCGGAGGTCTCGCGCCAGACTGCCGACGGTGGCGAGGATCACCGGGAGACGCAGCAATGGGAAGATGCCGGTCCCTGGCTTCTGTTTCCGCTGGTTCCGCTGATGCTGCTGGCATTCCGACGGGGGGCGCCCTGGCTGACCATCGTTGTCCTGCTGGCCGCCCCGCTCCCGCGCGCCGAGGCCTTCGATATTCACACGCTGTGGAAGAATGCGGATCAACGCGGACACGATCTGCTGCAATCCGGTGAACCCGCACAGGCCGAAGAGACGTTCAGCGATCCACGCTGGCGCGGTATCGCTGCCTATCGCGCGGGTGACTACGAAGCCGCGATCGCAGCGTTTACTGACCCGAAAACCGCAGACGACGCATACAACCTGGGCAATGCCCTGGCCCGCGCCGGTGATCTGGACGGGGCCTCTGACGCCTACGCCAAAGCGCTGGAGCTGGATCCGCGACATGACGACGCCGCGTTCAATCAATCTCTAATCGACCAGTTGAAGCGGCAGCAGGACCAGCAAGCCGATCAGGGCGGTGAACAGGAAGACGGGGACGACCGCGGCGAGCAAGACGACCAAAACCCAAAGAACAACTCGGAGGACGGCAGTCAGGCGTCCGATTCATCGCAGTCGGCGAACGATGCTCAGTCGCGATCCCGCGGCGAGCCGAACCGCCAGGACTCGGGTGAGCCGTCCGACGCCGAGGACGCAAGCGAAGAATCGCAGCGCGAAGAGGCCGGCGAACAGGCAGAGCGGACGCCCGAGCAGGCCAGCGAAGACGCCGAACCATCGCAGGACCAGACCGCCCGGAGCGCCGCTGGCGATCCAGGCGGAGACGAAACCGATCCGGCCAAACAGGCTGCCGTTCAGCAGTGGCTGCGACGCGTGCCGGATGATCCGGGCGGCCTGCTGCGCAACAAATTCCTGCTGGAGCAACAGCGCCGCCAGGCGCAACGACAAGGTGACGGTGATGGCTAGGGCTTACGCAATCCTGTTCGGACTGGGGTTGTTGCTGGCGACGCCGGCGTGGGCGATCACCAGTGCCACGGTGGACCGCAATCCGGTCATGGTCGGCGAGACGTTCAATCTCACGCTGCGCACGACACATGACGCGGATGTATCGCCAGATTTCTCGGTATTGGAGCGGCAGTTCCGCTTGCTGAACACGGTAAGCGGTTCGGAGTACCGCCTCGTCAACGGCCGGGCTTCGCGGAGTCGACACTGGACCACCACCCTGGTCGCAACACAGCCGGGCGAATACCGGATTCCGGCCATTGCTGTGGGGGCCGAAAGCAGTGACCCGATCAACATCCAGGTCCTAGCGTCGGCGAGCGGTGACGGTCCGCGCGATGCCTTCGTGGAGTTCGAGGCGGACCAGCGCGACCCCTACCTGCGGGAGAAGGTGCTGCTGACGACCCGCCTGTATGTCAGCGGCGACCTCGTATCCGGGCAGCTCGGCGAACCCGTCGCCGATGGCGCCGTCGTCGAACAGATCGGCGAGCAGACCGAGTCCCGAGCCGTTCGCGACGGCGAACGCTATCACCTCTTCGAGCGTCGCTACGCGCTGTTTCCGGAACAGGCGGGCACGTTGACCATCGAGCCACCGCAGTTCACTGGGGAACTGTCCACAGGACGGCGACGATCCTCAATGTTCAACCTCGGCCAGTTTGCCGGACAGACTCGGAAGATCTACGCGGAAGCCGACCCGATCACACTGACCGTGCAAGCACCTCCAGCGGATTGGCGCGGGCCTTGGATACCGGCCTCCAACGTGGAGTTGGTGCAGACGCTCGTGCCCGATACGGGTCCTTTCATCACCGGGGAACCGTTTAGCCGGGTCATCGAGTTGCTCATCGACGGACAGTTGCACACGCAAATCGAACCGCTGCGTCCGGAGCAGCCAGATGGCGTACAGGCCTACGGTGACCCGGCGGATGCAACCACCCGGGAATCCGCGTTCAACGTCCAGGCCCGTATCGCTCAGCAGTGGGCCTTGATTGCCAACCGGCCGGGGTCGCTCACGGTGCCCGAACTGCGGTTTCGGTGGTGGGATACCGACGACGACAGCCCGCGTGAGACTGTCATCCCGGCGCGCACAATACGGGTCGAGCCCGGAGCTGGCCTGGAGATGCCGCCTCCGCAGACCACCGAACCCGAGATGCAGACGCCTGGCACCGCCCCAGCTGGCGAACCCGACGCCGAAGCGACAGGGTCACGACGCTGGTTCTGGCTCAGCGGATTGCTGGCATTCGGCTGGGCGGCGACGGCTTGCGCGTGGGCCTGGTCGACGCGAGGGCGGCAACCGCGTCCGCCCGCCGCCGAAAAACCCCGGCCACGCATATCGCGACGCGACGTCCAGCGGGCGCTTGGTCAACGCGACCCCGCATTGGCACGTCAAGTGTTGCTGAACTGGGGCCGGCAACGCCATGCGCCGCAATCCATCGTCTCGCTTGATGACATCGCTCGCCTGGAAGGCGACCCGGAACTCTCACTGCAGCTTGATGCGCTAGATGCTCTGCTCTTTGGCACGGCCGACAAGCCAAAGTTATGGAACCCTGATCCGCTCATCGCCTGCGTCGGCCGCTTGCCCGGCTCGCGCCCCTCACGCTCGTCCAGTTCGACCCTGCCGCCGCTATACCCCACCGCTTAGAGCCGGGCCCTCGAAGCGTTGGGCGGCAACGCCCGCCCCTTCATCGCGGGTAGGCACACCTGGGGAAAAGTGTGGCATTCTTCAGGGGTTGGAAATGATGTCTCTATTGAATCGTAAGCATGGTTTGCTTGGATCCGGCGCAAAAAAAACCCCCGCGCCACATGGCTACAGGGGCAACAAGTCGCCTGTTGGGCTCGCGCCCGTCAGACGGACTCCATGGAAGCTGGATCTGACATTCGGTGCTCAGACACTGGGTAAGACGTCTGAACGACCAAAATAGTTGCACGTTCCTAGATAAACGGATTCCGCATCAAAAAGCGGACATCAAAAAACCCCGGAGACGATACGCCTCCGGGGTTTTATTTTGTGTGACCGCAGTCCCGAACCATTTGGCGGGTCTGTGGGCACGGGCATCTCGTCCGGCGGGTTCGTGAGTGCACCGGGTCCGGCCATCAACTCCCTCCTCTACCACCACTCATAACCGAGCGTTCGCCCGGCCCCATGAGCGCCTCGCGCAACGCGGCGTTACGCCGCCGTAGCGAAGTGATGGGCGCTTCGACGCTCGCGTGCAGCGCCTCCGCCCGGTCCAGATCAGCCAGAGCGACATCCAACTGCCCTGTCACGCCGCGCACCTTGGCGCGCAGGTAGTACGACCAGCCGAGCATGATGGCGTCGTCCGGCGAATGGGTCGTGACCCGGTCCATCGCCGCCTGCGCCGCTACCAGGGCCTCACCTGTACGCTCTAGCGCGAGCAAAGCCTCGGCGCGGGTAAATGCAGCGACGTAGCCCACGACGACCTGATACAGGTCGCGGTCGATCAGGATCTCGTCCACCTCATCTAGCAGCGGCAACGCCTCCGCAGCGCGGCCAGCCTTGATCAGCACGTCGGCCAGAAACCGTTGGCTAACGGCCAGATCGTGTGTCCGGCCACTGGTGACTTTCTCGATCTCTATCGACTCGCGAAAAGCTGCCGCCGCCTTGTCGAACTGTTTCTGGCGGTAGTACAGGCTGCCCAAATTGTTGATGGTGGCGGACATCGATTGCGGATCGCCTGGTTCGGCACGCCGGTATATGTCGACGGCGTGAAGGTTGGCCTCGATCGCGCCATCGACATCGTCCAAGCGCTGCCGATGGGTGGCCAACTCGCCGTAGAGAAACGCCAGGTTGATCCCGCCTTGTGGGCGGCTTGCCTGTTCGACCGGGATGAACGTCTCAATGGCGTCAATCGCGCTCCGGTGAGCGGCCTCATCAGCGACGACGTGACCTAACGCACTCATCACACGGACCAGCCCAAGGCTGTCAGCGCGGTCATCCCGCCGGTAGGCTGCTGCGGCACGGCGCAACAGCGTTTCCGCGCGCTCGCTGTCGTCCATGTACCAGTATCCCTGACCCAGCAGTTCAAGCGCGTAGGCATCAACCCGGCCTTGTGCCTCGGTGAACTCCACGACGGGCGCCAGCGCGGCAACGACCCGGCTGGGGTCGGTCTGGAACAACAGCATCTCGCCCAGCGCGCTCAAGCTTGCGATAGAACTGGACGCGTCGTCGGCCAACGCCCCGACTGCGCGTTCGATCTCCGAGTCCAGATGCGCGCGCAACACGGCTGCGCTGTCGTCGTCTTCCAGCGCGCGCCCCAGAATGCGGATCATTGCTGTCCGCAGTGCATTTTGCAGGTCGGCCTGTTCCTGCTGGAGTTGGCTGGCGACCCTCAGATCACGCAGTGCGGCTTTGGTTTGCCCGGCAAAGTAAACGCTGGCCCCCAGGCCGGTCGCCAGCGCCACGACTAGCGCGACGACAGATGCCACTGGCACCGCGTGGCGCCGCAAGAAGCGGCTGGCGAGATAACTGCGGCCGCCTTCCCTCGCCTTGACTGGTCGCCGCATGAGGTAGGCGTCGATGTCGTCCGACAACGCCTGCGGAGTGGCGTAGCGAGCCTGCGCATCGCGTCGCATCGTACGTTGCAGAATAGCGTCCAGATCACCGGTCAGCTCGGCTGCAGTGGCGGGCGTTGATTCGGCGCGAAGAGCGATGGCGGATGCCAGTGGCGCTTCGCCGGTACGTACTTGGTCGATGATTTCGGCCATCGAGCCAGTCGGGTCGACCGGAGTCCTGCCGGTCAGCATCTGAAACAGCACCACTCCAAGCGAGTACACATCCGTAGCGGTGGTGACGGCTGCACTGGAAAGCTGCTCGGGCGAGGCATAGGCCGGGGTCAAGGCGCTTTGTGTCATCGTCGAGTGGTCAAGCGACGGGTCAACCAGCTTGGCGATGCCGAAATCCAGCAGCTTGACCTCGCCCTGATGTGAGACGAACACATTGCCGGGTTTGATGTCGCGATGAATAACCAGCCGACTGTGCGCATGCGCCACCGCCGCACACACCTGCTGGAACAAGCGTAAGCGGGCGTCCGTGGTCAAGCGGTGGCTGGCGCAGTAGCCGGTGATCGGCTCGCCGTCCACGTACTCCATCACCATGTAAGGTCGACCATCGGCGGTTTCACCACCGTCCAGAATGCGGGCGATACCGGGATGCTCCAGTGCGGCGAGCAGGCGCCGCTCGGCATGAAACCGCACCCGCGCAGCCGCTGAGGCTAGCGTGACAACCTTGAGCGCGACGCGCTGTTCGTATGCCCCATCGGCTCGCTCAGCGAGGTAGACCTCGCCCATACCGCCACGGCCGATCAGTGCCTTGATCTGCCAGGGTCCGGTACGGCTGCCGTTCGCCAACGGTTCGGCCGGAACGCTGGTGTCAGCCCCGCCCGTGGCAAAACGGCTGTCGGCGAGTTCGACATTCTCAGCTTCTTTCAGAAGTGCCAGCACTTCATCGGCGAGTGCCGCATCCCCGGCGGCACGACCGTGAACCCACGCCGCTCGGTCGGCGGTCGGCATGGCATATGCGCCGTCAAAGAGATCAGAAACGCGTTGCCAGCGCCACGCCATATTGTCGTCTTGTCGGTTCACGCCGTCTGCTCCGCGACTGTTCTGTGTTTCCCTAAAGATGATAAGCCCGCAAAACAGCGGCGGATTCGGACATCCCGTCCGCAAGTCGTCACCGGTGTACCGTTCGGGCGCTCCCCGCGCCGGCACGGTCCGTCTGGCTGCTTATTGGCGGCGAATCAGCTAATCGCGCCGCCTCCCAAATGTCGCCGCAACCATGCCCGAGCTTTGACCCAATCGCGGCGCACGGTTTTCTCGGTCACGCCCAGCAGCGCGGCCGTCTCGTCGTTGCTATAGCCGGCAAAGTATCGGCACTCGACCACCGCCGCCAGGCGTTGATCCAGTTCGCGCAAGCTCGCCAGCGCGCCGTCCAGCGCCAGCAACTCGGCATCGGAATCGGAATCGTTGTAGCTCGGCTCGGTGACGGCCTCCAATGGAAGCGGCTTGGACTTGCCCCCGCGTTTCTGTGCGTGGCGTCGACGAGCTTCATCCACCAGTACTTCGCGCACGGTGTTGGCTGCTGCGGCCATGAAGGCAGCCTCGGATGGCCAGTCCTGTGATCGCGCCAGACGCAGATACGAGCTGTTAACCAGCGCCGTGGTTTGCGGGTCATCCAGACCCGGCCAGCGGCGGCGTTCCCGGCGAGCGGAGACCTTGAGGCGGCTGTAGCACAACTCGATGAGTTGATCGACGGAGACGGTCACAGGCATCCCAAACGGCATTGCAGACGCAGCAGATTCTACAGAGTGGCGGTTGCCGATTAACTAAACCGGGCGACCGGTCACATCGCGGCTTGCGCCGAAAAATGTCCGGGCTTTCGTCAGCCTTACGCATAGACCCGATGAGCTCAGCGCAATGAGCGAACATCGGGAGTTTGGGCGTGGATACAAATTGGGCACGGTGGGTAGTGGCGGGCTGGGCGAGCAGCGCCTTATTTTTGGTGGCGTGTTCCGACAGCGTCGTGTCGCTGGAGGTCGACGGGCCCGATGCCCCGGTGACGGTGCGTAGCAGCGTATTCGCCGAGGCATTGGCCCAGCCACTGGGCGAGCCGGTGCAGTGCAATCTGAGCCTGTCGACAAACCGGGCGATGCCGGGCGCGCCGGTGCAGATTCTCGGCGTACCAGACACCTTCGGCCCCGCCGCGATCCGCGTGATTGCCCAGACGCCGGATGGCTCGTTGGTCGACCCACTTTTTGTCGCTGTTGGCGCCGCGCCCGACAGCCTGCAATTCGTGACCCCAATCCACCCCAGTCAAGATGCCGATGGTGGATTCGTAGCGCTGGAGCTGGGTGACGGCGCTCAACATTGCCCTCCCCTGGATTTCGAGGTGCTGCCCTTGCCCGACGCGCCGGCGGATTACGCCGAATCCGTCCGCCTGCAGCTCGAGGCCCTGGTGGACGACGTGATTCGTTCAACGGGGCTGGACCCCGATGAACTGCTAGGCGCCGAGCCGCAGGACGTCCTGCCGGGAAACAGCGCGTTCTGGCTGGCCAAGCAGTTCACCAGCGCGGACCGCGAGGATTCACTGCTACGAGTCGCGGCCGGCGCCGGTGCAGATCCTGATCTGCTGCTGGAGCGCATGCTGATGGGCGCCGACCTGGAGGCTCATTTGCAGAACCTGGCGGATGCGTATCAGATGATTCCGCCGGCGCAGCGCGAACCAGCGACGAAAAAACATCGGCAGCGCCGACCGCTGGGGCGAGCCAAGCGCGGCGCTTGTACCAACTTCGAGATCGACCCGCAGAAGCTCGACATCAGCTCCCCCGAAGCATTGTCCCAGCGAATGCTGGCTGTGGCGGGCGGACAGTCCGCCCTTTCCGGGCGCCCAAATGACGGCCTGGCGCTGCTGGGTGGTTACTCGATGACGGAGCTGGGGAACTACCAGAACAACGCCACCTTCGCGAGCACCGGTCTGTTCGTACTCAAGTCCTTGCAAGAGGCCGAGCAGGCGTTACAGCCGCAGACCATCACCGACTTTGATGTACGCGCCGAGACCTTGTGGGTAGAAGATCGCCCGCAAGCGCAGCCGCTGCGCTGGGAGGGGGCCACCATTCATGCCGAAGGCCAGCGCTTCAACGTGTCCAAGGCGACCCTGGAAGGTCTGCTTGGCGGCTTAGGCCTGGTGGGTGGAGGTGCCGCTGCGTTCGGCACGGCGGCCACAGTCGCCGGTCTGGTCGATTCGCAGGGCGTCAGCGCCGCGCTGGACGAAGTGACGGGGAATTCCTGCTTTCAGATCGCGCCCCCCCGGTACGGGCCGATCATCGCCAACGACGAAGCCTGGGTGACCGCGATCATCGAGGGTGCGGCCGTCGAACGGGTGAGTCATCGCCAGTATCGCGGCGTAGACCAGGGCAGCGGCGTACTGAAAGTCACTCTGAATACCGAGAAATTTGCGGCCGATGGCTTCTTTGAGAAGCAGTTCACGGTCGTCGTCGAGCCGCTGAACCTGTCGGTGTCGCGCAGCCAGGTGTTTGTGTCAGAACCGGGCGAGATTGTGGAGTTGTCGGCGTTGGTGACAAACGCGTTCACCGAGCAGGATGATTTCACCTCCCGACTAATCGGCAGCAGCGGTGATGTTGGTGAGATCATCGCCGAGCAGCGCAGTGGCGGCCTGTATGAAATCCGCGTTCGTAGTGCCAGCGATCGAGAGAGCTACCCCACCTTTGTGGAGTTCGAGGCGCAGAACCTCACGCTGCCGCTGGGTGCCGAGAAACGACGCTTACGGGTCAAGCTCGATGTGGATGGCAGCCTGGATATCAGTCCGGACACCGCCTGCTTGCTGCCGAGTCAGCCGCTGGATGTGCGCGCAGAGATCAAGGGCTTCCTACCCGACAATCAGGATGTGAAGTGGACCACCACCGGCGGCAGCTTTACCGACCCCGAGGCGTTGGAAACCGTTTTCACCGCACCGGATGCGCTCGGTGAGGTCGTGCTCACCGTGACCTCGCTTGCGGACAGCGAAGTCGCTGACAGCGTGACCTACACGGTGTCAGAGACGTGCTTGCGCAAGGCCTGGTACCCGAGTGCATCGATCAGCGTGTCGGGCAACGGCGTGTACTCCACGAATCGTGATCCCAGCGGCAGCTCGCCGTGCCCGTTGGACAGTCACGATGATCCGCAGGTTGAGGAACTCCAGACCCCGCAATACCTGCTGGACACCCAGCCACCGGATGTGCCGGATACGGCTGATCTTTGGTTTGGCCGCAGTGATCGCTTCGCGCAAACCCTGGTGAATAACAGCAGCCATCATCAGGGCAGTACCGACACCGTGAGTTGTTCGTCGGTCACGCTGGATTCCAGCGTCGACGGCAGCGTGCTGTATGCATCCGACGCGGACGGCGCGCTGAGCATGGCGATAGCCGCACAGATGACTCAACGCTGCGAGCGTCACGATGATGACAGTGTGGTCTGTGCCGACGTGCAGAGCATCGGCAGTGCCAACGGTTACTACTACCTCAGCCTCGACAAGGAACAACGCTACCGCCTGCAAGGCAGCCTGAGTTGTACCGCGCTTGCGGGCAACATCACGCTGTTTCCATTTGTGGGCACCGTGCAGCGCTTCGTCGACGGGCAAGATCCCTACCAGCCCGAGCCGCCGGTGACGGGTGTCCGTGATGCGCAGGGTGATTACCGCTCGCCGCAACTGTTCAGTGTGAGCTGCAGCGACCCCAACGAACTGACGTTCATCGATCAGGAATTCATCTTGGACGCACCGCAGGCCGGCGACACCGATCTGGTCGTGATCTCGATTTTGGGTTTGGTGCAGGCGGGCACCGATGCCATCGCCAAGGAAGGGTTCGGGCCGCCGGACTTCAGCATGCCCACGTTTCCGCCGCAGCCGCCGCCTGAGCCCACCGTCGGGACCCATACCGGTGCTGTCGATATCGAATTCGAGATCGATCTGGAGGAGCTTCCATGAGCGCTTTTTGCAATAGAAATAACCGGATGCGAACGCCGTTCCTGCTAGCTGCGATCGGGCTCGCAGCCGTCCTGACGGCGTGTGGCGATCACGCTAACCGCACCGCGGCCGCTGGCGCCGAAATGCTGCCCACGACCCTGTCCGGCACCGTGCGCCTGAATAGCGGTATGGCGCTGTCTGGTGCGGCGCTCACGCTGCTGGACAGCACTGGTCGCAGTGTGGCGACCGCCACGAGCGACACAGATGGTCGCTACCGCTTCGACGTGGACGGCGAACGCTTCCGCATACGGGCAGACTATGGATTTTCCGGCGGAGCCCACGTTAGCGCCAGCGTAGTGGCCAACTTGCGCGGGCCGCTGCCCGCTTCGGTGCGCGAGATCGTGCTGCCGGATCTGCGAGATCAGGATCTACTGCTGATAGACGCTGCAGCCAGTGGCGGTGGCATATCGATTTCCGGTCTGCCGCCCCAGGTGACCGGCCTGTGGGCGAGCAGCCACGGATTCGGCGATGAGGCCACGCTCCCGGGTGAACCGGAAACGGCCGATGACGGATTCGTGCCTCTGGGGCACTTCTGGTTCGCGGCCACCGATGCCGCGGCGGCGCCGGTGACGCTGTTCAATCCCGCGCTCCAGGTCGTGGTGCCATTGAGCGAGGACGCGCTGGCGCTGGTCGATGACATCAATCCGGGCAACGATCAGATCGACGTGGCGATCGTGTCGTATAACGACGCAATGGGTCGCTGGCAGGCCGAGAGCAGCGGTGAGCTGGTCGATGCAGACGGCGCCGTCATCACCGAGGCGGAGATCGAATCCATCAATAGCGGGCATTTCGCTGGTGAGGTTCGGCTGCAGTTCGCGGCATCGCATTTCTCCGCCTATGCCGCTGCCTTGTTTTTCCGCAACGGAGAACCGGACTGGAACGATGCCAACGCCGCGCCTGAGATCAAGACCTTGCGCCCGGTCGTGCCGTTCAACGTGGGCAATACCTATGAGGATTTCTGGTTGGGTCGCGCCGTGGGCAGCAGCGAGACCCCGCTGTCCGGTGATCCGGCCGACGATGGGCTGTTGACCTGCGGCAGCGAAACCTGGGTGCAGGCCTCCTACAAGGTGGACCCGAATCGCGGCAGCGCACGCCCGGCGTATCTGCAGGTGTTTCAACTCAGTGGCAGTCTCGCGGACGCCGACGGCAACGACGTGGGAACGGATGTCAGGTATACGGAGAGCCATTGGGTAGGCCGTAACCTGCGTGTCGATGGATGGGACGGCCAGGGCATCATCCAGAGCGCGTTCGTGCGAATCGGCGGCGGCAATGACGTCGGACTGGGCACCAACGGCGGTGCGCTCAACCACCGCAATGGCTATCTGCGTCTGCAATTGACGCAGGCCCCGATCAGCGAAGATAACCCGCGATTCGATACGGTCTTCGAACTGGGAGAAACCGAGGACTACCTGAATAGCTGCTTGTTCGAACTGGGCGTCTCGGTCAGTGGCGAAGCCGGCGATCAGGTCAGCGCAAAGTCGCAGACCTGCGTCGATGGTGATGACTGCCAGATTGCCGTGCTGGAGAACGAGACCGTCACGCTTAATGCCACCCGCGATGGTGCACCCACCGATGTGGATTGGAGCATCAGCGAGCGCGGCTCCAACGCGCAGGCCTGCGCCAGAGGACCGAGCTGCAGCTACCAGCGTAAGACCTCGGTCGTGAGCCTCGGCCGACAAGGCCCCCAGGTGGTCGTGAGCGCCAGCTTCGCACTTAACCCGCGTGTGAGTGTGTCAATCACCGGCCTAGGCCAGGTGCAAGACCAGGCGGACAACCTGAACTGCGATGCACGGGACGCCGCCGCCCCCCCTGTCGCAGAGGACTGCAGAGCAAAATTCCGGCCCGGCAGTACGGTCACCCTGCAGGCTACCCCCGCCGCGCAGCACCGGTTCATTGGCTGGTCTCCCCAGGCTTGTCTGGAGGGCACGCAGAGTGGCACGGCTTGCTCCTTCGTCGTGGCCGCCGATCAGCGGCTACGGCAGCACGCGCGCTTTGCGCCCTTCCCGTTGCTCAGTGTCATACCGGGTGCGGGCGGACGGCTCGTCAGCACACCAGCCGGTATCGGCTGTGACGGCGACGGGGATCGTTCACAGGGGTGTATCGCCGCGTTTGCACCGGGCACCTCCATCACACTTGAAGCGATTGGCAACAGCGAGCAGAGCGCATCCACATGGACGGGCCCCTGCCTGGGCACGCAGGGCAGCATCTGCACATTCACCCTGAACGACGACACCGAAGTCGCCGTCAACTTCACTGATAGCGCCTTGCTGGAACTGGCGATCGAGGGCCAGGGCCGGGTCGAAAGCACTCCTCAGGGCATCGACTGCGACGCGAATACCGGGGCCTGTGCGCAGCGCTTTCCCCTCGGCACAAGGGTAGTTCTGAACTCATTGGCCGCTGCGGATTTCCAGTTCAAGGGCTGGGGTGGGATCTGCTCCGAATTCCTGAGCAACCCCGAGTGCGGATTCGATGTGCAGCAGGATCAGCGGATCGCCGCACGCTTTGGCGAACTGTTTGACTGGCAGGTGGAGGTCACGGGCAATGGTTCGGTGGACGGAACCGGCCGCATCGCCGGATGTACGAGTGAGACCGTCGGTAGCGAGGTCTGTACCGAACGCTACGTAGATGGTCGCAGTGTCGAGTTCTTCGCAAATGCAGCGCAAGGCAACGAGTTCATTGCTTGGGGCGGAGCCTGTGCAGCAGCCGGCGGCGCCAGTACATGCCGGGTCGATGTGGCGGCTGATGCGCGTGTCACAGCCGAGTTTCGCGCCTTGGTCGTCAACCATCGTTTGACGCTGAACTTGTCCGGGGCCCCGGGAGCCGCGGGAGACTCTGAAGAACTGCTGTTCTGCGACACCGGTACGCAGCCTTGCTCTCGCAACTACGCCCAGGGCAGCCGCATCGAGCTGTGGGCCATGGCGGATGACAGCTCGCATCGGTATCGCTGGGGCGAATCCTGTGGCGGCACGCCGGACAACAGCAATTGCGTCATCGAGAACATCACCAGCCCGTTGAACGTGTCCGTTGAGTTCTTCGCACCGGCGCCTGACGGTGACCCGACGCTGAACGTGACGTTCGCCGGCGCGGGTGGCGGCATGGTCAGCGACGATCAGTTCCGCTTGACCTGTAGCTCCGAGGACAGCAATCCCTGCTCAGCGCAGTACGGTCCGGGCACTCGGATCTCGCTTAGCGCCACGCCGTTGAGCACCGACGACGTGTTCGTCGGCTGGACCAGCCCGGCGACCTGCGCCGGCAACGCAAGCAGCACCTGCAGCCTGACTTTGGACGCCGATATCACGGCGACGGTCGAGTTCGCCAAACAGTGAGCGGGGTTGGTTCGGGGCGCGTCACGTCTCCGGATGGAGCCGGAAGCATGAGTGGTTCTGCGGGTGCGGGAGTCGGTCAAAAAACGCCCGCAGGCACCGGGTGCGTCGTCACCGGCTAGCTCAGCGCATCGGCGCCGATCACCGGCGACTAAGCGCCAACCGCCCGCCAGCCGCAGATTCCGGGACCGGAACGACCAAATCGAGCCATATCACCTGGTGCTGGTCGTGCGCACCCTACCGATCGAGCCGCCTGCCGGCGTCACCGACAATGGAACGATGCCGCCGCCGTTGCTCGCAATACTGGTCGCAACTCATGATGAGCCCCCCGCAACTCCTGGTGGTCGCGAGCATGAATCGGCCCGACGATTCACCCCTGACAACCCGCGTTGCCAATGCGCGCACGTCCAGCAGGGATGCATAAACGCTTCGCGCATCGACTGACCACTGCTCGGGCACGCTCGCATCAAACGCCCGTCGTGCGCATTGCCCCAGCTTGATCCCGCCACGGCGGCGGTGGGACACTCCCCGCCCCGAATCACGGGCCGCACACCGCCCTGGCGCGCAGGTCATTCATGCTGCCGCAGCCGGCGAAGGCCTTTGAACTCGATGCTTGAACCCCGCGAGCACCAGATGGTCGCCCGCGCCCGGACACGATTAATCCATAAGGACAAGGACTGATGAGCAACTACACGCAGATTGGCGGCTTGCAGGTCGATTCCGGCCTCAAAACACTGATTGACGAACAGATCTGCCCCGGCACGGGCGTCGATGCCGATGCCTTCTGGAGCGGGCTCGAATCCATCATCAAGACCTTCGCGCCGCGCAATCGCGCACTGCTGGCCAAGCGTGAGGAATTGCAGGCAAAAATCAATGACTGGCACCTGCAGCACAAGGGCCAGCCGCACGACGCAGCCGCCTACAAGGCGTTTCTGCAGGAGATCGGCTATCTGCTTCCCGAGCCGGAGGCGTTCTCGGTCACGACACAAAACGTGGACACCGAAATCGCCGCTCAAGCCGGGCCGCAGCTGGTGGTTCCGGTCAAGAACGCCCGCTACGCACTCAACGCCGCCAATGCGCGCTGGGGCAGCCTATACGACGCCCTCTATGGCTCGGATGCCATCTCCGAAGAAGGCGGAGCCGAACGCGGCGGTGCCTATAACCCGGTGCGCGGCGACAAGGTCATCGATTACTGCCGCAAGCACCTGGATGTGGTCGCCCCGCTGCAAACCGGGAGCCATGTCGGCTCCGCCGGCTACGCGGTGGTTGATGGCGCCCTACAGGTCACGCTGGCCGATGGCGCCAGCACCGGGCTCGCCACACCGGCCGCCTTCGTCGGCTATCAGGGCGATGCGGCTGCGCCCAAAGCGGTCCTTCTGAAGAACAACGGTCTGCACGTGGAAATCCAGATCGACGCCGACAGCCCAATCGGCAAGACCGACGCCGCCGGGGTCAAGGATCTGCTGGTCGAATCCGCCGTGACAACCATCATGGATTGCGAGGACTCGGTCGCTGCTGTCGACGCCGAAGACAAGATCGAGGTGTATGGCAACTGGTTGGGCCTGATGAAGGGCGACCTGTCCACCTCCCTGGAAAAGGGCGGCAAGACCATCACCCGTGCGTTGAACACCGACCGGTTCTACACCAAACCGGACGGTGGTGAACTACGCCTGCACGGTCGCAGCCTGCTGTTCGTGCGCAATGTCGGCCACCTGATGACCAATCCGGCGATTCTTGATGCCGAAGGCCATGAGATCTTCGAAGGCATCATGGACGGCATGGTCACGTCATTGGCCGCGATGCATGACCTTAAAGGCGACAAATCGGACCCCGAACACAAGGGCAACACGCGCACGGGTTCGGTCTATATCGTCAAGCCGAAAATGCACGGCCCGGAGGAAGTGGCCTACGCCAACGAACTGTTCGCGGCCATCGAAGACGTGCTCGGACTGGATCGCAACACGCTGAAAATCGGCATCATGGACGAAGAGCGCCGGACCACGGTGAACCTCGCGGCCTGCATCGCCGAGGCGAAGGCACGCTGCGTGTTCATCAATACCGGCTTTCTCGACCGCACCGGCGACGAGATCCACACCTCCATGGAGGCCGGTCCGTTCATCGCCAAGACCAAGATGAAGGCCCAGCCGTGGATCAAGGCCTACGAAGACTGGAACGTGGATGTCGGCATCCGTTGCGGACTGTCCGGCAAGGCGCAGATCGGCAAGGGCATGTGGCCCATGCCTGACGAGATGGCGGCCATGCTCGAGCAGAAGATCGGCCATCCCAAGGCCGGTGCCACCACAGCCTGGGTGCCCTCGCCCACGGGCGCGACACTGCACAGCACCCACTACCACCACGTCGACGTGTTCGCGCGCATCGAGGAGCTGAAGGCCCGCGAACATGCCAGCCTGGATGACATTCTCACCATCCCGCTGCTGGGCGATGACCGGCCCGACGCCCAGGCCATCCAGCACGAGCTGGATAACAACTGCCAGGGTATTCTGGGTTACGTCGTCCGCTGGATCGACGCGGGTGTGGGTTGCTCCAAAGTGCCAGATATCCACGACATCGGCCTGATGGAAGACCGTGCCACCTTGCGTATCTCGAGCCAGCACGTCGCCAACTGGTTGCACCATGGCTTGTGCACCAAGGAACAGGTCATCGAAACGCTGGAACGCATGGCGCAGGTCGTCGACCGCCAGAACAGCGGTGACCCGACCTACGCACCCATGGCGCCGGGTTTCGATGACATCGCGTTCCGCGCCGCCTCCGCGCTGATCTTCGAAGGCACGACGCAACCCAGCGGATACACCGAACCGTTGCTGCACAGCTACCGGCTGAAAAAGAAGGCGGCCGCGTAGAAGCGCCCTGTCTCATCAAAAACGCCGCTCTCGGGAGCGGCGTTTTTCTATGCGTCGTGGCCGGTTCAGTCGCTGAATCGACCCGGGAAATTCTCCTCCAGCATTGCGGCAAACGATTCGGATGTTAGCGGCTTATTCGAAAACGCCCTCACCGTCTCATGGCGCTCCGCACAGGCCGCGTCCTCGGGATTGAGCGAGGTTGTCAGCATCATGATGACCACACCGCTCTGGAACTTGGGGTCGAGTTGTTCATAGGCCTCAATAAACTCCCAACCGTTCATGATCGGCATGTTGATATCCAGGCAGATCAGCTCCGGCTGCGGGTAGTGCCCGTCGGCGTCAGCCGTGGTCAGGTAATCCAGCGCCTCCTGCCCGTTCAACTTCTCGGTAACGGCCTTGGCGACGCCTGCCCGCTCCAGGACGACCCGATGGAGAAAATTGTCCGCTTCGTTGTCGTCAACGAGCAGTATCTCGTTCAGCTTGTCGATCACGCCCGTACCTCTTTCAGAAAAACGCAAAACCGTGC
>Ga0208330_1000277_pt1 | contig 26934 bp, 22 predicted proteins | sample DeeseametaMP1896_FD_184180 | JGI IMG/M metagenome (GOLD analysis project Ga0208330, IMG submission 184180) | Marine microbial communities from the Deep Pacific Ocean - MP1896 (SPAdes) | ecosystem: Environmental > Aquatic > Marine > Oceanic | place: East of Hawaii, North Pacific Ocean | collected... | reverse complement strand
GCTGTTGAGGGCGTTGTTGATGGCCAGCACTTCGGCAGCGGTGAGGCCCGAGAAATCGGCGCCGGGCAGGATGTACTTTGCGTCGCTGTCGATCTTCGGGGCGGTCATGGCCTGCGCGGTGCCGGTCAGGGCTGCGGTTGCGACGAGGGCGGATGCGATCAGGGTTTTCATGTCAGTGTCCTTTCTGGTGATGATGTGGCGGGTGGCCCGCCTTGTGTGGATGCCGGTCTGTCTGTCCGACACCAAGCAAATTGGGGCGTGGTCTGTGGATTTAAACTCACAGGATGATCGCGTTACATAACGTCGATTTGTTCTTGAAAAACAGTCTGATAGACAGGGGATTGTGCATAGATGCAGGGCATTGGTGCGGGTCAGGAAATGCAGGATTTCAGGCCTCTCGTGCGCCCCTCGGCGGCCGTGAGGCAGGCGGGATGAAGTGGCCGCGAAACAAGGGTCACATGATGTTGAACACCGCGTTTCGGGCACCTGCCTGGGAATTGTTTCAGGATTCTCCGCCCTGCGTGATCTCGCGAGATGCCAGGGGCACGCAGCATTCCCGGAAATCGGATGAAAAACCCGGGTCGAGGCCTCTTGATTTCGCTGTCGGGTTGGCGTACCCCACGGCACGGCCTGAAGGGGTATAGCTCAGCTGGTAGAGCGACGGTCTCCAAAACCGTAGGTCGCGGGTTCGAACCCTGCTGCCCCTGCCAAATTTCCGGACATGATCGACTGAATGTTTCGTTGCGTGCGAACGCCACGCCGCATGGCGGCGTGTGAGAGAAGGCCAGGCCCCGCACGCAAAAAAAGGGGCCGCCTTTCGGCAGCCCCTCTCTTTCAGGTACTGGTCTCCGGGATCAGTTGGCCTTGATCTGCTGCACGACCGAGTCGATCTGGGAGGTGTCGCCACTGTTGATCGCGGACTGCAGGCGCTGGATCTCGAGTTCGGTCAGGGAAGAGACAACCAGTTCGGGCGCGTACAGATTGATCTGATTGCGCTCGAATTCCGTCAGGTCCGTGTTGATGTCCAGGTCGACCGGGTCCACCGGCTCGAAATTCGCGTCGGTCAGCAGGGCGCGCATCTGTGCACGTTTCTCGGACACCGACTCGCCGCTGGTGGCGATGGAGGTCAGCTGCGTCACCTGACGCTCGGTCAGCGTTTCCACGTTCACGTTCGGAAAGAACTTTTCGATGGTCTGCGTGTCGACCTGCGGTTGCGCGAATGCGCCGGTTGCGAGAACGGTGGCGAGAGCGGTTGCGGTGATAAAGCGTGTCATTGTGTGTGTCTCCTTACTCGTGATCCACGGTCTGCCAAGGCTTGCCGCCCCGGCGGTTCTGGCCAGTCAACGGGTCGGGGCGCGTCGTGTTCCATCCGGAAAAGGTGTTTTTTGACAGGGAGTTGTCGGAGAAGGTGCACCGCGAGCGCGCAACGCGGGACGGACATGCGGGTTCCATCACGACATTCCCATCAACTCTCACCCCGGCGTGACCCATACGGCGGTGGCGGCAATCGGCCCGCGGGCCTTGTATTCATGGCGCTCTCCGCGTATTTCCTCGCAAACCACCGCACGTACGGGAAGAGACAGCATGGCAACCACCAATCCGCTTCAGTTCATCCAGCAGGTCCGGGCCGAAGTGGCCAAGATCGTCTGGCCGACCCGGCGCGAGGTTTTCCTGACCACCGTCATGGTGTTCATCATGGCCACGCTGACCGCGATTTTCTTTGCGCTGGTCGACATGGGCATCCGCTTTGGCCTGCAAACCCTGCTGTCGGTGGTCGGTGGCGGCTGAGCCGGGCCGCGCAGCGGGCGGGAAGCGCTTGCAATACACGGCAAAGGCCGATAATGACCCGCGATAAGGATGGCGCGCACGGGAGTTGCGCGCCCCTTTTTGTTTTGGGCACGCCCGTGCGGGGCTTCAACAATCGAAGGTAACTCATGGCAAAGCGGTGGTACTCGGTCAGCGTCCTCTCGAACTTCGAGAAGAAGATCGCCGAACAGATCCGGACAGCGGTCGAAGAGCAGGGACTCGAGGACCAGATCGACGAGGTTCTGGTTCCCACCGAAGAGGTGATCGAGGTTCGTCGCGGCAAGAAGGTGACGACCGAACGCCGCTTCATGCCCGGGTATGTCCTGGTGCACATGGAGATGTCGGACCAGGGCTATCACCTGGTGAACTCGATCAACCGCGTCACCGGCTTTCTGGGGCCGCAGGGCCGTCCGATGCCGATGCGCGATGCCGAGGTCGAGGCGATCCTTGGCCGCGTTCAGGAGAACGAGGATGCGCCGCGCACGCTCATCCATTTCGAGAGCGGCGAGAAGGTCAAGGTCACCGACGGGCCTTTCGAGGGCTTCGATGGCATGATCGAGAGCGTGGACGAAGACAACCAGCGTCTGCGCGTCGCGGTGTCGATCTTTGGCCGCGAGACGCCGGTGGAACTGGAATTCACGCAGGTTACGAAAGAGACATAGCGCGGGATGGGGTTCTCGTCGCCATTGTCTGCATTTCCGACGCGCTTTCTGCGAGCCGGGACGTCCATGTTGCTCTCTTTCGGCGTTTCCTGGGGGAGCGTCGCGCTGGCGGACGGTGTGCGCGAAACGAATTACCAGCAAGGGCGCCTGGAAACGACGCATACCCTCATCGGGTCGCTCAGGCCCGAGCACAGCCTTGATGTGCGTTCGCGGGACGGGGTGATCCGTGCTGTAGGCGGAAGCGATGTCGCCGAGGGGAACCCGCTGTCCATTGTAAAAGAGACGGATGGAAGGCGGGCGATCGTATTGCACTTTGACAAGGCTGCCTGCGCGGTGGGCATCCAGGTGTCGATCAAGTGGGGCCAGCCGTCCAATTCAGTGCCCATTGATTTTGAGTTCTTCGATCGCGACGGTCGTACAATCGGCGTGCAGCACCGGTGGCCCGCCATTGGAACGACCCGACAAGCTTATCAAAGCGAGTCTGTTTCTTATGCTTTTTCGGCCGTCCGGGTCTCTTCGCCGACCGAATGGTTGGAAAGGATCAGTGGCGTATGGATGATGCCTTGCAGCGTGGCTGTTTCCTGAAACGATCGCGTCTTGTGATGTCTCGTCATGCCCTTGCCGTCGTGCCCTTTGGCCCGGCGCGCGATCCCGGACCGGATGGGACTGTGTGACGCCGCTTCGCATTCATAACGCCGATGCCCGCAGGCTGTGGCTGGCCTCTCACGGCTTGGCCGAGCCGCCGGTGGGTGGCCCGCCGACTCTGGATGTCATCCGGGACCTGGGATTTGTCCAGCTGGACACGATCCAGGTGGTCAGCCGGGCGCATCACCACATCCTCTGGAGCCGCAACCAGAGCTATCGCGAACCGGAACTGGACCGGCTGTTGCGCGGGCGGCATGTGTTCGAACATTTCACGCATGATGCCTCGGTCCTGCCGATGGAAATGCTGCCGCTGTGGCGGCGGCAGTTCGACCGGATGCGGCGAAAGGCCGAAAGCTGGGCCTGGTATGTGGGGCGTGGCGACGACGCGCTGATGGACGAGATCCTGGGGCGCATCCGCGAGGAAGGGGCGCTGTGCACGCGCGACTTCGACACCCAGATCGAAGGGGAGCGCGCCATGTGGAAACGCCCACCGCACAAGAAGGCGCTGGATTATCTGTGGTACGCGGGCGAACTGGCGACCTGCCACCGCGAGGGCGTCATCAAGTATTATGACCTGGCCGAGCGGGTCTTTCCCGAGGATCTGCGGAACACTGTTCTGCCGGACGAGGCGCAGGTGGATGGCCTGTGCCGCGAGGCGCTGGCGCGGTTGGGCTTCGGCACCTTGGGCGAGGTGCGTAAGTTCTGGGAGGCGGCGGAGGTGGCCGAGGTTTCCGCCTGGGCCGAACGGGACAAGGGCGCCTATGTGCCGGTGCAGATCGAGGGTGCGGACGGGCGTTGGACCAAAGGTGTGGCCGTGCCCGACATCGAAGAGCGGCTTGCCTCGGCGCCGGCGCCCACCTCGCGCCTGCGGATCCTCAACCCTTTCGATCCGGCGATCCGGGATCGGGTGCGGGTCAGGCGGCTGTTCGGGTTCGACTATACGGTCGAGATGTTCGTGCCCGCCGCGCAACGTCAGTGGGGCTATTACGTCTATCCCATGCTGGAAGGCGACAGGCTGGTCGGCCGGATCGAGGCCAAGGCGGAGCGCGCCCGGGGCTGCATGTCCGTGATGAACCTCTGGTGGGAAAAGGGCGTGCGTGCTGGGGCAGGGCGCATGGCGCGGGTCGAGGCCGAGCTTGCCCGCCTTGCCCGGCTGGCCGGGGTCGATGAGGTTGTCTGGGTCTAGGCCCGTTCGTCGAAATTCGCTTGGCGCCTTTTTGGCCGACGGATAGCCTTGGTCCGGGGAGGACGGCGAAATGACGGTTTATCACGCGCAATGTTCCTGCGGCACGGTCCGCATCGAGGCAGAGGGCGAGCCACAGCTGCAGTGCTATTGTCACTGCAACCGGTGCCGCCAATATTCGGGTGCTCCGGTCAATGCGGTGGTGCTGTGGCCGCGGGACAAGGTGGGCTTTGCAGAAGGGGCCGAGTTGGTCGATCGGGTCACCTCGGAGGAGCGTCCGTCCGTTCGCCTGACCTGCGCCAAATGCCATGGCAATCTGGGCGTTGACCTGCCTCATATCGGCATGATCGACATTTTCGGCGGCCTTGTTCGCGATCTGGAATTCCTCCCGACATTGCATCTCAACTATGAAAATGCGGTGCTGCCGATCCGGGACGGCCTGCCCAAGTTCAAGGACATGCCCGAACGCGCGGGCGGCAGCGGCGCATTGATGGCCGAGTAACGGGCACCGCCCTGATTCCACGCTTGCCAAATGGCTGGCCCCGGGTTAGACGGCGCGCTCATGCCGACCCGGGGCGACTCGGGCGGTATACCTATCGTGGGAGGCGAGGGCATCGCGATGTCCGGACCAGACCACGCCACAAACTGCCCCCAGACGCGTCCGGGGGAGATGGAACAGGAGAACGCCCGTGGCCAAGAAGCTCGCCGGCAAGATGAAGCTGCAGATCCCTGCAGGCAAAGCCAACCCCTCGCCGCCCGTGGGTCCCGCCCTAGGTCAGCGCGGCATCAACATCATGGAATTCTGCAAGGCGTTCAACGCCAAGACGCAGGACATGGAGCCGGGCGCGCCTTGCCCGACCGAGATCACCTATTACCAGGACAAGTCCTTCACCATGGAAGTCAAGACGCCGCCCGCGTCTTACTACCTGAAAAAGGCCGCCGGCCTGAAGCCCGTCGGCAAGCGGAACCGTCCGCGCGGCGCGGTGACACCGGGCCGCGAAACCATCGCCACCGTGACCGTGGCGCAGGTGCGCGAGATCGCCGAAGCCAAGATGAAAGACCTCTCGGCCAATGACATCGAAGCGGCAATGAAGATCATCCTCGGCTCCGCGAGCTCGATGGGTATCGAGGTGAAGGGGTAATCGTCATGGCAAAGCTTGGAAAACGCGCAAAGGCGGCCCGTGAGGCCTTCGCCGGCAAGGAAAACATGACCGTCGAAGAGGCTGTGATGCTGATCAAGTCGAACTCGAACACCAAGTTCGACGAGACCATCGAAATCGCCATGAACCTCGGTGTCGACCCGCGTCACGCAGACCAGATGGTCCGCGGCGTTGTCGGCCTGCCGAACGGCACCGGCAAGACCACCCGCGTGGCGGTTTTCGCCCGTGGCCCCAAGGCTGAAGAAGCCCAGGCCGCAGGCGCGGACATCGTCGGCGCAGAGGACCTGATGGAAACCATCCAGAACGGCACCATCGAGTTCGACCGTTGCATCGCGACGCCGGACATGATGCCGATCGTCGGTCGTCTGGGCAAGATCCTAGGCCCGCGCAACCTGATGCCGAACCCCAAGGTCGGCACCGTGACGATGGACGTGGCCCAGGCGGTCAAGGACGCCAAGGGCGGTCAGGTGCAGTTCAAGGCCGAAAAGGCCGGTGTCGTGCATGCAGGCGTCGGCAAGGTTTCCTTTGACGAGGCCAAGCTGGTCGAGAACATCCGCGCCTTTGTTGGTGCGGTCTCGGCAGCCAAGCCGACCGGCGCAAAGGGCACCTACATGAAAAAGATCGCGCTGAGCTCGACGATGGGCCCGGGCGTCACGGTCGATATCATGAACGCGACCGGCAACTGAGCCGAACCGCGGATCTGACGAGAAAAGGCGGGCCAGTGGCCCGCCTTTTTTGTTGCTTGCAAACCCCGCGTTAAGGTGGGGCGCTTAGATCGGAAGACACGCCATGCACCAACCGGATGGAGGTCTGGGTGTTCCGATTCTGCTTTTACCTGTTCTGTCTGTTCGCGATGCCCCTCGCAGGTCCTGCCCGCGCGCTGGACGCGCCGCAAGGGGCGCCGATCCTCATTGTCGACGGGCTGATCGCGGAGACGAATGATCGCGACCGGGCCCTCTTTGACCGCGCCATGCTAGAGGCGCTCGACTGGCAAGAGATCGAAACATATACCGAATTCAGCCCCGGGGTGCAGCGCCTGGCCGGGCCCAGCCTTGCCTCGCTGCTGGATCAGCTGGGTGTCCGGCAGGGTACGCTGCGGGCCGTGGCGCTTGATGATTACATGATCAGAATCCCCGTGTCCGACGTGGCGGAATTTGGGATCATCCTGGCAATTGAGCGGGACGGCATGCCGATGCGCATCCGCAACAGGGGGCCGATCTGGATCGTCTACCCGGCCCCCACGCGGGAGGATGTGAACGAACTGCACAGCTCGCGCATGATATGGCAATTGCATCGCCTGACGGTCGAGCCCTGATCGCCGGCATGGAGCAGATCCGCACCAATGCGCGCACCCTTCGGGCCTTGATCGCGATTTCCATCGCACTGGGTCTGGCCGCGCTGCTGCTGGACTACAACCGCGCCCACGGCGTCTCGCGCGAACTGACCGTCCGCAACCTGAACACCATGTTGTGGAGCATCAGCGAGCTGAACTTCGAAAGCCAGCGCCTGATCGGTATCCTCAAGGACTATGGCCACGGCACCGTCGACCTGGAAACCGCCCGGCTGCGGTTCGACGTGCTGTGGAGCCGGGTCGATATCGTCCGGAATCAGCCTTTTGGCGAATCCACCGGATTTCACGACCTCGTGGCCGAATTCGACAGGTTCCTGGACGAGGGGGACGCCATTCTTTTTGCGCCGGAGCCGCCAACGGATGTTCAGCTGTCCTGGTTGGTGGGGCAATTGGACGACCTGGCCATCCGCAGCCGACGCCTCTGGTCCGGCAACTTCGGCGCCCGGAACCCGGCAAGCCATGTCGTCAATGAATTCGAGGACCTGACCGCGACCCGGTTGACGGATTTCGGGGCGCTGACCCTGCTGCTGCTGTTGATGGTCTATTTCCTGGCGGAAATTGTCTTTGCCGGGCGCGGCCAGCGCAGGGAGGCCGAACTGCGGCGCGAAGCGGCAGAGGCCAACGCCGCCAAGACGCGGTTCCTGGCCAATGTCAGCCACGAGATCCGGACACCGCTGAACGGCATTCTCGGCATGGCCTCCGAACTGTCCGAGTCGCAGTTGACCGAGGATCAGGCGCAATGCCTGCAGATCATCGAGCAATCGGGCACGGTTCTGCTGGGCACGATCAACGACGTGCTGGACCTGTCCCGGATCGAGGCCGGACAGTTGAGCGTCGAGGCGCGTCCCTTTGCCCTGCGCGGTCTCGTCGAGGCGGCCTGCGCGCTCTACGGGGCGCGGGCGCGGGAAAAGGATCTGTACCTGACGCTGGACATACAGGACAACCTGCCGCCGACCCTGATGGGCGACGAGTTCCGCATCCGCCAGGTACTGAACAACCTGATCGCAAACGCGGTGAAATTCACCTCTGAAGGGGGGGTCATGGTGCGCGTGCGGCCCGACCTGGACGGCAGCCGACTTGTCATCGCGGTGCAGGACAGCGGGCCGGGCATCGAGCGCGAGGCGCAGGCCCGGATATTCGAACCCTTCCTGCAGGCGGATGCCAGCGTCACGCGTCGTCATGGCGGCAGCGGACTTGGGCTGACGATTTCGCGCCAGCTCTGCCAGGCGATGGGGGGCGATCTCATGGTTGTGAGCCGTCCGGGTCACGGCGCCACGTTCTTTTGCGATCTGCCGCTGCGTGCGGCCAACGCCGAGGAGGCGCGAAAGGTCCGCATCGAAACGGCCCGCCCGCCGAACCTGTCGGGGCGCTGCATCCTGGTGGCAGATGACAATGCAACCAACCGGCTGATCCTGGACCGTTTCCTGCGCAACACCGGGGCCGAGGTCCGGTTCGCCGAAACCGGCGAAGAGGCGGTAGAGCTGGTGCGCGCGGGCGGCATCGACATGGTCCTGATGGACGTGCAGATGCCGGTCATGGACGGTGTCGCCGCCACGCGAGAGATCCGGGCGCTGGAACGGGTCGCGGATGGCCCCCGCACCGGCATCATTGCCGTCACCGCCAATGTGCTGAGCCACCAGGTCCAGAGTTATCGTGACGCCGGCATGGATGACGTCCTGTGCAAGCCGGTGTCCAAGCGCGACCTGATGGTGGTGCTGGCGGATCGCATGGGGGCCGCGCCGCCTCCGGCCGAGTCTGCTGCACCGGACCGCTACTTGCGTGCCTCGTCTTCCTGACGTCGCCGCGATCGGGTAGGGGAGGTGGATGAAACGCTTTCTGCTCTTGCTGCCTGTGATCGTAGGTGTCGGACTTGTTGCGAACTGGCACCTGACGGCGCCCTCGCACGACCGCGACTGGCGCGCGGATTACAGCCGCCTGCCCGGAGTGGAGCGGGTGGACAACAGGTTCCGCATCGAGAACATCCGCGACTGGGACTACGCCGAGGACGGATCGGTGACGCGGCAGGACTGGATCACGCGAGAGATCGACCCGGCAACGCTGAGCCAAGCCTATTTCCTGGTTGAGCCCTTCGGCAGCATCGAGGCCATCGCTCATACCATGCTGGTCTTCGGCTTTGAGGATGGGTCCGCCTATGTCGCCTCGATCGAGGCGCGGCGCGAGGTGGGAGAAGCCTACAGCGCGCCAAAGGCGGCTGTCCTGCCGATCTTCGAGTATATCTTTGTCTGGACGACCGAACGCGACATGTACGGCAACAGCGAGTTCATGGCCGGGGATGAGCTGTTCCTCTACCCGTTGGACATTCCGCTGGCGCAGCAGCAGGCCGTTCTGCGCGCGGTCATCGCGGAAACCGCAGAGATCCAGCAGGAGCCGCGCTGGTACAACACTTTATTTTCCAATTGCACCAACGTTCTGGCGCGGACGGTCAACAAGATCGCGCCGGACGCGGTGCCGTTTGACAAGGCCTGGTACCTGACCGGCTACGCGGATGAGTTCCTTTATTCCGAGGGGTTCATCGCGCAGGGCGAGAGTTTCGATGCGGTGCGCGATGGGGCACTGATCTCTCCGCTGATCCGCGAGGTATACGACATCGCCGATCCGGTCACCTTTTCCCGGGCCTTCCGGGCGCGCCGGGCCGGGAGCCAGGGAAAAATTCCGCCACGCCCCTAGATGCCCCCTTGGCACCGCGCGCGATGATGTTAAAGGAAGGCCTGCACAGCGGGGCGCGATTCGTCGTGAGCCGTTTGCATTTCGTCCGAGACGGTGGGTTGGCCGAGGCCGATAAATCCTGCCTGAGACGGGAAGAGACATCTTTTCAGGCCGCGCCCCGTGCGCGTGCCCCACAGGATGCGTCGACCCTCATTCGGACTTCAATGGCAGGGGAAACCTTGCCGGAAAGAGCCGGAGGGTCCGCCCTCCAACAACTGGAGTGAAACTGTGGATAGAGCCCAGAAAGAAAAATTGGTCGAGGAACTCGGCCAGGTCTTCGAAAGCTCTGGCGTCGTGGTGGTTGCCCGCTACGAAGGTCTCACGGTTGCCGAAATGACGGACCTGCGCGGTCGTGCCCGTAACGGGGATGCCGTGGTCCGTGTCGCCAAGAACAGGCTCGCCAGGATCGCCGTCGATGGAACGCAGTGCGAAGGTATCGCACCGCTTCTGGGCGGCATGACTGTTCTCACCTACTCCGAGGACCCCGTGGCTGCGGCCAAGGTCGTCGAGGACTTTGCCAAGGACAACAAGAAATTCGAAATCCTTGGCGGGTCGATGGGTGGAACGGTTCTGGACCGGGCCGGTGTCGAAGCCGTGTCGAAAATGCCGTCGCGCGACGAGCTCATCTCGTCGATCGTTGGCTGCATCGGCGCACCCGCTTCGAACATCGCCGGTGCCATTGGCGCACCTGCTTCGAACATCGCCTCCATCCTGTCGACCATCGAGGAAAAGCAGGAAGCGGCGTAAGGCAAACCGCAATGACCCTCGTAGGGAATTCTCCCTGACGTTGGAAAACACATCTAAACGGAAAGAGTCTCAAAATGGCTGATCTCAAAGCACTCGCCGAGCAAATCGTGGGCCTGACCCTGCTCGAGGCACAAGAACTGAAAACCATCCTCAAGGACGAATACGGCATCGAGCCGGCAGCCGGTGGCGCCGTCATGATGGCCGGTCCCGCAGGCGACGCCGGTGGCGAAGCCGCAGAAGAGCAGACCGAGTTCGACGTCATCCTGAAGTCGGCCGGCGACAAGAAGATCAACGTGATCAAAGAAGTCCGCGGCATCACCGGCCTGGGCCTGAAAGAAGCCAAAGAGCTGGTCGAAGCCGGCGGCAAGGCTGTCAAAGAAGGCGTTTCCAAGGACGAAGCCGAGGAAATCAAGAAAAAGCTCGAAGAAGCAGGCGCAGAAGTCGAGCTCAAGTGATCTGGCGGGAAGCCTCTGCTTCCCTGTCCATTTCGAAACGCCTCCGGTCCTGCCGGAGGCGTTTTTCTTTGGTGCCAAAGGGGCTGTCGACTGTGGTCGGGGCGGGCCAGAGCGCGGCGAAAACAACCGCAAATCGCATCCCAGCTTGACGATCGGGTTAACTTTTGCCATTCTCGCAGGGTGTGGAAATCGCAAAGCTCCTGCTGTGGGCTTGCGTTCTTGTGCTTAACCGAATATTCGGAAGTCTCCGGCGGGGTCGAGCGATTCGAGCCCGCTATCGGCTTTTTGGATTGCGAGGTGTCGGCAGCTCCCCATTGATATGTCAGCGCATGGTCCCCACGTCGTCCTGTCCATCCAGAAAATGCAGCCGGATCGACGCCCGACAAGGCCGTGACCCCGGGTTTGGCGCTGAACTCCGAACATGAACGCCGGTCTTGGCAAGCCCCTCTGCCCGAGGGGTTTCCCAAGGCAGGACACTACGGATCGAGTGGCACGCGGTGGGACGCGCGCCGAGAATGGATCCGATTGACTGTCATCACTGACGCGCCGGCGGCTGTGGCCCCCGACAGCCGGTCCGCGCGGGCAGAGAACACGGAAAGGGTGGCTCCACTCATGGCGCAAAGTTTCCTCGGTCAGAAACGCCTTCGTCGCTATTACGGCAAAATTCGTGAAGTCCTTGAAATGCCGAACCTCATCGAGGTTCAGAAATCCAGCTACAAGCTTTTCCTCCAAAGCGGCGACGAGCCGCAGCCGATGGATGGCGAGGGCATCAAGGGTGTGTTCCAGTCGGTTTTCCCGATCAAGGATTTCAACGAAACCGCCGTCCTGGAATTCGTCAACTACGAGCTGGAAAAGCCGAAATACGACGTCGAAGAGTGCATGCAGCGCGACATGACCTATGCCGCCCCGCTGAAGGTCACCCTGCGTCTGATCGTCTTCGATATCGACGAAGATACCGGCGCAAAGTCGGTCAAGGACATCAAGGAGCAGGATGTCTTCATGGGCGACATGCCCCTGATGACGCCCAACGGCACCTTTATCGTCAACGGCACCGAGCGGGTCATCGTTTCCCAGATGCACCGCTCGCCCGGTGTGTTCTTTGACCACGACAAGGGCAAGACGCATTCCTCGGGCAAGCTGCTGTTCGCCTGCCGGATCATTCCCTACCGCGGCTCCTGGCTGGACTTCGAGTTCGACGCCAAGGACATCGTGTTCGCCCGCATCGACCGTCGCCGCAAGCTGCCGGTGACGACGCTCCTGTATGCCCTGGGTCTCGACCAGGAATCCATCATGGATGCCTATTACGATACGGTGAACTTCGAGTATCGCCGTGGCGAGGGCTGGGCGACCAAATTCTTTCCCCAGCGCGTGCGCGGCACCCGTCCGACCTTTGACCTGGTCGACGCGGACAGCGGCGAGGTGATCGGCGAAGCCACCAAGAAGATGACCCCGCGGGCGGTCAAGAAGCTGATCGACGAAGACAAGGTCAAGAACCTGCTGGTGCCCTTCGAGCATATCGTCGGCAAGTTCGTGTCCAAGGATATCATCAACGAGGAAACCGGTGCGATCTACGTCGAGGCCGGGGATGAGCTGACTTGGACCGTCGACAAGGACGGCGAAGTGACCGGCGGCACGCTGAAAGAGCTGCTGGATGCCGGCATCACCGACATCCCGGTCCTGGACATCGATAACGTCAACGTCGGTCCGTACATGCGCAACACGATGGCGCAGGACAAGAACATGGACCGCAACACCGCGCTGATGGACATCTATCGCGTGATGCGTCCGGGCGAGCCGCCCACCGTCGAAGCGGCCTCGTCGCTGTTCGACACGCTGTTCTTCGACTCCGAGCGGTATGACCTCTCCGCCGTGGGCCGCGTGAAGATGAACATGCGCCTGGCGCTTGAAAAGCCGGACACCCAGCGCACGCTGGATCGCGAAGACATCGTCGCCTGCATCAAGGCGCTGGTGGACCTGCGTGACGGCAAGGGCGACATCGACGACATCGACCACCTGGGCAACCGCCGCGTCCGTTCTGTCGGCGAGCTGATGGAAAACCAGTACCGTGTCGGCCTGCTGCGGATGGAGCGCGCGATCAAAGAGCGCATGTCCAGTGTCGAGATCGACACCGTGATGCCGCAGGACCTGATCAATGCGAAACCTGCCGCCGCCGCCGTGCGCGAGTTCTTCGGTTCGTCGCAGCTGTCGCAGTTCATGGACCAGACCAACCCGCTGTCCGAAGTGACGCACAAGCGCCGTCTCTCGGCGCTTGGACCGGGCGGCCTGACCCGTGAGCGCGCCGGTTTCGAGGTGCGCGACGTGCACCCGACGCACTATGGCCGGATGTGCCCGATTGAAACGCCGGAAGGCCCGAACATCGGTCTGATCAACTCGTTGGCGACCTTTGCCCGGGTGAACAAGTACGGTTTCATCGAGACCCCCTATCGCGTGGTCAAGGACCGTGTCGTCACCGACGAGGTGCACTACATGTCCGCGACCGAGGAAATGCGTCACACCGTGGCGCAGGCCAACGCGAAACTGGACGATGACGGTCGGTTCGAGAACGACTTGGTGTCGACCCGGAAATCGGGCGACTACACGCTGTCGCCCTCGGAAAACGTCGACCTGATCGACGTTTCGCCGAAACAGCTGGTCTCGGTTGCGGCCTCGCTCATCCCGTTCCTGGAAAACGACGACGCCAACCGCGCCCTGATGGGCTCGAACATGCAGCGTCAGGCGGTTCCGACCCTGCGCGCCGAGGCGCCGCTTGTCGGCACCGGCATCGAGGAAGTCGTGGCGCGGGATTCCGGCGCGGCGGTTCTGGCCAAACGCGCCGGTATCATCGACCAGGTCGACGCGATGCGGATCGTTGTGCGCGCCACCGAGGATCTCGAACCCGGCGATCCGGGCGTCGACATCTACCGGATGCGCAAGTTCCAGCGCTCGAACCAGAACACCTGCATCAACCAGAAGCCTCTGGTGAAGGTGGGTCAGAAGGTTGGCAAGAACGAGGTCATCGCAGACGGCCCGTCCACCGACATGGGGGAACTGGCGCTTGGCAAGAACGTCATCGTCGCCTTCATGCCCTGGAACGGCTACAACTACGAGGACTCGATCCTGATCTCTGAGCGGATCGCCAAGGATGACGTCTTCACCTCCGTCCACATCGAGGAATTCGAAGTGGCGGCGCGCGACACCAAGCTTGGCCCGGAAGAAATCACCCGCGACATCCCCAACGTCGGCGAGGAAGCCCTGCGCAACCTCGACGAAGCGGGCATCGTCTATATCGGGGCGGACGTGGAGCCGGGCGACATCCTGGTGGGCAAGATCACCCCCAAGGGCGAAAGCCCGATGACGCCGGAAGAGAAACTGCTCCGCGCCATCTTCGGTGAAAAGGCCTCGGATGTGCGCGACACCTCGCTGCGGGTCAAGCCGGGCGATTACGGGACGGTCGTCGAGGTCCGGGTGTTCAACCGCCACGGTGTGGAAAAGGACGAACGTGCCCTGCAGATCGAGCGGGAAGAGATCGAACAGCTGGCCCGTGACCGGGACGACGAGCTGGCGATCCTCGACCGCAACATCTATGCGCGCCTGCGCTCGATGATCGAAGGCAAGACCGCCGTCAAAGGCCCCAAGGGTGTGCGCTCGAATTCCGAGATCAACGAGGAATTGCTGTCGAGCCTGACCCGCGGTCAGTGGTGGCAGCTTGCCCTGGGCGAGGAAGAAGACGCCAAGCACGTCGAAGCACTGCACGAGCAATACGAAGTGCAGAAGCGCGCGCTGGATGCCCGTTTCGAGGACAAGGTCGAGAAGGTCCGCCGTGGCGACGACCTGCCCCCGGGCGTGATGAAAATGGTCAAGGTCTTCATCGCCGTGAAGCGCAAGCTGCAGCCGGGCGACAAGATGGCCGGTCGTCACGGCAACAAGGGTGTCGTGTCGCGCGTGGTTCCGCAGGAGGACATGCCCTTCCTCGCGGACGGGACGCCGGTCGACTTCTGCCTCAACCCGCTGGGCGTGCCTTCGCGGATGAACGTCGGTCAGATCCTTGAAACCCACATGGGCTGGGCCGCGCGCGGTCTCGGCATCGAGGTGGACGAGGCGCTGCAAGAGTACCGCCGGTCGGGTGACCTGACCCCGGTGCGCGAAGCACTGCGGATCGCCTATGGCGACGAGGTCTACCAGGAAGGCCTGGAGCCGCTCGAAGAGGAAGACCTGCTGGAAGCGGCAAGCAACGTCACCCGTGGCGTGCCGATCGCGACCCCGGTGTTTGACGGTGCCAAGGAAGCGGACGTGAACGACGCGCTCAAGCGTGCCGGGTTCGATCAGAGCGGCCAGTCCGATCTGTTTGACGGCCGCACCGGCGAGCAGTTCAGCCGCCAGGTGACGGTGGGTGTGAAATACCTGCTGAAACTGCACCACCTGGTCGACGACAAGATCCACGCCCGTTCGACGGGGCCGTACTCGCTCGTCACGCAGCAGCCGCTGGGTGGTAAGGCACAGTTCGGTGGTCAGCGCTTCGGTGAGATGGAGGTCTGGGCTCTGGAAGCTTACGGCGCCGCCTACACCCTGCAGGAGATGCTGACGGTGAAGTCGGACGACGTGGCCGGCCGGACCAAGGTCTACGAGAGCATCGTCAAGGGCGAGGACAACTTCGAGGCCGGCGTGCCGGAATCGTTCAACGTTCTCGTCAAGGAGGTCCGGGGTCTGGGCCTCAACATGGAACTCCTGGATACGGAGGAAGACGAGTGAAACTCTGGCGTTCAACCCAGGGAAACTCTGACGCTCCGGTCACTCGGGATGGCACGCGGGTCGCGCTGGTGACCGGCGCTCCGCGCAGCGGAACGACGGCACTGGTCGAGCTGCTGAACTGTCACCCCGATATCGCCATGATGAACGAGCGCTACAACCGGCTCGTGGCTCGGGAAGAGGTCGGACTAGATCACTTCCTGAGCGACCGCCTGCGCGATTTTCAGGACGGGGACGGCAGTCCGGTGGCCTTTGGCATGGATGTGACCCAACAAGCACTGTCCAAACTGGGCAGCGCCAAGGTTGTTGGTGACAAGGTGCCGCGTCCCCGGAACATGTTCAAGCTGGCGCAGCGCCTCGGTAATGCGCCGGTGATCGCCATCCTTCGCGAGCCGCAGGGCATGGCCGAAAGCTACATGGGCCGTGTGCGGCGTGCAGAAATGCAACTGGCCAAGGGCGGCAACGCCACTTGGCAGACGCAACGCGACTTCAAGGCCGCCGTTCGGGAGTTCAACGACTACGTCGAACTTCTGCGTGACATGTCCGCGTCCAAGTCGGGCGGCACAATGCCCTGGCTGCTGATAGACTATGTCAGCCTGTTCTCCGGGGCGTTCCCCGTAGAAAGGATTTTCGAGTTTCTCGATCTGGACCCGTCCCGCGCCTCGGGACTGGACAGCGTTCTAAACGTTCGCGACGCCAAGCGCTTGGCGGCAGATGAGATGAAACAATTCGTTGGACTTCACGCCGACTATTCCGGCTACCGCCAAGTCTATGACCGGATGGGGCTGGCAGGAAAGGACACCAAATGAACCAGGAACTGACCAACAACCCGTTCAACCCTGTTGCGCCGGTAAAAACCTTTGACGAGATCAAGGTGTCTCTGGCCTCGCCCGAGCGGATCCTCTCGTGGTCCTTCGGCGAGATCAAGAAGCCGGAAACCATCAACTACCGTACGTTCAAGCCCGAGCGTGACGGGTTGTTCTGCGCGCGTATTTTTGGCCCGATCAAGGATTACGAATGCCTCTGCGGCAAGTACAAGCGCATGAAGTACCGCGGCGTCGTCTGCGAGAAATGCGGCGTCGAAGTCACGCTGCAAAAGGTCCGCCGCGAGCGCATGGGCCACATCGAGCTGGCCGCGCCCTGCGCCCATATCTGGTTCCTCAAGTCGCTGCCCTCGCGCATCGGCCTGATGCTGGACATGACGCTGCGTGACCTGGAGCGGGTTCTGTACTTCGAAAACTACGTCGTGATCGAACCGGGCCTGACCGATCTGACCTATGGCCAGATGCTGAACGAAGAGGAATTCCTCGACGCGCAGGATCAATACGGCATGGACGCCTTCACCGCCAACATCGGCGCCGAGGCGATCCGCGAGATGCTGGCCGCCATCGACCTCGAGGCCGAGGCGGAAAACCTGCGCGCCGACCTTAAGGAAGCGACCGGCGAGCTGAAGCCCAAGAAGATCATCAAACGCCTCAAGGTCGTGGAATCCTTCCTCGAGTCGGGCAACCGCCCCGAGTGGATGATCCTGACCGTCGTGCCGGTGATCCCGCCGGAACTGCGTCCGCTGGTGCCGCTGGACGGTGGCCGCTTTGCTACCTCCGACCTGAACGACCTGTACCGCCGCGTGATCAACCGGAACAACCGTCTCAAGCGGCTGATCGAGTTGCGCGCGCCGGACATCATCGTCCGCAACGAAAAGCGGATGCTGCAGGAATCGGTGGATGCGCTGTTCGACAACGGTCGCCGTGGCCGCGTCATCACCGGCGCCAACAAGCGCCCGCTGAAGTCGCTCAGCGACATGCTGAAAGGCAAGCAGGGCCGCTTCCGTCAGAACCTTCTGGGGAAACGCGTCGACTTTTCGGGCCGGTCGGTCATCGTGACCGGGCCAGAGCTGAAGCTGCACCAGTGCGGTCTGCCGAAAAAGATGGCGCTCGAACTCTTCAAGCCCTTCATCTACTCGCGGCTGGAGGCCAAGGGCCTTTCCAGCACGGTGAAGCAGGCCAAGAAACTGGTCGAGAAAGAGCGCCCCGAAGTCTGGGACATCCTTGACGAGGTCATCCGTGAGCACCCGGTTCTGCTGAACCGCGCGCCCACGCTGCACCGTCTGGGCATCCAGGCCTTCGAACCCACGCTTATCGAGGGCAAGGCGATCCAGCTGCACCCGCTGGTCTGCTCGGCTTTCAACGCCGACTTTGACGGTGACCAGATGGCCGTGCACGTCCCGCTGAGCCTCGAGGCCCAGCTGGAAGCGCGTGTCCTGATGATGTCGACGAACAACGTTCTGTCGCCCGCCAACGGCGCACCGATCATTGTTCCTTCGCAGGATATGATCCTTGGTCTCTACTATGTGACCATCGCCCGCGACGGCATGAAGGGTGAAGGCATGATCTTCTCCTCGCCGGAAGAGGTTCAGCACGCGCTGGACTCGGGCGAGGTGCACCTGCACGCCAAGATCACCTGCCGGATGCCGCAGATCGACGAAGAGGGCAACGAAGTCTGGTCGCGCGTCGAAACCACCCCGGGCCGCGTGCGGCTGGGTGGCCTGCTGCCGCTGAATGCCAAGGCACCCTTCGAGCTGGTGAACCGTCTGCTGCGCAAGGGCGACGTGCAGACCGTCATCGACACCGTCTACCGGTATTGCGGTCAGAAAGAGTCGGTGATCTTCTGTGACCAGATCATGCGCCTGGGCTTTGTCGAGGCCTTCAAGGCGGGCATTTCGTTCGGCAAGGACGACATGGTCATTCCCGACAACAAGTGGGAACTGGTCGACGAGACGCGCGATCAGGTGAAGGACTTTGAACAGCAGTACATGGACGGCCTGATCACCCAGGGCGAAAAGTACAACAAGGTCGTGGACGCCTGGTCGAAGTGTAACGACAAGGTCACCGAGGCGATGATGAACACCATCTCCGCCCGGCGTGAGGACGAGAACGGGGCCGAGATGGAACCGAACTCGGTCTACATGATGGCCCACTCCAAGGCCCGTGGCTCGGTCACGCAGATGAAACAGCTGGGCGCGATGCGCGGCCTGATGGCGAAGCCGAACGGCGACATCATCGAAACGCCGATCATCTCGAACTTCAAGGAAGGTCTGACTGTTCTGGAGTACTTCAACTCCACCCACGGTGCCCGTAAGGGCCTGTCGGACACCGCTCTGAAGACGGCGAACTCGGGTTATCTGACCCGCCGTCTGGTGGACGTTGCACAGGACTGCATCATCCGCATGACGGACTGTGGCACCGACCGCGCGATCACCGCCGAAGCGGCAGTGAACGATGGTGAGGTTGTGTCTACGCTTGGCGAGCGCATCCTGGGCCGTACTGCGGCAGAGGATCTGGTGCACCCCGAGACCGGCGAGATGATGGTCCGTGAGGGTGAGCTGATCGACGAACGCATGGCGGATACCGTCGAGGAGTCCGGCCTGCAGACCGCGCGCATCCGCTCGCCCCTGACCTGCGAGGCCGAGGAAGGCGTCTGCGCGACCTGCTATGGTCGTGACCTGGCGCGCGGTACGATGGTGAACACCGGCGAGGCCGTGGGCATCATCGCGGCGCAATCGATCGGTGAGCCGGGCACGCAGCTGACCATGCGGACCTTCCACATGGGCGGCGTTGCCCAGGGTTCCTCGCGGTCCTTCCTCGAAGCCAGCCAGAACGGCAAGATCGCCTTCGCGAACCCCGGCATCATCACCAATGCCGCGGGCGAGCAGATCGTCATGAACCGGAACATGCAGGTCCTGATCATGAACGACCAGGGCGAGGAAATCGCATCCCACAAGATGGGCTACGGTTCCAAGCTGTTCGTGACCGAAGGTCAAGAGGTCAAGCGCGGCGACAAGCTGTACGAATGGGACCCCTACACGCTGCCGATCATCGCCGAGAAGGACGGTGTGGCCAAGCATGTGGACCTGGTGACAGGGATCGCCGTGCGCGACGAGACCGACGATGCCACCGGCATGACCCAGAAGATCGTGATCGACTGGCGGGCCGCGCCCAAGGGCAACGAGCTCAAGCCCGAGATCATCCTGATGGATGCCGACGGCGAGCCGGTACGCAACGATCAGGGCAACCCGATCAAGTACACCATGTCGGTGGACGCCATCCTGTCCTGTGAAGACGGGCAGGAGGTCAAGGCCGGTGACGTCGTGGCGCGTATCCCGCGGGAAGGCGCCAAGACGAAGGACATCACCGGTGGTCTGCCGCGTGTGGCCGAACTCTTTGAGGCGCGCCGCCCGAAGGATCACGCCATCATCGCGGAAATCGACGGCTACGTGCGCTTTGGCAAGGACTACAAGAACAAGCGCCGGATCAGCATCGAACCGTCGGACGACAGCCTCGAGCCCAAGGAATACATGATCCCCAAGGGCAAGCACATCCCGGTTGCCGAAGGTGATTTCATCCAGAAGGGTGATTACATCATGGACGGCAACCCGGCCCCGCACGACATTCTGTCGATCATGGGGATCGAGGCCTTGGCCAACTACATGATCGACGAGGTGCAGGACGTCTACCGGTTGCAGGGCGTGAAGATCAACGACAAGCACGTCGAGGTCATCGTTCGCCAGATGCTGCAGAAGTGGGAGATCCTGGACAGCGGTGACACGACGCTGCTCAAGGGCGAACACGTCGACAAGGTGGAGTTCGACGAAGCCAACGAGAAGTCCGAGAAGAAGGGTGGCCGTCCGGCACAGGGCGAACCGATCCTTCTGGGCATCACCAAGGCTTCGCTGCAGACTCGCTCGTTCATCTCGGCGGCCTCCTTCCAGGAGACCACCCGCGTGCTCACAGAGGCCTCTGTGCAGGGCAAGAAGGACAAGCTGGTCGGCCTGAAGGAGAACGTCATCGTGGGCCGCCTGATCCCGGCGGGCACCGGTGGCGCCACCCAGAAGGTGCGCCGCGTTGCCCAGGACCGCGACAACGTCGTGATCGAGGCGCGCCGCGAGGAGGCCGAAGCGGCCGCCGCGCTGGCCGCCCCGGATACGATGGGCGACGACGTGGTGGGGGGCGACGAGTTCGACACCCTGATCGTCGACACTCCGGAAAGCCGCGAGTGATCGCCAACGCCCAAGGGCTCTGACATCGAAGACGCCCCCGCGATCCGCGGGGGCGTTTTTCTTGGTCACCGGATGGCATGGCGGCTGGGGCGCCTTTGCGCATCGGACGCGGTCGTGACACAAGGATGCCCATGCAGATCGAGACTTCTCAGCTGCGGATCGTCGCGCCGCGCAGCCAGCTGAATTTCCTGGACATCCAGTCCGTGACCCTTGCTGAGCCACTGAGCCCGATCCAGACCTATGGGCATTTGTCCGGCTGGATGGCGCAACGGTTCGGCTGGGCCTTTCGCGTCCGGGATGCGTTGAGCGCGCCCTTTGGCGTCCGCCCTATCCGGGGATTCTCCGGCCGCAAGCCGGTGGCCGCGACCGAAGGTGAGAGGCTGGATTTCTTCCTGGTCGAGAAGGCAACACCGGATGTGCTGGTCCTGACAGGGCGCGACAGGCACCTGGACGTGATGACCTGCATCGCCTGTTCGGGTCGCGACGTTTCGATCACCTCGTCGGTCGTGACGCACAATGCCTTTGGCCGCCTTTACATGGTGGTGGTCGGCCCGATGCACCGGGTGATCGTCCGCCGCTCACTTGCCCATATGAAGGATCAGGCGAACACCCGCCGGACGTGATCGGCATCGATCGCGAACCGGGCCTTCAATTCGGCCTCCCCCTCGGCGTCGAGCCGGGGCAGGGCGACGGGTTTGACGTGTTTCTTCTGCCGCGAGTCGTTGTGATCGTTGTGCCCGCGCAGGTACATCACCTTGTCGGTAAAGGTCACCGTGGGCATGAACTGGTTCAGCTTGTTGTGGGCAAAATTCATGACGGTCTGCCGGGCGCCGGGCCGGACGGCGACGGCCTGTGCCACGCCCCAGTAAGGCGTCACCTGCACCTCGGCGCAGATGCCGCTTGCGTCGGGGCGCCCGATGTAGCCCCGGTTCCAGTCGAAGCCGACCAGCCGGTGCCGATCCAGCAAGGGGGCCACGTCATCTGCGGCCTGGCGCATGTCCTGGACAAAATCCACCGCCACCGCGTCATCATCGTCATGCCGGAACTGCAGACAGGGCTCTCCGGGCGCGCGCAGGGCGTTGATGACCTCCTGGCAAACTTTCCGATGCGGGCCCGGCGGGCGCGAGACGATGACAGCCTGCGGAAATCCCTCGACCAGCGCGGCAAGGCGTTCCAGCCACTGGTTCGGCATGGCATCGCCGACGAGGATCGCGAACAGGAAATCCGGGTCGGTCTGCGCCTTGAGACCGGGCAGGCAAAGGCACTCGAAATGGCGAAACCGCTCTTCCATCCGCGCCGGTGCATACAGGTAGGCCATCCGGTCTTCGAGGCTGGAGTGCGCCACCTGAAAGCCCCCTTCGGCGGGGTAGGAAAACCGGCAGAATCCGATGACTTGCATCCCGTTGTCCCATGTGCGAAGCGGTTGCCCTTGAATGGCATTGCCGTCCCGTCCCGGCAAGCCCGCAGGGCTGTTGACAAGGTCCGCGACTCCCCCTATACGCCCCGCTAATCCGCGTCAGACTTCGGGCTGATTGCGTCCTTACATAACCAGGCGGTCATGATCCGGGCCACTATCGCCCCGATCCTCTGAACACCCACCGCGTCGTTTCCTCGGTACGGAAACGGATGCGGTTTTTTCGTCGTTTGCCATCACGTATTGGCGACGGCACATGAACCGGCCCGCGCGATCGCGCGCGGCGCCAGAACCTGAACCTCCGCACGGGAAGGCCCGTGCAACACATTTGTGAGAAGCACGGGGAAATAACCGGAATGCCCACGATCCAACAGCTGATCCGCAAGCCGCGGCAGCCCAAAGTCAAGCGCTCGAAGTCGCAGCACCTTGAGCAGTGCCCGCAGAAACGCGGTGTCTGCACCCGCGTCTACACCACCACGCCGAAGAAGCCGAACTCGGCTATGCGGAAGGTGGCCAAGGTGCGTCTGACCAACGGTTACGAGGTGATCAGCTACATCCCCGGTGAAAGCCACAACCTTCAGGAGCACTCGGTGGTCCTGATCCGTGGCGGTCGTGTCAAAGACCTTCCCGGTGTGCGTTACCACATTCTGCGCGGTGTTCTGGATACCCAGGGCGTCAAGGACCGGAAGCAGCGTCGTTCGAAATACGGCGCCAAGCGTCCCAAGTAAGAGGATACACAGATGTCTCGTCGTCACGCCGCTGAGAAACGCGAAGTCCTGCCCGACGCCAAGTATGGCGATCGCGTCCTGACCAAGTTCATGAACAACCTGATGTACGACGGCAAGAAATCCGCCGCCGAACGCATCGTCTACAACGCGCTCGACCGGGTCGAAGCCAAGGTCAAGCGCGCGCCGGTGGAAATCTTCCACGAGGCGCTGGACAACATCAAACCGTCGGTCGAGGTCCGCTCGCGCCGCGTTGGTGGTGCCACCTATCAGGTTCCGGTCGAAGTGCGCCCCGAGCGCCGCGAAGCCCTGGCCATCCGCTGGCTGATCAACGCCTCGCGCGCCCGCAACGAAAACACCATGGAAGAACGCCTCGCCGGCGAACTGATTGACGCAGTGCAGTCGCGCGGTGCCGCCGTTAAGAAACGCGAAGACACCCACAAGATGGCGGACGCCAACAAGGCGTTCAGCCATTACCGCTGGTAAACATTTCTTCTGAGGACAAGCCCTATGGCACGCGATTATCCCCTCGAGCGTTACCGGAACTTCGGTATCATGGCGCATATCGACGCCGGCAAGACCACCTGTTCCGAACGCATCCTGTTCTACACCGGCAAGTCGCACAACATCGGCGAGGTGCATGACGGCGCCGCGACGATGGACTGGATGGAGCAGGAACAGGAACGCGGGATCACCATCACTTCCGCTGCGACGACCACCTTCTGGCAGTGGCAGGAAGACCCGACCGCCGAAGGCACCTACGACACCAAGTACCGGATGAACATCATCGACACCCCCGGGCACGTCGACTTCACCATCGAAGTCGAACGCTCGCTGGCCGTGCTCGACGGTGCCGTCGCGGTTCTGGACGCCAACGCCGGTGTCGAGCCGCAGACCGAGACGGTCTGGCGCCAGGCCGACCGTTACAAGGTGCCGCGCATCGTCTTCGTCAACAAGATGGACAAGATCGGCGCGGACTTCTTCAACTGCGTCAACATGATCAAGGAACGCACCGGTGCGATCCCGGCCCCGATCCAGATTCCGATCGGCGCCGAGAGCGAGCTGGAAGGCATCATCGACCTGGTCACCATGGAAGAGTGGACCTGGAAGGGTGAAGACCTCGGCGCCTCCTGGACCCGTCAGCCGATCCGCGACTCGCTCAAGGACCTGGCCGACGAATGGCGCGCCCATCTCATCGAGACCGCGGTCGAGATGGATGACGACGCGATGGAAGCTTACCTGGAAGGCGAAGAACCCGATATCGCGACCCTGCGCAAGCTGATCCGCGCCGGCACGCTGGCGATCAAGTTCATCCCTGTGCTCTGTGGCTCCGCGTTCAAGAACAAGGGTGTGCAGCCGCTGCTGAACGCCGTGGTGGACTACCTGCCCAGCCCGCTGGACGTGGTCGACTACATGGGCTTTGCCCCGGACGATGAGACCGAAACGCGGGACATCCCGCGTCGCGCAGACGACACGATGCCCTTCGCCGGCCTCGCGTTCAAGATCATGAACGACCCCTTCGTGGGCTCCCTGACCTTCACTCGGATCTACTCCGGCGTGATGAACAAGGGCGATTCGATCCTGAACTCGACCAAGGGCAAGAAAGAGCGCATCGGTCGTATGATGATGATGCACTCGAACAACCGCGAGGAAATCGAAGAGGCCTTCGCGGGCGACATCATCGCGCTGGCGGGTCTGAAGGACACCACAACCGGTGACACGCTCTGCGACGCCAAGGCGCCGGTGGTCCTGGAAACCATGACCTTCCCGGACCCGGTGATCGAGATCGCGGTCGAGCCCAAGACCAAGGGCGACCAGGAAAAGATGTCCCAGGGTCTGGCCCGTCTGGCCGCCGAAGACCCGTCCTTCCGCGTGGAAACCGACCTGGAATCGGGTCAGACCATCATGAAGGGCATGGGCGAACTTCACCTGGACATCCTGGTTGACCGTCTCAAGCGCGAGTTCAAGGTCGAGGCCAACATCGGTGCGCCGCAGGTGGCTTATCGCGAGACCATCGGTCACGAGATCGAGCACACCTACACCCACAAGAAACAGTCGGGTGGGTCTGGTCAGTTCGCGGAAGTGAAGCTCATCATTTCTCCGACAGAGCCGGGCGAAGGCTACTCCTTCGAATCCCGCATCGTCGGTGGTTCGGTGCCGAAGGAATACATCCCGGGCGTTGAAAAGGGCATCAAGTCGGTCATGGACTCCGGTCCGCTGGCGGGCTTCCCGGTCATCGACTTCAAGGTCGCGCTGATCGACGGCAAGTTCCACGACGTGGACTCCTCGGTTCTGGCCTTCGAAATCGCATCCCGGATGGCCATGCGCGAAGGTCTGCGCAAGGCTGGCGCCAAGCTGCTGGAACCGATGATGAAGGTCGAAGTGATCACCCCGGAAGAATACACCGGCGGTATCATCGGCGACCTGACCTCGCGTCGGGGCCAGGTGTCCGGCCAGGAGCCGCGCGGCAACGCCGTGGCGATCAATGCCAACGTTCCGCTGGCCAACATGTTCGGCTACATCAACACCCTGCGTTCGATGTCCTCGGGGCGCGCGCAGTTCACGATGCAGTTCTCGCACTACGATCCCGTGCCGCAGAACATCTCGGACGAGATCCAGGCCAAGTACGCGTAACCGGCGGTGCGCCGTAAAGGCGCACCCTACACCAGCCCGTAGGGTGCGCGGTTTGCGCACCGCACGACAAGAAAAAGGGAGCCAATACCATGGCAAAGGAAAAGTTTGAACGCGGCAAGCCGCACTGCAACATCGGCACGATTGGCCACGTTGACCACGGCAAGACGACGCTGACGGCGGCGATCACGAAGTATTTCGGTGATTTCCAGGCGTATGACCAGATCGACGGCGCGCCCGAAGAGAAGGCCCGCGGCATCACCATCTCGACCGCGCACGTGGAATACGAGACGGAAAACCGTCACTACGCGCACGTCGACTGCCCCGGCCACGCCGACTACGTCAAGAACATGATCACCGGTGCCGCCCAGATGGACGGCGCGATCCTGGTTGTGAACGCCGCTGACGGCCCGATGCCGCAGACGCGTGAGCACATCCTGCTGGGCCGCCAGGTGGGCATCCCCGCCATGGTCGTGTTCCTGAACAAGGTCGACCAGGTCGACGACGAGGAACTGCTCGAGCTGGTGGAAATGGAAGTCCGCGAGCTTCTGTCCGAGTACGACTTCCCGGGCGACGATATTCCGATCATCGCAGGCTCGGCCCTGGCCGCAATGGAAGGCCGCGACCCGGAAATCGGCGAGAACAAGATCCGCGAACTGATGGCCGCCGTGGATGAGTACATCCCGCAGCCGGAACGTGCCGTCGACCAGCCCTTCCTGATGCCGATCGAGGACGTGTTCTCGATCTCCGGCCGCGGCACGGTTGTGACCGGTCGTGTCGAGCGTGGCGTGGTGAACGTCGGCGACGAACTGGAAATCGTCGGTATCAAGGACACCAAGAAGACGACCTGCACCGGCGTCGAGATGTTCCGCAAGCTGCTGGACCGTGGTGAAGCAGGCGACAACGTCGGCGTGCTGCTGCGCGGCATCGACCGTGACGGCGTCGAGCGCGGCCAGGTGCTGTGCAAGCCGAAGTCGGTGAACCCGCACACCAAGTTCGAGTGCGAGGTCTACATCCTGACCAAGGAAGAAGGCGGCCGTCACACGCCGTTCTTCAAGAACTACCGTCCGCAGTTCTACTTCCGGACCACCGACGTGACCGGCACCGTGACGCTGCCCGAGGGCACCGAGATGGTGATGCCGGGCGACAACCTGAAGTTCAACGTCGAGCTGATCGCGCCGATCGCGATGGAAGACGGCCTGCGCTTCGCCATCCGTGAAGGCGGCCGCACCGTGGGTTCGGGCGTCGTGTCGAAGATCATCGAGTAAGGCGCGCCGCGCCACTCGGCTGACAATCAAGGAAGGGCGCCCTGACCAGGGCGCCCTTTTCCTTGCGTGACGTCCTTGCGTGATCCGGCCCCTGGGGCAAAACGGGCTCCGAAAAAAAAGCCGCCCGGGTCCCGGGCGGCTTTTTCGCGTGGAGCGGCTCTGCCAGTCGCCCGGGAGTGAGGCGCGTGGCAGAGCCGGGCATCCTTGCGCATCAGTTCAGCAGGGCGCGGATAAAGGCCTGCTTTTCGCCGTTGCTGCTGCCGCTGTTGAGGGCGTTGTTGATGGCCAGCACTTCGGCAGCGGTGAGGCCCGAGAAATCGGCGCCGGGCAGGATGTACTTTGCGTCGCTGTCGATCTT
>Ga0208330_1000276_pt1 | contig 27058 bp, 23 predicted proteins | sample DeeseametaMP1896_FD_184180 | JGI IMG/M metagenome (GOLD analysis project Ga0208330, IMG submission 184180) | Marine microbial communities from the Deep Pacific Ocean - MP1896 (SPAdes) | ecosystem: Environmental > Aquatic > Marine > Oceanic | place: East of Hawaii, North Pacific Ocean | collected... | reverse complement strand
TCAAGCTCAACTTTCCGAGCTTAAAGATCAATCAGAGGAAATCGATAAACTTAAAAAGCTGAATGAAGAGCTGCTAGTCTGGAAAGCCGAAGCGCTTGTGTCGATTGGCAAGCTCGAAACGGAAATATCAATTAAGACAGATATGATGAATCGCTTGCTGGCCGAAAAAGGTAAAACGCCGGAAGCCAGTGGGTGACCTGCTGCTCTCAGGCTCAGTAGGGTATTTGCTCTTATCGCAGGCCACCTAAGGCGCTTCGCAGACCTTATTGCTGTTTTACGACAGAGAAGGCTCATACCCGGTCGGCTCAGTGATTTTAGCCCAAATAGCGGGTGGAAATCGATAGCAGATGTCAGCGTTATATCGAATTACGCATATCATGCGTAATTGCGCGTAATTTCCAAAAATTCGAGTGGCGCTAGGGGTTTGCATTCGAAGCGGCTAAATTTGGACGTTTTACCGGCACCTAAAGACTGAGCTTGGATATTTACAATAAAAACAGCGGGTTAGGCTAACTTTGGCGAATTTTTCCAGGATGACGGCCGACCCTCATTTTCAGACTTAACGACAGCGCATACTTTAGCAGGGTAAAGGCAAGTCCGAGTGAATCGGGCGTAAGGATTGTAGGGATGCTGCCTGGATCAAGATAGCTCTAACTACGCATAATGTATATTATGTTAAATAGAGGGCGTACAGCAAAGTCAGGAAAAGCACAGGGCCACCAACCTTTTTTCAGCCAGCCTGTATGCCTGCAGAAATATAGGAAATAAAACCTTTTGCAAATTCCTCATAATCAAGCCGGAAATTGCTCTTTTTGCCTTCCAGGTCAGGCAGCCGCCAAAGCAAATCCTGGTCTACCATGCCGTTCAGTGTGTTGTTGATTGCAAGGAAAAGGTGCATTCGCACCATCTGATGGGCTTTTTGTGGCATTAACTTCCTGATTTCATCTTCAAGTGCCCATATAAAATCACCAAAGTAGCGAATAAGAAGATCCTGACCGAAGTCACTCTCCTCTCGAATCATTCTGGCCATGAGCCATACGCTGGCTTTGTCCTCTAGTAGGAATAGATAAAAAGATTTAACCAAAACGGTTGAAACATCCGCTGTAGTAACGGGATGAAGAGCTTTTTTCTCATTAAATTCCTTCCAGACAATACTGGTGATAAGCTCAAACCTTTTAGAAATATCACGAATACAGGCTTCCAGGAACGCTTCACGATTTCCGAAGTAATATCTTATGGCCGCCTCGTTTAGCACGCCTGCCTTACGTTGCACCTCTCGAAGAGATGTGCTTGTACCTTTCTCTCCAAAAAGTGATATTGCAGTTTGAACAAGTCTTGTGGCGACTTCATCACCGCTGTTTTTCTCAGTTGAAAGCTTCATGGCACCCATCGGGAATTACGATTCTAAACAGTATAAAGCAAGCCCTCAGTCTCTGACATATCAAAAAGCCCCGCAAACCTGCGGGGCTCTTACAACCTGATCAATGCAATTGCTGACAGGCATCCATCAAGTCGGAATGGGCTGAACGATAGTCTTTCACAGCTATATTCTCCTCCGCATCTGCTAACGCAAATAACGCATAGGAGTAATCAGTGTTTGAGATTTGGCCATCCTGGAGGGCCCTGGAAAGAAAGCCTCTCCCCTGCTCTATCAGCGCAGAGAATGCAGTTGATTCAGGAGACTCAGACCAGCCATAACTTACCTTGCTCTGATTGACTTCCCAAACAAGGACTTTGCGAGCTGCGAAACAAATCGCATCGCGTGCTGCTATGTCGATGTTGTTAGATGGCGAATATTTGGTTACACCACCAGACAAAGGAGGAATAATATCAGCCAAAGCTTTGCCAATTAGCCCATCACCAATTATTTCCGTGACACCCACAAGCGCGCCGCGCCGAAGTGGCGAGTTGCCAATAACGACACTTCCATCTCCATCGACACCGATAACCGCGATAGATTCTTCTCTGGCCGGAGTGGAACTAATAACACTTCCTGTCATTCGATCAATAGAGGTAACCGACATCACTAACGGCGCAAACACTTCGCTTCTATCAGGATCCATTTGCAATCCCATACCTGCGATGAGTACAAGGGCATTTTCAGAAATTGTCGAAATCTCAATATTAGAGGCCTGCACTTCAACAGGAACATCAACGCCCAATGATTTCAGGGCATTGGAAACGACTTGAAGTGGCGTTAATAGCAAAGGGCCGGAATGGAAAATATCGTCAAGGTCCGCTGACCAACCCAATTCGCCGCTATTGCCTTTGTCGATAATTTGAAAGACGCCGGATCCTGTTGCTGCGTAAACATAATTATCATACGGGGAAACAGCCAGTGACCCGAGAATTTGATCACCAACATTGACCGACCATATCAGCTCACAATTATGATTAAACGCCAGTGCATTACCGTCCTTGTCTGAAGTGTAAATTCTTTCTCCACCTGGCAGAACCGCTGGAGTCGATGCAGAGCCACCCTCAAATGGTACCGAGCACCCTTTGCTGAAAGCATAATTTTCGCCCTCTTTGTTCAAATTAAGGGCATGCAATGCTCCAAACCTGGCGACCCCATCTTCGACGCCATCAGCAGCATCCGGTAATGTGGCTGCGACCCAGATACGATCAGAATCCGGATCAGTTGCATAATAGTTACTTACCACCATATCTCCACCCAGGGCGACAGCTATGATGGTATTAAAAATCCTCGCATCATCAGGAATTTCGGCGCCTTCAGGAACAAATTGTTTCCGGATTGCTTTTTCTGCTCCTTCCAGGATTGGGGCAGGAAGATTCAGCCCGGTATCATCAACCGAAGGATCACCATCGATACGTGTCTGAGCTCTTATCTCTCCGGTCTCTCTGGCGAAAGCAATAACAGTTCCATCACCGTAAACGGCAATTAGGCTGTCGGTAGGCTGGTGATAATTCATCCCCCAGAGCCTTTTCTTGATGTGCGTATTGAAATCAGATGTGGCTTCGGCATCAATACCCAGGCCCGTGTTAGTGCACCAACTCACATTACCGCGTTCATCTAGCGCAAACACACCACGGAGCCCTCCAGAATAAACGGTTTTTCCACCTGTTTCCGGATTGTTGAGAATCATGGGAGTTCCGCCTTGACCTATTTGACCTGGTCTTACAACCCAATTTCTTGCTCCGGAATCCTTGTTTAAAGCGATCATCGAAAAATCAATGTCAGTCCCTGACACGGGGAAGACGTGGGTGCCGTAATACCCGACATCGCCAGAGGTGACTCCTTCTGGCTGATATAAATTATCCTCAACGGTCCACTCCAGCTCCAAGTTGCCGGGTATAACCAAATCTACTTGGTCATTGTTAATCACATTGCCATGAATAGTCGCAAATCCTTCGCCACGAGGAATGATTCCACTTTCCTGTATTGCCGGTGATCGAGAGGCCAGATTCACCTGACTAAATTGGGACAGCGCTGTCTCTACCTGGTTTTTGACGAGGTGTTGCAGCTTTCCGGGTAGCCCAGTTATTCGCTGGCGCGGTGATTCTGAAAAATCCACGACCATTTCAGAGCAAAAACCACCATCAGGGGCGCTGGGAAGCGGTGGGTCTTCGGTCTCCGGTGAAGATTGCACTGGGTCAGAGGGGTTACTGGCCACTGAACTGGAGCTGCCAGATCCTCCGCAGCCGACCAAGGCGACTGAAGCCGTAATCAGAGAACAAACGAGCAACCATCGTAGATCTTGCATATAGAAGCACCCTTTTATTGTCTTTTTGGCGGGCTTGGCCCGATATAAGGATCAAACTTAAATGTTTAACCCATATGGGTCAACCCGCATGGGTTACTTTTTGTCGCAGCCTTTTGGTGTTGGTGTAACCAAGGTTCGGCGGGAAGAAACAGAGGAATTCAGAATCTCGTCTGGTAGCTTTATCTGGGCAGGGGTGACAATGCCGGCAAGAGTATAAGTGATCGAACCTTCATCCCCATGAAGCACGAAGGTCCGAAACCACCCCTTCGATCAATGATTGCCGCTTTAGATATGCTTGAACTGGTAGGTCAGATTTAACTGCACCCGTGGCGCTTCGCTGCGATCCCCTGACTGGTTGTCGCGCATGCCGTAGGCGAACTCGGCTCCGTAACTGAGATGGTCGTCGTGTTGGCGAACCAGGCTAAGGGTGCCGTAGCGAGTGCGGCGCATGGCATCCGCCGGCAGATCCCTGTCATTTTCCAGGGTGATCTCTCCGCCGACCAGAGCCAGAGTCCAGTCCGGTCGGAACCGCCATTGCCCGGCCAGATATCCGCCCTGGGCCAGTAGCGGCTCCAGTCCTCTGTCAGCAAAGACATAGCCATCCATGCCCCCATCGCCGAAGCCGGACAGGTCATTGTAGTAATGGGCCATGGCCTCGCCGTAGCTGGCGCTGGCAAGTAGCGTGACCGTGTCACCCAGGGCCAGTGTGCCACTGACTACACCCCCGGTAGCACTGGCAAATTGCTGGTCTCCATCGGCGAATTCCACCCCGATTTCCCGGTGCACCAGCCCTACACGTCCATGGCTGCGGCCATGGGACTGGGTCCAGGCGGCGATGACATCGGGGCGGCGACCGCTGGCACTGCTCAGATTCTCCGGGTCATACACTTCCGGATTGGGATCTTCCAGCGCCAGGGTGAGATACTCGCCCTGCCAACGCACCCCTGTCTGACGGGCAAAGATCGCACTGTTTGGCCCCTGGGAATCCAGGGTCAGCGGCCAGGCGGTGCCGTCCAGCAAGGCGGTATAACCATAGCCGGCACGCAGGGCACCGTATTCGAAATAGAAATCGCGCACCCGCAATTCATAACCGTCAACGCTACCGAACAGATCCATGGCAAACACGGCTTGGGCACCACCGCCCTCTCCTATCCGCACGCCAAGCTGGCTGTTTTTTCCGTGAAGCTCAACGTTTTGCTGGTGGGTGTCGCCGGCAGGGATGGTGCTGGGGATCAACAGATCCTTAAGGCCCGCATTCTTGTCATCGTAGATGGCGTCCACGCTGACCTTGCCGAAGACGGCGAAGCTGGGCCACTGCGGATCATTGGACGGGGGACGGGTTGGCGCATCCTGGCTGAGGCTGGCCTTGAGCTGATTCAGCTCCTGTTGCAGACGACGGATTTCAGCTTCGGTGGTATCCGCACAAAGGCCCGCCGAGACCAGAGCGCTAGTGCTGAAAGCCGTCGTCCAGATGGTGGTTCGCACCCTGGACATGACAATCTCTCCTGAAGTCCACCGGATCACGGTGGGCGTTCAATGTTTTGCTTCAACGTCCCGGGCTTCCGTGCCTTGTGGGCTGTCCGGGGCGGTAAAACACGAAAGGCGCGGAGGATACGGATCTCAATCGCGGTTCGCTACTAGACGAAATGTTTATTTCGGCAAAATCTTGTTTGGGCGGACGGATGGAATGCAGGTTTTTGCGGGGTGGGTCGTCAAGGAACCTGCCTGTCGCCGAACCCAACGAAGTCGGCGCGACGGCAGGCAGTTTTCTGTCAGCGGTCTATTACTTGCTCAAATAACGCATGGCCTTTTCCAGGCCTTCAATGGTGAGCGGGTACATCTTGTGTTCACTGAGCTGCTTGATCCACTGGGTGGAGGTGGTCATCTGCCAGGCCCGCTCCGGTTCCGGGTTGAGCCAGGCCACTTTCTCGTAGGTTTCCATGACGCGCTGGAACCAGACGGCGCCGGCCTCCTCGTTCCAGTGCTCCACGCTGCCACCCACGGAGTTCACTTCGTAGGGACTCATGGCCGCATCGCCGACAAAAATCACTTTGTAGTCGCTGCCGTACTTGTGCAGCACGTCCCAGGTGGAAATCTTCTCGTCCCAGCGACGGCGGTTGTCCTTCCACACATATTCATAAATGAAGTTGTGGAAGTAGAAATACTCCATGTGCTTGAACTCCAGCCGGGCGGCGGAGAACAGCTCTTCGCAGAGTTTGATATAGGGGTCCATGGAGCCGCCCACATCAAAGAAGATCAGCACTTTGACCCGGTTTTCCTTCTGCGGACGCATCTTGATGTCGAGCAGACCCGCATTGCGCGCAGTGGAGCGGATGGTGTCATCCATATCCAGCTCTTCTTCGCGCCCGGTGCGGGCAAACTTGCGCAAACGACGCAGGGCCAGCTTGATGTTGCGCGTGCCCAGTTCCACGGAATCGTCCAGGTTGCGGAATTCGCGCTTTTCCCAGACTTTCACCGCCCGCTTGTTGCGGGACGGGCCGACCATGCGCACGCCCTCAGGGTTGGCGCCGTAGCCGCCAAACGGGCTGGTGCCACCGGTACCGACCCACTTGTTGCCGCCCTGGTGCCGCTTTTCCTGCTCTTCGAGCCGCTTGCGCAGCTCGTCCATGATTTTTTCCAGGCTACCCAGGCCCTTGAGTTTCTCGAACTCTTCCGGGCTCAGGTTCTTCTCCAGCTCCTTGCGCAGCCACTCATCCGGAATCACCTTGTTGAGCCAGTCCGGCTCCAGGTTTTCCAGCCCTTCGAAGTAATTGGCAAAGGCCTGATCGAAGCGGTCATAGAACTTTTCGTCCTTCACCATCACCGCCCGGCTGAGCAAGTAGAAATCCTCAACAGAGCCGAAGGCCACATGGGCCTGCAGGGCATCAAAGAGGTCCAGCAGCTCACGCAGGGTCACCGGGATCCGGTAGCGGCGCAGATTTTCGAAGAAACCAATCAGCATAATCAGTCAGCGCTGCGGTTAGCTTTCGCGACGGTTCATGAACGCCAGGCGCTCAAGCAGCTGGACGTCCGACTCGTTTTTCAGCAAGGCGCCATAAAGCGGCGGCACGGCACTCTTGGTATCCCGGTTACGCAGTATATCCGCTGGAATATCGTCGGCCATGAGCAGCTTGAGCCAATCGATCAGCTCACTGGTGGACGGCTTCTTCTTCAGCCCGGGCACCTTGCGCAGATCGAAGAAGATTTCCAGAGCTTCGGTGACCAGGTTCTTTTTGATCTCCGGGAAATGCACATCCACGATGGCCTGCATGGTCTGGGCATCGGGGAAATTGATGTAATGGAAGAAGCAGCGACGCAGGAAGGCGTCGGGCAGCTCTTTCTCGTTGTTGGAGGTGATGATCACGATCGGGCGCTGCTCGGCGCGGATGGTTTCCCCGGTCTCGTAGACGAAGAACTCCATGCGATCCAGTTCCTGCAGAAGGTCATTGGGGAACTCGATGTCGGCCTTGTCGATCTCGTCGATCAGCAGCACCACCTGGCCGTCATGGGTAAAGGCTTCCCACAGCTTGCCTTTTTTCAGGTAGTTGGCCACATCTTCCACCCCTTCGGCGCCGAGCTGGGAGTCACGCAGGCGCGACACCGCATCGTACTCGTACAGGCCCTGCTGGGCCTTGGTGGTGGATTTGATATTCCAGGAGAGCAGCGGCAGGCCCAGGGACTCGGCCACCTGTTCTGCCAACAGGGTCTTGCCGGTACCCGGCTCACCCTTGATCAGCAACGGGCGCTTGAGGGCGATCGCTGCGTTAACGGCCATTTTCAGGTCGTCGGTGGCCACATATTGGTCAGTACCCTGAAACTGCATGAAACTCTCCACACTAAACAGTTAATCGAACGGGTGAACGGGCGGCACACTCTACCAGCGCCCCGAAGACGTCGCCAGTTACCAGCAGGCCAATCCCCTTTCAACGCAGGATCCGGCCTGCAGGCGATATGACAGAGGGGCAATTTAGCAAGGCTGCCACCACCCGCAAAGGGCGAGAACAGCCAAGTAAACAGCGATTTACGTCACTATGCGGTGAGGAATTGAGGACGGATTAGCGCCCAGGCTGTGCCATAATCCGCCCCATGAACCTGCTGCTGCTACACCCTCATCAATATCTTCACGACAATCTCTGGTGCCTGGACGAGCGCCAGGGTCGTCATGTGCGCGATATTCTGGGTTTGGCAGAGGGAGACACTTTCCGGGCCGGCATTCTCGATGGTGACGTGGGAGTGGCACGGGTAGAGTCAATTAAAAACAATGAGATAACGATTTTATTTAATGTAGAGTCTCATCCGACCCCTGCCCCATCGCTTTCCCTTTTGCTGGCCCTGCCCCGGCCAAAGATGCTCAAACGCATCCTCATCGACGCCACCAGTCTGGGCATCAAACGTATTGTGCTGATCAATAGCTGGAAGGTGGACAAGAGCTACTGGCAAACCCCGAATCTGAAGGCCGGCCTGCTGAGGGAAAAGATGCTGCTCGGGCTGGAACAGGCCCGGGACACGTCCCTGCCCGAACTGATCCTGGCGCCGCGCTTCAAACCCTTCGTGGAAGATGAGCTGGACCGCTGGGCCGGGCCCGGCCGGCGTCTGCTTGCCCATCCCGGCGACTTCCCGCCCATGCCCTGTGATCTGAGTGAGCCTGTCACTCTGGCCATCGGCCCGGAGGGCGGCTGGACTGACTACGAAGTGGAAATGCTGCAGCGGCAGGGATTTGAATGCCACAGCTTCGGGACGCGAATTCTCAGAGTGGAGACTGCGCTGCCCGCGCTGGTCGGACGCTTGATGAGGCTGCCGTAGGAGCGCCGCTCACTGTGCTCTGCGGTTGTGAGGCGCGAACCCCGATTGGCACAATTCGGCGATTCGCGCCTCGAGAGGCGCTCCTACAGGTGCAACTTAACGGCGGTAAGGGCCGCGGGCCTTGCGGGGCGGTTTGCTGCCGGTACGCTGATGGCGCAGGCGGGCACGGCCGTAGAGGCCGGTGTATTTCTTGCCCTTCAGCTCCACCTTGCCGATCAGGGCCTGGATTTGCTCGGCTTCCAGCTCCATCCAGCGACCCTGGCGCAGCTGTGGCGGCAGTGTCAGATCGCCAAAGCGAATTCGCATCAGTCGGGCCACATCCAGATCCTGGGACTGGAACAGACGGCGCACTTCCCGGTACTTGCCCCCGGTCAGCGTCACCTTGTACCAGTGGTTGGCGCCCTCTTCCGCGCCGCCGGCATCTTCGATGCTGTCGAATTTGGACACACCATCTTCGAGCAACACGCCATCGAGCATGGCCTGGCGCTTTTCCGGGGTCATGCCGCCACGGACGCGCACTGCGTACTCACGGACGAAGCCATTGGACGGGTGCATCAGGCGATGCGCCAACTCCCCGTCGGTGGTGAACAGCAGCAGCCCGGTGGTATTGATGTCCAGACGCCCTACCTGCACCCAGCGCATGCCCTGCAGGCGTGGCAGATTATCAAACACCGTGGGGCGTCCTTCCGGATCGTTGCGCGAACACACTTCGCCGGGTGGCTTGTGGTACATGATCACGCGCTGAACAATGTCTTCTTCCGGCTTCACTTTAATAATCCTGCCATCCACACGTAGGGTGTCGTCATTGCCAACCCTGTCACCCAGGGTTGCCACTGTGCCGTTCACCGAAACCCGGCCATCGGCAATCCATTTTTCCAGCTCCCGACGGGAGCCAAGGCCGGCTCTCGCCAGCACTTTCTGCAATTTTTCAGTCTCACTCATGACGGGTCTGGCTGTCCTCTGCATTCTCGTTCGCAGCGGCATCGGTGCCGTCAGCGTCATTATCGGGGTCATTGTCAGCCGGTTCTGCCTGGTCGGCCGCAGCGTCTTCAGCCGGGCTCTCCGAATCATCCCTGTCGGCAGGCGGTTTGCGGCGGAACTCCTGCTCAAAGCTGCTCAGCACCGAATCCACCTTGTCCATGCTCATCAGGGTGGCGTCGTCAATTTCCGGTTCCTGCTCTAGCCCCGGGAAAGCCTCCTGATCGCCCGGCAGCCGGGCTTCGCGTTCGTCTTCCAGCATGCCATGGCCGTCCTCCCCTTCCGGGGCCTCGTCCATATCCCCGGGGGCCGCATTGGCGGGAGGTACATCGCTGAGGGCCAGCTCCTCGTTGATCTTGTCCAGATCACGAATCTCTGACAGCGGGGGCAGGTCTTCCAGGCTCTTCAGGTCAAAGTAGTCGAGAAACTGTTTGGTGGTGGCAAACATGGCCGGCCGGCCCGGTACATCCCGGTGGCCCACCACGCGTACCCAGTTTCGCTCCAGCAAACTCTTGACGATATGCGAGCTTACCGAAACACCACGAATTTCTTCGATTTCGCCACGGGTGATGGGCTGGCGATAGGCAATCAGTGCCAGGGTTTCCAGTATCGCCCGACTGTATCGCGGCGGCTTCTCCTGCCACAGCCGGCTGACCCACTGCCCCAGTTCCGGGCGAGCCTGAAAACGGAAACCGGAGGCCACTTCCTTCAGAAAGATGCCGCGGTCTGCATAGGCCGCATCGATATCTTCCAGGTATTTACCCAGATCCTGCTTGCTGGGACGATCCTCCTCGTCAAACAGGGACAGGATGGCATCCCGGTCCAGCGGGCCTTCCGCCACCAGGATGGCGGCCTCAATAATTTTTTTTATCTGCTCAGCTTCCACGCTTACCCCTTGGTTCCGTCATGGGCATCGGTTTCATCATCCACGCCGTCATCGGGTTCGTCTTCCAGTTCCAGTTGAGCCAGCACGTCGGATTCTTCCAGCACCAGGGTCTTCGCCTTCACATGAATCGGGGCAAAAGGCCCGTTTTGCACCAGTTCGATCAGGCTGCCTTTAACCAGCTCCAGGGTGGCCAGGAATGTGACCACCACACCAAGGCGCCCTTCTTCCGGGTTAAACAACTCCACGAAAGGCACAAAATCGCGGCCCTTGAGTTTGTCCAGGACGTTGGCCATCCGCTCCCGGGTCGACAGCTTCTCGCGGGACACCTGGTGGCTCTCGAACATGTCCGCCCGGTGCATCACCTCTTTCAGGGCCAACAGCAGCTCGCGCATATCCACGTCCGGCTGCGCCTTTTCGCGGGTAAACTCCGGGCGCTTTGCTTCGGCGGGGAAGATATCCCTTTCCAGCCTTGGCAGCTCGTCAATGTCTTCTGCTGCCTGCTTGAAACGCTCGTATTCCTGCAGACGACGAATCAGCTCAGCCCGCGGATCGTGCTCTTCATCCTCCTCGTCATCCTTCTGACGGGGCAGCAGCATCCGTGACTTGATCTCACCGAGCATGGCGGCCATCACCAGGTATTCCGCCGCCAGCTCGAAGTTCATCGCCTTCATCAGCTCCACGTATTCCATGTACTGGGTGGTAATGGTGGAGACGGGAATATCGAGAATGTCCAGGTTCTGGCGCTTGATCAGGTACAGCAGCAGATCCAGCGGGCCTTCGAACGCTTCCAGGAAGACTTCCAGTGCATCCGGCGGAATGTACAGATCGTCCGGCAGCTTGGTGATGGCCTTGCCATACATCAGGCCAAACGGCATCTCAGCCTGGCTGGGATGCAGCGGCTTCATGACGGGTGTGGCTGTGGGTTCTGCCGGTTCAGTCATGTCTCTCTCCCGAGTGCGCAGCTGCGCCTCAGCGGTAATTGAGCCCCATGGCGGCACGGACTTCTTCCAGGGTGGCGCGGGCAGCCTCGCGGGCTTCTTCGCAACCTTCAGCGACCAGGGTGCGGACCAGATCCGGGTTGCGCAGGTGTTCTTCGGCGCGCTTGCGGATCGGTTCCAGCTCTTCCTGAACCGCTTCGATGACCGGCTTCTTGCAGTCCAGACAACCGATGCCGGCACTGGTGCAGCCCTCTTTCACCCACTGACGGGTGTTGTCATCGGAATAGACCATATGGAACTGCCATACCGGGCAGTTATCCGGGTTGCCCGGGTCGGTACGGCGAACCCGGGCCGGGTCGGTCGGCATGCGACGGATCTTGCTGTCGATATCCGCCTCTTCCTCACGCATGGTGATGAAGTTGCCGTAGGACTTGGACATTTTCTGCCCATCCAGGCCGGGCATCTTGGAGGCCGGTGTCAGCAGGGCCTGGGGTTCCGGCAGGATCACCTTGCCGCCACCCTCCAGATCGCCCATCAACCGTTCCTTGTCACCCAGGGTGATATTCTGCTGGCTTTCCACCAGGGCGCGGGCGGTTTCCAGGGAGGCTTCATCGCCTTTTTCCTGGTACTGACGACGGTGGGTCAGGTAGACCTTTGCCTGTTTCTTGCCCATTTTCTTGATGGCGGCATCCACGGCTTCCTCGAAGCCCGGCTCACGGCCATAGAGGTGATTGAAACGGCGCGCCACTTCCCGCGTGAGCTCCACATGGGCCACCTGATCAGCACCGACCGGTACCTGACCGGCCCGGTAAGCCAGAATGTCGGCGGATTGCAGCAGCGGATAGCCCAGAAACCCATAGGTGCTGAGGTCTCTCTCGCGCAGCTTTTCCTGCTGATCTTTATAAGTAGGCACCCGTTCCAGCCAGGACAGGGGTGTCATCATGGACAGCAACAGATGCAACTCTGCGTGCTCCGGTACCTGACTCTGGATAAACAGGGTGGCGGAACCGGGGTTCACACCGGCGGCCAGCCAGTCGATCACCAGATCCCAGACGTGCTGTTCGATCTTGTGCGGGTTTTCGTATTCGGTGGTGAGTCCGTGCCAGTCTGCCACGAAGAAAAAGCACTCGTACTCGTGCTGCAGACGCGCCCAGTTCTTCAGCACGCCATGGTAATGACCCAGATGCAGACGGCCGGTGGCGCGCATGCCTGAAACAACTCGCTGGGAGGGAACCACGGAACTCAAAGCCTACTCCTTAACAAACCCGACGATCCGTGCGCTGCCACTGGCAAGGCACGGAGGAAAGCCCGGGATTATACGGTGAACCGGGCCATCAGGGACAGTGGCAAGCGGGCTCTTTACGGCAGTCCGGGCAAAAGATAACCAGTCGCGGCGGAGATCAGTAAATACTGTCCACCGGTCCCGCCCCTTCGCGCACCACTTCGGGGCCATCGCCATCGGCCAGCGAGATGACGGTGGTTTCGGTGACACCACAGAAGCCCCCGTCAATGACCAGGTCCACCTGCCCCTGCAGGAAATCACGGACATCCTGGGGATCGGTGAGGGGAAATTCATCATTGGGCAGATGGCAGGTCGACGTCATGATCGGCTCGCCATGCTCGGCCAGCAACGCCTGGCAGATGGGATGATCCGGCACCCGGATACCGATATTGCGCTTCTTCGGGTCCATCAGCCGCCGTGGCACCTCGGTGGTGCCCTTGAGAATGAAGGTATAGGGGCCCGGCGTGTGGGACTTGAGCAAACGGTAATCCGGGTTTTCCACCTTGGCATAGATGGCCAGCGCGGACAGGTCATGACACAACAGGGTGAACTGGTGCTTCTTGTCCAGCTGCCGCAGACGGATCAGCCGGTCCAGGGCATTTTTTTCACCGATGCCACAGCCCAGAGCATAGGTGGTATCCGTCGGGTAGGCGATCAGCCCGCCGTTGCGAATCACATCCACAGCTTGCCGGATAAGGCGAGGCTGGGGTGTTTCAGGATGGATATAGAGGATTTCGGTCATAAGAAGCAGTTAATAATGAATAATTAATAGTTAATAATTAACATCAAAAAAAGCTAATAGTGTATTGTTTTTAAAGCTATTAATTATTCACTATTAACTATTAATTGAAGTCTGTCGCCCTTCCCACACCGGCCTGGCCCCCTTCGGCACCGGCGGCAATCGCCCCAGGGCCAGCCATTTCTGCTCTGGCGAGTGAAAGTCCGACCCGGCGGACACCTGCAAATCAAAGTGCTGCCAGCACTCATCCAGCAACGCGGTCTGTTGCGGGGACAGTCCCGGCATGGCGACTTCCAGGCCATCGCCGCCGGCTTCCTTGAAGCTGGCAAGAAACTGGCGCAGTTTCTTGCGGGTCATGCCATAGGCTTGCGGGTGGGCCAGCACCGCCGAGCCTCCTGCGGCATGGATATCCGCAATGGCCTCATGCAGCGAACACCAGGGCGTTGCCACAAACGCGGATTGGCCCTGCTTGAGGTAACGGTTAAAGGCATGTCGCTGATTGCGCACCCTGCCCGCCTCTTCCAGAAACCGGGCAAACAAGGGGCGACCCGGGGCATCGGTGCCTGCCAGCTCGCAGGTGCGTTCATAGCTATTGGCCAGCGTGGCAGCCCGGTCCAGACGACGGCCTATCTCCCGGGCACGATTGACCCGTGCGGCCTGCTGGGCAGCCACCCTTTCCTGCAGCTGGGCGCAATCGGTATCCAGCCATAGCCCCAACACATGATACTCACGGTTTTCGTGTCGCACGGATAGCTCGATCCCGTTCACCAGCCTGATGCCATGCTGGCGAGCAGCCTCATCCGCCTCCGGCAGTCCTGCCAGGGTATCGTGGTCGGTCAGAGCCAGGCAGGTCACTCCGTAGTCTGCAGCCCTCGACACCAGCGCTGCAGGGCTTAGAATACCGTCGGACGCCGTGCTGTGACTGTGCAAGTCGATTGTATGGTTACAGGAGATAGTCAGATCCTCTCAGGGTTCTTGATGTTTCTGCTATGACGCCAAATCCGCCAAATGGCCCGGCAAGGCCGGCGGATCACTGGGCCAAGGCGCAGGGTAGCATTTTTGTCCCCGTTACCGGCATTTTTAACGGCGCCAGGCCGCCCCCATCGATCAAACGGAATCAGCAATGACCGACAGCGATACCCCCGAACAGACCCGCAAACCCACTGCGCCGGCGAAACAGGAAAGCCTGCTGGCCAATCTGCTGATCAACATCATCATTCCTGCCCTGATCCTGGCGAAACTCTCCGGGGACGACTGGCTGGGCACCAAATGGGCCATTGTGGTCGCATTGGCATTCCCCCTGCTCTATGGCCTGCGGGACTTTCTCAAGACCGGCAGGGCCAATTTTTTCTCCGGGCTCGGCATTATCAGCATTCTGCTGACCGGTGGCATCAGCCTGATGGAGCTGGACGCCAAATACATTGCGATCAAGGAAGCAGCCATTCCGGCGCTACTGGGTTTTGCGACGATTGTATCCCTGCGCACGCGTTGGCCATTGGTGAAAACGTTCCTCTACAACGACAAGGTGCTCGATACCGAGAAAATTGCGTCCCGACTGGCCGAGAACAATAGCGTGTCCGCCTTCGAGCAAACCCTGAAACAGGCCTCCTGGATGGTGGCAGCCTCGTTTTTTCTGTCCTCGGTGCTGAATTACTTCCTGGCCATGCTGATACTGACCAGCCCTCCCGGCACCGAAGCCTTCAACGCTGAACTCGGCAAGATGACAGCCCTGAGTTACCCGGTTATTGTCTTGCCTTCCATGATTGTACTGATCCTCGCCATGGTCTTTCTGTTTCGCCGCATCGGCAAACTCACCGGCCTGAAGCTGGAAGAGATCATGGCCGCACACCACCGCTAACCACCAAACGAAAGAGCGAAACCATGCTGTACGCGATTATCAGTGAGGATGTGGCCAATTCCCTTCCCTTGCGCAAACAGGCCCGGGCGGACCACCTGGCCCGCCTGGAAAGCCTGAAAGAACAAGGGCGGCTTATTCTCGCCGGCCCGCACCCGGCCATCGACAGTAACGATCCCGGCGATGCCGGTTTTACCGGATCGCTGGTCGTGGCCGAATTCCCGTCCCTGGAAGCGGCCCAGCAATGGGCTGATGCGGACCCCTACATTGCTGCCGGTGTGTATGCCGGCGTCACGGTAAAACCGTTCAAGAAGGTGCTGCCCTGAGCTGATGGCGGGCAGATTGCCATTTTTTACAAAGACACCACGGCCCACAGCGCGAAATGTGATTATGGTAGCGCCGCAACCCTGATGACTTCTTTAGACTGCGCGGCCTGATACGAAGGAGTAATGACCCCCATGCTCGCAAGACTGGTTTGTTTCCTGGCAATAATGGTAGCCAGCCATCCGGCGGTTGCCTCGACTGCCTGGGTGGATGACAGTATTTATGTGCCCATTCGCTCATCCGCCAACCCGGCTGGACGAATCCTGCACCGGGGTATCAAGAGCGGTACCCGCATTGAGTTTCTCGGTTTTGACGGGGACTGGGCGAAGATCCGCTACAAGGACATTGAAGGCTACATCGGCAAGCAATACCTGAGCCAGAGCCCCACCGCCGAGATCCTGCTGGAACGGGCCAATCAGGCCAGCGAACAGGCCAAGGCGGAAGCGGCCAAACTGCGGACCCAGCTGGCAGAGCTAAAAGGTCAGCACCAGGCCCTTTCCGAACAGTCATCCGAACTGAAGAATGCCCTCAGCGCCCGCAGTAATGAACTGGAGCAACTGCAGGACGTGGCCTCGGATCCGATCCGCCTGGACCAGGCCAACCGTCGCCTCAACGAGGAGCTGAGCCTGCTTCGATCCGAGCTGGATCAGGTCAAGGGCGAGAATGTGATGCTCCGCAACAACAATACCTCCCAGCAATGGATCACCGGGGTCGGCATTCTGCTGCTTGGCCTGATTGCCGGCATGATCATGCGCTCCCGTTCCGGGCGCCGTCGCAATAGTGGTTGGGCCAACTGACCCCTGCCCCCGCAATCCTGATAAAGGCCATGCCATACCCGCATGGCCTTTTTTATGCATAAACGGTCCAACACCCTGTATTTTCGGCAAAAATGACCGAAACGGACACGGGACATGCCCACAGCCTTTGGGTAGCATGCGTGTTTACCCTGATATTGACGACGACAGTTATGACTCTCTGGCACAAGATTCGTGGCGCACTGGCCCTGCTGGGCATCCTGGTCAACACCCTGCTTCTCTGCCTGCCGCTTTATTTTTTTGCCCTGCTGCGCCTGGTCCTGCGCGGGGAAAAAGCCCAGGTGGTTTTGTCTAGAATCCTGGTGTTCATCGCCGAAACCTGGATCGGCATCAATAACGCCATTATCGGCCTGACCAGTCAGGTAAAATGGAATATCACTGGCATGGAGAGCCTGGACCGGGATCAATGGTACCTGGTCACCTGCAACCACCAGTCCTGGGCCGATATTCTCGTGCTGCAGCGCATTTCCAACCGCCGTATTCCGTTCCTGAAGTTTTTCCTCAAGCAGGAACTGATCAAGGTCCCCCTGCTGGGACTGGCCTGGTGGGCGCTGGACTTCCCCTTTATGAAGCGCTTCAGCAAGGCGGAAATTGAAAAGAACCCGTCGCTGAAGGGCAAGGACCTGGAAACCACCCGCAAGGCCTGCGAGAAATTTGCCTACTTTCCCACCTCGGTGATGAACTTTTTTGAAGGCACCCGCTTCGACGCGGAAAAACATGCCAAGCAACAATCCCCCTATAAACACCTGCTCAAACCCAAGGCCGGCGGCGCCGCCTTTACCCTCAATGCCATGTCAGGACATTTGCGAAATTTGCTTGATGTGACCATTATTTACCCCCCGGAGGCTCCTCGCTCTCTGCTGGCTTTTCTCGGCGGCGCCATGAACGACATCGACGTGATCGTTCAACAGCGTGTTATTCCTGCCTGGGCCTCGGAAGGCGACTATGAATCGGACCCGGAATTCCGCGCCCGATTCCAGCAATGGATTGGCGAGCTCTGGGCGGAAAAGGATGCCTTACTGACTTCGAAAATGGACCGATAAGCCAGAGTTCGGCATATCGGTCCACAAAAAACAGGGACCCGGGAAGCACCCGGGCGAGACATTATGTTTGGCCGATTTCTGAAACCACGCTGGCAGCACGCCAATCCCGATATACGGCTGAAGGCCGTCGAGCAACTTTCCCCCAGTGATGACGAGGCCACCCTGGCCCGCCTCGCCCGGGGGGATTCCAATTCCCTGGTGCGAGCCGCTGCCAGTGGCCGGATTACCGATTTTTCCCTGCTGGATGAAATCCATCAGCGTGATGAGGAACCCTCCGTGCGCGAGGCCGCCTCACTACGCATCATGGCGTTACTGGCCGGCACCGCCGAAGGCGCTCCCAACAGTGAAACCCGGTTGCGATTGATCCGCCTCACCGGCAACCGGGACGCTCTGGCCTATATTGCCCGCAACAGCCCCGACGAAATGTGCCAACAGGCCGCCATCGAGCGCCTGGACGATGACAGCCTGCTGTTCGAACTGGCGCTGGAGAGCAAGACAGAAACCCTGCGTCTGGAGGCTGCCCAGCAACTGCGCAGCCTGTCCCTGCTCAAGCGTCTGAGCCGGGAAGGCCGCGATAAACGCGTGACCCGGCTGGCCAGGGAACAAGCCAGGGCGTTGCAGGAAAAAATCCAGCTGGAAGAAGCCGAATCCGCACGGGTGGTGCAACTGGCCGATCGACTGGAACAGCATGCCCGCCGTTCAGTGGATGCGCTGTATGGCCCGCGCCTGGAACAATTTGAGCAACAGTGGCAGGAAAGCCGAAACCGGGCGACACCGGACCTGGCCGAGCGAGTGCAACAGGCCCTGCAGCACTGCCGGCATCAACTGGCGACCCTGCAGGAAGAAACCCATCGCCAGGCATTGGCAGATACCGCCCGTGCAGAGCGCGAGGCCGCCGCTCACAACCTGTATCAACTCCTCAGCCACAGTGAACCGCAGGCCTGGGAAGCCCAACTCGGCGAATTGCGCTCTGCCCTGGCCACCCAGAAACGGCGCTGGGACAGCGCCAATGAGCAAGCGCCAGCGCCTGACAATGACCGGCAGGCCTTCGACGACCTGGTGAGCGCTTTCGAGCGCATGTTGAGCCTGGCTACGGAGATTCTCGACGCCCGGGATGATCCCGCTTGCCTGCGCAGCCTGGCAGAACAGTGGCCGACGGGATATCCCAAGCCGCCCTTGCTGAGTGCACTGGCAACAGAATCCCGCGAAGAGAAGCCCGCTTCCGCTCCCGGCCGGCCGGCGCCCAGCCCCCATCAAGGGCTGCTGGTTGCCCTGAAACGGGAACTCCGTGAAGGCAATTTGCGCCACGCCAACCGGCTCTGGCACAAGGCCCAGGCCATTGTCGAGGAAGGCGGTGATACGGCGCTGGCCAACCAGCTGAAGAAGCTGGAATCGCGACGCGCCGAACTGCAGGACTGGCACCGGTTTGCTGCTGAGCCCAAGAAAGTCTCGCTGTGTGAATCCATGGAAGCCCTTGCCGACAGCGCCATGGATGCCCCGCAACTGGCATCGGCCATCCAGGCGCTTCATGACGAATGGCGGGCCCTGATGAGTTCTGATCAGGATGAGGACCAGGCCCTCTGGGACCGGTTCAAGGCAGCCTCCGATCGTGCCTATGAGCCCTGCAAGGCCCATTTCGCCGAGCAGGACGCACTGCGCCAGCAGAATCTGGAAAAGCGCCGCCAGCTTTGCGAACAGCTGGAAGGTTTTATCAGTGCCCAGGACTGGAGCCGGGCAGACTGGCAAGGCATCTGGCAAATCCGCCAACAGGCACCGAAGGACTGGAAGGCCATCCAGCCAGTGCGATTCACCGATGCCCGGGAGGTGCAGAAACGCTTCTCCGCCATCCTTTCTGACCTGGATGACAAGTTGAAAGACTATGTGGAACAGGCGGAAGCGGCCCGGCAAACCCTGATCAACCAGGCGGCAGCGCTGACCGAGCAGACCGATGTGGGTGAAGCTACCCGCCAGGCCCAGCAACTGCAGAAACAATGGCGAGACACGCCATGGCTGCCACCGGCTCAGCACCGTGCCGGGCAAAAGCAGTTCAAGAAAATCATGGATGACCTGTTTGCGGAACGCAATCGTCAGCACGCCGAGCGCAAGGCGGAACAGGAGGCCCGTTCGCAGGAGGCTCAGGGTGCCGTTGAAAGCCTGCAAGCCTGCCTGGATGCCCCTTTCTCAAAAGACAGCGCCCATGCACTGAAAGACGCACTGCAGGCTGTTGAGCAATTCAACAGCGCCGCCCTGCCCCAATCACTGAATCGCCAGGCCCAGCAACTTCGACGCCGCGCCCGGGAAAGGCTTGATCGCCTCTCTGAATGGGAGAACTGGCAGGCGCTGCAACAGAAGGTGGAAAACCTTGCCGAGGTGAACGAGTGTGGCGAAGCGTCACTGACACTGGCGGTGGCCTTCGAAGCGCTGGCCGGGGTGCCCAGCCCGGAAGCCGAACGCCAGCGGCGCCTTCAGTGGCAACTAGAGAAATTACCGTCGGCAATGAAGCAGCAGGAATTTGCCGCCCTGGATGAGATGAGCCGTCTACTGAAAGCCCACGACCAAGCCGTCTCTACTGCTGTGCGTAACCGTCTTCACCAGGCCCTGGCCGTGCTGGAGCCCGGCAGTGAGTAATTTTCTCACCCGTTTCGCCAGCACGCCAAGAGGCCTGCGCTGGTTTCTCAACTTATACGGGCCTTATCTCGGGGCCGGCGTGCGGGTGGATTATCTGGCTGAGGATTTCCGCGAACTCAAGGTGTCCATGGGGTTGCGCTGGTACAACCGCAACTACGTGGGCACCCATTTTGGCGGCAGTCTTTATTCTATGGTGGACCCGTTCTACATGCTCATGGTGATGAACGTACTGGGTCGCGACTATATCGTCTGGGACAAGGCCGCAGAGATTGATTTCATCAAGCCGGGCACAGGACGGGTCCATGCGCACTTCCAGCTCACGGATGCCATGCTGGATGATATCCGCCAAGCGACGGCGTATGGCAGCAAGTACCTGCCCTGTTGGCCGGTGACCATCGTCAACGATCAGGGTGAGACGGTGGCCACCGTCAACAAAACGCTTTATATCCGCAGAAAATCCCGGCACTGAAGGCTTCGCCAGACCCATCTTCCCGGGCCACTCCATGAGGGTTGCCGTAAAACACCGGCCAGCCACCGCTATTGCCCAAAACGCCCCGACTTCTCCAGATAGACCCGCTCTTCCGGTGTGCTTTCCCGCTCCAGAGCCGTATTACGGTGGGGAAAACGGCCAAAACGACGAATCAACTCCCGGTGCTGCCTTGCCGCGTTAACACTGTCTTGTATCGACTGGCGACAAAAATCCGGTGACCGTTCCAGCAATGCGGTCATGCTTGTCAGGCAGAGATCCTGCAAATCCTCGTCTTCGGCATGCATGAGCGGCATCAGGAAAAACACCTGGGCGCACAGGGGCAGCTTGCTGTGCATCTGCCTGGAGACCCCTTCCACGGCCAGTGTGGCGGCCCGATGATCGCCCGCAAACGCCCTGCGCTGGCCCCGGTAGATATGGCGGGGAAACTGATCCAGCACCAGGATCAAGGCCAGACGTGACAGCGGCTGACGTTCCCAGTCCACCAGCTCCTGCTGTAGGCCAGCTTCCACATAGGCGCCGAAACGATGGTCTATTTCCGCATCATCTCCGGCGCTGGCCCGAAACCATTTCCGGGTCACCGATGACGCCGGCCAATCCTGGCTCAGGCCATCCTCAAACCAGTAATTCAGTACCTCCTGCCAGGGGGGCGTCAGCTCAAACATCCTCGTCCCCTTTGCCATTCCCGCACTGTGCGGGGAACACCGGTTCAAGCACGGAAATCGCATGGCGCTTCAACAATGGCTGCGCCTCTTCGGTGGGATGAATTCCGTCTTTCTGCAACCAGCCCTGTTCTACCACGCCCTCAAGGAAAAACGGGAACAAAGGCACCTGTTTGTCGTCGGATACCTGACGGAACTGTTGTTCGAACAGGCGGGTATACTGTTGCCCGTAATTGGGGGGAATCCGCATGCCCAGCAGCACAGGCGTCGCATTGGCCGCACGGCTTTTCTCGATCATCTGTGTCAGATTGTTCGCCATGGCAACCGGGGACAGGCCGCGCAGTCCATCATTACCGCCAAGCTCAATGATCACGATGTCTGGCGAATGCGTGTCCAGCAGGGCCTCAAGGCGACTATTGCCACCGGCGGTGGTTTCTCCACTGACCGAGGCATTGATCACGGGGAAATCACGGCAGCGCTGTTCCAGTTCTTTCTCCAACAGGGCGACCCAGCCGGCGGATTTTTCAATCCCGTAGGCCGCGCTGATACTATCGCCAAGCACCAGCAAGCCACCGGCCTGCACAGACAACGTCGCCATTGCCAGAACTGTCACTAAAAGAAGCCGAATCATGAATACAAAGTCTCCCGTATTGAGCGCCCGAAACCTTGGCAAACGTGTCCAGGGACCAGAGGGCGGACTGGACCTGTTGCAGGATATCACGCTGACAGTGAATGCCGGTGATAGTCTGGCCATCACCGGGCCGTCAGGTTCCGGCAAGTCCACATTGCTTTCCCTGTTGGCAGGTCTGGATGTGCCCACCCGTGGCGAGGTGTTGCTGGGAGACACCCCCTTCAGCAGTGGCAGTGAAGATCAACGTGCACGGCTGCGCGGCGAGCATTGCGGCTTTGTCTTTCAGCATTTCCAGTTGGTAGCGGATCTTACCGCCCAGGAGAATGTGATGCTGCCGCTGGAAATTCTTGGCCGTGACAAGGCCCGCGACACCGCCCGACACTGGCTGAGCCAGGTGGGGCTGGGCAAGCGTTGCCACCACTTCCCCGCCCAACTGTCAGGCGGTGAACAGCAGCGAGTGGCCCTGGCCCGAGCCTTCGCGGTCGCCCCTTCGTTACTGTTTGCCGATGAACCCACGGGAAGCCTGGATTATGCCAACGGCGAGCACGTGGCAGACCTGCTGTTTTCTCTGAACCGGGAACAGGGCACCGCCCTGGTGCTGGTCACCCACGACCAGACCCTGGCTCGCCGTTGCAGTCGAGCCATGTCGCTGGTGGAGGGCCGTCTTGGTGATTAAACCCTGGCGTTCCCCCGCATTCCGCGTGCAGGCACTGGCCGTGCTGGTGGCAGCCTTTGCCATGACCGCCATGCTGATCCTGCGCGACACCGTGGACCAACGATTCAATCAGCGAACCGCCGTTGCCCTGGGGGCGGACCTGATCCTGGAAGGCAGTCGTTTTCCGAAACCGGAACAACGGCAATGGCTGGCCGACGCGGAAGGCACCCGCCAGGCCGAGAGCGTGGCGTTTTCCAGCGTGCTGATCCATGACGAGCGTTTTTTGCTGGCCAGCATCCGTGCGGTTTCCGCTGGCTTCCCCTTGTATGGGGAAATCCGCATCAGTGACAGCCGATTCGCTGACCCGTATCCGGTGAGCCACGGCCCGAAACCCGGCCATGTCTGGATCGCCGGCACCGGACTGGACCGTCTGGGCATGCAGACCGGGGAGTTTATCACCCTGGGCGAGCGCAGCCTGTTGATCGACAAGGTGATTGTCCAGGAACCGGACCAGCAGGCGGGCTTCTACAGCATGAACCCCCGCGCCCTGATCCATCTTGATGATCTGCAGGATGCAGGCGTACTGGGTGAAGGCAGCCGCTACCGACACAACCTGCTGGTGGCGGCGGATGATGCCACTCGTCAGCAGCTGGAGGATCGTCTGACCCCGGCACTGCGCCCGGACCAGGAACTGGAAACCGTGGCCAATACCGACCTGCGCAGCCGGGGTCCGGTGGAACAGCTTTTCCTGTGGTCGCAACTGGCGGTGATGCTGGTGGTATTGCTTTGCGCGGCAGCCATTTACCTGACCTCCAGCCACCGGGCGCGACACCAGCAAACCCTCTGCGCGGTGATGAAAACCGTGGGTGCCAGCCAGGGCGCCATCGTACGCCGTTTGTTGGGCGGGGATGCCCTGGCATTGTTGGTCCCGGCCCTGGTCGGCATTGCCCTGGCCGCTGCCACCGGGCTTTACCTGATCGCCCTGATGGGCGGCAATATGGCGTTCCCCGTCATGGCGCCGCTGCTGGGTATCATCGGCCCGGTACTGCTGTGGCTGGGATTTGCCGCCCCCACCCTGTGGGCGCATCTGGGGTTGCCGGCCACCGCTCTGCTGCAACAACGGGAAAACGCGCCTGGCCGCCAGCGCTGGACCCTGTTGATTGCGCTGCTCACTCCGGTTCCGATTGCGGCCATGATGAGCGGCTCACTGAGCGCGTTGTGGCCCCTGCTGTTGTTGACCTTCGCCATCGCAGTGGGACTGCCGTTGCTGCTCTGGCCGCTGGTGTCCCTGCTGGATCGTGCCAGCGGCAAGATGCCACTGGCAGCCCGCCTTGCCTTGCGTCGGCTGAGTCGACGGAAGACCACCACCCTGCCCCTGCTTGCCGCCCTGGTGGTATCACTGGCCGTGTTAGCCATGTCCATACAGACCGGTCGGCAGCTGTTGAGTGACTGGCGGTCCACTCTGCCCGAGAACGCTCCCAACTATTTTGTCATCAACCTGTTCGATCAGGATCTGGCCCCGTTCAAAGACTGGCTGTCGGCACATAACAGCGACAGCCAGCCCCTCTACCCGGTGGTACGTGCCCGGTTGACGGCGGTTAATGGCGAACCGGTTCGTGAGGCGGTGACCAAGGAGCAGGACCGGGGCGAGCGAGCATTGAATCGGGACCTGTCACTGACCGAAGCAGACACCTTGCCCGACAGTAACCTCATGCAGGAAGGTCGCTGGGCCGACAGGCCCGGCGAGGTCACAGTGGAAAGCAAGCTGGCCGAATCCCTGGGACTGAAGGTGGGCGACCGGCTGACCTTTACCGGTGCTGCCTCCCCCATCAAGGCGGAAGTGGTGGGCTTGCGAGACGTGGACTGGGAGAGTTTTGCCCCCAACTTTTACTTCATGTTTTCCCCCGGCACCCTGGAGGCCCAAAGCCGCACCTGGATCACCAGTTTTTATCTGCCACCGGAGAAGAGCAACGCCCTTGGCAGTCTGGTACAACAATTTCCCCAGATCAGTTTGCTGGATGTGAATGCGATCCTGGCCACGCTGCAAGAGATTGTGACCCAGGCCAGTCGAGCCGCGTTCTTCGTCGGTCTGCTGTTGATGCTGGCCGCCCTGCTGGTGCTGGCGGCGGCATTGCTGGCCAGTGCCGATCAGATGCGTAAGGACAACCATCTGCTGATCGTCATCGGTGCCCGTCAGCGTCTATTGCGTCGCACCGCGGCTCTGCAGGCCCTGTTCCTGATCGGCGGGGCCGCGTTGCTGGCCAATCTGATTCACTTTGCCTCACTGTTTCCTCTGGGGCAGAGGTTGTTTGATGGGCAGTTGCCGCTGAGTCTCTGGTTGCTGCTGCCCTGGGCTGTCACCCTGGTACTGGTGCTGGCGGCGCAGATCGCGCCACCACTGCAGCCCGCCCCCCGTGGAGGAAAAACCTGACTGCATTCCCCCTGCACAGGGGGGCCGCAATGCTAGGAGGAGGCTGGGTACTCCGCCCCCTTCCTCAGCCAGAGGAAAACGATGAGCGCGGTGATGCTACTGCCGGCCATCAGCATGGTCATGGGGACCGGGGTGCCATCATGCCAGGCACCCAGTACGGTGCCGATCAGGCCAGCCAACAGGAATTGCAGGGTGCCGTTAAGGCCGGTCGCCGCCCCACTATCGCGATCGAACAGGCTCAGAAAACTGGCAATACCGTTGGGAATCACCAAAGCCACCATGCCCGCGGTCACCATGATCAATGGCACCACGGCCCACAGCACCAGAGTGTCTGTCAGCGTCAGCACCAACAGGGCCACTCCCGCCAACGCTTGCAGGATCAAACCCGCACGCATGATGTCGGCGCTGGCATAGCGGCGCAGCAGGATCACATTCAAGCGGTTCAGACCCAGCATGGTCACCACATTGGCGCCGAAAAAGAGTGGAAACTGCTCCGGGCTGATACCGAAATAATCCATGTACAAAAAGGCCGCATCGGTAATGAAGACGAACAGGGCGGAAAATGCCAGCCCGTTGGCCAGAATGAATCCCATGGCCGGGCGATTGCGCAGCACCCGCCCATAGGCATGAAACAACCGATGCCACAGGGTTTCACTGTCCTGACTGGGCGGCACCGTAGGCAGGGGAAAACGCACCAGCAGCATCAGCAGTGCCCCGTAGCCTGCCAGCATGAAGAAAATGCTCTGCCATCCCGCAAGATTGAGTAACGCCACGCCCACTGCCGGGGCCACCAGGGGGGCAATCAACATCACCAGGCCGATACTGGTCAGCACACTGGCGGCCTGCTGGCCGGTAAAATGGTCCCGCACCGACGCGGCAGCAATCACCACCGAGGCGCCGCCGCCCACCGCCTGCAGAAAGCGCAGGACATACAGCGCCTGAATATCCGCACTGAACGGAATCATCAGGCTGGAGCTGATAAACAACAGCAAACCTGCGTAGGCCACCGGCTTTCGCCCGAAGTGATCCGACAAGGGCCCGCCTAGCCACTGGCCCAGCGCCACGCCCAGCACATAAACACTCACCGAAATCTCCACATCATGGATCGGCACGGCGAAATGTTCGGACATGGCGAGTAAAGCAGGAAGATAGGTGTCAATGGCCAGCGGCCCCAGGGCAACGAGGGTGCCGAGCAGAAGCGCCAGTCGGCGCGGGGAAATTCGGGCTTGCATGCAATGTCCAGTCAGGCAGTAAGAGCGCGATGGTAACGCATGTCAACGCCAGGTTCAGTGATTTTCTGAACCGGATTCAAGTATGCTTATGAAAAACGGGTTGCGGCCACCGGGATGTCCTGTGACCATTAGCCGCTTTGGTGGGCCTGGCACGAGTCTCACCGTTGGGGCGAAAAACCGCGATGGATGCCAGTGATGACGATACAACCAACGGACCGGCGCAGATGCCCCGCAGATTGTTTGCCACTGCATGCTGCCATCGGCCCCATTAACAACGCTGCCTGCCCAACCTGCCGTCATTACCAAACGGAAACTGCATGGATTTAGAGATCGCTTACCAATTGGCCATCATTACTGTAGTGGCCTTCCTCTGCCAGTGGGTTTCCTGGCGCATCAAACTCCCTGCCATTCTCCCGTTGTTGTTGACCGGTCTGGCCCTGGGACCACTCACTGGCGTGTTGGAGCCCAAGGAGCTGCTGGGCGATTTGCTTCTTCCCGGCGTGTCGCTGGCGGTTTCCATCATTCTCTTCGAAGGGGCCATGACCCTGCGCTTCGACGAAATCCGCGGCCTCGAGAAAACGGTGCGTCGCCTAGTTACCTGGGGGGCACTGGTGACCTGGTCCATTGTGGCCATTTCTGCCTGGTGGTTATTGAAGCTGTCTTTTGACCTTGCCCTGCTGTTCGGCGCTCTCGTAGTGGTCACCGGGCCTACCGTGATCGTGCCGTTGTTGCGCAGCGTACGCCCGGTGAGCAGCGTGGCCCGGCTGCTGCGCTGGGAAGGCATCGTGATTGATCCTCTGGGCGCCATTTTTGCCGTACTGGCCTATGAGCTGGTGGTGGCCAGCGGCCAGGAAGGCGCCCTGCTCCACACCCTGTGGCTGTTTATCCAGACCATTACCGTGGGCACCGCCATCGGGGTTGTGGTTGCCATGGCACTGGCGGCG
>Ga0208330_1000274_pt1 | contig 27184 bp, 25 predicted proteins | sample DeeseametaMP1896_FD_184180 | JGI IMG/M metagenome (GOLD analysis project Ga0208330, IMG submission 184180) | Marine microbial communities from the Deep Pacific Ocean - MP1896 (SPAdes) | ecosystem: Environmental > Aquatic > Marine > Oceanic | place: East of Hawaii, North Pacific Ocean | collected... | reverse complement strand
GCCTGATTGTCACGATGGAGTCATTCGCATTCGTGAACACTCCAGAGGTGCAAAGTCGACTCGACACGGAGTCGACGATCCCGACCCTTGTTTGTGCGAGTCAGGAGGTGGAATTGCTGGTGACCCTGCGGAGTACGCCGATTGATCGCTTCCTGCTCGACTTCATGACTGATTCGGAGAAAGAGGTATTCGATCTATCTAACGAATTAACGGCTCAACCCGTCGATGCGTTCTGTCGGAACGAGGTAATGGATGCCGCGTGGGACAGCTATGACTGGGGGCTACCGCCTCTTAACGAAGGATGAATGACTCGATTCGCAGGGCTTCGGCTCCCGGCGAGGCGCGTGAAGCCCCTAGATCGGCCCCGACCGCCGGTGTGGGCGGCCAGACGAGAAACAACCACGCCACCGAGGACATGGCGGGCAACCAGCCCATCCGCGAGATGGGCGCCGTGTACGCCCGGCGGGTTCGCGATGGCCGGGCGGTGGTGGCTTGCGCCCAGTGGTCCTTCACCGGTAGTGCGGCCCGAAGGGGGCATCCGATGTAGGCGCGGAGCTTATCCGCTCTGGCGCCATCGCTGACCCGGTCTGCCACAGGTCGCCGTTGGCATCCATAAAGACGATCACAGCATCAGGCAGGACGGGTAGGGATTCGACGACCGCATTGCCGTGAGCGTCGTACTCCACCGTCGGCACGACGTTCCCATCAGGATCATGGAAGCGAATTCGGACGCTGCCGGCGGCCGAAACATCCCGAGCCGGCTGGACAATCTTCAGCCGGTCGATGTCTGAGTGCTGCCATGTGTGTTCGGGGTGCCCGAACCACCATGCTGAGGTCACCGCGGCACCAATGATCGCCTGGTCGCCGTAGTTCTGTATCTCGACTGCGAAGTCGGCCGCTCCGTCCACTTGCTTGATTTGGACTTGAACTAGCCGGGCCTGGGCGAAGGCTGCGTTGTCTCGCTCTTCCTGGCGCTCCCGTCGGTCACGGGTGGCGATCCATAGAGCTGCGCCAGCCGCGACGAATGTTCCAACTGCCGCCAGGGCGCCAACGATGAGCCCCCAGTCCACAGCGCACATGGTCGAACGATAAGGCTGCGCTGATGCCCTGCCTGTATTCGACAGCGGTGCGTCCCCGCATCGCTTCTCGGACTTCCAGGGCACGGGCTACCGGGGACAGAAATGCGAGACGAAGGAGGCCCCCGCCTTTAGGGTCGTCTGGCAAGAATGATTGTTACGGCTTCTCAGGGGGCGGAGCATGTCGGGCGGCGGATTGGTCTCAGTGGTGGCGCTGAGGTGAGCCGGTATAGGTCACGAGTGCTTGACTCCGGGTGCGCCTGGAGCGTCCTGATTGATGAGGTTGGACCTCAGTTCGCCGAATTTCGAAGGCGAGACAGTTTTGCTTGGTCCGACCTGCTGGGGATGCAGCAAGATGCCGCCGAAATGGGCATGGCGAAAGCCGTTTGGCAGGAGCGCGCTGACTACAGAATCCCGATCAACCATTCGCCGGATGATGTGACAAACCCGCCGTGGCTGGGTGAGTTCAAGATCTTGGGACGTGAACGCAGGGGGAGGGCCCGGTTCGACTATCGGATGTACTTCAGCGAGCCCGTCGAAGAACCGGGGCTTGTTATCGTGTGCGGTCTCGGCTGGAAGAACCCGGCCGAATCCAAGCATCAGACGCAGCAACGCCAGCGGGCCGATATCAGCAGAGCAATGCGCCGATTCCAGCGTTTCTGCCGCGAGCAGCGCTTCACCTATCCGGCCCTGTGAGATTTGAAGACCAGCATCAGGCCGTAGGCGGTTGCGCTATATTGCAACTATGGGCAGCACTGAACCGATCGATCTCTTGTCAGACGACGCCGTCGACCTGGGCGTGCGCCTGACGCGGGGACGGCGTCGTTTGGTCCGCGACCTAGTGCGGGTGCGAGAGCAGCATGGCTATTCAAGAACCCAGGTTGCGGACGCAATCGGAATCCACAAATCGGGCGTTACACGTTTCGAGCGCCAGGAAAGTGACCCGAGGTTAAGCACGGTATTGCGGTACGCCCACGCAGTTGGCGCGGAAGTTCGAATGGACGTCGAGCCTGTAGACGGATGGGCATGTGTTGATACAGCGGTGGTAAAGCACATGAAGAAATGGCGAACCGACGTAGCGAACGGCGGGGACCGCGACGATATCGAGTCGAGCCCCGAAAGCACTTGGATCGCTGTGCTGCGCTGATGCCCTCCACTGATGCGGCGACACTCATCAACCAGGTCACGGCTGCCCGCCTACACTGGCATGAGAGGAGCGTCCGTCGCCTGTCGGCCGAGGACGATGTCAGGAAGAGCAGGGTGGCAGACGACGACTTCGGGTTGACGTTCAGCATTGCTGTGCGTCGTCCATTGCCTGACGACGAATCCCAGCAACTTCACGTCCGTGGACGTCTCGATACCACCGACGCGAAGTTCGCATACAAGTACGAGGTAACCGTCACCTTCGACATGTTGGTCGACTTTCCCATCACCGATTTCAATGTATTGAAAGCATTCAACGAGAATGTCGCTTTCAACTACGTTCTCGGCTTTCTCCGTTCGGCCTATCTGGACGGTGCCCAGTCGATGGGCATGCTCAACCCCGCTCTTATCCCCGCTGTTGATATGTCTGGCGCGTTTAATGTTGAGGGCGGTGAGGAGACCCTTAAGCGGTTCGTGACCGTTGAGTGACAACAACGGGGGATCCGGCCTCGGCCGGCCCTTAAGACAGCCGAGGCCGATGGGCTTGATGTGTGAAGGTCAGGCGTTGGCCATGATGCGGTCGAGGTGTTCGCCCAGCGCAGCCACGTCCCCAGCGGCCAGCTTGTCGGCTATGGACGAGACCTCAAGGAGTGGCACGAGCAGTTGCTTGCGCTGCTCCTGGAGCAACCAGTCGTGGCGCACCTTCAGGCAGTTGACGCACTCGCCGTCGGCGGTCCACCAAAGGCCCGTTTCAACATCGAGGTTCTCGTGCTCGGTGCGGTCGGGGTCGGTGAGCTGGGTGGGAGCTTTCACATCGGTGATGGTTTGGCCGTTCTCGCGCACTTCCTCGGGCACCGGGATTGGTTCGCCACACATCGCGCGAAACCAGGTTTTGCCGGCCTTGCGCGCCTCCCTCTCCTCCGATTTCCAGTGGCGATGATGCACGAACGGGTTGCGCGGGAATTGCGCGAAGTACCGCTCGCGGAGCGACTCTCTGCCGTCTTCGCTGACGTCGTAGGTGTAGGGCGACGGGCCGCCGAACACATAGGCCTGATACCTCCCGGCGAGGTCGGACAGGTGTTCTTCGGCCAGCAGCGTGCCGAGTGCGCACGCCGCAGTGGGAGCACTTGAGAGTGCCGATATCGAACCAGCCCCGAGGGTCGATGAACAGACGGTCGCCGCTGTTCTCGTCGCGGGGCGGGTAGTAGTTCCGCCCGAACGTGCGCAGGTTTCCGCACTCGCAGCACAGGGCCTGCCGGGGCGTGCTCGCCAAGGCTTTGATCGCTGGCAGTTCGGGGCTGGCCGCGACGATGCGGCGGAAATGCGGCAAGTCGAGTTCGCGCCCGTTGCCGCAGTGTGTGCGGCAGGGCTGGCCGGGTTCTGCGCCACAGAACGGGCAGCGGTGAGCGAGTGCGGAATGAGGTTCGGCGGTGGTCATCTGGGCTGGGCTCACTTTGTATCGGAGCCACACCGAGCCTCTTGTTGTGCGTACCTTGTGCGGACACGCATCTGTGCTGGTCAGATGGTGCCCCCGGCAGGATTCGAACCTGCGGCCTTCTGCTCCGGAGGCAGACGCTCTATCCCCTGAGCTACGGGGGCGCACGCGGTACTGATTGCGCCGTTGGGCGTGGCCTAGCGTAGCGCATCCGCACAACGGGAAACGGATTCGGGGCCAGAAGGGCCCAGACCATAGGATGGACCCCCGTGACCCCCGCCGATCTGGCCGAGCTGCTCAAGTCGACCGCTGCCGCGGTGCTGACCGAGCACGGCCTCGACACCGCTGTGCTGCCCGCGACCGTGACCGTCGAGCGCCCGCGCAACCCCGAACACGGGGATTACGCCACCAACCTGGCGCTTCAGCTCGGCAAGAAGGCCGGCGCGAACCCGCGGGAGTTGGCCGGCTGGCTGGCCGCCGCGCTGGCCGACCAGGACGGCATCGCCGCCGCCGAGGTCGCCGGGCCGGGGTTCGTCAACCTGCGGATCGAGGCGTCGGCGCAGAACGTTCTGGTCGGCGACGTCATCGCCGCCGCCGGGCGGTACGGCACGTCACAGGCGCTGGACGGGCGCAAGGTCAACCTCGAGTTCGTCTCCGCCAACCCCACCGGCCCCATCCACATCGGCGGTACGCGCTGGGCCGCCGTCGGCGACGCGCTGGGCCGGCTGCTGAGCACCCAGGGCGCCGAGGTGGTACGCGAGTACTACTTCAACGATCACGGCGCGCAGATCGACCGGTTCACCAACTCGCTGATCGCCGCCGCCAAGGGCGAGCCCACCCCCGAGGACGGCTACGCCGGCACCTACATCGGTGACATCGCCGCCCAGGTGCTGGCCAAGGACCCCGACGCGCTGAGCCTGCCCGACGCCGAGATGCGCGAGACGTTCCGCGCCATCGGGGTCAACCTGATGTTCGACCACATCAAGGAGTCGCTGCACGAGTTCGGCACCGACTTCGACGTCTACACCCACGAAGACTCGATGCACACCTCCGGTCGGGTGGATCAGGCGATCGCGAAGCTGCGCGACACCGGCAGCATCTACGAAAAAGACGGGGCGGTGTGGCTGCGCACCACCGACTTCGGCGACGACAAGGACCGCGTCGTCATCAAGAGCGATGGCCAGCCCGCTTACATCGCCGGTGACCTCGCCTACTTCCTGGACAAGCGTCAGCGCGGCTTCGACCTGTGCATCTACATGCTCGGCGCCGACCACCATGGCTACATCGCCCGGCTCAAGGCCGCCGCCGCGGCGCTCGGTGACGATCCCGACACCGTCGAGGTGCTGATCGGGCAGATGGTCAACCTGGTCCGTGACGGCCAGCCGGTGCGGATGAGCAAGCGGGCCGGCACCGTCATCACCCTCGACGACCTGGTCGAGGCGATCGGTGTCGACGCCGCCCGGTACGCGCTGATCCGCAGCTCGGTGGACACCCCGATCGACATCGACCTGGAGTTGTGGTCCTCGGCCAGCAACGAGAACCCGGTCTATTACGTGCAATACGCGCATGCCCGGCTGTCGGCGCTGGCGCGCAACGCCGCCGACCTGGGCGTCACGCCGGACACCGCGCACCTGGATCTGCTGACCCACGACAAGGAAGGCACGCTGATCCGCAACCTCGGGGAATTCCCGAGAGTGCTCGAAACGGCGGCGGGACTTCGTGAGCCGCACCGGGTTTCGCGCTACCTCGAGGATCTGGCCGGGGACTACCACCGGTTCTACGACTCGTGCCGGGTGCTGCCCCAGGGTGACGAAGAGCCCGGTGAGCTGCACTCCGCCCGGCTGGCGCTGTGCCAGGCCACCCGCCAGGTCATCGCCAACGGCCTGGCCATCCTCGGCGTCAGCGCTCCGGAGCGGATGTGATCGCCCACCCTGCCGGCCCCCGGCACGCCGAGGAGGTGCACCACGCCGGCGCCCCCGACCGCCCGCGCACCGCGGCCGAGGTGCTGACGCTGGCCCCGAACGTGTGGCCCCACAACACCGTTCGCGGTGACGACGGTGTCGTCTCGATCGCCGGCGTGGCGGTCACCGACATCGCCGCCGAGTTCGGCACCCCGGTGTTCGTCATCGACGAGGCCGACTTCCGCGGCCGCTGCCAGGAGATCGCCCGCGCGTTCGGCGGCGGCGAGCACGTGCACTATGCCGCGAAGTCGTTCCTGTGCACCGAGATCGCCCGCTGGGTCGCTGAGGAGGGCCTGTCCCTCGACGTGGCCAGCGGTGGCGAGCTGGCCGTGGCGCTGCACGCCGGCTTTCCGCCGGAACGAATCGCCCTGCACGGCAACAACAAATCGGTCGCTGAACTGACCACGGCCGTCAAGAACGGCGTCGGTCACGTCGTCGTCGACTCCATGATCGAGATCGAGCGTCTCGACCAGATCGCCGGTGAGGCCGGCGTCGTGCAGGACGTGTTGGTGCGGGTCACCGTGGGTGTGGAAGCGCACACCCACGAATTCATCTCCACCGCCCACGAGGACCAGAAGTTCGGGCTGTCCCTGGCCACCGGCGCGGCCATGGATGCCGTGCGCCGGGTGTTCGCGACCGACCACCTGCGCCTGGTCGGGCTGCACAGCCACATCGGCTCGCAGATCTTCGACGTGGCCGGGTTCGAACTGGCCGCCCACCGGGTCATCGGTCTGCTGCGCGACGTCGTCGCCGAATTCGGGATCGACAAGACCTCGCAGATGTCCATCGTCGACCTGGGCGGTGGCCTGGGCATCTCATATCTGCCGCAGGACAATCCGCCGCCGATGGGCGAACTGGCCGACAAGCTGCTGGCCATCGTCAGCGACGAGTCGGCCGCCGTCGGCCTGCCGGCCCCGAACCTGGTCGTCGAGCCGGGCCGCGCCATCGCCGGGCCGGGAACCATCACGCTCTACGAGGTCGGCACCACCAAGGACGTCGCCGTGAGCTCCAGCGCGCACCGTCGCTACGTCAGCGTCGACGGCGGGATGAGCGACAACATCCGTACCTCCCTGTACGGCGCGGAATACGATGTGCGGCTGTTGTCGCGGACCACCGAGGCCGCCCCGACGCTGTCGCGGGTGGTGGGCAAGCACTGCGAAAGCGGTGACATCGTGGTGCGCGACGCGTGGCTGCCCGACGACGTCGCGCCGGGTGACCTGCTCGGCGTCGCCGCCACGGGCGCATACTGCTACTCGATGTCGAGCCGATACAACCTGATCGGCCGGCCGGCCGTGGTGGCCGTGCGCGACGGGCGGGCCCGCCTGGTGCTGCGCCGGGAGACGGTCGACGATCTGTTGAGTTTGGAAGTGAGGTGACACCGTGAGCGCACCCGTCGGCACGAAGACCGGCAAAGAAATAGGCGTGGCCGTCCTCGGTCTGGGGAACGTCGGCAGCGAGGTCGTCCGCATCATCGACGACAGCGCCGCCGATCTGTGCGCGCGGGTCGGGGCGCCGCTGGTGGTGCGCGGCATCGGTGTGCGCCGCATCGCCGACGACCGCGGAGTTCCCACCGAGCTGCTGACCGACAACATCGAGGGGCTGGTCTCCCGCGAGGACGTCGACATCGTCGTCGAGGTGATGGGCCCGGTCGAGCCGGCCCGCAAGGCGATCCTGTCCGCGCTCGAGCAGGGCAAGTCGGTGGTCACGGCCAACAAGGCACTGATGGCGGTCGCGGCGGGGGAGATCGCCTCGGCCGCCGAGAGCGCCAACGTCGACCTGTACTTCGAGGCCGCCGTCGCCGGGGCCATCCCGGTCATCCGGCCGCTGACCCAGTCGCTGGCCGGCGACACCGTGCTGAGGGTGGCGGGCATCGTCAACGGCACGACCAACTACATCCTGTCCGAGATGGGCAGCACCGGCGCCGACTACGCCGGTGCCCTGGCCGACGCGAGCGCCCTGGGTTACGCCGAGGCCGACCCGACGGCCGATGTCGAGGGCTACGACGCCGCCGCCAAGGCCGCGATCCTGGCGTCGATCGCGTTCCACACCCGCGTCACCGCCGACGACGTCTACCGCGAGGGCATGACCAAGGTCTCCGCGGCCGACTTCGCGTCGGCGCGTGCGCTGGGATGCACGATCAAACTGCTCGCCATCTGCGAGCGGCTCACCGACAAGGACGGCCAGCAGAGCGTCTCGGCGCGCGTGTACCCCGCGCTGGTGCCGCTGGATCACCCGCTGGCCTCGGTCAACGGGGCATTCAACGCCGTCGTCGTCGAGGCCGAGGCGGCCGGGCGGCTGATGTTCTACGGCCAGGGCGCCGGGGGATCGCCGACCGCGTCGGCAGTGTTGGGCGACCTGGTCATGGCGGCCCGCAACCGGGTCTCCGGCGGGCGCGGACCACGGGACTCCAACTACGCTAAGCTGCCGATCGCGCCCATCGGCGTGATACCCACGCGCTACTACGTGAACATGAACGTCGCCGACCGTCCGGGTGTGCTCGCGGCGGTCGCCGCGGAGTTCAGCCAGCACGAGGTCAGCATCGCCGAGGTGCGCCAGGAGGGCATGGTCGACGAAGGCGGACAGCGCTGCGGAGCGCGCATCGTCGTCGTCACGCACCAGGCGACGGACGCTGCGCTGTCGGAAACCGTTGCCGCACTGTCCGATCTGGAGGTCGTGCAGAGCATCAACAGCGTGCTGCGGATGGAAGGGACCACCGAGTGAGCACCACTGCGCCACAGGCTGTGCACCAGCCCTGGCCCGGCCTGATCGCCGCCTACCGGGACCGGTTGCCCGTCGAGGACGACTGGACGGCGATCACGTTGCGCGAGGGCGGCACCCCGCTGCTGCCCGCGCCGCGACTGTCGGACTACACCGGCTGCACCGTGCACCTCAAGGTCGAGGGACTCAACCCGACCGGCTCGTTCAAGGACCGCGGCATGACCATGGCGGTGACCGAGGCGGTCGCCCGCGGTCAGCAAGCCGTGCTGTGCGCCTCGACGGGCAACACCTCGGCCTCGGCGGCCGCCTACGCCGCGCGCGCCGGCATCACCTGCGCGGTGCTGGTGCCCCAGGGCAAGATCGCGATGGGCAAGCTCGCCCAGGCCGTCATGCACGGCGCGAAGATCATCCAGATCGACGGCAACTTCGACGACTGCCTGGAGCTGGCCCGCAAGCTGACCTCGGATTTCCCGACGGTGTCACTTGTTAACTCGGTCAACCCGTTCCGCATCGAAGGTCAGAAGACCGCGGCGTTCGAGATCGTCGACGCGCTCGGTGACGCCCCGGACGTGCACGCACTTCCTGTGGGCAACGCCGGCAACATCACCGCCTACTGGAAGGGCTACACCGAATACCACCGCGACGGTCTCGCCACCCGGTTGCCCCGCATGATCGGTACTCAGGCCGCCGGCGCGGCGCCGCTAGTGCTCGGTGAACCGGTCAGCGATCCCGAGACCGTCGCGACCGCGATCCGCATCGGCTCACCGGCGTCGTGGAGTTCGGCGGTCGAGGCGCAGCAGCAGTCCGACGGGCGCTTCCTGGCCGCCACCGACGAAGAGATCCTGGCCGCCTACCATCTGGTCGCGCGCGCCGAAGGCGTGTTCGTCGAACCCGCGTCGGCGGCCAGCATCGCCGGGCTGCTCAAGGCGATCGAGGACGGCCTGGTGGCCCGCGGATCGACCGTGGTGTGCACGGTGACCGGCAACGGCCTCAAGGATCCCGACACCGCGCTCAAGAGCATGCCGGCCGTCATCCCCGTGCCCGTCGACCCGGTGGCCGTGGTCGCCAAACTGGGTCTGGTCTGAGGCGGTTGGAAGCCCTGTGAACCACACACTGCCCCCCGGGTTGACGGCCACCGCCGTGGTGGCGGCGTCGAGCGCCAACCTCGGGCCCGGCTTCGACAGCATGGGCGTCGCGCTGAGCCTGTACGACGAGATCATCGTCGAGACAACCGAATCCGGGCTCGTCGTCGAGGTCGAGGGGCAGGGCGCCGGCCAGGTGCCGCTGGACGGTTCGCATCTGGTGGTCCGCGCCATCGAACGCGGCCTGGTCGCGACGGGAACCGTGGCCGGCGGGTTACGGGTGCGGTGCCGCAACGACATCCCGCACTCGCGAGGGTTGGGCTCGTCGGCCGCGGCCGTCGTCGGCGGCCTCGCGGCGGCCAACGGGCTTGCCGCGCAAGCTGATTGCCCGATGATGACCGAAGACGAACTGGTGCAGATCTCCTCGGAGTTCGAGGGGCATCCCGACAACGCGGCGGCCGCGGTGCTCGGCGGTGCGGTGGTGTCCTGGACCGAGGTGTGCGGGTCGTCCCGGCGCTACGCGGCAGCGCCCATCCGGCTGCACCCGGACATCAACCTGTTCGCCGCCGTTCCCCAGGTGCGCTCGTCGACCGCCGAGACCCGGGCGGTGCTGCCCGACCAGGTCAGCCACACCGACGCGCGGTTCAACCTGAGCCGCTCGGCGCTGCTGGTGGTCGCGCTGACCCAACGGCCCGACCTGTTGATGGCTGCCACCGAGGATGTGTTGCATCAACCGCAGCGCGCCTCGGCGATGCCCGCCTCCTCGGAATACCTGACGGTGTTGCGGCGTTGTGGCGTGGCAGCAGTGCTGTCAGGTGCTGGACCTGCAGTTCTGGCGATGACTACGGACGCCGAACTGCCGGCCGAAGCCCTGGACTTCGGCCGGATCAACGGCTTCACGGTCGACCGGATGTCGGTCGGTGACGGCGTCAGGTGGACCACCGGCGTGACGGTTCACCGGTAACCCACCCACCACGGCGGGGAGTAACACACGCAACATGCGAAGCACGCAGTTTCTTGCTTCCGGCCTCGATGCGGGTTATTCTCGCTCTCGTCCAGCCATCGCAGCGTGTATTACCTGCGCCGACATTAGGACGACCACTCTTCTTCCAGGTCTTCAATTTGTGGACAGACGGTTCGCCGTATTCGGCGAATCCCGGACATCACCGTTGCGCTGGCAATGGTGTGACCGTGGCGTTGAGCCCCTCGGCTGAACGCACCGAACCCCCGCGTGACCAGGTCAGCGAGGGAAGAAAGGAAATCCGTGACTGATACGGACCTCTTCACGGCTGGTGGCAGCACCCAGAGCGGCGAGCTGTCGAACCCCGTGACCGCAGACGTCTCCGCCCCCGCCGATGCGGCGCCGTCGTCGCAGTCCTCGGCGTCGAACGCGGAAACCGCTGCGCCTGCCCGCCGCGGCTCGCTGTCCGGCATGGTGTTGCCGGAGCTGCGCGCCCTGGCCAAGGAGATCGGCGTCGAAGGCGCCTCCGGGATGCGCAAGAGCGAACTCGTCGCCGCCATCCGCGAGCGCCGCGGTGACGCCAACGGGGCCGCCCAGAGCAAGAAGGCGCCCAGCGCCGAGCAGAGCGCACCCGCCGCCGAAGCGGGCGGCGAGACGTCGGAGCAGACCGCAGAACCGCAGCGCGCGCCGCAGCGGCGTGAGCGTCGCTCGGCTTCCCGCGAGCAGGGCCAGGCCCAACCGGCCGGTGACCAGCCCGCAGACCGTTCCGAGGACGACAACCAGCGCGGCGACAAGCAGCAGGACAACAAACAGCAGGACGACGGGCAGCAGGCCAAGAGTGGCGACAAGCCGGCTCGCACCGAGAAGGCCGAGCCGTCCGACAAGTCCGACAAGTCCGACGCGCCTGACCGGGACCGGAACCGGCGCGACAACCAGGGCGGCAAGTCCGACCGGCCCGACCGGTCCGACAAGGGCGGCGGCGGCAACGGCAACGACCAGCAGGGCAACGACCAGCAGGGCGGCGGCCAGAACCGCGGCAACAACAGCAACAACAGCAACAACAGCAATAACAGCAATAACAACAACAGCAACAACAACGACGACGACGGCGAGGGCCGCGGCGGCCGGCGGGGCCGTCGGTTCCGGGACCGTCGACGCCGTGAGCGCGGCGGCGACGGGGGCGGCGGCGGTGAACGCGACACCGAGTTGCGCGACGACGACGTCGTCCAGCCCGTCGCCGGGATCCTCGACGTCCTGGACAACTACGCGTTCGTGCGCACGTCCGGCTACCTCGCCGGCCCGAACGACGTCTACGTCTCGATGAACATGGTGCGCAAGAACGGCTTGCGCCGCGGCGACGCCATCACCGGCGCGGTCCGGGTCCCCAAAGAGGGTGAGCAGAACAACCAGCGGCAGAAGTTCAACCCGCTGGTGCGCATCGACAGCGTCAACGGCGGGTCGGTCGAGGACGCCAAGCAGCGTCCCGAGTTCAGCAAGCTCACCCCGCTGTACCCGAACCAGCGGCTGCGGCTGGAGACCAGCTCCGACCGGCTGACCACTCGTGTCATCGACCTGATCATGCCGATCGGCAAGGGGCAGCGCGCCCTGATCGTGTCGCCGCCGAAGGCCGGTAAGACCACGATCATGCAGGACATCGCCAACGCGATCACCCGCAACAACCCCGAGTGCCACCTGATGGTGGTGCTGGTCGACGAACGGCCCGAAGAGGTCACCGACATGCAGCGTTCGGTCAAGGGTGAGGTCATCGCCTCGACCTTCGACCGGCCGCCGTCCGACCACACCCAGGCCGCCGAACTGGCGATCGAGCGGGCCAAGCGCCTGGTCGAGCAGGGCAAGGACGTTGTGGTGCTGCTGGACTCGATCACCCGGCTGGGCCGCGCCTACAACAACGCCTCCCCGGCGTCGGGCCGCATCCTGTCCGGCGGTGTCGATTCCACCGCGCTCTATCCGCCCAAGCGGTTCCTCGGCGCGGCACGCAACATCGAAGAGGGTGGTTCGCTGACGATCATCGCCACCGCGATGGTCGAGACCGGCTCCACCGGTGACACGGTGATCTTCGAGGAGTTCAAGGGCACCGGCAACGCCGAGCTCAAGCTCGACCGCAAGATCGCCGAGCGCCGGGTGTTCCCGGCCGTCGACGTCAACCCGTCGGGCACCCGCAAGGACGAGCTGCTGCTCTCGCCCGACGAGTTCGCCATCGTGCACAAGCTGCGCCGGGTGATGTCGGGTCTGGACCCGCACCAGGCCATCGACCTGCTGATGAGCCAGCTGCGCAAGACCAAGAACAACTACGAGTTCCTGGTCCAGGTGTCCAAGAACACCCCCGGCGGCGACACCGACTGAGATTGCGGGAGCTGCTTCTGCTGCTCACTGGTCGCCCGGCCGGGATGGCCGAACGGCTCAGCTGACCCCTGGGTCGCAACGAAGCCCGGCGACGATGTAGCGCCGGGCGTGGCGCAACAGCGATTCGTGATCGTCGATGTCGCAGCGCTCGCCGGGCACGGTGGCCAGGCTCATCGTGATGCGGGCGATCCATTCGGCGGCTTCGGCGCAGTCGGTGTCAGGATGTATCTCGCCGCGATCGACGGCGGCCTGCAGGTAGGGCGTCCAGAACGCCGCGATCTCGGGGATCAGCCCGCGCATGCCGAGTCCCACGCAGGCCGCGAAGGCTTCGGGTTCCTCCTGGCGCAGCTTGAGCACCAGGGCCCCGGGCGTCTCCGATTCCTGGCGGGCCAGCACCACCCCGACGGCGATCTGCTGATCGAGACTGCTCACCGCGTCGAGCCTGGTTCGGGATTCGGTCCAGAACGCGTCGTTCAGGCGGACGATCGCGGCGCCGAGCAGTTCGGACTTGTCGGGAAAATGGCGGTACAGCCAGCCGCGGCTCACCCCGGCGACCTCGGCGACCTCGGAGACCGTGGTGGCGCGGATGCCCTTGGCGGTCAGGCATTGTTCGGCCGCATCGATCAACCGGTCGCGGACCGATTTCGTCTCGGGCTTCGCCTCCGATGTGGCCACGGTGTCGACGCTCACCGATTTATCTTCGCAGACGGCCGGGGTTCGGTGGGGCGATGCCGGGTGCGGGCGGGTCGACAGTTGACACATGCAAGAATTTGTTCACCTGCGGGAAGGGTGATGAAGTGGCGGAAACCGTTCAACAGCTGCTGCGAGAACTGCGCGACGACGGCGAGATCGCCGACAGGGTAGCGGTGAAGTGCGGCGCACAGACCTGGACGTGGCGCGAGCACCTCGACGAGGCCGCCCGCCAGGCAGCCGCACTGATCGGCCTCGCCGATCCCGACCGCCCGTTGCACGTCGGCGTTCTGCTCGGCAACACCCCGGACATGCTCACCGCGATGGCCGCGGCCGGGCTCGGCGGCTACGTCGTCTGCGGCATCAACACCCCCCGCCGCGGCGCCGCGCTGGCGCGCGATATCGCGCGCGCCGACTGCCAGATTCTGCTCACCGATGACGACCACGCCGGCCTGATCGACGGACTGGAGTTGCCCGGCGTGCGGGTGCTGACCGTGGGTGGCCCGGACTGGCGGGCACTGACTGACCGCGCGACCGAACTGCGACCACATCGCGAGGTCGCGGCCACCGACACGTTCATGCTGATCTTCACCTCAGGGACCAGCGGCGACCCGAAAGCCGTCAAGGTCATGCACGCGATGGTGCTGCTCGCCGGCGCGGCGCTGGCCGCCCGCTTCGAACTGTCCGGCGCGGACGTCTGCTACCTGTCGATGCCGCTGTTCCATTCCAACGGAGTGCTGGCGGGATGGTCGGTGGCCTTGAACGCCGGCGCGTCGATGGCCCCCGCCCAGTTCACCGCGTCGCGGTTCATCGACGACGTGCGCGCCTACGGCGTCACGTACATGAACTACGTGGGTAAACCGCTGGCCTACATCCTCGCCAGCCCCGAGCGGCCCGACGATCACGACAACCCGCTTCGCGTCGCGTTCGGCAATGAGGCCAGCGACCGTGACATCGCCGAATTCGGCAGACGCTTCGGCTGCACGGTCTGGGACGGCTTCGGCTCGACCGAGAACGCGGTCACCGTCACGCGCGAGGAGGGGTGCCCGCCCGGTTCCATCGGCAAGGGCTTCCCCGGGGTGGCGATCTACGACCCCGACACCGTGTCCGAATGTGCAGTCGCCCGGTTCGATGCGCACGGCCAACTGATCAACCCCGACGAGGCCATCGGAGAACTGGTCAACACCGAGGGTTCCGGCATGTTCGCCGGGTACTACAACGATCCCGGTGCCACCGGCGAGCGGATGCGAAACGGCATGTTCTGGTCCGGCGATCTCGCCTACCGCGACGCCGCCGGCTGGATCTACCTGGCCGGCCGCACCGCGGACTGGATGCGGGTGGACGGCGAGAACATGACTGCGGCGCCCATCGAGCGCATCCTGATCCGGCTACCCGCCATCAGCCAGGTCGCCGTCTATCCCGTTCCCGATGAGCTCGTCGGCGATCAGGTGATGGCGGCGATCGTCCTGCAGGACGACGCCACGTTGAGTCCCGAACAGTTCATGGACTTCCTCGCCGCGCAACCGGACCTGTCCCCGAAGGCGTGGCCGCGATACGTCTGGATCGCCGAACAGCTACCCAGTACCGCGACGAACAAGGTGCTCAAACGAGAACTCGTGTCGATGGGCACCGACCCCGCCGGTCGGCTGCTGTGGCGGCGCGGAGGGCAGGCCTACGTCCAGTCCGATCGCCAGGAATAGCCTCCGCCGCGTGCGCGTTTAGGCTACTGGCGGCTGACCTGGCATAATCGCACCAGGCATCCGGCCCCAGGGCCGGAACGTCACGACCTCGGTCCCGGTTCACGCCGCACACTCCTTTCCGGTCCATTCGGCCGGGGGAGGGCGACCCGGGGCCCCCGATGGAAGAGGAAGCCATGCAATCGGGTATCCACCCTGACTACGTAGACACGACCGTGCTGTGCGGCTGTGGTGCCAGCTTCACCACCCGCAGCACCAAGAAGAGCGGGCAGATCACCGTTGAGGTGTGCTCGCAGTGCCACCCGTTCTACACCGGCAAGCAGAAGATCCTCGACAGCGGCGGCCGCGTTGCCCGCTTCGAGAAGCGCTACGGCAAGCGCGCCAAGGCTGCCGACAAGTAGCCCTCCGATCGGCGCCCGTCTGCTGCACTGCGCAGGCGGGCGCCGTTTCGTGGATCGGAGCTGATCGCAGAACCCGAGAACGGCCGAAGGAGGCGAGATGACCGATACCGCACCCGCGATCGAGGCCATCCTCGCCGAGCACGCTGATCTCGAGCGCCAACTGTCCGATCCCGAGCTACACGCCGATCCGGTCGCCGCTCGCAAGGCCGGCCGCCGGTTTTCGCAGCTGACCCCCATCGTCACCACCTACCGCAAGCTCGAGACCGCCCGCGGCGATCTCGACGCGGCCCGCGAACTCGCCGCCGACGACGACTCCTTCGCCGCCGAGGTCGACGAGTTGTCCGAGACCGTCGCAGCGCTCGACGCGCGCCTGACCGATCTGCTGGCACCGCGCGATCCGCACGACGCCGACGACATCGTGCTCGAGGTCAAGTCCGGCGAGGGCGGCGAGGAATCGGCGCTGTTCGCCGCGGACCTGGCCCGGATGTACATCCGCTACGCCGAACGGCACGGCTGGACCGTGACGGTTCTCGACGAGACGACCTCGGACCTGGGCGGCTACAAGGACGCCACGCTGTCGATCACCAGCAAGGGCGACTCCGCCGACGGGGTGTGGTCGCGGCTCAAGTTCGAGGGCGGCGTGCACCGGGTGCAACGCGTACCGGTCACCGAATCTCAGGGCCGCGTGCACACGTCGGCGGCCGGCGTGCTGGTCTATCCGGAGCCCGAGGAGGTCGAGCAGGTCCAGATCGACGAATCCGACCTGCGCATCGACGTCTATCGCAGCTCGGGTAAGGGCGGCCAGGGCGTGAACACCACCGACTCCGCGGTCCGGATCACGCATCTGCCCACCGGGATCGTCGTCACCTGCCAGAACGAACGCTCGCAGCTGCAGAACAAGGCCCGCGCCCTGCAGGTGCTCGCCGCGCGGCTCCAGGCGATGGCCGAGGAGCAGGCGCAGGCCGACGCGTCGGCCGACCGGGCCAGCCAGATTCGCACCGTGGACCGCAGCGAGCGCATCCGGACGTACAACTTCCCGGAGAACCGGATCGCCGATCACCGCATCAACTACAAGTCGCACAACCTCGACCAGGTGCTCGACGGTGACCTGGACCCGCTGTTCGACGCGTTGGCCGCCGCCGACAAACAGGCTCGGTTGCAGAGCACGTGAGCGTGGCCGAGCGGCCGGTGACGATGCGCCGGCTGATCGACGCCGCGACGGAGACCTTGGCCGCCGCCGGCGTCGCCTCGCCACGGGTCGACGCCGAACTGCTGGCCGCCCACGTCGCCGGCACCGACCGCAGTCGGTTGGCGTTCACCGACCCCGGGCCGGGGTTCGCCGATCGCTATCACGAGCTGATCGCTTCCCGCGCCGCGCGGAGACCGCTGCAACACCTGACCGGAAACGCTCCGTTCGGCCCCGTCACCGTCTCGGTCGGCCCGGGCGTGTTCATCCCGCGGCCGGAAACCGAGTCGATGCTGGAATGGGCGCTGGCCCAGCCCTTGCCCGACCGGCCGGTGATCGTCGACCTGTGCACGGGGTCGGGGGCGCTGGCCATCGCCTTGGCGAGCGAGCGGCCGTCAGCGCAGGTCATCGCGGTCGACGATGACGAGGAGGCGCTGACGTACGCCCGGCGCAACGCGGCCGGGACGGCGGTGCAGCTGCGGTGCGCCGATGTCACCCGCCCGGGTGTGCTGAGCGACCTCGACGGCACCGTCGACCTGCTGGTCGCCAACCCGCCCTACATTCCGCTCGGTGCAGAGCTGTCTCCCGAGGTGGCCGAACACGATCCGGCCCACGCCCTGTACGGCGGCCGCGACGGCATGGCCGTGATCGATCCGCTGGCCGGTCTGGCGGCACGGCTGGTGCGTCCGGGCGGCCGGTGCGCCATCGAACACGACGACACCACGTCGGCACGCACCGCCGACGCGTTGCTGTCCACCCGGCGGTTCGTCGAGGTCAACGCCCGACACGACCTGTCCGGACGACCCCGATTCGTGACCGCGGTACGCGGCGGGTGAGAGGCTGGCTTTCGTGACCGATTTGTTCGACTGCACCGACCCGGGGGAGCGCGAAACCGGTATCGCCGCAGCGATCAGCGCCCTCAAGGGGGGCCGGTTGGTGGTGATGCCCACCGACACCGTCTACGGCATCGGCGCCGACGCGTTCGACGGCAGCGCCGTGGCCGCGCTGCTGGCGGCCAAGGGCAGGGGCCGGGACATGCCGGTGCCGGTGCTGGTCGGGTCGTGGCACACGATCCAGGGCCTGGTCTACACCGTGCCCAACAGCGCCAAAGAACTCATCCGCGCGTTCTGGCCGGGGGCACTGAGCCTGGTGGTCCGGCAGGCCCCGTCCCTGGCGTGGGACCTCGGCGACGCCCACGGCACGGTGATGCTGCGGATGCCCCTGCACCCGGTGGCCATCGAATTGCTGCGCGCGGTCGGCCCGATGGCGGTCTCGAGCGCCAACATCTCCGGGCGGCCGGCGGCGGTCACCGCCGACCAGGCCCGCGACCAACTCGGCGACCTGGTCGACGTCTACCTCGACAGCGGACCCGCCGAGCAGCAGTCCGCCTCCACGATCGTCGACCTCACCGGCGCGCACCCGCGGGTGCTGCGGCAGGGCCCGGTGACAGTCGAGGCGATCGCGTCGGTGCTGGGCGTCGACGCCGAGAGCCTGACAGACGACCCCGATCAACCGGCAGACCAGGCCTGACTCTGGTGGCACACGGTGCAGCGGTGATCGCGGCGGCCCAGCAGGCCGAGAGTCTTCTCGTGCTGGCCGAGCGCCCCAGCCCGCTCGCCTTCTCCGGGCACGAAACCCTGCTGGCACTGTCCGATCGCGGCGCCGGTGTCCCACTGCGCGAGTTGGCGCTCGTCGGCCTGACCGCGGCCGTCATCACCTATCTGGCCACCGGCTTCGTGCGCGTGCTGGCGACGAAGTGGGGCGCGGTGGCCTACCCGCGGGAACGCGACGTGCACCTGCAGCCGACCCCGCGGATGGGCGGGCTGGCGATGTACCTCGGCGTGGTGGCCGCGGTTCTGCTGGCCTCGCAACTGCCGGCGCTCACCCGCGGGTTCGTCTACTCCTCGGGCATGCCCGCGGTCGTGGTCGCCGGAGGGCTGATCATGCTCGTCGGCCTGATCGACGACCGGTGGGGGCTGGACGCGCTGACGAAGTTCGCGGGCCAGATCACCGCCGCCAGTGTGCTGGTCACCATGGGTGTGGCCTGGAGTGTGCTCTACATCCCGATCGGCGGGGTGGGCACCATCGTGCTCGACCAGGTCGCGTCGATCCTGCTCACCCTCGCGCTGACCGTGGCCATCGTCAACGCGATGAACTTCGTCGACGGGCTCGACGGCCTGGCCGCGGGGCTGGGGCTGATCACCGCATCGGCGATCTGCCTGTTCTCGGTCGGTTTGCTGCGCGACCACGGCGGTGACGTGCTGTTCTACCCGCCCGCGGTGATCTCGGTGGTGCTGGCCGGCGCCTGCCTCGGCTTCCTGCCCCACAACTTCCACAAAGCCCGGATCTTCATGGGGGACTCGGGCTCGATGCTGATCGGGCTGATGCTGGCCGCCGCGTCCACCACCGCCGCGGGGCCCATCTCGCAGACCGCGTACGGGGTGCGCGACGTCTTCGCACTGTTGTCGCCGTTCCTGCTCGTCGTGGCCGTGATGTTCGTCCCGGCGCTGGACATGCTGCTGGCCATCATCCGCCGCACCCGCGCCGGCCTGAGCCCGTTCAGCCCGGACAAGATGCATCTGCACCACCGATTGCTCGAGATCGGGCACTCCCACCGCCGCGTGGTGCTACTGATCTACCTGTGGGTGGGCATCGTTGCGCTGGGGGCCGCCAGCACCATTTTCTTCGATCCGCGGGACACCGCCGCGGTGATGGGTGCCGCCATCCTGGTCGCCGTCGTGGTGACGCTGATCCCGCTCCTGCGGCGCAGGAATCCTGCCGGCGAGGCCACTTCGCAAAGCGTATACGACAGGTAGTAGTAGGCCCTCTTTTGTGGCCTCGACCATATGTTAGGGTGCTCTCAGAACCCGAAGAACCTCGCGGGTTGCCGGCCCTCCGGCCCGTTCGGCGCCACCGTTTCAGCGGCGGACGGAATGGACCAACGACCGACAGTTTGACCGATCACAGGAGCTACCCCTTGGGTGATTCCGGCGCGTCTGCCGCCCTCCGATACGCTACGGGCGCCACGCACAGGAACCATCCAGGACGGCTTCGGTGAATGATGCTTGACCGCGGGATTGAGGTGAGTCAGTGACGACGCCAGCGCAGGACGCGCCGTTGGTGTTGCCATCCATAGCTTTCAGGCCGTTGCGACTCTTCGTGATCTGCGTGGTGTTGGCCGGACTGGGCACCCTGGGCGCGGCTCTTCTCGGTCACGTCATGGTGGGGGTCTTCTTCGGCATCGGCCTGGGGCTCGGCCTGATCAACGCGGTGCTGGTGCGCCGCTCGGTCACCAAGATCACCGCCAAGGAACATCCACTCAAGAGCGCCATGGCGCTGAACTCGGCCGCCCGACTCATGGTGCTGTCGGTGATCGGCCTGGCCATCGCGTTCGTCTTCCGGCCGCAGGGGCTCGGGGTGGTGTTCGGGATGGCGCTGTTCCAGATGCTTTTGGTGTTCTCCACCACCCTGCCCGTCGCCCGCAAACTGCGGTCCGGGGCAGCAACCCAAGGCCGTGACGGTGCTGAAGGAGATGCGAGCTAGCAATGACGGACATCAATGTCGTTGACCCGGCACAGCCGGTGACGATCCTGGCCGCCGAGTCCGGGATCCACGTCGGCGTGCACACCGAGGCCAACTGGTTCGGTCTGACCGTCAACACCGACACGCTGCTCTCGACGTCGATCGCCGCGGTCATCGTCCTGGCTCTGGCCTTCTACCTCCGCTCCAAGGTGACCGCCTCCGGCGTGCCCAGCGGTGTGCAGTTGTTCTGGGAAGCCATCACCGTGCAGACCCGCAACCAGATCGAGAGCGCGATCGGGATGAAGATCGCGCCGTTCGTCCTGCCGCTGGCGGTCACGCTATTCGTGTTCATCCTGGTGGCGAACTGGCTGTCGGTGTTCCCGTGGCAGTACCGCGACGAGACCGGAATCCACGAGTTCCTCAAACCGGCAGCCGCCGACATCAACTTCGTACTGGCGCTGGGCCTGTTCGTGTTCATCTGCTACCACGCTGCGGGCTTCTGGCGCCGCGGCGCGGTCGGCCACCCGATCAAGCTCGTCAAGGGGCACGTCGCTTTCCTCGCGCCGATCAACATCGTCGAGGAGCTCGCCAAGCCGATCTCGTTGTCCCTCCGACTTTTCGGCAACGTCTTCGCCGGCGGCATCATGGTGACGATCATCGCGCTGTTCCCGGCCTACATCATGTGGGCACCCAACGCGCTGTGGAAGTCGTTCGAGCTGTTCATCGGCGCCATCCAGGCCTTCATCTTCGCGCTGCTGACGATCCTGTACTTCGGGCAGTCGATGGAGCTCGAAGACGAACATCACTGAGGTTTCACGAGACAGCTTCACCAGACATTGTGACCAACCAGCTCCAACCAACCTGATCGACTCAACCCAGACCTGGTAGGGACGCCCTGCCAGTTAGCAAGGAGGAAAGAAATGGATCCCACGATCGCTGCCGGCGCACTCATCGGCGGTGGACTTCTGCTGGGCGGCGGCGCCATCGGCGCAGCCATCGGCGACGGTGTCGTCGGTAGCGCGCTGGTCGAAGGCGTGGCCCGCCAGCCTGAGGCCCAGGGCCGGCTGTTCGTGCCGTTCTTCATCACCGTCGGTCTGGTGGAGGCCATGTACTTCATCAACCTGGCGTTCATGGCGCTGTTCGTCTTCGCCACCCCGGTCGCGTAGTCGGACTGGAGAGTCATGGGTGACCTGAGCATCACTGTCCTCGCCGCGGAGGAAGGCGGGCAGAACAACTTCCTGCTGCCCAACGGCACATTCATCTTCGTGCTGCTGATCTTCCTGATCGTGCTGGGTGTCATCGCCAAGTTCGTGGTGCCTCCGATCAGCGCGGTGTTGCACGAGCGTGAAGCGATGGTCGCCAAGACGGAGCAGGACAACCGCAAGTCGGCCGAACTGCTCGCCGCCGCGCACGGCGACTCGGCGAAGGTGATGGGCGAGGCGCGTCGAGAAGCCTCGTCCATCCGCGACGAGGCGCGCGGTGAAGGCCGGCAGATCCTCGAAGACATGCGAGCGCGTGCCAACGAGGAGGCCACCGCCGCGGTGCAGAAAACCAACGAGGAACTGTCCCGGCAGGGTCGGCAGACCGCCGACGAGCTGCGGTCGTCGATCGAGACGCTGTCCGAGACGCTGGCCAGCCGGGTGCTCGGGGTCGACGTCACACGCTCCGGCCCTGCCGAGACGACGAGCCAGGGACGGTAGGCATGTCGACATTCATCGGTCAGTTCATCGGGTTCGTGGTCATCGTGTTCCTGGTGGTGCGCTATGTGGTGCCACCGGTGCGGAACATGATGCGCACGCAGCAGGACAACGTCCGCCAGCAGCTGGAGGACAGTTCCGCTGCGGCGGAGAAGGTGGCACGCGCCGACGAGAAGCACGCCGAAGCGGTCGCCGAAGCTGAGGCCGAGGCGAAGCGGGTGGTCGAGGAGGCTCGCGCAGACGCCGAGAAGATCTCCGCTCAGCTTCGGGAGCAGGCCGACGCCGACGTCGAGCGCATCAAGGTCCAGGGTGCCGCGCAGATGGAACTGTTGCGTCAGCAGCTGATCCGCGAGCTCCGCCAGGAACTGGGCACCGAATCGGTGAACCGGGCGCGGGATCTCGTGCAGCAGCACGTCTCCGACGACTCGAATCGTGCTGCGACGGTGGACCGGTTCCTCGACGAACTCGACGCGATGGCGCCCTCGGAGGCCAACGTCGCAGACAGTGCCGGAGCCAAGATGCGGGCCACCAGCCGCGAGGCGATGGAGGTCGTGGTCTCGCGGTTCGATGAGCAGACCACCGACGTGCCCGCCGACGGCCTCACGTCGCTGGCCGACGATCTGGTTTCGGTGGCCGAACTGCTGCGGTCCCAGCCGGTGCTCGGCAAGCATCTGGCCGAGCCGACGGACAGCGGCGAAGCCAAGAGCGGACTGGCTGAGGCGCTGTTGTCGGGCAAGGTGTCCGACACCGCGCTCGAGTTGGTCAAAACCGCGGTGGCACAGCGCTGGTCCACCGAGGACGACCTGGCCTACTCGATCCGCTACCTCGCCCGCCTGGCACTGCTGGTGCGCGCCGAGCGCAACGACGAGGCCGGTGAGGTCGAAGAGCAGCTCTTCCGATTCAGCCGGATTCTCGACGGTGAGTCCCAGCTGAGCGCCCTGTTGAGCGACTACACCACGCCCGCCGAAGGCCGAATCGGGTTGCTGGACAAGCTTCTCGGGAACAAGGCCAACGGCACCACGAAGGCATTGCTGGCCCAGACCGTCGAGCTGCTGCACGGCGAGCGGGCCGACGAGGCGGTGCGAGACCTTGCCGAGCTGGCGGTCTCACGCCGCGGCGAGGTGGTCGCACACATCACCGCCGCCGCCGAGCTCAGCGACGCCCAGCGCACCCGCCTCACCGAGGTGCTCACCCGCATCTACAGCCATCCGGTGTCGGTGCAGCTGCACGTCGACCCCTCCCTGCTCGGCGGTCTCACCGTGACCGTCGGCGACGAGGTCATCGACGGCTCGCTGTCCTCGCGGCTGGCGTCGGCCGAGACCCGGCTGCCCGACTGACCCGAACTCACAGACCCTCTAGAACACCAAAAGGCAGGAAGCGAAAAGCCATGGCAGAGTTGACTATCTCGGCTGCTGACATCCAAGGCGCGATCGAGGACTACGTCTCCTCCTTCTCCGCGGATTCCGATCGCGAAGAGGTCGGCACCGTCATCGACGCCGGTGACGGCATCGCCCACGTCGAGGGTCTGCCCTCGGTGATGACCCAGGAGCTGCTCGAGTTCCCCGGCGGCGTCCTCGGCGTCGCGTTGAACCTCGACGAGCACAGCGTCGGCGCCGTGATCCTCGGTGAGTTCGGCAAGATCGAGGAGGGCCAGCAGGTCAAGCGCACCGGCGAGGTGCTGTCGGTGCCTGTCGGCGACGCATTCCTCGGCCGCGTCATCAACCCCCTCGGTGAGCCGATCGACGGGCAGGGTGACATCGAGTCCAGCGAGCGCCGCGCGCTGGAGCTGCAGGCCCCCTCCGTGGTGCAGCGACAGAGCGTCAGCGAGCCGCTGCAGACCGGCATCAAGGCCATCGACTCGATGACCCCGATCGGCCGCGGTCAGCGCCAGCTGATCATCGGTGACCGCAAGACCGGCAAGACCGCCGTCTGCGTCGACACCATCCTCAACCAGCGCAAGAACTGGGAGACCGGCGACCCCAAGCAGCAGGTGCGCTGCGTCTACGTCGCGATCGGCCAGAAGGGCACCACGATCGCCTCGGTGAAGCGGGCCCTCGAAGAGGGTGGCGCGATGGAGTACACGACCATCGTCGCCGCTCCCGCGTCGGACTCCGCCGGCTTCAAATGGCTTGCCCCCTACACCGGCTCGACCATCGGTCAGCACTGGATGTACGACGGCAAGCACGTGCTGATCGTGTTCGACGACCTGACCAAGCAGGCCGATGCCTACCGCGCGATCTCGCTGCTGCTGCGCCGCCCGCCGGGCCGCGAAGCGTTCCCCGGCGACGTGTTCTACCTCCACTCGCGGCTGCTCGAGCGCTGCGCCAAGCTGTCCGACGAGCTGGGCGGTGGCTCCCTGACCGGCCTGCCGATCATCGAGACCAAGGCCAACGACATCTCGGCCTTCATCCCGACCAACGTCATCTCGATCACCGACGGCCAGTGCTTCCTGGAGAGCGACCTGTTCAACCAGGGCGTGCGACCGGCTATCAACGTCGGTGTGTCGGTGTCGCGCGTCGGCGGCGCCGCGCAGATCAAGGCGATGAAAGAGGTGGCCGGGTCGCTGCGTCTGGAGCTGTCACAGTTCCGTGAGCTCGAGTCGTTCGCCGCCTTCGCCTCCGACCTGGACGCCGCGTCGAAGGCCCAGCTGGACCGCGGTGCGCGACTGGTGGAGCTGCTCAAGCAGCCGCAGTACACGCCGTACGCCGTCGAGGATCAGGTCGTGTCGATCTTCCTGGGCACCGGTGGGCACCTCGACTCCGTTCCGGTGGAAGACGTCGCGCGCTTCGAGACCGAGCTGCTCGAGCACGTGAAGGCCTCCCACGAAGGCATCATCGACGAGATCCGGGAAACCAAGAAGCTCTCCGAGGAAGCTCAGGACAAGCTGTCCGACGTGATCAACGAGTTCAAGAAGGGCTTCTCCGCCTCGGACGGAAGCTCGGTGGTCAACGAGGCCGAGACCGAGGCCATGGACGAAGAAGACGTCCAGAAGGAGTCGGTCAAGGTCCGTAAGCAGGCCGGGAAGTAGGACCGAGCGCTGAAGGGTCTGGAGAGCTAGATGGCTGCAACACTGCGTGAGCTCCGCGGGCGTATCCGTTCCGCCGGGTCGATCAAGAAGATCACCAAGGCACAGGAACTGATCGCCACCTCGCGGATCGGCAAGGCGCAAGCCCGAGTCGAGGCGGCTCGGCCGTACAGCACCGAGATCACCAACATGCTCACCGAGCTGGCCAGCGCGAGCGCGCTGGATCATCCGCTGCTGGTCCCTCGTGAAGAGGCCAAGCGGGCCGGTGTGCTGGTGGTGTCCTCGGATCGCGGGCTCTGCGGTGCCTACAACGCCAACGTGCTGCGCCAGGCCGAAGAGCTCTTCTCGCTGCTGCGGGAAGAGGGCAAGAACCCGGTGCTGTACGTCGTGGGTCGCAAAGCGTTGGGATACTTCAATTTCCGTCAGCGCACCGTGACCGATTCCTGGACCGGGTTTTCCGAGCGGCCCGACTACGAGCACGCCCGCGACATCGCCGACACGCTCGTGACCGCGTTCATGTCCGGGGCCGACGACGACGGTGACGAGCCGGGCGACGACGGCATCCTCGGCGTGGACGAGCTGCACATCGTGTTCACCGAGTTCAAGTCGATGTTGTCGCAGAGCGCGGTGGCCCGGCGGATCGCGCCGATGGTGGTCGAGTACATCGAGGACGAGCAGCCCGAAGAGGGGCCCCGCACGCTGTTCTCGTTCGAGCCCGATCCGGAGACGCTGTTCGACGCGCTGCTGCCGCGATACGTGGCCACCCGGGTCTATGCGGCCCTGCTGGAGGCGGCGGCCTCGGAGTCGGCGTCGCGACGCCGCGCGATGAAGTCGGCGACCGACAACGCCGACGATCTGATCAAGGCCCTGACGCTGGCCGCCAACCGCGAACGTCAGGCTCAGATCACCCAGGAAATCAGCGAGATCGTCGGCGGCGCCAACGCGCTGGCCGACGCCAAATGACCTTCAGTAGTACGGCCCGTAAGGAAGCGAAGAGAAAATGACTGCAACCGCAGAAGCCAAAGAGACCACGGGTCGCGTGGTTCGCATCACCGGCCCGGTCGTCGACGTCGAGTTCCCGCGCGGCGCCGTACCCGAGCTGTTCAACGCGCTGCACGCCGACATCTCCTACAAGGAGCTGTCCAAGACGCTGACCCTGGAGGTCGCCCAGCACCTGGGCGACAACCTGGTGCGCACCATCTCGATGCAGCCGACCGACGGACTGGTCCGTGGGGTCGAGGTGACCGACACGGGGGCCTCGATCTCGGTGCCCGTCGGTGACGGCGTCAAGGGCCACGTGTTCAACGCTCTCGGTGACTGCCTCGACGAGCCGGGCTACGGCAAGGACTTCGATCACTGGTCGATCCACCGCAAGCCGCCCGCCTTCTCCGAGCTGGAACCCCGCACCGAGATGCTGGAGACCGGTCTGAAGGTCGTCGACCTGCTGACCCCGTACGTGCGCGGTGGCAAGATCGCGCTGTTCGGCGGTGCCGGCGTGGGCAAGACGGTGCTCATCCAGGAGATGATCAACCGCATCGCCCGCAACTTCGGTGGTACCTCGGTGTTCGCCGGGGTGGGGGAGCGCACCCGCGAGGGCAACGACCTCTGGGTCGAGCTCGAAGACGCGAACGTGCTCAAGGACACCGCGCTGGTGTTCGGTCAGATGGACGAGCCGCCGGGCACGCGTATGCGCGTGGCCCTGTCGGCGCTGACGATGGCCGAGTTCTTCCGTGACGAGCAGGGCCAGGACGTGCTGCTGTTCATCGACAACATCTTCCGGTTCACCCAGGCCGGATCCGAGGTGTCGACGCTGCTCGGCCGTATGCCGTCCGCGGTGGGTTACCAGCCCACGCTGGCCGACGAGATGGGCGAGCTGCAGGAGCGCATCACCTCCACCCGGGGTAAGTCGATCACCTCGATGCAGGCCGTGTACGTGCCCGCCGACGACTACACCGACCCGGCGCCGGCGACGACGTTCGCGCACCTCGACGCCACCACCGAGCTCTCCCGCACAGTGTTCTCGAAGGGCATCTTCCCGGCCGTGGACCCGCTGGCGTCGTCCTCGACCATCCTGGACCCGGCGGTGGTCGGCGACGAGCACTACCGCGTCGCGCAGGAAGTCATCCGAATCCTGCAGCGCTACAAGGATCTGCAGGACATCATCGCGATCCTCGGTATCGACGAGCTGGCCGAGGAGGACAAGCAGCTGGTCCAGCGTGCCCGCCG
>Ga0208330_1000270_pt1 | contig 27556 bp, 31 predicted proteins | sample DeeseametaMP1896_FD_184180 | JGI IMG/M metagenome (GOLD analysis project Ga0208330, IMG submission 184180) | Marine microbial communities from the Deep Pacific Ocean - MP1896 (SPAdes) | ecosystem: Environmental > Aquatic > Marine > Oceanic | place: East of Hawaii, North Pacific Ocean | collected... | reverse complement strand
CTGGGGGCGACCGACCGCCGAGCAGGTCGGCTTCGGTGCGACGATCGTCGACCCGTCGCCGGGCACGCCGGCCGGGCCGTGGCTGCGCACCGGGGACCTGGGGTTCGTGCACGCCGGGGAGCTGTTCGTCGTCGGCCGCATCAAGGACCTGCTGATCATCCGGGGCCGCAACCACTACCCGGAGGACATCGAGGCGACGGTGCAGGCGATCACCGGCGGCCGGGTGGCGGCGGTATCGGTTCCGGTGCGCGGCACCGAGGAACTGGTGGCCGTCGTCGAGCTCAAGCGGCCGGCCGACCTCGACAGCGCCGCACTCCGCCGGTTCGACGACGTCAGAAGTCAGGTCACCGCCGCGATCTCGACCGCGCACGGGTTGAGCGTCGGCGATCTGGTGCTGGTGGCCGCCGGCTCGATCCCGACGACCACCAGCGGCAAGATCCGCCGTGCCGCCTGCGTCGAGCAGTACCGCAACAACGAGTTCATCCGGCTCGACACCGCGTCGGAGTAAGGTCTGAGCCAGTGCAGCCGAGTGGGTGGGGGAATGCAGTGAGGCGTCTGGTCGCGTTCGGCACCGCGCTGAGCACCATCGGCGCCGCGGGCTGGCTCGGGTTCGGCACCGCGGCGGCCGACGAGCCCGGCCCCGCGCCGGTCCCACCGCCGGGGCCCGCCGCTGCGGGGGGTGAGGCACCGGCGCTGGGCACCCCGGGACGCGCCTACGCGCTGGGCGGCGCGCACGTGCTCGGGATTCCGTACGACGAATACATCATGCGCACCGGCGCGGACTGGTTCCCCGGACTGGAGCGCCAGATCGTCGACTACCCGGCCGGTCAGGTCCAGGGCCACACCCTGGAGCGGCTCTTCCCGGGTATCGGCGCCTTCGGGGACCGCTTCGTGCCCGGCCTCGGCCTCGACGGCCCCAGCGTGGGCGAGTCCGTCGACGTCGGTTCGCCCGACACCATCGCCGCGATCCGGCAGGGGGGACAGGGCACCGCGATCGGCTTGTCGGAGGGCGCGATGGTGCTCAACGACGTCCAGGCGCGCCTGGCCTACGACCCGGCCGCCCCGCCTCCGGACCAGTTGAGCTTTGCCATGTACGGGGACCCGGTGGCGCGCCACGCCTTCGGCGAGAGTTTCCTGACGCAGAACTTCCCCGTCGGCAGCGTGGTGCCCTCGCTGGACTACCGGATCCCGGCGCCGGTGGAGAGCCAGTACGACACCTACCAGTTCATCTCCGCCTACGACAGCATCGCCGACTGGCCCGACCGCCCGGACAACTGGCTGTCGGTGGCCAACGCGATCGTGGGGCTGGCGACCGGCCACACCGCGGTGGCGTTCACCGACCCGAGCATGGTGCCGCCGCAGAACATCCGAACCAGCGTCAACTCCCGGGGCGCCACGACGACGACGTACATGATCCCCGAGGAGCACCTCCCGCTGGTGCTGCCGTTCAAGTACCTCGGCGTGCCCAAGGAGACGTTGATCGAGCTCGATGCGGTGCTCAAGCCGTACGTGGACGCCGGCTACTCGCGCAACGACGACCCGGCCACCGCCCCGGTCACCGTGGACCCGGTCAACGGCTACGACCCGGCGGCCGTCACCGCCCCGGCCACTCAGGCCGCGTTCGGTGGGGGCGCAGATCCGGTGTCGCAGTTGCTGTCCGGCCTGCAGTACGTGCTGAACAACCCGCCGACCGGCTAGGTCGCCCGGCTACAACCCGGACAGTCCGACCCCGATCAGCACGGCGCCGACCACGACCAGCAGCGCCGCCACCCCGTACCGGCCCCGCAGCCGCACCCAGTCGTACAGCGCCGACAGGGCGGCCCGGGTGCGGTCCGGCGCCACCAGATAGCACAGCAGCGGTATCTCCACCAGCGCGAACGCGACGACGTTGAACACCACCAGGGCGCCGAACTGGATGGTTGCCGCGGTGCCGGAGGCCACGATCAGGGCCAGCGCCGCCAGGTAGTCCACCGAGGGCAGCGCGATGCCCAGGCCCGCGGCGCCCGCGGTCCACAGCGAGCGGCCGCCGAGCAGCTGTTTGGCCCGGGCGATCAGTGGTGCCACCAGGCGGCCCGGCAGGCTGTCGGCTCCGTCGCGGCGCCGGCCCCCGATCACCCCGGCAGCCACCAGCGCCGCGTTGAGCAGCACCACCGCGCCCACCACGATCTGCACCCGCGGCAGGGTGAAGTGCGCCGACCCCAGTGCGGGTCGCAGGATGAACAGCACCACCACGCCCACCGCGATGCCCATCGTGAAGCCGCCCAGCAGGAAGGCGAGCAACTGCAGGCCCGGCCGGGGTCGATTGATCATCACCACCGTCATGCCGATCCGAAACGGCTCCACGCTGACGGCGATGGCCATCGCCAGAAGCGGCATCCACATGCTGAGGCGTCGTACCGCTAGGCGCCGCGCCGCGCGGACGGGTTCGGCATGCGCGTCACGTTACCGCCCGCGGGCCCGGTGCCGATGGCGCGTGCGAGGATGGATGACGATGAGTGGTTCAGGGACCCATCCGGCTGCCGGCCTCGACCCGACGTCGTTGCGGGAGGCCTTCGGTCATTTCCCGACCGGGGTCATCGCGATCGCGGCGGAGGTCGACGGTGCCCGCGTCGGTCTGGCGGCCAGCACCTTCGTTCCGGTATCGCTGGAGCCGCCGCTGGTGTCGTTCTGCGTCCAGAACACATCGACCACCTGGCCCAGGCTCGCCGACGCGCCGTATCTGGGCATCAGCGTGCTCGGAGAGTCCCACGACGCCGCGGCACGCACGCTGGCGGCCAAAACCGGCGACCGGTTCGCGGGACTGGAGACGACCTCGACCGAACGCGGCGCGGTATTCGTCCACGGGACCAGCGTGTGGCTGGAGAGTGCAATCGATCAGCTGGTGCCCGCCGGCGACCACACCATCGTGGTGCTGCGTGTCTGCGACATCAGGGTCGATCCGGAGGTGGCCCCGATCGTGTTTCACCGCAGCGCGTTTCGCCGACTGGGCGGTTGACCGCCGGCGTCAGGGCCGCGCGCTGAGCTCCTCGCGGTAATGCGCGATGCGATGGTCCAGTTCGGCGGCATCAGCGTTGCGCCCCTCTTTGCGGGCGAGCTGTGCGCGGGCACTCAGTTCGCGGATCGCGGTGCGGATGTCGTTGATGCTCTGGGGTGCTTGGAGCGACACAATGCTGCCTTTCATCGTTGACTGGCTGCTTCCTGCAGCGTACCCCCGTGTCGGGCGTCTATACCGGTGTGCGCGAATCCTCGTCGTTGCCGACCGCGGCCGCCGGGACGGCGGTCAACGGGTCCACGGGGCGGCGCGTCCGGCCCTGGTCCGTCTGGATCGCGAACCCTTCCCGGACCCAGTACTCGAAGCCGCCGATCAACTCACGCACCCGCGAGTAGCCCAGTTCGGCCAGGGCGTGCGCGGCCTTGGTCGCTCCGTTGCAACCCGGGCCCCAGCAGTACACGACGATGTCGGCGTCCCGGTCCGGCAGCACAGCGGTGGCGCGCGACGCGAGATCGGCACCGGGGATGTGCACGGCGCCAGGCACGCGCCCCTGCTGCCACGCCGGTGATGAGCGGGTATCGACGACGACGGGAGCTCTGCCGGCCGCGCGGAGGGCGGCCAGGTCGGCGGGGTCGATCTCGAAGGCGAGTTTGGCGGCGAAGAACGCGCGGGCTTCTGTCATGTGTTCATCGAAGCGCGGGCGAACCCGCGAAGGAACCGGTGAGCCACGGAAAAGGCGGCGTCCGCCCCGCGATTCCACGGATTCTCCAGCGTTGGGCCGGGGAATCCGCGGTATCGGTCAGGGGCGCATGGCGTAGGCGCCGTCGTAGTCCCGCACGTGCTCCCACACCCGATCGAAGCGTGCCGGGTCGGTGGCCGGCTTCCGCACCGCGGACATTGCCCACTCCTGCTGGGCCGCGGTCGAGCTCGGCTTGCCGTGCAGCGCGACGGCGTAGGCGGAGAAGTCGCGGACCTGAACGTCGAAGATCTGGTCGACGAGCTCGCGGAACTCGGCATCCAGCCCCGTCAACTCGGCCTGCTCGAGGATCAACTGTCCGTACACCACCAGTGTGAACAGGTGCCCGACCACGAGCACGAAGTCCAGGTCGCGCTGTTGGTCGGCGTCGGGCGCCGCGGTGGAGAGCAGTTCTTTGAACGCCTGCACCTGCTCGTAGAAGACGCCGACGTTGGGGATGTCGAGGTGCCTCTCGTACACCGGGGTCCAGTCGGCGAACTGGACCTTCGACGCGCCGCGGGCCGGACCCTGCGACCAGAAGAACACGTCGTCGGCGGGGTCGTTCCGGGTGCCGACCGGCGGGTAGTCGGTGGGGTTGAACATGAAGTTGGGCATGAACTTGAGGATCTGGGCGACGTTGACGTGCACCGTGCCTTCGAGCCTGGGGAGCGCACCGATCAGCCGGGCCACCTCGCAGAAGTAGGTGTTCTTCTCGAAACCCTTGGCGGCCAGGACGTCCCAGAGCAGCGTCACCACCGTCTCGCCCTCGGAGGTGACCTTGGACTTGGTCACCGGGTTGAACAGCAGGTAGCGCCGGTCCTGTGGCCCCGCGCTGCGGAAGTAGTCGATGGCGCGGTCGCTGAACAGCTTCATCGCGATCAGCCGGGCGTAGGCGTCGACGAAGCTGGCCCGCACGTGCGGAAAGTCGGTGACCGGGTTGCCGTACAGGATGCGGTTGTTGGCGTGGGTGATCGCCTCGTAGAAGGCGTGCTCGCACATCCCGATCGAGCCGCTGCACAGGTTGAACTTGCCCACGTTAACGGTGTTCAGGGCGGCGGAGAACGCATCGGGCCCGGTGCACAGGATGTCCTCCTCGTACACCGGGTAGTCGGTCAGGCGGAAGTTGCTGACGTACATCTGCCCGTGCACGACGTTGCCGAGCAGCTCGTAGTTCCCGTGGCCGCTGTCGGCGACGAACCAGACGTAGCCGTCGGCGCCGTCGATGTCGGTGCGGCGCCCGAACACCGACACCATCCCCGCCACGTTGCCGTTGCCGATGTAGTACTTCTCGCCGGTGGCCCGGAAGGCGACCCCTTCGCGCGAGCGCTCATCGGTACTGGTCTGCTCTTCGCGCGAGCGCTCATCGGTACCGGGCGTGAGGAGCATGTCCGTGTTGTAGATGTCAGCGCCGTGTTCACGTTCGGACAGCGCGAACGCCATCACGCCGCCGGCGTCGAGTTGGGCGGCCGCCTTCTCCTTGGCCTTGACGTTGTCGCTCTGCCAGATAGGGCCGAGCCCGAGGATCGTGACCTGCTCGGCGTACCAGTACGACAGCCCGTAGAAGCCGAGTATCTCGCTGAGGACCGCGTTGCGTGAGGTGTCCCAGCGCTTGTTCGGGTCGCCGCCGGCGAACTCCGACGGCGTCAGGAATGTGGCGAACAGTCGCTCACGCCGGACGAAGTCCAGGAAGTCGGTCACCCATGTGGCTTCCAGGTCGTCGCGCAGCAGGCGGGTCTTGCCACGCTCTTCGAACCAGTCGATCAGGGCCTGCAGCTGCCGCCGCGACTCCGCATCGAGGTGGCGCGGGTCGAAGCGGTTCGGGTCGAGCAGCAGTCGGGCGGGCGTCGGCATGCTCGAACTCTAGAGAAACGCGGATGGGATGATCGCCGCTATGGCGGAGAACAGCCGCATCAGCCTGGATCGCACCGACGAAGCGATCCTCGCGGCGCTGCAGGGCGACGGCCGGATGAGCACCGCTGACCTGGCCCGCGCGGTCTCGTTGTCGCCCAGCGCGACGGCCGACCGGGTGCGCCGCCTGGTCGACGGCGGTGTCATCACCGGCTACACCGCCTGCGTGTCTCCGGCGGCCCTCGGATATCCGATCACCGCGTTCGTGCGGCTGGCGTATCCGTCCGGCAATTACTCGCCACTGCATGATCTGCTGGAGGTGACCCCCGAGATCACCGAGGCCCATCACGTCACGGGCAACGACTGCTTCATTCTCAAGGTGTTGGCCCGTTCGATGGCCGACCTGGAGCGTGTCACCGGACGGATCGCCACGCTGGGTGCCATCACCACCAACGTCGTCTACTCGAGTCCGCTCCCGGGCCGCCCCCTGGCCCCCTCCTGATGTGACCTATGGCGTCCTGAACCCCCAGGGGCGTTGAGACTGCATCCTCTGCGGCGAAGTGCGAGTGGAGGCCGCAGTGAACGCAGTATCAACGGAACTCAGGCGCTTCCGGCGCTGGCGGACGTCGCGCGCGAACGCACCACGCCCGGGTCAGCGTCGCCCGCGCTCACCTGCGGAACAGCTTGTTGCCCAGCCACACGATCGGGTCGTACTTACGGTCGGCCGCACGCTCTTTCATCGGGATCAGCGCGTTGTCGGTGATCTTGATGTGCTCGGGGCAGACCTCGGTGCAGCACTTGGTGATGTTGCAGTAGCCCAGGCCGTTCTCTTCCTGCGCCTGTTCGGCCCGCCGGCCGTGCACGTCCAGGGGGTGCATGTCCAGCTCGGCCTGGCGCATCAGGTAGCGCGGCCCGGAGAACGCTTCCTTGTTCTCCTCGTGGTCACGGTTGACGTGGCAGACGTTCTGACACAGGAAGCACTCGATGCACTTGCGGAACTCCTGCGAGCGGTTCACGTCCTCCTGCGCCATCCGGTACTCACCGGGCTGCAGATCCTTCGGCGGGGTGAACGACGGGATCTCGCGGGCCTTCTCGTAGTTGAAGGACACATCGCACACCAGGTCGCGCATCACCGGGAAGGTGCGCATCGGGGTGACGGTGACGACCTCGTCCTCGCCGAACGTCGACATCCGGGTCATGCACATCAGGCGGGGCCGGCCGTTGATCTCGGCCGAACAAGACCCGCACTTGCCCGCCTTGCAGTTCCACCGCACCGCCAGGTCACCGGTCTGCGTCTGCTGCAGCCGGTGGATGATGTCGAGCACCACCTCGCCGTCGTTGACCTCGACGGTGTAGTCCTTGAGCTCGCCCCCGCTGGCGTCGCCGCGCCAGACCCGCATCTTCGCGTCGTATGCAGCCATGGCTTCAGCCCTTCCGTTGCGGATGTTCGACGAGCTCGTCGTCGGTGTAGTACTTCTCGAGTTCGGACAGCTCGAAACACTCGAGCAGGTCCGGTCGCATCGGTACCTGCCGTTGCTTCTCGACGGTCACGTCGGGGACCACCGGATCGGCGCCCTCGACGCGGCACGCCAGCAGCGCGTTGCGCCACTGGGCGTCCATCTGGGGATAGTCGTCACGGGTGTGTCCGCCGCGGCTCTCGGTGCGGGTGATCGCCGACTTCGCGACCGACTCGCTGACCAGCAGCATGTTGCGCAGGTCCATCGCCAGGTGCCAACCCGGGTTGAACTTGCGATCCCCTTCGACCTTGACGTTGCGGTAGCGCCGGCGCAGCTCCTGCAGTTTGTCCAGCGCCTCCTGCATCTCGTCGGACTTGCGGATGATGCCGACCAGGTTGTTCATCGTGTCCTGCATGTCCAGCTGCAGGGTGTACGGGTTCTCCGGTGCCGAGCCGTCGCCGGGGCCGTCGAACGGGGCCAGTGCCATCGCGGTGGCCTTCTCGACCGAGTCGTCGCTGACCTTGGGACGGTCCGACATCGCCCGCACGTAGTCCGCCGCGCCGAGGCCGGCACGCCGGCCGAACACCAGCAGGTCCGACAGCGAGTTGCCGCCCAACCGGTTCGAGCCGTGCATGCCGCCGGCGCACTCGCCCGCGGCGAACAGCCCGGGCGTCGCCGCGGCGCCGCTGTCCGGGTCGACCTCGATACCGCCCATCACGTAATGGCAGGTCGGCCCGACCTCCATCTCGTCGGTGGTGATGTCCACCTCGGCGAGCTCGATGAACTGGTGATACATCGACGGCAGCCGTCGCTTGATCTCCTCGGACGACATGCGGGAGGCGATGTCGAGGTAGACGCCGCCGTGCGGGGTGCCGCGGCCTTCCTTGACCTCGGTGTTGATCGCGCGGGCGACCTCGTCGCGGGGCAACAGGTCAGGGGTGCGCCGGGCGGAGTCGTTGTCCTTGAGCCACTGGTCGGCCTCCTCCTCGGTCTCGGCGTACTGGCCTTTGAAGACGTCGGGGATGTAGTCGAACATGAACCGCTTGCCCTCGGAGTTCTTCAACACTCCGCCGTCGCCGCGCACACCCTCGGTGACGAGGATGCCCTTGACCGACAGCGGCCAGACCATCCCGGTCGGGTGGAACTGGATGAACTCCATGTTGATCAGCGCCGAGCCGGCCCGCAGTGCCAGCGCGTGGCCGTCGCCGGTGTACTCCCAGGAATTCGAGGACACCTTGTAGGACTTGCCGATGCCGCCGGTGGCCAGCACCACCGCGGGCGCCTCGAACAGGACGAACTCGCCGGTCTCGCGGTAGTAGCCGAACGCTCCGGCAACCTTGCCGTTCTCCAGGATCAGCTCGGTGACGGCGACCTCGTGGAAGACCCGGATCCGGGCCTCGTAGTCGCCGAGTTCGGCCTTGTCCTCCTGCTGCAGCGACACGATCTTCTGCTGCAGCGTGCGGATGATCTCCAGGCCGGTTCGGTCACCGACGTGGGCCAGCCGCGGATAGGTGTGCCCACCGAAGTTGCGCTGGCTGATCTTGCCGTCCTTGGTGCGGTCGAACAGCGCGCCGTAGGTCTCCAGCTCCCACACCCGGTCGGGCGCTTCCTGCGCGTGCAGTTCGGCCATGCGCCAGTTGTTGAGGAACTTGCCGCCGCGCATGGTGTCACCGAAGTGCACCTGCCACGAATCCTTGGTGTTGACGTTGCGCATGGCGGCCGCGCAGCCACCCTCGGCCATGACGGTGTGCGCCTTGCCGAACAACGACTTGGTGATCACCGCGACCCGCAGGCCGCGTTCACGTGCCTCGATCACCGCGCGCAAACCAGCGCCGCCGGCACCGATCACGACGACGTCGTACTCGTGCCGTTCCAACTCACTCATCACAAATCACCCTCAACTAGTCCCGGAATTAAGTTGTCAGCCAATGAAACGCAGGTCGGGGAACCACCCGGCGGCCAGCGCCATCACGTAGAAGTCGGTGAACATCAAGGTGCCGAGGGTGATCCACGCGAAGGTCTTGTGCCGGGTGTTGATCTTGCTGATCTGCGTCCAGAGCCAGTACCGCACAGGGTGTTTGGAGAAGTGCTTGAGCCGGCCGCCGGCGACGTGGCGGCACGAGTGACACGACAACGTGTAGGCCCACAACAGCACGACGTTGGTAACCAGGACGACGTTGCCCAGGCCGAAACCGAAGCTGCCGTCTTCCTTGGTGAACGCCAGGATCGCGTCGTAGGTGTTGATGATCGAGATGATCGCGGCGATGTAGAAGAAGTACCGGTGGGTGTTCTGGATGATCAGCGGGAAGCGGGTCTCACCGGTGTAGGTGGCGTGCGGTTCGGCCACCGCGCACGCCGTGGGGGCCTGCCAGACGGTGCGGTAGTAGGCGCCGCGGTAGTAGTAGCAGGTCAGCCGGAACAGCAGCAGGAACGGCAGCGACAGCGCCGCGTAGGGCAACCACCACACGTCCGGCAGGAACTGGCCGAAGTGGCTGGCCTCCGGGATGCAGCCGGTGCTCACGCACGGTGAGTAGAACGGCGTCAGGTAGTGGTACTCGGGTACGTAGTACCAGTTCTGCATGAACGCCCGCACCGTCGCGTAGACGATGAACGCGGCGAAGCCGAGGTCGATGATGACGGGCGACTTCCACCAGTTGTCGGTGCGCAGCGTCCGCTGCGAGATCTGGGCACGACCAGGAGAGAAGACGCCGGTCGCGTTGCGGTCGGCGGCGGGTGCGCTCACATTTGCCTTTCGGTGTTCTTTTGTCCCACGTGCTCAGTGTGCCTCCTCGGGCACAGCGTGAGCTCAGCGCGTCCCGCCGAGGCCTTCGTCGTCGACGCCGCGCCAGAAGTCCGTGTCGTATTGCGTATCCGGGATCGGGATGCGCTCGGCGACGTGCTGATGGCGGGTCACCCCGCGCGCCAGCTCCAATTCTTCTGCGTCGATGTCGAGTCGGTCGATATCGTTGAGGATGCGCTCGGCGTCATTGACGATGCGACGGGTGGCTGGGCTGTCCCCGTATCGCGACGCCAGCGATGTCACGCACCGCCGGAGGTTTCCGATGAGATCGTGAAGCTCGGCGAGTTCGGTGGTGCTGGACAAGTGACCTCCTTGGGCTGAAGGGTGTCAGGAATCACACTACGACACCCGATGCTAGCCACATCATCGAAGTAATGGTGAGACAGATCACTTTGACGGGCGGAGCGTATCGATGGGGCCTGAACGGCTGAAAGACGCAGCGGAGACGCTGTTGCGGATGCACACGCCGGGCGACCCGGTGATCCTGCCGACGGTGTGGGACGCGTGGTCGGCCCGGCTGGCCGTCGACGCCGGGTTCGGTGCGTTGACGGTCGGCAGCCATCCGGTGGCGGACTCGGTCGGCAAACCCGACAACGAGGGAATGTCGTTCGAAGAACTGCTCGCCCGGGTCACGCAGATCACGTCCGCGGTCGAGGTGCCGGTGTCGGTCGACATCGAGTCCGGCTATGCGCAGCTGCCGGCCCGGTTGATCGACGGGCTGCCGTCCGCCGGTGCGGTGGGGCTGAACATCGAGGACACCGTGCACAGCGAGGGTGGACGGCTGCGCTCGGCCGGTGAGCACGCCGAACTGGTCGACGCGCTGCGTGCCGCGGCCGCGGCGGCCGGCGTGCATGTCGTGATCAACGCCCGCACCGATCTGTTTCTGCGGGCCGACGGTGACGAGGCCGATCGGGTCGACCGTGCGATCGCCCGGCTCCGGCACGCCGCCGAGGCGGGCGCCGACGTGTTGTACCCGGTCGGGTTCCACGATCCGGATACGTTGCAGCGCTTGACGTCGGAGTTGCCGCTACCGGTGAACGCGATCGCCGATCCGGCCAAGGCGGACCCGTCGTCCTACGGTCCGCTGGGCGTGGCGCGCATCAGCTTCGGGCCGCTGTGGCAGGCGGCGCTGGCCGAACGGGCCACCGAGATCCTCGGGCGCTGGACCTGAAGGACGGCTCAGTCCGTCTCGACGATCAGTACCTCGGTCTTGGCCCGCTTGCGCACCAGGCGAGGCACCGATCCGACGAGCCGTCCGACCATCGAGTTCATCCCGACGCTGCCCACCACCAGCAGGTCGGCGTCGAGTTCCTCGGCGAGTGCCACCAGCGCGTCGGCGGGCGCACCCTCGACGGCTCGCTCTTCGACGTCATGCGCGCCGGCTTTCCTGGCCCGTGACGACGCGTCGCGCAGCAGGTCGTAGACCGGAGCATTGCCCGTCGTCCGGTAGCGCTCGTCGCGGGGTTGGTCGGGGTCGGGAGCGCCGGAGGGGTGATGGTCGGCCTGGTACGCCGAGGCGACCACCAGCCGGGCGTTGGACTCTGCGGCCAGGCCGGCGGCCTTCTCGACCGCGCGGATGGACGTCTCGGAGCCGTCGGTTCCGACGATGATCACGCGATGATCCGGCACAACGCACCTCTTCAGTAAACAAGTGTTCTTACTTCATGGTAATAAATACCGCACCGTGGGCCGGGAGGGGGCCGTTGTCGAGAAATCTGCCGGCGAGTTGGGCATGTGTGCTCGATCGCCCGGCGTCCGCGCCCAGCCGGCGTCGCCCCGGCGTCCGCGCCCGGCCGGCGTCGCCCGGCTCCGGCGCACTCATCCTCGCCACGCCGGGCAGACGCGAAGGCAGATCCGCGTCCGACGTGGCACGACGGCCGGTCATCCGAACTGGCCCACGATGAATCCGGCGAGCAGCACGGCGAACCCGCCGACCTCGCCGATGATCAGTGCGGCCATCGCCAGACGGATCTTGGTGTCGACGTGCTGGAACTGATTGGTGGTGTCGCGGCGGAAGCCGTGGACGACGTAGCTCACGATCGCCGCCGCGAAGAAGAAGACCACGACCGCGGCAGCGGCCAGATTGAGCGCGGCGGGCCATGCGCTGAGTTCGACGAAGACGGCCAGCAGCATGGTGGCGAATGAGTAGAGCAGCGCCGCGCGGTGCGCGATGTCGACGTAGGGGTGAGCCAGATGCGTGGGGCTGGTCGCCATCTGGCGGTACTTCCAGATCCCAGGACCAGGGCCCAGGCGAAGATCAGCCCGGAGGCGAGCACGGTCAGCGTCGTGTCGATGCCCATTCTCGTATCCATGGCCGCAACACAGTAACCGGTGGGAGCCGCTGGCTCCCACCGGTTCTGCTCCGTGGGTTACTTGCTGTCGATCGCGATGCGCTGCGCGTCGGCGCTCTTGTGGGCTCCGGCCACGCGGACGGTCAGCACGCCGGCGTCGTAGGACGCCGACACCGCGTCACCGGTGACGTGGGCAGGAAGTCCGAACGAGCGGTGGAACGAGCCGTAGCGCACTTCGCTGAACCTGCGGCGGCCCTCGGCGTCCTCCTCGGTTCGCTCGTCGCGGCGTTCGCCCTTGACGACCAGTCGGCCCTTGTCGATCTCGACGGTGACGTCCTTGTCGACGTCGACGCCGGGCAGATCCACCCGGATGACGGCGTCCTCACCGTCTTTGGTGACCTCGACGGCCGGGTTGATGCCGCCGGCCCAGTCGCCGGCGGCAGGGCCGAAGAAGTCGCGGACCCAGCGGTCGGTGTTCCACGGCGTGAGAGCGGGCCGCGACCACAGTGATACTGAATTTGCCATTGTCGTCATCTCCTCGAGTCGTGACCGGCTCGGGCGCCGGTTCGTTCACCCTGCTTAACTTGAGCGGACCCCGCTCATGTTCCGGACAGGGTTTCGCTCTGAGCGAAGGTCCTCACAGGTCGTCACGGGCCCACGTGAGCAAGCTGTGATGACCGCTTCACAGGAGGCGACACGGCGGCAATATCGGGTTCGTAGGTTCAGTTCCATGGCTGCCACATCACATGTCGTGGTCGTCGGCCACGGGATGGTCGGCCACCGTTTCGTCGAGGCGCTACGCTCCCGCGACACCGAGGGCAGGTGGCGGATCACCGTGCTCGCCGAGGAGCGCGACGCCGCCTACGACCGGGTCGGCCTCACCGGATACACCGAGCACTGGGACCGCGCCCGGCTCGCGTTGCCCGGCAACGACTACGCCGGCGATCCGTCGGTCGAGCTGCGGCTGGACACCCGGGTCGTCGATATCGACCGGGACGCCAGGACCGTCGTCACCGCCGACGGTTCCCGGATCGGCTATGACGCCCTGGTGCTGGCCACCGGTTCCTCAGCGTTCGTCCCCCCGGTCCCGGGCCGCGACCTGCCCTGCTGCCACGTCTACCGCACCCTCGACGACCTCGACGCGATCCACGCCGACGCGCAGCGGACCCTGGCCGCCGGGCACACCGATGCCGGAGTCGTGATCGGCGGCGGCCTGCTCGGTCTGGAAGCGGCGAATGCGCTGCGCTCCTTCGGTGTGACGGCCCACGTCGTCGAGATGGCGCCGCGCCTGATGGCCCAGCAGCTCGACGAGGCCGGCGGCGCCCTGCTGGGCCGGATGATCAGCGATCTCGGCATCGCCGTGCACACCGGGGTGAGCACCGAATCCATCGCACCGGCCCAACGCAACCGCCCGCTGCGCCGGTCGGCGGACAGCGACGCGGTGCACGTGACGCTCAGCGACGGGACCGTCATCGACGCCGGCCTGGTCGTCTTCGCGGCCGGTGTGCGACCCCGCGACGAGCTGGCCCGCGGGTGCGGTCTGCAGCTCGCCGAGCGGGGCGGGGTGCTGACCGACCTGACCTGTGTCACCGACGATCCCAGCGTGTATGCCATCGGTGAGGTGGCCGCGATCGAAGGGCGGTGCTACGGCCTGGTCGGTCCCGGCTACACCAGCGCCGAGGTGGTCGCCGACCGACTGCTCGGTGGCGGTGCGGACTTCCCCGAAGCCGACATGTCCACCAAACTCAAGCTTCTCGGCGTCGACGTGGCCAGCTTCGGCGACGCGATGGGCGTCACCCCGGACTGCCTGGAGGTCGTCGTCAACGACGCGGTGGGGCAGACCTACGCCAAGCTCGTGCTGTCCGACGACGCGAAGACGTTACTGGGTGGCATTCTCGTCGGTGACGCCTCGGCGTACGGGATCCTGCGGCCGATGGTCGGTGAACAGCTGCCCGGCGACCCGATGGCGTTGATCGCCCCGGCTGGGACATCCGGTGGGTCAACAGGTCTCGGTGTCGGCGCGCTTCCGGAGGCGGCCCAGATCTGTTCCTGCAACAACGTCACCAAGGGTGATCTCACCGGCGCGATCGCCCAGGGCTGCCACGACGTGCCCGCGCTGAAGAATTGTACCCAGGCGGGCACCAGCTGCGGTTCGTGCGTGCCACTGCTCAAGCAGCTGCTCGATGCTGAAGGCGTCGCGCAGTCCAAGGCGCTGTGTGAGCATTTCAGCAATTCGCGTGCCGAGCTGTTCGAAATCGTCTCGGCCACCACGATTCGGACGTTCTCGGGTCTGATCGAGCGGTTCGGCACCGGAAAGGGTTGCGACATATGCAAACCCGTCGTCGCGTCGATCCTGGCCTCGACCAGTTCGGAGCACATCCTCGACGGCGAACAGGCGTCGCTGCAGGACTCCAACGACCACTTCCTGGCCAACATCCAGCGCAACGGCAGCTATTCGGTGGTGCCCCGCGTGCCAGGCGGCGACATCACCCCCGACCACCTCATCCTGATCGGCGAGATCGCCAAGGAATTCGACCTCTACACCAAGATCACCGGCGGCCAGCGCATCGATATGTTCGGCGCGCGCGTGGACCAGCTGCCCGAGATCTGGCGGCGCCTGGTGGAGGGCGGCATGGAATCCGGACACGCCTACGGCAAGGCGCTGCGCACCGTGAAGAGCTGCGTCGGCAGTGACTGGTGCCGCTACGGGCAACAGGATTCGGTGCAGATGGCCATCAACCTTGAGCTGCGCTACCGGGGTCTGCGCGCCCCACACAAGATCAAGATGGGGGTGTCCGGATGTGCCCGGGAATGTGCGGAGGCGCGCGGCAAGGACGTCGGCGTCATCGCCACCGAAACGGGGTGGAATCTCTACGTGGGCGGCAACGGCGGGATGACGCCGCGCCACGCCGAGCTGCTCGCCGGTGACCTCGACGACGAGACACTGGTCCGCTACGTCGACCGCTTCCTGATGTTCTACATCCGCACGGCCGACCGGCTGCAGCGCACCGCGCCATGGGTCGAGGAGCTCGGTCTCGACCACGTACGTGAGGTGGTGTGTGACGATTCGCTGGGGTTGGCCGCCGAGTTCGAGGCGGCCGTGGAGCGTCACGTCGAGGGCTATGCGTGTGAGTGGAAAGGCGTGCTCGAGGACCCCGACAAGCTCTCCCGGTTCGTGTCGTTCGTCAACGCACCGGACGTCGTCGACCCGACGGTGACGTTCACCGAGCGGTCCGGGCGGCGGGTGCCCACCGACATCGGCATGCCGAAGATCGGTGGGTGAACGACGATGACACTGCTCGGTGACGTCACCGTGTGGACGACCGCGTGCCCGTACGACCGGCTGCTGCCCAACCGTGGTGTCGGCGTGCTGCTGCCCGACGGCGTGCAGGCCGCGCTGTTCCGGCTCGACGACGGCTCGTTGCGCGCGGTCGGCAACATCGACCCGTTCTCCGGGGCCGCGGTGATGTCGCGGGGCATCGTCGGCGATCGCGGCGGGCGCCCCACCGTCCAGTCACCGATCAAGAAGCAGGCGTTCGCGCTCGACGACGGGCGCTGCCTCGACGACCCGGAACGCAGTCTGCCCGTCTACGCCACCCGGCTCACCCCCGACGGCGACGTCCAGGTCGGCTCCTGATCCCCCGCGAGACCTCCGCGAACGTGCGTTCCCTGTAGCTCGACAGCGTTGTCGACTACGGGGAATGCACGTTCGCGGCCGCGGCCCGGCCCGGCCCGGCCCCAGGCGCCCGCGGGCGTTGTCCGTTCGAGACCAAAGTGAGGACTTTCGGCCCACGACGCGGCCACCGGCGCTGCCTAGCGTGGTGGCCATGACCTACGTGATCGGCAGCGCATGCGTGGACATCGTCGACAAGTCCTGCATGCAGGAGTGCCCGGCGGACTGCATCTACGAAGGCGACCGGGCCATGTACATCAACCCCAACGAATGCGTGGACTGCGGCGCATGCCGGCTGGCCTGCCGGGTGGAGGCGATCTACTACGAGACCGACCTGCCCGACGAGGAGGCGCAGTACCTCGAGGACAACGCCGCGTTCTTCACCATGACGCTGCCGGGTCGCGATGCGCCGCTGGGTGATCCGGGTGGCGCGCTGCAGCTGGGCCGGGTCGGGGCCGACACCCCGCTGGTCGCGAGCCTGCCGCCGTCAACGACGCCGCATCCCTGACAACTCTGCACCGGCCCGCTGGAAGCGGTTGCTGATCAGCCGGGTGATCCCGGCGTGTGTGCCCAGCGGATCGGTGACCAGGTCGGCGCCGCCGGCGCGCAGCCGGTCCTGGAACAGCCCCTCCGACAGCAGGTAGGACGCCACCACGACACGGCGGGCGCCGCGGGCGCGGGCGGCGGCGACGGCCTCGGCGACGCGGGGTTCGCCGGTGGCGGCGAATGCCAACTCGACTCGCGAGCCGAGGGCCGCCGACAGCCCGGTGGCGGTCGTGTGCAGATCGCGCATCGCATCGGGATCCGATGTGCCTGCCGCGCCCAGGATGACGGAATCGTCGGGACACCAACCTGTTTCGAGTAGTCGGTCGACGAGAACCCGGATCAGTGCAGGATCGGGACCGAGGGCGGCGGTGACGGTGACATCGGGGTGGCCGCTGTCGGCGACGTGGGCGGGGATGTCGCGGCGGACGTGATAGCCGCGAGCCAGGAACGCCGGCACCAGCACGGCGGCGCGATCGGTGGCGGCGCTGAGCAACTCGGCCGGCGTGGGGCCCAGGACATCGACGAACGCGACGTGCACCGGCCGGTCGAGGGTCTGTGCTACCCGGTCGGCGAGATCGCCGATCAGCGAGACCCCGCGCGGCACCCGGGTGCCGTGGGCGACCAGCACGAAACTCATGAGGCGAACGCCTCGTCGACGGGCAACCGGTAGCCGCGTTTGACGACGGTGGCCACCATCTTCTTGTCGCCCAGCGCGGTGCGCAGCCGCAGCACGGCGGTCTCCACCGCGTGGGTGTCGGTGCTGCTGCCCGGCAGCGCCCGCAGCAGATCGGCCCGCGACACCACCGTGCCGGGCCGCAGCGCCAGCGCCCGGATGGTCGCCATGGCCGCCGGCGACATCGTCTTGACCGCGCCGTCGACCAGCACGCAGTTGCCGCGGATCTCGAGCAGATGGCCCGCCACCCGCACGGTCCGGGATTGCAGCAGCGGGAGTTCGTCGGTGATGTGGCGGGCCAGCGCGCCCAGCCGCATCCGCTCGGGGGCCGAGGTCGGCACGCCGAGACGGACCAGGGGCCGGGCGGTGACCGGACCGACGCACATCGCGTGCACGCCGCCGCGCAGCGCCGAGAGCACCTCGGCCTCCAGCCCCATCTCGCCCGCGCGCATCAGCACCGACGCGACGGCGGGGGCCGAGGTGAAGCTCACCGCGTCGAATTTCTCCTCGGCGATGCCCGCGACCAGCTGGTCGAAGTCGCCGTTGCGGGGCGCCGGATGCCACCGGTACACCCGGATCGGCACGACTTCGGCGCCGGCTGCGCGCAGCTCGTCGAGGAACTCCGGGAACGGATCCCAGTCGTCGGTCGCGCCGTGCAGCTGCACCGCGATGCGCGTACCCGCGATCCCGCCTTCGAGCAGGTAGTGCAGCACCTCGCGGGAGGATTCCGAGTCCGGGGACCATTCCTCGGGCAGGCCCCCGGCGCGCAGCGCGCCGGTAGCTTTGGGGCCCCGTGAGACGACGCGGGCCTTGCTCAGCGCGTCGGTCAGCGCGGTGGCGACACCCCAACCGTCCGCCGCCGACATCCAGCCACGGAACCCGATGCCGGTGGTGGCGATGACGATGTCGGGCGGCGACTCGATCAGCGACACCGTGTTCTGCTGTAGCTCGTCGTCGTCGGGTAGCGGCACCATCTCGATGGCGGCGGCGCTGGTGACGGTGGCACCACGGCGCCGCAGCAGCGTGGCGAGTTCGTCGGCACGCCGCGCTGATGTCACCGCCACCCGAAATCCGGTGAGCGGTGAGAAGTCCGGCTCACTCATGTGTTCTGTCTATTGGCGCCATGTTTCATGCTGATTAAGCGGTGATTGCCCGGTCGTGTCGCGCCCGCTCAGGCCGTGAATTTCCGCTCACCGTCATCGCCGCCGGGATGTGAGCTCGGCTCACCAGACATCTCCGGTACGCCAGTCGCAGGTCAGGGCGGCGTCGGGGTCCAGCTCGACCCCCGGCGGCAGCTGCGCGGGCAGGACCATCACCGAACCGTCGTCGTCGGGTGTCGGGGTCAGCCCGGCGGGGGACAGCACCGAGGTCGGCCCCCGCCACCCGAGCCACCCGCGACTGACGTACACCGGCCGGCCCAGCTCGGTCGCGCTGAGCGCACCCAGGTGGTAGCCGCCGCGGATCACCTGCTCGGCGGCATCCATCAGCGCGGTACCCAATCCTTGGCCGCGCTGGTCCTCCCGCACGGCGACGGCCTCGACATAGCCGCACCGCAGCACGGTGTCGCGGTGGAGCAGACGGCGCAGGACCACCGCGGCGTGGCCGATCAGCGCGCCGCGCCAGCAGATGACGGCGTGCATGCCGCCGAGCGCGTGGTCCCAGTCGTCGTCGGTGAATTCCCCGTCGAACGCCTCCATCACCATGGCGCGGGCGTGCTCACGGGTCTCGTCGTCGAGGTCCGCGGTGTGGACGAGACGTGCGCGCACACCTCCGGTTCTACCAGCGCCCGCCCTGCCGCGCTGGAAACGCACGCCGGCGACTGCTCGGCGGTCCGCGCGACCGGACGTCGTCGGCGCGCCGCAGTCGGGCGACGACTGCGGCGACCGCTCAGGCGTCGATCGGGCGGCGCGGCCGCGACCAGTGCAGCCGGACCGTCTGGCCGGGGCGTGCCTGGGCGAGCCGGTCGATGTCGTCGTCCACCACGACCCCGATGACCGGGTAGCCGCCGGTGACCGGATGATCGGGCCCGAGGATCACCGGGAAACCGTTGGGCGGGACCTGGATGGCTCCGCGGGTGGCGCCTTCGCTGGGCAGCTGGCGGTCGGGCCAGCGGTACTCCAGCGGCATCCCGATTAACCGGATCCCCACCCGGTCGCTGCGGTTGGTGACCTGCCAGTTGGTGCGCACCAGGATGTCGGCGTCGGCGAACCAGTCGTCGCGGGGGCCGGGCACCACATCCAGCTCGAGCACGTCGTCGACGAGCGCGGCCACCGGCGCCTGGTCGACCTCGGGGAAATCGGTGGTGTGCGCGCCGACCGGCAGAACGTCGCCGGGGCGCAGCGGGAGCGGCCCGATCGCCGACATCACGTCGTAGCTGCGCGAACCGAGCACCGGCTCGACATCGACGCCGCCGCGCACGGCCAGATAGGAGCGCAGGCCCGAGCGGGGCGGGTGCAGCGAGATGACCTCGCCGTCGTGGACGTAGTGGATGCTGTTGGAGCCGAAGGGGATTCCGTCGGCAGCCGGGTCGGTGTCCGCGCCGGTCACCGCGATGGCGATGCCTTCCTCGCCTGCCCCGCCGTGCACGCGGGCGGTGAAGCCGCCCATGGTCACCTCGACGGTGGCGCGGTCGCCCGGGTTGGCGACCAGCCGGTTGGCCAGCGTGTGGGAGCGCCGGTCGGCTGCGCCGGAGCGGGTCACGCCGAGATGCGACAGACCGGCTCGGCCCAGGTCCTGCACGAGCGCGAGCGGCCCGGTCTGGAGGACCTCCAAGGTGACGCTCATGACTGCACCGCCCGGAACTGCACCCACATGCCCGGCATCAGCAGGGCGGGATCGTCACGGTCGATGTCCCACAACGTCGCCGACGTCCGGCCGATCAGCTGCCAACCCCCCGGAGACTCACGTGGGTAGATCCCGCTGAACTCGCCCGCCAGGCCGACCGAGCCGACGGGGACCTTGGTGCGCGGATCCGTGCGCCGCGGTACGGCCAGGCGTTCGTCGCCGCCGACCAGGTAGGCGAAGCCCGGCGCGAAGCCGCTGAACCCGACCCGCCACGGGGTGCCGGTGTGGGCGGCGACGACCTGATCGACGTCCAGCCCGGTCAGCCGTGCCACCTCGTCGAGGTCGGCGCCGTCGTAGACGACGTCGATCACGACGTCGGCGCGGCCCTTGGGAGGGGCGGCGGCGTGGACGCTCTCGTCGGTGGGGCGGACCGTGCCCAGGCGCTGCCGCGTGGGCGCCTGGTACTCGACCCCGGCGAGTTTGATCAACACGGTGCGGGCCGCAGGTACGAGGTCGTCAACGCCGGGTAGCTCGGCGGCGCGCAGCGTCTCGGTCCAGGCCAGGACCTCGGCGGTGCTGTCGCATTCGATCAGCAGCGCGCGGTCACCGTAGTCGCGGATCCCCACGCCGCCGGTGCGCATCGCGTCCTTCGCGTCGGCTGTCACGCTCATGACCCAAAGCTACCGCCGAGTAGCTTGGAAAGCTCCCGGTCGGCGCAGCTCTGGGACTCTTGCCAGAGCGGTCTTAACGAGAACTCAACCTGCGAGCTGATAGGTCGGCTCGCGCCGCTTGATCACCGCGATCACCCGGTAGGTGATCGGCAGCATCACGACCTCGATAGCGGTCTTGTACACCCAGCCTTGGGCGGTGTACGTGGCGAAGTCGCCGAACGTCGAGATGCCGATCGCGCTGGCGGCGATCGCGCAGAACACCACGGTGTCACCCAGTTGACCGACGAACGTGGACCCGATCAGCCGCGCCCACAGGTGTTTCTCCTTGGTGCGCTCCTTGATCAGCACCACCACCCAGGCGTTGAGCGTCTGCCCGACGATGAAACCGGCCAGACCCGCGATGATCAAGGCCGTGTAGGCGCCGACGACGTTCTCGAAGTGTTCCTGGTTGGGATAGAAGTCGGCCGCCGGCAGATACACCGTCGCCCAGAACGCCGCCGCGGCGAGCGCGTTCATCGCGAAGCCGGTGTAGATGGCCCGCCGCGCGGCCTTGAATCCGTAGACCTCCGACAGCACGTCGCCGATGACGTAGGTCAGCGGGAACACGATGAATCCGCCATCGGTGATGATCGGGCCGAACTCGACGCCCTTGGTGGCGGTGACGTTGGAGACGATCACCAGCGCGGTGAAGACGGCGACGAGCACCGGATAGTAGGCCGAACCCACCCGAGCGAAGACGGCGTGCTCGTGGTCGACGGTTCCGGGGCTGGTCACGCAGCCATTAGATCAGTTCAGCGCAGCGGCGATCATCGGCGGCAACCTGTCGGCGACCACCGGCCAGGACAACGTCGAGGCGTAGGCGATGGCTCCGGCGAGCTCCTTGTCGGTGAACACGTGGCGCTCTCGGCGGGTCGCGGACAGGGCGGCGATGACCGGGTCGGCGAGCAGCGCACCCTGCTCCTCGGGGCTCTCGGTGGTCCAGATCAGCACGTCCGCCGAGTCGAGAACGTCGGCGACGCGGTCCCGGGGGATCAGCGGCTCGGCGGGGTCGGCGAGGGTCAATCCCATCTGGGTCAGGAACTCTCGCCGCCATGGCGGGCCGGTGACCCGCACGTCACCGCGCGTCAGCCGGCCGTCGAGCAGGAGCACCGACACGTCGGAGAACTGCGGACGGGCCTCCTTGACCTGGGTGAAGCGGGTTTCGACCCCGGAGATGAGCGCGGCCATGTCGTCGCGGCGGAACATAGCCTGGCCGATCGCGGTGGCCTGGTCGCGCCACGGCTCGAAGAACGCCGCCGAACCCGACTGCGGCAGCGTGGGTGCGATCTCGGCGAGCCGGCGGTAGGTCTGCTCGTCGAGGCCGGCGTCGGTGGCGACGATCAGGTCGGGCCGCAACCCGGCGATCTGATCGACCTGGACACCGTCGGCGAGACTGAGCACGACCGGCTGGGCACCGCCGAGACGGGGCTGCGCCCACGGCCACACCCCGAACGGTTCGTTGCCGAACCAGTCGGTGACCGCCACCGGCACCACACCGAGTGCGAGCAGGTCGTCGGCGTCGGTCAGGCCGGCGCTGACCACCCGGGTGGGCGGCGCCGGGATGCGCGTCTCACCGAAGGCATGGGCGACGGTGACCGATCCGTCGTCGGCGACGGTCCCCGGCTGCTCGGGTGCGCACGCGGTGACGACGGCCGCTCCCGCGGCCATCGCGAAGAGGCCGCGCCGGGACCACATCTCGTGACGGGTGGAGTCGATCAGGGAACGGGCGCCGGTATCGGCATCGGCGGCCAGATCGGCGGGGGCGCCGACGCGGGCACCGGCGGCGAACCGGGCGCCGGTGGCGGGGGCACGGCGGGTGGTCCGTACGGGGCCGGCGGCAACCAGGCCGTCGGGCCCATCACCCCGGGGCCGACGGACTGGAAGAACTCTGCGGAGTTGCCCATGGTCATCAGGTCGCGCACGAAGTCGAACTGGCCGGTGTTGTTGAAGTCGGCGTTCGGCACGGGCGGCACGTAGGGGGCCCCGGCCGGCGGCGGCGCCGGGGGCAGTGCCGGGTCCACCGGCGGTACGGGCTGGGCCGCGGCGTGCGCGGCGGCCGTCAGCGCGGCCCCGCCGAGCAGGGCACCGGCGATGGCGGCTTTGACGGCGAGCAGGCAGATGGCCATGTCTGCAGGGTAGTGCGCGGTGGGCGAGCGCGTGACCCTTCGACTACAGCGGCAGCCCCGCCTCGAGGAACTCCAGGCCCTCGAACAGGGTTTCCGGCGACATCGGGGTGCCGTGCAGGGCGGCCATCATGACGCCGGTCATCGCCCCTGCGGTGATGCGGAGCTGCGGGTCGTCGCCGTCGCGATCCAACCTCGTCGCCAGCGCCTCGGTGATGAGCTCGATGACGTGGATGTAGGTGTGGTAGAGCCCGCCGGCGGCTTCGGGCAGGGTGTACAGCAACTGCTGGCGGTTCATCTCGGCGGCCCACTCCGGACCTGCCATGCCGCTGAAGACCTGCTGTAGCGCGTGACGGTAGGCGGCCAGCGGCGCCAGGTCCGCGGGTGCGGCCAGAAACAGATCGATGATCGGCTCCATGAGCTGATCGGGGATCAGCAGGTCTGCCTTGTTCGGGAAATACCGGAAGAAGGTCCGCGAGGACACGTCGGCGGCCTCGGCGATCTGCTCGACCGTCGTGGTCTGGTAACCCTGTTCCTCGAACAGCCGAAAAGCGGCTGCGCGCACCGCCTCCCGAGTCCGGCGCTTCTTGCGCTCGCGAAGTCCCTCGGGGCCGTCGCTCACGCGGCCTTCCCCCAGCAGCGCTGCATTCCTTGGGCGACGTCGATGCTGGGCACTCCCGGTTGCGGGTCGTCGGTGACGAGGACGACCCCGGTGTCGATCATGTCGATGCCGGTGTCGGGCACCGGTTTCTCGCCGGTGCGGAGGAGCGTCGCGACGGCGTCGACGGCCTGGACCGCCATCTGTACCGGGTCCTGCTGTGCGGTGGCGCCGATGACGCCCTCGGAGACCAGTCGCAGTCCCGGGTCACAGCCCCCGTCGACGGAGACGAGCACCGCGGGATTCTCCGCCGCGGCGAGGATCTCGGCGGCGCCGCTGGCCGCGGGTTCGTTGATCGTGTAGACGAGGTTGACGTCGGGGCTGTGGGACAGGCACCGCTCCATCGCGGCCCGGCCGCCCGCGGCCGCGCCGAGGGTCACGTCCTGACAGGCGATGCGGTATCTCCCCCCGCGGTAGACACCGGTCGGCGCTTCATCGCCGGTCCTGCGGTAATCGCCGACCGGGATGCCCATGCCGGTCAGAAAGCCCTGATTGCGTTGGTAATCCGACTCGACCTGCCGGTTGTGGAACAGGTCGAGCAGCGCGATGACGGCGGTCTGGCCGGCCATCTTCTCCGCCGCCCAGGCGCCGATGAGCCGTCCGGCCTCGAAGTTGTCGGTGGCGAAGGTGATGTCGGCCGCGCCGGGGTCGGTGGGTTTGGTGTCCAGCGCGACGACGAAGACACCGGCTCGGCGGGCGCGGCGCAGCGCGTTGTCGACACCCGCGCCGTTGGGGGTGATCATGATGGCCCGGTCGCCGCGCGCGATGGCGGCGTCGATCGCGGCCACCTGGCTGCCGACATCGCCGTCCTCAGTGCCCGCAGCGGTCGTCAGCGTCAATCCCTTCGCGTCGGCTTCCCGAAGCGCGGTCTGCTTGATGTCGACGAAGAACGGGTTGGTCTCGGTCTTGATGATCAGCGCGACGCCGTTTCCGGCCTCGTCGGCGGGTTCGGTCTTGCTGCACGCGGAAACCAACGCGGCGATCAGCGTGCAACCGGCGGCGAGGGCGGTTAGCCGGCACCGGACTGATCGGCTGGCAGAGCTGAACATGCGAGGGCCTCCGCGCGGTTCTGTGCATCGCCGAGATCGGCGGGCACCCACGTCGAACTCGCTGGTCAGCCGGTGATCTCGGTAGCGGCGAGTGTAGTGGCACGAGGTCATTGGCAGGTGAATTCCGGCAGCCTGTCATACTTTTCGGCCGGAGGTGACTACCGGCTCTGCGTTCGCCGACAGCGGGTACTGTCGCCGAATCCGTTGGCCTGCCCGCCCCCTAGCTGGGCTTTGCTGTTAGCTCACGACCAGGGAAATGGCGAGCGCGAACATGGTGAGCGCGATGGCAGCGTCGAGAATGCGCCAGGTCTTCGCCGACGCGAACAGACGCCCCAACCGCCGGGCGCCGAACCCCAGGCTGGTGAACCAGACGGCGCTGGCCGCCACCGCCCCGACGCCGAAAAGCCATCGTTCGTCGCGGTGCTCGTTGGCCAGTGCGCCGAGCAGGATGACGGTGTCGAGGTAGACGTGCGGGTTCAGAAATGTCAGCGCCAGACAGCTGATCAGCGCTCCGGCGAGCCGAGACGGGTTGGCCTCGGACGGAGTCAGCGTGCCGGGTGTGACGGCACGTCGCGCGGCCAGCAGGCCGTATCCGATCAGGAAGGCGGCGCCGCCGAACTTGGCGACAGTGACGACGTCGGGGTGAGCCGCCACCAGAGCGCCGAAGCCGGCGATGCCGGCGAAGATCAGCACCAGGTCGGAGACCGTGCACAACGCGACCACGGGCAGCACGTGCTCGCCGCGGATGCCTTGTCGCAGCACGAATGCGTTCTGCGCGCCGATCGCGGCGATGAGGGCCATCGTGGTGGCGAAGCCGCTGAGGGCGACGAGGAATCCGGTACTCACCCGCACCACGCTAGGAATCCGCCCTGGAGCAGTAAAGCTAAAGATTCTTTCGATAGATTAGTACATCTAATGCCAACCAACGGCCTGTGCACCGCCGTGCGACCGATGCTTCTTCTACTTCTTGTGGATTGCCATTCTCCGTGTCGTTCTGCCATTTGGAATGTCGCCTGATGCCGTAAGCGGCATCGCGGATGGCAAAAAGTCTGATCATTGGTCGATCGTGCCGGTGACCATTGATGCGGGCCTCCGAGACGGACCCAAAGCCGCAGCCGCCCCGCAATGGCCCTGCAGGCGAGTATCGAGCGCCACACAGCGCGAGGTGCATCGCGACGCTGACGGCTCGCCCAACCGGACGGCGCACCGAGGGCAACCGCGCAACGACCTACGGCCCCCCTGTGCACGACACGAACTCGAGAACAAGGATAGTTTCAATGGATCAGCATTCTGCCCCGGTTGGAACCGACGACGTGTACGCGGCTCTGCCAAGGGCGTTGGAACTGGCGACCGACTACCTCCAGGGTCTGCCACACCGGCCGGTTGACGCGAATACGAGCTATGACGAGGTCGTCGACGCACTGAGCGCGCCGTTGCCCGAGGAAGGTACGAATGCGGTCGCGGTCGTCGAGCGGTTGGCCGCCACTCTCGGTCCGGCAACCATTGCGTGCGCCGGCCCTCGCTACTTCGGCCTCGTCGTTGGGGGATCGCTACCCGTGGCGCTGGCTGCCGACTGGCTGGTGTCGACCTGGGACCAGACCGCGTACAGCCGGATGTCGTCGCCGGCCGGCGCTGCGATCGATGCCGTCACCGAGCGCTGGGTTCTCGACGCTCTCGGGCTGCCCCCGCGCGCGGCCGTCGGGTTCGTCACCGGAGCCACGGCGGGAAACGTCGTCGGGTTGCTTTCCGCACGGCACGTTCTCTTGGCGCGGCAAGGCTGGGACGTTGAGGCCGATGGGCTCGCCCAGGCGCCCCGTGTTCGCGTACTCGTGGGCGACGAGGTCCATCCCTCCGTACTGCAGGCGTTGCAGATGATCGGTTTGGGATCGCGCAGCGTCGAGCGCGTAGCAGTCGACGCACAAGGAGCGATGAGAGCCGACGCGCTCGCCGACGCGCTCGCCGCCGACTCCGACCCCGCCATCGTGTGCGCGCAGGTCGGCAACGTGAACTCCGGAGCGTGCGATCCGATGTCAGAGATCGTCGCGGCGACCCACGAGCACGGCGGCTGGGTTCACGTCGACGGCGCATTCGGACTATGGGCTTGCGCATCGCCGCGACTGTCGGCACACGTCCGAGGTGTCGAGCTGGCCGATTCCTGGTCGACCGACGCACACAAGTGGCTCAACGTCCCCTACGACTGCGGCTTGGCCATCGTCGCCGATCCCCAAGCTGCCCGCTCCGCACTGGGCGCCAACACCAGCTATCTGCCCACAAGTGCCGAGCGCGAACCCGGCGTCCTGGTGCCCGAGATGTCCCGGCGTGCACGCGCGGTACCCGTCTACGCAGCATTCGCATCGCTAGGCAGGCAGGGGTTGCGACAACTGATCGAACGCTGCTGCGAGCATGCCCGCCGCCTGGCCGAGACGATGCAAGCCTCCGACGGCTTCTCCGTATGCAACGACGTGGTGCTCAACCAGGTCCTGATCCGTGCCGACGACAGCGACGAGCGCACCTGGCATGTAGCTGAACTCGTGCGACGCAGCGGAGAGGCGTGGGTCGCGGGAACCGAATGGCACGGTCGAGCGGCGATACGCGTGTCCTTCTCCAACTGGACGACTGCAGACGATGACGTCGACCGTCTCGTTGAAGCGCTGCGGCAATCGCTGGCGGCGACGCGCAAGGCTCAGCAGGAGTAAGGCCAAGGCTGCGGCTTAACCGCTCCGAAGCCGAATCCACCGACCGGCCATGGTTAACGGCCCGTGGCACGAGACGTGGAATAGCACGTCGGTGCCGCTCGTTAGCTTGTCCAGTGACACGTGATCCCCACGTTTCGCTCTCCGGGCCGTAAACCGTCTGCTGGACTATGATCAGCACGCGGTTCTGTGGCCTGAGCACGACCGGCGTTCCCCCCTGACCGAGCCAAGAAAAGGACTTACCATGGCATCAGCTCGTACGCGCCGCGTCGCGGCATTCGTTGGCGGCGGGGCCGTCATCGCGATGATCGGCTTCACCGCGGGGTGCGCCAGTGACAGCGAGGCCCCCGAGGAGACCACCCCCACGACCACGACGACGACGACCACGCCGCCGCCGGTGAGCCCGACCGAGAAGGCCCCCGACCCGGATGGCCCGAACATCTTCACTCCTCCGGTCCAGGCTCCTCAGCCGACGGTCAACCCGGGTCGCGACGACTACGGCCAGTGACCAGAGCGTGCCCGG
>Ga0208330_1000268_pt1 | contig 27668 bp, 30 predicted proteins | sample DeeseametaMP1896_FD_184180 | JGI IMG/M metagenome (GOLD analysis project Ga0208330, IMG submission 184180) | Marine microbial communities from the Deep Pacific Ocean - MP1896 (SPAdes) | ecosystem: Environmental > Aquatic > Marine > Oceanic | place: East of Hawaii, North Pacific Ocean | collected... | reverse complement strand
GCTCGCGCACTTCAGGGGAAAACTTGTTCGTGGTCTTGCTCATGATGCTCCATCCTACTCAGGAGTTGGAGCCTCCGGCAAACCCGGCGCGGTTCATTCCGCTTCCGTTCAACTAATATCCGAGACGGATTACGCACATCGTCGAAGCTCGACTTCACAAGCGTTGAGCCGTGTTTCCGCCAGCGATGATCGCGTTGATCAAGTCCGCGACGGCCCGGTGATCTTCCGTCTCGAATTCCGTGCCGACGGCGTTCTCATGGGTCGCCGCGGCATCGCGAAGAATGCCCACGATCTCGTGCTCCGGCAGCAGCCCGCGATCGTTCAAGGCAAGCAACAGCGCCTCGCAGATCGACAGGGCGGCCAGGCCCGCATGTTCGCTTGCGGTCGACATCCGGGATTCCTTTCTTGGCATCTTGAACCGGGGATAGGTGGTTCAAATGCATCCATACTTCTCGCAAGAATTGCCCTATGCTGGACTGATCCAGAGCAGTGTCCGGGCCGATTTCCGCTTTTGGGTCACGACACGCCAGGAGGCCCCATGACATCAATCGAACACAGCCCCCTTACCCGCAAGCTTTCGGCCTTCGTCGCCCTGTCGGATGTCGAACTGGACGTGCTGGAACGATTGCACCAGCGGCGCCGGTCTTTCGTCGCGGGGCGCGAAATGGTGCATCAGGGCCAGTCGGCCCGGGCCGCCTATATCCTGTCCGCGGGGTGGGTCTGTTCCTACAAGCTGCAGGCCGACGGGACGCGCCAGATCGTGGATTTCCAGATCACGGGCGATTTCCTGGGCTTGCGGAGCGTTCTCTTGCGCACCTCGGACCACAGTTTCGAGCCCATCGTGGATATCGAGGCCGCCGAAGTACTGACGAGCGACCTGCTGGAGGCCTTCGCCCAGACCCCGCGCCTGGCGACCGCCATCCTCTGGGCGGCGTCAAGAGACGAGGCGATGGTCGTGGAGCATCTTGTCGGAATCGGTCGGCGTGATGCGGACGCCCGCATGGCGCATTTCCTGCTGGAACTGGGATCGCGGCTTGCGCTGGTCGGCATGGGCGGCAAAGACGGGTTCGACTGCCCGCTGACGCAGTATCACCTCGCCGATACGCTGGGGTTGAGCGCGGTCCATGTGAACCGCGTTCTGCGGCAGCTTCGCGAGAGTGGACTGGTGACCTTTCGGGACGGACATGTGACGTTTCACGACTATGGCGGTCTGGTGGAACTTGCCGAGTTCGATTCGGCATATCTGGACCAGACCGGGCCGCTGTTGAAATGAAAGGGCCGCCCTCCATTACCTGGAGGGCGGCCCCGGATGTCACGTCAGACGCGGGCGGTCACGCGAGGGCGTGGGTCGCCGCATCGAGTTCCTTGTTGGTCTCGGCGACGTTCTTCGCCGTGTTCGCCTTTTCGGCGGCTTTGTAATGCTTCAGCGCCGCCTCCTTCTTCGGACCAGAGGGCGCCTTGTCCCACGCGGCCTTCACGGATGTCATCTTCTCGGCGGTTTTTTTCTGTTCGGGAGTCACTGGATTGTCCTTTCATGGACGTTCCGAGAATAAGAAGCGCGCCAACATGCCAACCGTTTGGGGATCGGCACGCCCGCACGCTTCTCGGGTACTCGGAAAAAATGCGCCGCCAAATGTTCGGCGGACGCATCTCTCCCTACCCACGTCGGCGCGTCGCCGCACTGACGCAGGTTAGCCCTCGCGCGCGCCGCTGCGGATTATTGAAGGCGCCCAGGGTAGACCGGGAGTCCGCGCGCAGAAAGATACCAGCCACACGGGCGTCTGACCCGGCAAATGCAAAGACCGTGCGCAGGTCACACCACTGTCGTTTGCTGGTGGGCCAGTCGCAGCCATTTGTCTTCGTCGAGAAGATATGTCGAGGCACAGAGCGCCTTGTAGATCGGGACGTCGGGTTTCTCGGCCGAGATCCGATAGGTGAGAATGGCGATGTCACGACAGCTCGTCACCCGCCGCTCGGCCATGATGGCGGTCCGCCAGCCGGTTCTCTTTTTCATGTGGTTCCAGATATGATCGCCCTGCAGGATGCAGGGAGGATACGGAAAGATCATGACGGCGTTGCTTGCCGTCGTCGCCTGCGCATTGTCCGCGCCGCTGGTCCAGAAGTGCTCCTCCATATCCCAGAGAACACTCTGTTCCCTCGGCGACAGCGTCCCGGACTGGTGCGCGGCATGGTCCGGCGTCTTGGCGGTCTTCGCTGAAACTGTCATTCGCCAAAGCCCGAACCGCCAGCCGTCAGCACCTGATACAGCACGAAGACGATTGCGAGTATTGCCCAGATTGCGCGGCCAGTGCCCAGGCGACCGTTGCCGACCGTCGAGACAGCCCGCTTCAGACCCAATGATGCCTGGCCGACGGGGAGCAGCAGAGTCAGGTCTCGTGCGACCCTGCCATTATCGCTTGCGAGCGTGGGAACGTCCCGGAATCGCGCCAGCAGCGTTCCCAACCTCGCGCGCCCTCCGTCGCGCCCAAGCGCGACCAGTTCAGCGGCTTCCTTCCATGGATCGAGGCCAAGCCGCGCGAGGGTGGAGAGGACCGTCACGACATATCCGTTCCGGTCCTCGCCGACCGACGCATAGAGAAATCGCTCGAACTCGGGCGGGTTCGGGTTGAGAATTTTGCCTTCGGCCATGGTCATTCCATTCCTTGATTGCAGGAACGCAATTCGTCCCTGTTTCCCCAAGTCTACGCGCAGGTCAGTTCCGGCGCCCTTACACAGGTCAGTGCCAGCAACTGTCCCCGGGAAGGTCGCAACCGGTTTGGGGACCGGGACTAACATGTGTCAGCACCAGCCAAACGATCCCGGCGTACAAGAAGAGAAATCGTTCGATTGGTCAGGCCCGGACTCCAAGGGGTCCTCGCCAGTGGTGAGCGACGGATCTGCCAACATCGCGGAGACCAGAGATGAACATGCGGTCGACCAGATCGACGGTGACGTTTTCAAACCCGTTCACCTTGTCGGGATACCCGGGCGACCTGCCTGCGGGCGACTACGAAATTCTTGTCGAAGAAGAGCTTCTTCAGGGGCTGAGCTTCGAGGCTTACAGACGGACGGCGACCTTCCTGACGGTGCGCGGCAGAGGCAGACACGCGGGGCGCTCCGAGTTGCGGGCGATTTCAGAAGACGACCTGAAAGAGGCCCTGATCCGTGATCAGGCCGCGACCAGGAAGACGAACAATCACAGCGATGCGGCGCTTTCCCCGCAGGAGGACAGCACATGAACACTCCCGAATGGCTCAAACCCGGTATCTATGGTGCCGTAATCGGCGCTGCCGTCGTCGGCATCGTCGGATTTTCCTGGGGCGGCTGGGTGACCGGTAGCACCGCAAATGACAGGGCGATGGCGATGTCCCGCAACGATGTGGTGGCGTCCATGGTCCCGGTCTGCCTTGACATGGCACGGTCCGACCCGGCACGGGCGGAGAAGCTTGAAACGATCCGGGCCGCGTCGACCTATAAACGGCGCGATGCCGTCATGGCGGCCGGCTGGGCGACGGTTCCCGGAACCGATGCCCCCGACCGTGACATCGCGCAGGCCTGTCTCGCGGCCCTTGAGCTTTGAGAGACGAAGTCATGTCTCATGACAGGTCATTTGAGGCCGGACAGGCCGTGGTACACGCGGAAACTTTGCCGGCGCCGGCGCCGCGAACGACCGATCCTGAAGAACGTGTCGACGGCAACAAACCGACCGGACATCTGCAGGAACGGCAGTTCGCGAAACTGGCCTTCGCGACCGGTGTGATCGCGTCCCTGGCCTTCCCGGCCTTTGCACAGGATGGCATCGGACCAATGCCCGAGAACGCCCAGCCGCGTAGCTACGGCGACGGCTGGGACTGTGATGCCGGTTACCGGGTGGAGGGTGCCGAATGTCTGGCGCTCGATATCCCCGCGCATGCCTATCCGACCGGGCGTTCCTACGGGACGGGGTGGGAATGCGATCGTGGGTTTGAGGAAGTGAACGGAACGTCCTGCATTCCCATCCCGGTGCCCGCCAACGCCTTTCTCCGGTCTCACGGTTATGATTGGCAATGCGAACGCGGTTTCCGGCAAGAGCGCGATGCCTGTCTGCCGATCGTGCTGCCCGAGCACGCCTATCTGACAGAGGACAGCTCGGGAACAGGGTGGACCTGCGAGCGCGGCTACGCGGCCGTGGCGGGGACGTGCATGCCAATTGCCGTGCCAGCGAACGCGTTTCTGACCAACGCAACTTACGGCGCCGCTTGGGCGTGCGAGAGAGGCTTTGTCAAGATCGACAACCGATGCGACGCCATTATCCTGCCGGCGAATGCGTTTCTCGACCAGGCATCCTATGGACCAGGTTGGACCTGTGAGCGTGGGTACGCGCCGCTGAGCGGCGACTGCGTCGCTATCGATCTGCCGGAGAACGCCTATCTCGACCGGTCCGGCAACCGGTGGAGCTGCAATCGAGGCTTCCGGCTTTCCAACGGGGTGTGCATTCTTGGACGGTGATCGTGACAAGACAAAGCGCGGCCGTGTATCCGGCATGCGGGTCAGCATAGGCTGTCGACTGCGATACAGCTTTCCGCAGCCGACGCCGCTGATCGCGCTGCTGAACGTCCACTACTCGCGCTTTGGCGATCTGGAGCGCGCCGATTATCTCGTAACGTCGCCAAGCGTTCCGCTCGAAAGCTACCGGGACGGCTTCGGCAACTGGTGTACGCGGCTCATGGCTCCGGCGGGCGATTTCTGCCTGTCGTCGAATGGCATTTTCCGCGACACGGGCCGGCCTGATCCCACATCCGTAGACGCGCAGCAGCACGCGGTTCAGGATCTGCCATCCGAGACCCTCGTGTTCCTGCAGGGGAGCCGGTATTGCGACACCGATCTTCTTTCGGAGCAAGCCTGGCGTCTTTTCGAGACCACGGACCCCGGTTGGTCCCGCGTTCAGGCGATCTGTGATTTCGTGCACGGACATGTCCGTTTCGACTACATGCAGGCGAAAGCGACGCGCACCGCATCGCAGACCCTGGCCGAGCGGCAGGGTGTCTGCCGCGACTTCGCCCATCTCGCCATCGCCTTATGTCGCTGCATGAACATTCCGGCACGCTACTGCACCGGATATCTGAGCGACATCGGTGAGCCTCTCCCTCATCCGCCCGGCGACTTCGCCGCGTGGATGGAAGTCTTTCTCGGTGGTGAATGGCACATGTTCGACCCGCGGAACAACAAGCCGAGGTTCGCGAGAATACTGATCGCGCGCGGGCGCGATGCCGCCGATGTGCCTTTGACCCAGACATTCGGGGAGAACACTTTGACGGAATTCAAGGTCTGGACAGATGAATTGGCCTGACTGACCTTGGTTTCCTTTACGATGTGCCATCGTAAATTTGGTCGCCAACCCCCATATAGATAGTATTGATGCAAGGCATCCCGGTCCGTCATGGACGAGGCATTGGCGTCGGCCAATCGAAGGATCGATGACATGTCCTTCAAGGACCCGACCGCCCGTGCTGCGGCCGCAATGGCGCGAAAGCCCGCCGAATCCGCAACGTCCACCGCGAAAGCCGAAGAGCCCAAGGCCGATGGCTCGGGTACGGTGCCAGAAATAGAGCGCAGTTGAAGCGCGCATAGCCCAAGCGCCCCAACTTTGTACCGTGGCGCGCGCCCCACCCGCAGCAACACCGGAGAGGATCACGCCGATGGAAAATCTGACGACCAAGACCGTTGCGGTCTTTGCTCGACCATTCACCGTTCCAGGCTTTGCCGAGACGCTTCCGGCAGGGGAGTACGAGATCGAAACCGAGTTGGTTTCGCCCCCGGATCAACAGCATCCCGAAGCGTGGAAAGCCTCCGTCCTGGTGAAGCTTCATCCCCGGATATCGCATCCCGGGCTGGCGCGGACTCTGACCGTTTCCCTTGCCGACCTGGACCATGTACGCGCCCGGGACAAGCTGACAGGAGCGGCGTTGTCCGACTTTTTTCTGGAGGAAATGCTGGCTGATCCGATGGTGCGCCTGGTGATGAGGGCCGACGGGGTGTCCGAGGCGCATCTGCGACATCTCTACTCGGAGAGCGGGGCACCTGATCCCAACTTGAATGCACTGGCTTCGAAGACGGCCAGCCAAGGGGCGCGGGACAAAGAGTCGATCCGGGCCGCCGAGAACGAAGGCATGCCTTCGCGACCGGAACCAAGGTTGCCCTCGCCCAGCCGCCACGTCGCGGGACAGATGTGATGGCCAACCAACATGTCTCCGAAGGAGCAATGCGAGACACCACAACGGCAAAGGCCTCGAGGGACGTTCCGCAGGAACGCCAATGCCTGCGATGCATCACCGTCTTCTGGAGCGAAGGTTTCGGAGAGCGGATTTGCCGGCGCTGCAAGGGATTGCGCGCTTGGCGAACCGCCATACCTGACGGCCCGGGCACATCACGCCGCCGCTGATCCGCAGCGGCGCGCCTGCCATCTTCCGCCAAAGTGTCTGGAAATTGGTTTGGCCTGTCTCGATATCGTTCACATCACGACCTACTGATGCCGTCACCCGGTGTCTCTCGGACCGCACAGGTTGATGCTGCGTCCGCGCGAAACATGGGAGTTGCGGCTGTTTTCGCACGCCTTGTCCATTACTCCGACGGCCACTGTAAACTGGGCACATGATTTGGCCGGAAATTCCACAGGGACCGGACTCTTCGACACTCCGGCAGATCATTCGGTGATCGAGAGCCGCGCAAGTCTGGAAATCACCGCGCCGGTCTGGCGCGTTTTTGGCATCTCCGCTTCTGCCATCAAGTACCCGTTCCTCTATTCAGCCGACGAATGGACGGATCTGGGCGCGCGGACGGCTCCGCAATACGCCGACCCCGACGGCCGATTTGTCCGCACTGCCACCCTCCGGGCAGAGCTCAAATCTCGCAGGCGCAGCGAATGGCTGGTTCGGCGATACTGCGCAGCGGCGCCGGAGTGCGTGCAAAGGTCAGCTCTGGGCCGTCCGTGAAGACGGCCCAGCCGTTTAGATTTCGATAGCTTCGGCGATGGCCAGCGCATCTTCAAGTTCTACGCCAAGGTATCTGACAGTGCTGTCCATCTTGGTATGGCCCAACAACAGCTGGACGGCCCGAAGGTTACCTGTCTTCTTGTAGATTTGGGTCACCTTGGTGCGCCGCATCGAGTGCGTGCCATAGGCGCTTGCCTCCAGACCAATGGATGTCACCCAGTCACGCACAATCCGTGCGTACTGGCGGGTCGAAATGTGAAGCCGTTCGTGAAAGCGCCCAGGCCAAAGGTATTCGGATCCGATCATCAGCGGCTCCCGCATCCACCTTGCCAGCGATGAGCGGGTTCCTTCAGAGATTTCGAAACGCACAGGTTTCTGGGTCTTGCTCTGCAGAACCGACGCGCGTTCCTTGATTTGACCTGACGCCATGACATCGACCACCTCCATCTTCACGAGATCGCAGCCGCGCAGCTTGCTGTCGATTGCAAGATTGAAGAGGGCCAGATCACGATGGTTCTCGGCCAGCTCCAGCCGCACCCTGATCGCCCAGACATGTTTCGGCTTGAGCGGTCTTTTCTTACCGACGATCCGGCCTTTGTTCCAGGCAGGGCGCAGTGCGGGGATGGCCGGTAAGTTTGGTGTCTGCATGATGGATCTTCCGATCCACCACGCCCTCCCACATCGACAACCAGACGTTGACAAGACATCGTATCACATGATGCTGCGATGCATCCGAGTTCTCCTTTGAGCCCAGATTGACAGATGCTGCGGAGCGGACAATTGTCTGGGATTCAAAAGAGAGCGGTCATTGGCCATTGCTCCGAGAGTGTCGCTGAATGATATGTTCTCGTCTGCCCAAGAATGCCCTCGCGCATTTGCGGGCATGCCCGGATAATCTCTATTGTTAGCCCTCTTCCAGAACCCGACGGGCCACGCGAAAGCATTCCAGCGCTTGCGGCACGCCGCAATAGATGCCGATCACGTGGATGATTGCGCGGATTTCATCCTGGGTGACGCCATTGTTAAGCGCGCCGCGGCAATGGGTTTCCCACTCGTGCATTTTGCCAAGCGCGCCGATCATCGACAGGTTCATCATGCTGCGGGTCTTTGCGTCGATAACATCATCGCCCCAGCCAAAGCCCCAGCACCAGGCTGTCATCGCCTGCTGAAAAGGGCGGGTGAAGTCATCGGCGGCGGCGAGGTTCTTTTCGACATACTCCGCGCCCAGCGTCGCTTTGCGTTGTTCCAACCCCTTCAGGAACAGGTCTTCGTCGAATGCGCTCATGGTGTTATCCTTTCAGCCGGATCGCGATATTCTTGGTCTGCACGTAGTTCCACAGCGCCTCGCGCCCCTTTTCGCGGCCATAGCCGGATTTACCGTAGCCCCCAAAGGGCGTTTCAACGCCGCCGGCATACCATTCGTTGACGAAGACCTGACCGGCGCGAAGTTGCCGCGCCGCGAGGGTCGCGCGATCCAGATCTGCGGTAAACACACCCGCCACCAGCCCGTAGTCGGTGCCATTGGCGATTTCGATCGCCTGAGCGTCCTCGCGGAAGGAAAGCACCGACAGGACAGGACCAAAGACCTCTTGCTGCGCGATGTCCATATCGGGTGTCACGCCCGACAGCACCGTGGGCTCCAGGAACGCTCCGGGACGGTTGGGCTTGCGCCCGCCTGCAGCGATCCGTGCGCCCTGTTCTTCGGCGCGGGCGATCATGCCAAGGGCGCGGTCACGTTGGCCGTCGCTGACCATCGCCCCATGTTAGCGCCAAACTCTGTGCGCTCGATGCCGGGGGCGACGGAGAGGGACTTTGCGACCTTCTTGGCCCGTTCGACCAGTTCGTCGTGGCGGCTTTCGTGGACGATCACGCGCGACATGGCCGAGCAGACTTGCCCCGCGTTGAAATAGATGCCCCAGCGGATGTCATTCTCGAAGGCGTCAAGGTCAGCATCATCATGCACGATGGCCGCCGATTTTCCGCCCAGTTCCAGCACGCAGGGCACCACGTTTCGGGCCGCTGCGGTTGCAATCGCGATGCCGGTGGGCACAGAGCCGGTAAACACGATCTGGTTCACATCCCGGTGTCCAGCCAGCGCCGCGCCAGCGGCGCGTCCCAGCCCACAGATCACGTTGACCGCGCCGGGTGGGAACCCTGCCGCCTCGACCGCGCGGGCCAGCCAGGCATTGGTCAGCGGCGTCATCTCGGGCGATTTGATCACGCAGGTATTGCCTGTGGCCAGCGCCGCCGAAAGCGAGCGCGCGGTCATCTCGACCGGGTAATTCCACGGGATGATCTGGGCCGAGACGCCAAATGGCTCGTATTCCGTCCAGTCCATGTAGCCCGCGCCAAGGGGGATCGAGCGACCTTCGACCGTGCTTGCTTGATTGCCATAGTATTCGAAATAAAGCGCCGCCCCCTCGACCTCGATATGGCTTTCCCAAAGCGGCTTGCCCTGTTCCAGCGTGAGGATACAGGCGATCTCGTCCTTGTGGTCGAGCAGATACCGCCCCATGGCCTGCACCATGCGGCCCCGTTCGATGGGCCGCATGGCGGTCAGCGCGCCCGACAGATGCACCCGGCGGGCGGCCCCTACGGCGCGGTCAACGTCAGCTGCATCGGCAAGGGCGTGTTCCGCGATCCGTTCGCCGGTCGCGGGGTCGGTCACGTCGATCCGGCCCGCACCGCCATGGACCCACGCGCCGTCGATGTAATTCTGCCAGTAAGGCTTCACATCAGCCATCAACAGCCTCTCGCATCCAGCGTTGCAGGTGCATGACGGAATGTTCCGAATTCACCCCGCAGGCAGGATCGACCACCAGCGGGCCGGGAACGTAGCCGCGCGATTTCAGCCCGCGTTGGACGGATTCCACCAGGTGGATGTCTTCTTCGACCGTGGTGGCGCGGTCCTGTTGCGCCATGCGGCGCACGGTTTCGTCGTCATAGCCGCCGACGGAATACCACCCGCGCCAGACCACCACGTGATCGGCATCGACCGCGCGCCAGTGGTAGGTGTTCAGCAGGTTGCCGGGGTAGACCTGAAACGAGAACATCGGCCAGAGGAACCACGACGAATACTTGTCATTGTTGGCAAAGCCGCTGTCGATGTCATAGGTCATCTGGCTGAGGTCATTGCATTCGGTGGTGTGGCGCAGGCAATACCCCTGCGGCTGGATGTCATAGGTTTCCGGTCGGACAACGCCGGTGGCAAAAGTCGGATGGTTCAGGGTGCAATGGTAGCATTCGGAGTAATTCTCGACCGAGACCTTCCAGTTGCAATTCTCGGGGATCTCCACCCATTCCAGCGGCTTCAGATCGGCCCAGTTGGGCACAAACGCCTCCAACTCCGTCCGCGCGTTCGGGAACCAGTCGTCCATGGGCTTCGCATCCGGGTCGAGGTTGACGAAGACAAAGCCAAGGAAAACCTCGGTGCGCACTTCGGTCAGGCAAATCTTCGAGGCATCGAAGCCGGGCACCGATTTGGCATTGGGCGCGGCGCGGAGTTTGCCGGTCAACTCATAGGTCCATGCGTGATAGGGGCAGACGACGACGCGGGTTGAGCCTTCGCCGCTGACAAGTTGATGCGCGCGGTGTTGGCAGACGTTGTAGAAGGTGCGGATTTCACCGTCGCGCCCTTTGATCGAGAACAGGCTTTCATCGCCCAGATCAAAGGCCACGTAGTCGCCGGGATTTGCAAGCTGGCTGGCGTGACAGGCGAATTGCCAGGTGCGGGCGAGCAGCCCCGATTTTTCGACCTCGAAGACCGTTGGGTCAGTGTAATAGCGCGCGTCCAGCGAGCGGATCGGGGGCGTTTCGTCCTTCATTCCGGCTCCTTCACGTAAATGCCAAGCTGATGGCGGCGGTCATGGAATTTTTCGACCCGCTCCACGATCTCCTCGGACGCAACCGCAATCACAAAACTCAGCAGGGTTTCCATAAGCGCGATTGTCGAGACAGAGGATGGGAAGAACTGCGGCGTGTCCACGGCGACGACAAAGCCATGGTCAGCCGCGCGGATGATCGGGCTGGCGGGGCTGTCGCTGAGGCCGATGACGGTCAGGCCTTGCTCGCGCGCGACCTCGATGGCGGCGACAACCTCGGTTCGGTAGGGGCGCATGGACATCGCAATCAGCACATCGCGCTTGTCCGCCCAGGCCAGATCGTCGGTGGGCGTTGAGCCAGGCCGCGGGATGGCGTGGAATTGCACCATGCCGGTGGAGGCGAGATAGGTGAAATTGCGCGCGTTCGCGTTGTTTACCCCGACGCCAAGGGTAAAGACCTGACGGCTGGCCCAGATCGCCTCGGCGGCGGATTTCAGCGCCTCGGCGTCGATGCTGGCAAAGGTCTCTTCGAGGTTGCGGATCGCCCCCTCGACCATATCCGCATACAGGCCACCCAGATCGTCCGACTTGCGGATGTCCTGCAACCAGCGCGCCCGGTCGGGGAAGCTGACAGCGCCCTTGCGGATCGCCTCGCGGAACGGCGCACGGAAATCCTCATAGCCCTCGAACCCTACCTGGCGGGCCATGCGCACAAAGGTGTTGGGTTTGACATTCGCCGCCTCGGCAATCTCACGCACGGTCGAGACTCCCACGTCATTGGGGTTCTCCAGTACGTAGCGGGCCGCCTTCTGCGCTTCGGGGGTCAGGGCGTCCCACTCTGCGGTGAGACGCTCCAAAACTTGGTGTGATACATTTGTTCCATTCATGATTGACATTGGTACACACGTCCACTTAGCCTGTCCACAAGTTTTGCGACTCCCCAACAAAGGAAGCGACCATGTCGGACAAAGAGTTTCCCACCCACGCCCGTGTGGTCATTGTCGGTGGTGGTGTGATGGGGGTCGGGCTGGCCTATCACCTTGCGCATGAAAGCTGGGGCCCGGACGTCGTGTTGCTTGAAAAGGCCGAACTGACGAGCGGCAGCACATGGCACGCCGCCGGGCAGATCACCCATTCGACCTCCAGTTTCAGCCTTGGCAAATGCGTGGATTACAACATCGGGCTTTATTCTGGTGGGCTGGAGGCAGAGACCGGGCAGGCCGTCACATGGCATGGCTGCGGATCGTTCCGGCTGGCCTATACCGAGGATGAGATGGACTGGCTGCGCCACACGCTCTCTGTCGGGCGTACGCTGGGGTTCAACATCGAGTTGGTGGGGCCTGAGCAGGTTGCCGCGTTGCATCCATTCTACAACCTCGAAGGCGTGTTGGGCGCGCTGCACACACCCGATGACGGCCACGTGGACCCGACCAATGTCACCATGGCGATGGCGGCGGGCGCACGGGCCAAGGGTGCGCGGATCATTCGTCGCTGCCGCGCGACCAACATCACGCAGGCCGATAGCGGCGAATGGGTGGTCGAGACGGAGCGCGGCACGATCACCTGCGAACACGTGGTTAACGCAGGCGGCACCTATGCACGCCAGATGGGCGAATGGTCGGGCCTGCAACTGCCCATGACGTCAATGACTCACCATTATTTCGTCACCGACGAGGTGCCGGAGTTCCGCGATCTGGAGCGCGAATTGCCGGTCATCCGTGATGATCGCAAGGTGTCGGGCTATATCCGGATGGAACAGAAAAAGGGCCTGATCGGTATCTACGAAAAGGCCAACCCCAACACGGTGTGGGAGGATCACTGCCCCTGGGAGGCCGAAAACGAGCTGTTTGCGGCGGACTATGACCGCGTCATGCCGTGGTTGGAGGAATCGCTGAACCGCATGCCGATCTTTGCAGAGCTTGGGATATCACGCGACGTCCATGGCGCGATCAGTCACCCGCCAGATGGAAACCCGCTGGTTGGTCCCGCGCCGGGGGTTCGCAACTATTGGTGCTGCTGCGGCACGCAAATCGGCATTGGCTGGGGGCCGGGGCTGACGCGCGAGCTGGCGCGCTGGATGGTGCATGGTGCGGCGGATATCTCGATGCGCGACTATGACCCACGCCGGTTTGGTTCTTATGCCAACAAGGACTGGCAGGTGGTTAAGGCAAAGGAAGATTACTGCCTGCGCCACGAAATCCCGTTCCCGCATTTCAACCGGCTTGCCGGGCGCCCGATCAAGCCCTCGCCGCTCTATGACACGCTGAAATCCAAGGGCGCGGTGTTCGAAGAGGTCTACGGCTTCGAGCGCCCGCGCTGGTTTGCGAAGGATGGCGTTGCGCAGGAGGATCACTATTCCTTCCGCCGAACGGTCGTGGACGAAATGGTCGCGGCCGAGGTCAAAGCGGTGCGCAAGCGTGTGGGGATCATGGATGTGACCGCATTTACCAAGGTGCTGGTCGAAGGGCCGGACGCCTATGCGCTGCTGGACCGTCTGACAGCGAACCGGATGCCGCAGAAGGTGGGGTCGATCACGCTCACGCATATGCTGAACCGGAGAGGCCGGATCGAACTGGAGACGACGATTGTTCGTATGGCTGAAGACAAGTTCTACCTCGTCTGCGCCGCCTTCTTCGAACAGCGCATGCTGGATCATCTGGCCGCGCAACGGGCGGACGAGGAGGTGACCATCACCGCCCTGTCCAGCACATGGGGCGCGCTGTCGCTCAACGGGCCACTGTCCCGCGATGTGCTGGCCGCCTGCACGGATGCGCGACTGGGCAACGCCGCCTTCCGCTGGCTTTCGGCGCAGCAGATCACCGTCGCGGGGCACAGCATCTGGGCCTTCCGCATGTCCTATGCGGGCGAGTTGGGCTGGGAACTGCACATGCCGTTTGAAGCCATGGCGGATGTCTATACAGCACTTTGGCAGGCAGGTCAGACCCACGGCATCGCCGATTACGGCAGCTTCGCCATGAACGTGATGCGTATGGAGAAGGGCTTCAAAGGTGCAGGCGAATTGACCAACGAAGTCACCCTGGCCGAGGCCGACGTGCTGCGCTTTGCGCGGTCGGACAAGGACTATCTGGGACGCGACAAGACCCTGAACGCCGATCTGCCTTGGGTCTGTGCCTATCTGGAGATTGAGCCCGACGGAGAGATTGACGGCCACGGAGGGGAGGCGGTGATGCTGAATGGCACGGTCGTCGGCTCGACCGCGTCGGTGGCCTTTGGCCACACGGTCGGCAAGATCCTCGCCTTTGCCTATATCAAGCCCCATGCCGCCGCCCCCGGCACCGCGCTCGAGGTGGTGATCCACGGCAAACCCCGCACCGCCCGTGTTTTGGGCGAGCCTGCCTATGATCCCCAAAGCCTGTTGCCCCGCGCAGATGTTGTTCACGAGCCTGCCGAATGAACAGTATCGCCGCGCCCTCTCTGGTCCCCGTTGGGACGGGGCAGCGCATCACCCGGTTGCGGCTCTGGCATGTGCCGCTGACCAGCGATACCGCCTATTACATGGCGGACGGCAAGACGTGTGACACCGTCGAAACCGTTGTCATCGCGATCGACACCGATGCTGGGCTGACCGGTTGGGGCGAGGTTTGCCCGATCCCGCATTACTTGCCGGCCTATGCCCGTGGTGTCGCGCCAGCTTTGCAGGAGTTGGCACCGGTAATTCTTGGCGGTGATCCTGTCGGTGCGGAAGCGTTGATGGCCAAGGCCGATGCTTTTTTGCCCGGGCATGTCTACGCGAAATCCGCGCTGGACATCGCACTGTGGGACATCACAGGGCAAACTGCGGGCCTGCCGCTCCACGCCCTGATGGGCGGACAGCGGCAGGCCACCTTGCCGCTCTATCACTCCATCACCTGCATTGAGCCGGACGAGATGGCCCGCATCGCGCGCGAGGCGCAGGCCACAGGGATCACCCAGTTCCAAGCCAAGCTGGGGGCCTCTGGGGAATGGCAAACTGATGTCGAGCGGCTGGCGAAGGTGCGCGAGGCGGTTGGGCCCGGCCCACTGGTCTATGGAGACTGGAACTGCGGTGCGACCACGCTGGACGCGATCCGTGTGGGGCGTGCTGCGGCCCATTTGGATATCATGCTGGAGGCCCCCTGTGCCACGCTGGAGGACTGCGCCCGGGTGCAATCGGCCACGGGCCTGCCGATGAAGATGGACGAGTTGGCCCATGATACGGCCTCGATGCTGCAAGCCCACCGGCTCGGTATCATGGACGCTGTTGCGCTGAAATTATCAAAGTTCGGCGGGCTGTCGGCCACGCGGCGCGCGCGCGACCTGTGCCTGCATCTGGGCGCAAAGATGTGCGTGGAATGTACCTGGGGCAGCGATATCGTGACAGCCGCCGCGCTGCATCTGGGGGCGGCAACGCCACCTTCCCGTGTTCTGAACGTCTGTGATCTGTCGGGCTATGTCAGCCCGCGCCTCGCGCCGGATGCTCCAACGCGTGCGGCTGGCCGCATCGCGCCGCCCGATGCCCCGGGCCTTGGCATTACCGTCGATCAAGACGGCCTCGGCGCACCTGAACTAATACTGGATTGACTTCATGAACCGGATCTACACCCAAGCCGATTGGATCAACCGCGCCCGCGACGTGCTTCCCGCCGCAGGTTTCGGCAATTTCGATGCCTCCATCGTAATCGCGCGAGGGGCAGGCAGCCGCGTCTGGGATGAGGACGGCAAAGAATACGTTGACTACCTGATCGGGTCCGGCCCGATGCTTCTGGGGCATGGCCACCCAGAGGTGATGGAGGCTGTGTTGGAGCAACTGCCCAAGGGCATGACGTTCTTCGCTAACAACGCTAAGGGGATCGAACTGGCCGAAGCAATCGTCGAGGCCGTGCCCTGCTGTGAGCAGGTCAGGTTCGTCACATCGGGCGGTGAGGCAGACATGTACGCCATTCGCCTTGCCCGCGCCTATACCGGCAAGCCGAAGATCCTGAAGTTCGAAGGAGGCTATCACGGCATGTCCGCCGAGGCACAAATGAGCCTTGCCCCTTCAAAACAGGTCAACTTCCCCACGGCGGTGCCCGACAGCGCGGGCATCCCACAGGGCGTGGCTGACGACATGCTGATCGCGCCTTTCAACGATCTTGGGGCCGTGGCCTCGCTTCTGGCCGAGCATGAGGATATTGCCGCGATCATCGCAGAACCATTGCAGCGCATAATCCCTGCTCAGCCCGGCTTTCTGCAGGGGCTGCGCGATCTGTGTGACAAACACGGCGTCCTGCTGATCTTCGATGAGATCGTCACCGGCTTCCGCCTTGCCTATGGCGGTGCCCAAGAACACTATGGCGTGACGCCCGATATCTGCACGCTGGGCAAGATCATCGGCGGCGGCTTTCCTCTGGCCGCGCTTGGCGCCAGCTCCGAGATCATGGCGCATTTCGACAAGTCGGCTGTGGGAGCGGAGAATTGGCTCATGCAGCTCGGCACGCTCTCGGGCAATCCGGTGGCGGCGGCTGCGGGCCTCAAGACGATGGAGATCCTGCGGCGTCCGGGCCAGTATGCGCGGCTGCGCGAGCTGGGCCAGACCCTGATGGACATGCAATCCGCTGCCCTGACCGAGCAGGCGATCGACCACCGTATCTGCGGCGACCCGACCCTGTTCGACATATTTTTCACCGATGTAGATCCGATCGATTACCGAACCGCCAAGCATCGCGATGCCAAGATCAACGAGGTCTGGAACACGACCATGCGCGCCAATGGCGTCTTCAAATCGCCCGGGAAACTCTATCCATCGCTTGCCTTGAAAACCGACGACTTGGAATTGACCAGATCAGCCTTTCAGCAAGCGGCAAGTGCCGTGTCAGAACATCGAACGAGGGCCGTGTGATCTGAGCTCGCGCGTTTTACTTGATCCACAAGGGAAGATTGCTGTGCACATAAACCAGACCTCAGCCCGCGTTGATAAAGTGGCTCCTTCGTCCGCTCTCCCGACCTTCACGTCACGAAAATGCTGCGCGATAGACGAACGGCCGGTCTGGTGAAGCTGCACCGCGGCGCTCGGCCACGAAGTGAAGGGCAGGTCCGGGCCGTCCGTGAAGACGGCCCAGCCGTTTAGATTTCGATAGCTTCGGCAATCGCCAGCGCATCTTCAAGCTCGACGCCAAGGTATCTGACAGTGCAGTCCATCTTGGTATGCCCCAACAGTAGTTGGACTGCCCGCAGGTTGCCTGTCTTCTTGTAGATCTGCGTGACCTTGGTGCACCGCATCGAGTGCGTGCCATAGGCGCTGGCCTCCAGACCGATGGATGTCACCCACTCACGGACAATACGCGCGTACTGGCGGGTCGAGATGTGAAGCCGTTCGTGAAAACGCCCAGGCCAAAGGTATTCGGATCCGACCATGAGCGGCTCCCGCATCCACCTCGCGAGCGATGCACGTGTGCCTTCAGAGATTTCGAAACGCACAGGTTTCTGGGTCTTACTCTGCAGAACCGACGCGCGTTCCTTGATTTGACCTGACGCCATGACATCGACCACCTTCATCTTCACGAGATCGCAGCCGCGCAGCTTGCTGTCGATTGCAAGATTGAAGAGGGCCAGATCACGATGATTTTCCGCCAGCTCAAGCCGCACCCTGATCGCCCAGACATGTTTGGGCTTGAGCGGTCTTTTCTTACCGACGATCCGGCCTTTGTTCCAGGCAGGGCGCAGTGCGCGGATGGCGGGTAAGTTTGGTGTCTGCATGATGGATTCTCCGATCCACCACGCCCTCCCACATCGACAACCAGACGCTGACAAGACATCGTATCACATGATGCTGCGATGCATCCGAGGTCTCCTTCGAGCCCAAAGCCGACGCATCCTCCAATCACAGCATCGGGCAACATGGGCGGAAAACCGACTTTCAAGAGAACAAGAAATCCAACGAATATTCGGGGGCCAACGTAGTCGGATTTCACACCGGCCAAGGCGATCTGGAGGTTCGTCACAACAGTGGGCATTTGGCGGATGATTTGCCGCCTTTTCGCCGCCCCCAGACCGAAAGATGTTTCTAGTTGGAGTTCGTGGTGTTCGCCATTACGCAGAGAAGTTCGAACATGATCGAGGCACCAAGAAAGGCGGTTGCGCCGGACGCGTCGAAGGGGGGAGAGACCTCCACGACATCAGCGCCAACAATATCCAATCCGTCAAGCAAGCGCGCCACCTGAATGGCCTCGAAGGAGTTGGGGCCACCAACCTCGGGCGTACCCGTTCCGGGTGCAAAGGCTGGATCGACGAAATCGATGTCGTAGGACAGGTATGTGGGGCGGCTGCCAACGATCTCGCGGGCCTCGGCCACCACGTCTTCGGGACCACGGGCGTGGAATTCTTCGATCGGGATCACCCGAACGCCGACCGCATCGGCAAAATCGCGGTCTTCGCTGTCGTATGTTGTGCCACGAATGCCGATCTGGACCACGCGTTTCGGGTCGAGGAGCTCTTCCTCAATGGCGCGTCGGAAGGGTGTGCCATGCGTGTACATCGTGCCGCCGAAGTAGCTGTTGAACAGATCGGTATGGCTGTCGAAATGGATCATCGCGAGCGGATCGGGTTTGCCCAGAGCGCGCAGGATTGGCAGCGAGTTGAGGTGGTCGCCGCCTGCGGTGAGCGGCCGGATGCCGGCATCGCGCACGGTACTGAAAAATGCTGTGATCCGGTCCATCGTGTCGTGCAGATCGGCGGGGTTGGGGGCGACATCGCCGAGATCGGCGCAGTTTGCCAACTCGAACGGCCGCACCCCGGTGGCGCCGTTTTGCGCGCGCATCATCGTCGACATGTCACGCATCTGGCGCGGACCATGGCGCGGCCCCGGGCGGTTGGTGGTGCCCGAATCCCACGGCGAGCCAATCAGGCCGATTTCGACGTCCTTCAGCCGGGGATTGTCGAGGTCCACATGCGGCAGCCGCATGAACGTCGGCACACCGGCGAAACGCGGCAGGTCGAAACCGGAGACGGGGTGGAAGAAGGGATCGCTGGTCATAGTGCTCTCCTGTCAGTGCATCACGCTGCCGCCATTCACGCCGAAGCATTGGCCGGTGACGAAGCTGCTATCCGGGCCGGCGAGGACGCAGGCCATTGCGGCGATTTCCTCGGGTCGGCCGAAGCGATGCAGCGGCGTGTCGAGGTCCTTGGCGATCTGGGCCGGGCTCATGCTGGCGGGGCTGGTCATGTCGGTCTCGGTCGAGCCGGGCGCAATGGCGTTCACAAGGATGCCCGGCGCAAGCTCGCGCGCCAGCGTGCGCGTGAGCGCAATCACCGCGCCTTTCGAGGCGGTGTAGGCGGCCATTTCCTCGCGGCCGAGTATGCCAAGATCGCTCGCGATGTTGATGATCCGGCCGCTCTCGTTGCGGCGCACGAAGGCGCGCGCGGCAAGGAAGGTGCCGCGCAGGTTGACCGCGATAACCCGATCGAATTCCGCGACGACGGTTTGGGCCAGTGGGCTCTCGCGCAGGATGCCCGCATTGTTGACCAGGATGTCGGGTGTGCCCAACGCCTGCGCGGCGAGGTCAAAAAACGCCTCGACCTGGGCTTCGTCGGCCACGTCAGCGACGACATCCACACCGTCCGAACGCGCCTTGATCTCGGCCAGTGTCTGCGCGGCTGCTTCGTCGCCGGGATGGCAAAACGCCACCTTGGCGCCGCGTTCGGCAAAGGCAAGCGCAATGGCACGGCCAATCCCGCGCGATCCGCCGGTCACGAGGGCAACCTTCCCTTCGAGGCTCATGACATCACCTCGCCCCGGTCGACGTTGATCGCCTGACCGGTGATATTGGCCCCGCCCGAGGAGGCGAGAAACATGTAAGGATCGGCCATGTCGTCGGGCTCCATCAGCCCGTCGATCGCCTGCGCCGCCATGATCTCGGCTTCAACCTCGGCTTCGCTGCGCCCGCTTGCCTCGGCCAATTCGCGCAACGAATTCATCGCCGGGCCTGTCTTCACCCAGCCCGGGCAGATCGCGTTCACGCGGATGCCGCGCGGGCCAAGCTCTTGCGCCCAGGTGCGCGCAAGCCCCACCAGCGCGTGCTTGCTGGCCACGTAGGCCGAAAACCCCGGCACCGCGGTGCGGGACCAGATCGAGGCGGTGAGAATGATCCGCCCGCCATCGGGAATGCGGGTCACCAGCGTATCGGTCACATTCTGCGTGCCTGTCACGTTGATCGCAATGATGCGTTCGAAGGTATCGTTGCCGCCCGGGTTTTCCCCACTCAGCGGCGTCGGCCGCTCCAACCCGGCGTTGTTGATCAGCACGTCGACCTGTTCGATATCGGCCAGACGTTCGGTGACCATGGCCGCATCGGCGATGTCGCACTCGATTGCGCGCACCCGCCCGGGCAGGGCCTTCGCCGCCTCGTGGATCGCCGCGGTGTCGGACAGGATGGTCAGATCGGCGCCGGCCTTCGCGAAGCCTTTCGCCACCCCGAAGCCGATCCCGCTGCTCGCCCCTGTGATCAGGACCCGCTTTCCGGTTAAGTCGAACGTAAGGCTCATTCTATTCCACGCCCTTCTTCGCGCATCAGGTGCATCAGCTTGCTTTCCAACTCGGCGTAGCCGTCAAGCTTCACCGCGCGCTCCTTGTCACCGATCCGTTTGCCGTTTTTGAAGGCCGGCACGATCTCTTCCTTTACCCGGCCCGGGTGGCTTGAGAGAAACACGATCTTGTCGGCGAGGAAGATCGCTTCCTCCAGGTCGTGGGTGACGATTACCATCGTTGTGTTGGTCTTTTCCGCGACATCGATCATCAGTTCCTGCATGAGCCAGCGCGTCTCGGCATCGAGCGCGCCGAAGGGTTCATCCATCAGCAGAACTTCCGGGTCGTTGGCGAGGGTGCGGGCAATGGCCACGCGTTGGCGCATGCCGCCGGAAAGCTGAGAGGGGTAGGCGTCGGCAAACTTGCCGAGCCCCACTAGGTTGATGAAATGCTCCGCTCGCTCGTGCCGTTCAGCCGGGGCGACACCGTTGATCTTCATGCCGAACTCGACGTTCCTGCGCACCGAGAGCCAGTCGAACGATGTGTAGGCCTGAAACACCATGCCCCGGTCGCGGCCCGGCCCGTCGACGGTGCGCCCCCCGATCACGATTTCGCCCGAGGTTGGGGTTTCGAGCCCGGCCATCATCCGAAGGATCGTCGACTTGCCGCAGCCGGAGGGGCCGAGCAGAACGCAGATCGAGTTGCGCTCGACCGCGAAGTTGATGTCTTTCACGGCCGTCACGCTACGGCCCGCGCCAAGATCGAAGGCCTTGGTGATTTGGCGGATTTCCAATGCGGCGTCCACGGTCATGATCGGGCCTTTCGCAGGTAGGGGAAGGCCCAGCGGTGCAAGGCGGCAAACAGAAGATCGAAGCCAAGCCCGAGCACCCCGATGACGATGATGCCCGAGAGGATCTCGTCGGTATTCAGGAAGCGGCGGGCGCGCATCATCATCGCGCCGATGCCGGTGGTGGAGGCGACGATCTCGGCGATCACGAGGTAGGTCCAGGCCATCGCCAGCATCTGGCGCAGGGCCACGGTGATGTCGGGCAGGACGGCGGGGAAGATCACGCGGGCAACCACGGTGCCGCGCCCGGCGCCGAGGGTGAGTGCGGTTTCCACCAGCTCTTCACGCACGTTCTTGGTGTGATCCATGATCAGCGTGATCAGGAAAAAGATGACGCCGATGAAGAGAAGCGCGAGTTTCGGGGCTTCACCCGTGCCAAACCACATCAGCAGGATCGGGATGAAGGAGGGGGCCGGCAGGTAGCGCCAGGCCGAAACGAAAGGGGAGAAGATCGCCTCGATTGCCGGGAAGCTGCCCATCAGCACGCCGAGCGGCACCGCGACGGCGGCGGCCATGGCGAAGGCGCCAATCACGCGGCTGATCGAGATCAGAACGTCGCTGGCGAAGCCGCGACCAAAGAAAAGCTCGAAGGTCGTCGCGAACACCTGTTGCGGTGCGGGCACCAGCAATTCGTTCACCATCCCTGTGGATGAGGCGAAGACCCAAACCCCGAAAAAGACCACCCAGATCCCGAGGGCCGAGATCAGGCTTTGGCGCCGGCTCACGGGCTTTCGCAGCTGGAAGAACGGTGTCTTGGAACTGGATGCTGGCACGGCCTCGCTCCGGTCTGAGTTAAGGAGGGAGCGCCCGAGCGGGCGCTCCCGGTCGCGTTAGTTTGCCGTCAATGCCTGGCGGTAGCCAGAGGCGGCAAGGTCGCCCATCAGGCTGCAATCGATGCCGGCGGTGGCATCGACCTTGTTGGTCATCAGGCCGAGCTTGATCCACCAGTCGTTGGTGAGGGCGATCGAGTCTGCCATTGAGCCATTGGCCATGCCGAACGGGCCGTCACCGTCGATCACACCGCACAGGCGCGCGGATTCGTCGAAGTCGAGCATGTAGATGCCGCCCTCGAAGTCTTTGCCGTTGGTGCCGATCACGTAGCCGATGTCTTCTTCCGGCCACTGCAGGAATTCGGCGAGCAGCTTGTTGGTTTCCTCAACGTTGGCGCTCCAGTAGCCAAGGCCATCCCACCGCGCCTTGAGCACGGCGAGGGCCGCATCACGGTCATCGCTGATGAAGTTCTTGTTCATGTAGAGCGCATCCATGAAGATGCCGGTCTGGAGCACGTCGGCGTCGCCGGTGTTGACGATCGACGAAGCCCCGGGCTTGGCTTCGAGCACCTTCGAGATCCAAGGCTCATACATGTAGGCCGCGGCGAGATCGCCCGACATCATCGGCCCAACGGCCTCGTCGGCGTTGAGGTTCACCCATTCGACCTGGTCCGGCGTGATGCCTTCCGAATCGAGCCATATCCCCATCAGGAGATGGCCGATATAGGCCTGCGGCGCGGCCACCTTTTTGCCCGGCAGATCGGCCGGAGTGACATCGGGCGACAGGATGATGTGATCCACCCCGTAGGACGGGTTGAGGTAGGCCACGTTGACCACATCGGTGCCGCGGTCGACGACCAGCGGCGTGTAGTCGGCGGTGCAGCCGTAGACGTCGAGCTGGCCGGCGGCGAGCGCCGCATGGCCGCCGAGCGGGTCTTCGAAAATGGTGATGTTGAGATCGTAGTCGGGGATCAGGTCTTTCTGGCGGGCGACTTCAAGCATCGCGTAGCCGGGCCACGAGACGCAGATACCGACATTGACGGTTTCGGCAGCCGCCGCGCCGACGCCGCCCCCCGCCACAATGGCCGCAGCCGCGGCGATGGTCTGAATTGGGCGCATGGTCTTACCTCGCAAGTTGGCGTGTTTTCCGTTTGTGATGCTAAATTTTGTATCGACTAAAAACTTTTATGCAATAAAAATTTTTGCTTGACCAAAGTTACGCCTTGGCTGAAAGTCGCTCGCAACCCAAGGAGGAAAAGGTGAGCAGCCTGCGTGCACGACAAAAAGAAGACCGGCGCAACCGCATCGTGTCTTCGGCGAAAACTCTTTTTAAAAAGAAGGGTTACGAGAAGACGACGATTGAAAGTATCGCCGTCGCCGCCGGTGTGTCAGGCGTGACTGTCCATAACTACTATGGCACCAAGGCTGGCGTTCTTCTGGCGCTGGTGATCGAAAGCGATAAGCAACTGATCGCGCGTCTCAACGAATCGCTGCCGCGCAACGAAAGCGATATCGTCTCGCTCGCGGTCGCTTTCGCGCGCGAGGTGATGGATCATGCGATTGCGAATCTCGAAAAGGATATCTGGCGGCAGGTGATCGCGGCCGTAACAACCGAGGCAGGCACCCGTCTCAGCACCGCGTATTCCCAGCTCGACGACCAGCTGGCTCATGTGCTTGTGCGCCGGATCGAGGCCGCCCAGGCGGCGGGCGCCCTGCCCGACCACCTGAATCCCGTGCATCTCGGGCGTGCATTGTTCCAGCTTCAGAACGCGCGTTTCATTGAATTCATCTCCTCCGACGCCATGACCCAGGACGAGATCGAAACCCGTCTGCGCCACGACCTCATTGCGCTGTTCTCAGTCTGTGCCTCGGCACCCTCGACCTGACCGCCACCCCATTCAACCCAGCGGAGACGCCCATGTTCCTTAACCCGATCGACTGGCCCGAAGGCAAGAAGAGCGCCGCTTGCGTGACGTTCGACATCGACGCCGACTCGCTGATCCGCACCGCCCGGCCCGACGATGCAGAGCTGCGCCTGCAACCGATCTCGATGGGCCGCTACGGCCCCACCGTCGCCGTGCCGCGTATCCTCGCGAGCTATCGTCGGCTGGGGCTGACCCAGACCTTCTTCATGCCGGCCTGGGTGATGCAGACCTATCCCGCCACGGTTGAGGCGATCTTGAAAGACGGCCACGAGATCGGACACCATTCATGGATGCATGAAGACCCGATGGGCCATTCCGACGAGGTCGAGGCCGAGCTGTTCGAGCGCGCAATGGAGGTGCACGTCCGCATGACCGGGCGCAAACCGCGCGGCTACCGCGCCCCGGTCTACGCGATCACACCGGCCATGGTCGACCGGTTGATCGCGAACGGCTTTCTTTACGACAGTTCGATGATGGCCGACGATCTGCCGTACCGCGTCGAAACGCCCAAAGGCAGTCTCATAGAGGTCCCACCGCACTGGGGCACCGACGATTGGCCACCCTTTGCGCATTTCGAGGAAATCGACTACCTGATGCCGGTTCGTGCGCCCTCGGATGGAATCCGGGCCTTCGCCGAGGAATTCGACGCGATGTACGAGGCCGGCGGGTTCTGGATGCCGGTGCTGCACCCCTTCCTCACCGGACGTCTCGCCCGCTGGCGCGAAATGGAAAAGCTGATAGAGCGTGCACTCGAGACAGGCAACGTTTGGTTCGCGCCGATGGAGGCGATTGCTTCGCACGCGTTGGAGAACCGCAAGACACTGCGAGTCGAAAGGCTCGAAGACTACGCGGCAGCCGGGACGTCATAAGACGCAAGGAATCCGCACCCGGGCCGTTTTCCAGCTACCGCGTCCGCAGGGCGAGTCTACCGGTCGATTTCAAACTCACGCTTCGACAGGAATTCACGAATGTCGAGCGAGGATTTTTCGTCCATAGACACATAGACCAGCGGCATGTTGGTACGTTCGCGCACCATTCGCAGGGGAACGGCAAGTAGCTTGGCTCGCGTGAGCCGAAAGACGGCGCGGCGGTGCCCACCTGCCACTCGGTCTTGGGCTCGACGTCGACCAGTTCGAGCGCCTTCGCGCCGCACTGCCGCGGGCGTTCGAACGGGACGCCCGCGCGCTTGACGTAGCTGGACTTGTCGGCTCCCTCCAAAAAACCGTCGATGAATTGCGTGGTCAGAACCTGGGGTCCGCGCCCTCATACTCGGGATGCATATGGCTGTGCAGGTGATCGCCGTGCGCGTGGTTGTGGCCGGCGCCGCGCATGATCGCTTAGGGCCGATTTTGTTGAAAAACTCAGTATCCCGCCTGAAAGGACCGAATTGGCAGAACTTTTTCCCGCGAAGGCGCCCCATCGCAAACTACGTATGCCGAACAGCTATCTGCGAGAACAAAGTTCCAGATTTTCAAAGCAAATTTCGAGTTGCAGAGTTTTTCAACACAATCGGCCGAAAGCCGTCCCAATTGGTGAACCGCTCGACGACCGGTTTGTCCGCACTGCTGTCGTTCGAGGATCCAAGATGCTGAACCATGTACGGATGACCGGTCTGGTGAAGCCGCAGCGCAGCATCGGGTCGGCCAACCAACGTCCGGAGTGGGCCGTCACTCATTCCCTTTCACCCAAACAGGGCGACGGGACCTGCCGGCCTGCGGCGTCTTCTCCTCTTCCCTCTCACCGACACGGGACCAGAACCCTGATTTCCGGTGGTGCGCCTTCTTGAGTTCGGCAATATAGCTGGCGTGGCAGGGAATTTCGCCGGAGCGGGCGGCATCGGCGTCTTCTGCCAGCAGGGCCAGTTTCCCGAGGTATGTCGCACCGTGTCCATAGGCTTTGGAACGCGCGCGGGCCAGGATGTCGTCCAACAAGGCTCGGTAGAGGATCGTCGCGGCCAGCGGATGATCGTGCTCCAGAAGCGCCGCGACCTTGGGCAGGGTGTGCCAATCGCCGCCGTCCCAGCGGTCCGGATGCTTCACGATCAGCTTTGCCGCCAGATCCAGCCGGGGCCAGTCGAGAAAGAACTGCAAGGCCGCCTCGGGCGTGGCCTTTTCCAGGGCATAGGCATGGGCGCGGTCTTTGGCCTCGATGTCCTCGAAATCCGGCAAATGCTCGAGGTAGTCCCGCAGGATCTCAGCCGACAGGGTAGCCTCGAAGCACCGCCAACGCAGGGCTTGTGCGGCAGGTGCGTCATCCAGGGCCTCCAGGATGCGCGCCTCCAGGCTGACCCGTGGCGGGGACATATCCCCCTCACCCTCAACAAAAGAGAGCCGCCCCGGCTGACGTACCCAATCCAGCGCTTCGGTATTGCGCCCGGCCTCCAGAAGTTGTGCCGCGATCCCCAGGGTGTCCTGCAAGTGCGGGCGCTTTTCCGATTCCAGCGCGATGACCAGATCGAGATCCCCGCGCGCCGCGGCGATGGTCTGGCGCATCTCGGCCCATTACGAGGTCATGGAAAAACCAGCCCTCGGGCGCTCGCTTCGCTTCCTCGGCCTTCCGCCCGGCGATGGCGTCTTTCAGATCGGCTTCCCAGCGCGCCAGGCTGTCTTGCGGCAGATGCGGCGCCACGGCGGTGGTGACATCGGCCAGGTAGCCTTGCGTGCTTTCGCCGAGGGCACTCATGATCTTCTCGGCAGTTGATCCGCCTCCGCGGGTGTCAGTCGCGGCACCAGGTCGCCTATCGCCGCGATCGCCTGGTCATAGACGTCCTGAACACGGCCCGAGGACTCATCGACCCGTTCGAACACCTGTTCATGGGTGGCGATGAAACGCAGCAGCCGGTCCACGGCGAGCCCCGGCGCGGCGGCGCGGCGGCGCGGCGGCGCCGAGCTCGGAGGTGAGGGTATCGGTCAGGCTGCGCAGATCCTTGGCAAAGGCGTGGGCCTTGTCCCATTCGATGAAACTCCGGGCCCGCGCCAAGCCGGAAAGCCGCCGGTCGACCAGCTTGGCTATGGCCTGCGGCCCAGCCTTCCGGCCAGCGCTGCCTTGACCTGCCGCCGAAACCCGGCGTTGCGCTCGGCCTCATCCAGCACCAACTGCGCGAGCTTTTCGGCGCCAAGGTCTTTCAGCTTGTCGGTGGAAAGCGCGGGTTTGCGGGCCATGGGGGGGCTCGGTCTTGGATAGTTTTCCTTAGCACCTGCCTTGGGCAGATGGTTGGGGCAAGTCTTGAGGTTTGACTGACGAGAGACTGCGGAAGGACGGCGGGGCTGCGAACCGCAGTCGTGACGCAGGGTGTATCTGGTCGCAAGTGACATGCCAATCTGGCAGCATCTGCTTCGGCAGATGTGTGATGGCAGAGACCAAACTTGGTCCGCAGCAATTTACCGCCGCTCCGTCACGCCCGGAGCATGTCGCGTCGCGTCGTTTTCAAGCGTAAATAGCATGGCGGGCGAATTGGCGGGTATGGTCGTCGTCGCGCTATTTTTTCAATATTATCAAGGGTAAATGGCGGAGACGAAGTCCGACGAACTTTGGTTCGCGGATGTTCATGAAAATACAGATATGTCCATATTTCATCATTAAATATTGGTGGTCTACATCTGCCCAAGTTCCTTGCTGTTCACAGGCGTTCATGTCAAACTACGTTAAGGTGTGGGAATGAATGTGGGAACCGTACATGGCGCTCAGTACCCGCAAGGTTGAAACAGCAAAGCCTGGTCGTCACACCGACGGGCGCGGCCTCATGTTGCTTGTCAAGTGAACCGCGCCGGGTTTGCCGGAGGCTCCAACTCCTGAGTAGGATGGAGCATCATGAGCAAGACCACGAACAAGTTTTCCCCTGAAGTGCGCGAGCGCG
>Ga0208330_1000266_pt1 | contig 27854 bp, 27 predicted proteins | sample DeeseametaMP1896_FD_184180 | JGI IMG/M metagenome (GOLD analysis project Ga0208330, IMG submission 184180) | Marine microbial communities from the Deep Pacific Ocean - MP1896 (SPAdes) | ecosystem: Environmental > Aquatic > Marine > Oceanic | place: East of Hawaii, North Pacific Ocean | collected... | reverse complement strand
CGAATAATCATGCGCCGGGCCATGCGCCGGCTCGGAGGAAAAGGTCGTCTCTCCAGAGACCCACTCGCCCGCAATCAGATGCTTGCCGTGCGGGGTGAATGTGCTTTTGTCCAGCATGTCGAGAACTCCTTACTTGCCCCATTTCAGGGCGATGAGGTCCAGGTCGCCCGCCAGTTGCAGCAGACGCTCCCGCGTGCGCGGGGTCATGGGTTTCAACGGATGGCGGACGTGATCGGATCCAATCACGCCGCCTTCTTTCATGACCACCTTGCAGGCACGCAGCCCGCACTGGCGGTTTTCATGGTTGATGAGCGGCAGGCACTTGGTCCATTGCGCCAGCGCCGCGTCGGTGTCGTCCGCAAGATAGCTGCGGATGATGACGCCGATATGCTCGCACTGCAGGCCCGAGGTCATGGTGCCGGTACAGCCCGCATCAAGATCCGCCAAGAGCGTCACCGCCTCCTCACCATCGAAGGGCCCGACGATGTCCTTGCCCCCGGCCTCGATCAACGCTGCCAGCTTGTCGGCGGCAAAGGGCATTTCCATCTTGAAATAGCTGACGTTTTCCAGCTCGCGCGCCATGCGTGTCAACAAAGGCACCGACATCTGGCACCCCGAGAGCGGCGCGTCCTGCACCATGATCGGGATCGAGATCGCGTCGGACACCGCGCGGAACTGCTCATAGATCCCGGCCTCGGAGGGAACCAGCCCGACGCCGTGATAGGGTGGCATCATCATGACCATCGAGGCGCCCAGCGCCTGCGCGCCCTTCGCCCGCGCGACCACGATTTCAGTGCTGAAATGGCTGATCGTCACGATCACCGGCACCCGGCCCGCAACATGTTCCAGGCTGATCCGCATCAGCGTGGCACGTTCCTCATCCGACAGGACGAACTGTTCCGAGTAATTGGCGAGGATACAGATCGCATCGACCCCCTGGTCGATGATGCAGTCCAGTACGCGGCGCATCCCCTCTTCGTCGACACGGCCATCGTCGTGGAAGGGCGTGGGCGCAACAGGGAGAATGCCGGTCAGCGGCGTTTTCATGGCGGGTCCTTTCAAACTCTTCGGCGCCTGCGCGCCCTTATTCGTGGAACGGGGCGACTGTCACGCGTCGGCCCAACAGGAAGGCATCGGCCACGTGGCGCATGGGCGAGAGATCCACGTCGCTGCCGCCCGTGGCGACCAGCTCGGCCATGCGGGCGTAAAGGCGCGGGTATTCGCCCGCCAGCGCCGGGCCGTCTGCGCTTTGCTCGACACCGTCGATGACCATGCGCGCGCCGCCGTCATGCAGGGCCAGCGTGCCCGCGTCTGTCTCGGCCTCGATGGTCCAGATCTGGTCGCCGTCCTGGCGCCAGTCAAAGACCGCCCCGACCTTGGCCCCTGCCGGGTGGGCAAAGCGCAGCGCGGCACCGATGGGGCCCTGCTTGTTCTCGGGCACTTCCAGCGTGGCCTCGGTCAGGTGGATCGCGTCAGGCAGGATTTCCGTCAGGATCGACAGCGCATTGATGCCCGGATCGAAGACCCCCAAGCCGCCCGGTTCCCAGATCCAGTCCTGGCCCGGGTGCCAGCGGCGCACGTCCTCTTTCCAGGTGATCTGCAGGCGGCGCAGGGTCTTGTCCGCCAGCCAGGCCTTGGCCGCGCCCACCATCGGCGCCTCGCGCGAGTGCCATGTGGCATAAAGCGAGACCCGTTGCGCGCGCGCCATGTCGATCAGCCGGTGACATTCCGACAATGAGGCGCCGGGTGGTTTTTCCAGCATGACGTGCCGACCGGCCGCGATGGCGGCGGCGGCATAGTCGAACCGTGGCACCGGCGGCAGGCAAAGCGAGACCACGCGAATGTCACTGCGCCGCTCCAGCAGTTCGGCGAAATCGGTGAAGCTTTCGACCCCCTCGACGCTGCCCTTGCGCGAGACGGTGGCGGCAAGATCCCAGTCCGGCGAGGCGGCGATGGCCGGAACGTGCTGATCCAGCGCGATCTTGCCGATTCCAACAAGTGCGATTTCCATCAATGCGAGTCCCTTCCGACCGGGGCGCCACGGCAGCCCTTGAGAAAATCCAGGTCGGCGCCGGTGTCGGCGCCCTGAACATGCTGCTGGTGCAGCCAGGCATAACCACTCTCCGGGCGCTCATGCGTGGGTTTCCAGTCCGCAAGGCGGGCCTGCAGTTCCGCGTCGGTGATATCCAGGTGCACGCGCCGCGCGGGCACGTCGACCTCGATCATGTCGCCGTTTTTTACCACGGCCAGCGGGCCGCCTGCTGCGGCTTCGGGCGAGGTGTGCAGGATCACGGTGCCGTAGGCGGTGCCGGACATGCGCGCATCCGAAATGCGGATCATGTCCTTGATGCCTTTTTTCAGCACCTTGGGCGGCAGGCCCATGTTGCCGACCTCGGACATGCCGGGATAGCCCTTTGGCCCGCAGTTCTTGAGCACCATGATGCAGGTCTCGTCGATGTCCAGGTCGTCGTCATTGATCTTGGCCTTGTAGTCGTCGATATCCTCGAAGACGACCGCCCTGCCCCGGTGCTGCATCAGGTGTTTCGACGCGGCGGAGGGTTTCAGCACCGCGCCCTTGGGGGCGAGGTTGCCCTTGAGCACGGCGATCCCGCCCTGGTCGGTCAGCGGCTTGTCCACCGGCAGGATCACGTCCTCGTTCCAGTTCTTCGCCTCCTTGACCTCGTCCCAGATCGTGCTTCCCGAAACGGTCAGGGCCTCCTTGTGCAGCTTTCCGCCCTCACCCAGCCGTTTCAGCACGACCGGCAGGCCACCGGCGTAAAAGAACTCCTCCATCAGGTAGTCGCCCGAAGGCTGGAGGTTGAGGATCGTGGCAATATCGCGGCCGCAGCGGTCCCAGTCGTCCAGCGTGATGTCCACGCCGACACGGCCCGCGATGGCCAGGAGGTGCACCACCGTGTTGGTCGAGCCGCCCACGGCGCCATTGGTGCGGATCGCGTTTTCAAAGGCCTCTCGGGTCAGGATATCCGAGGGTTTCAGATCGTCCTTGACCATCTGCACGATGCGGCGGCCCGTCAGCTGCGCCATGACGCGGCGGCGGCTGTCCACCGCCGGGATTGCCGCGTTTCCGGACAACGCCATGCCCAGCGCCTCGCACATCGAGGCCATGCTGGAAGCGGTGCCCATCGTGTTGCAAGTGCCCGAGGAGCGGGTGACCGCCGCCTCGGCGTCGAGGAACTCCTGCTGCGTCATCTCGCCGGCCTTCACCGCCTCGGAAAAGCGCCAGAGGTGGGTGCCCGCGCCGACGCGTTCGCCCTGGAACCAGCCGTTCAGCATCGGCCCGCCGGTCACGACGATAGAGGGCAGATCGCAGGAGGCGGCAGCCATCAGCAGCGAGGGCGTGGTCTTGTCGCAGCCGACCATCAGCACGCAGCCGTCCATTGGCTGGCCACGGATCTGTTCCTCGATCGACAGCGCGGCGAGGTTACGGAACATCATCGCCGTGGGGCGAAAGGTGTTTTCAGAGGCGCTGAAGACCGGCACCTCGACCGGAAAACCGCCGGCCTCCCAGATGCCTGCCTTCACCTTTTCCGCCAGTTCGCGCAGGTGGCCGTTGCAGGGGGTCAGTTCCGACCAGGTGTTCAGGATGCCGATGATCGGGCGCCCGTCGAACAGATCCTCGGGGTAGCCCTGGTTCTTGAGCCAGCCGCGATGATAAATCACGTCCTTGGTGCTGCCGCCGTACCATTCCTGGCTGCGCAGCTTGCGGGGCCATTCTGCCGGTTTGAACGCCATCTGCTTGCCTCCTCTCTTCAGGGAGATGCCTGCGAAAGTGCCCCGGGGTTAGCGCCGGGGGCACCTTCGCCACGCATCGTCACCCTTGTTTCGATTTGTTGTAGACGTCGAAGATCACGGCAGCGAGCAGAACCAGGCCCTTGATCATCTGCTGATAGTCGATGCCGATGCCCATGATCGACATGCCGTTGTTCAGCACACCCATCAGGAAGGCGCCGACAACGGCCCCCACGATCTTGCCGACGCCACCCGACATCGAGGCCCCGCCGATGAAGACGGCGGCAATCACGTCAAGCTCCAGCGCGAAACCCGCCTTTGGCGTGGCCGAGTTCAGGCGTGCGGCAAAGACCATGCCCGCGATCCCGGCCAGGACGCCCATGTTGACGAAAGCAAGGAAGGTCAGGCGCTCGGTCTTGATGCCCGAGAGTTTCGCCGCCTTTTCATTGCCGCCCAGCGCATAGATGCGCCGGCCCGTCACCGTGCGCCCTGTGAAGAAGGCATAGATGATGGTCAGCACACCCATCGTAATCAGCACGTTCGGCAGCCCCCGGAAGGTCGAGAGCTTGAACAGGATGAAGATCAGCGCAATCGCGACAATGCCGATGCGCGCGATGAAGAAGGCCTGCGGTTCGCCCGCCATGCCATAGGCCTTGTTCTGGGCGCGTGCCTTCAGCTCCATCCAGACGATCAGCCCGGCGGCCACGAGGCCGGTGCCCAGCGCCAGCACGTTGACACGTTTCTGGCCCAACAGGTCGGCGACAGCCTGACTCACGCCCGAGGGAAAGATGTCCGGCACGAACCCGTTGGCCAGCATCTGGAATTCACGCGGGAACGGACCCAGCGACTGGCCTTCGAGCAGCCAGAGCGAAGCGCCCCGGAACACCAGCATCCCCGCCAGCGTGACGATGAACGACGGGATCTTCCAGTAGGCGATCCAATAGCCCTGCGCGGCGCCGATCAGGCCGCCCGCGACAAGGCAGGTGACCATGGTGACCGCCGTCGACAGTTCCCATTCCACGATCATGACGGCGGCCAGTGCGCCGACGAACCCCATGACCGACCCCACCGAAAGGTCGATGTTGCCCGAGACGATGACAATCAGCATCCCCAGCGCCATGATGACGATATAGCTGTTCTGCAACAGCAGGTTGGTGACGTTCACCGGCTTCAGAAGCGTGCCCTCGGTGACGATCTGGAAGAAGGCCATGATCGCGATCAGCGCGAACAGCAGCCCGTATTCGCGCAGGTGGCGGACGAGGTATTCGCCGATCCCCTGCTTTTCGGGCGCCTCGGCCCCGTGCTCTGCAATGTCCATCAAGAGGCTCCCTTATTCGGTCACGATGAGCGACATGATGCGCTCCTGGCTGGCGTCTTCGGCGCTCAGTTCGCCGACGAATGCGCCTTCGTTCATTACGTAGATGCGGTCACACATGCCCAGGAGTTCGGGCATCTCGGAGGAGATCATGATCACGCCCTTGCCCTGTTTCGACAGGTCGTTGATGATCCCGTAGATCTCGAACTTGGCGCCGACGTCGATGCCGCGCGTGGGCTCATCCAGGATCAGCACCTCGGGCTTGGCAAAGAGCCATTTCGACAGGACAACCTTCTGCTGGTTGCCGCCCGAGAGGTTCATCACCTTCTGGAACACGCCCGGCGTGCGGATATTCAGCGCCTTGCGATACTCCTCGGCCACGCGGGTCTCGGCGCTTTCGTTCAACACCTGACCGCGCGCCACCTCTTCGAGGTTCGCCATCGTGATGTTGCGCTGGATGGTTTCCTCAAGGATCAGGCCCAGCGACTTGCGGTCCTCGGTGACATAGGCCAGCCCGGCCTCGATCGCCTTGCTGACGGTGCTGACGTCCACCGGTTTGCCGCCAACTTCGACGCTGCCCGAAATATTGCGCCCGTAGGACCGGCCAAAGATGCTCATGGCCAGTTCCGTCCGTCCGGCCCCCATCAGTCCGGCGATACCCACGACCTCGCCGGCGCGGACGGCCATGTTGACGTCCTCGATCACCTGCCGATCGGTGTGCAGCGGGTGCCAGACATTCCAGTCCTTGACCTCCATCAGCACCTCGCCCGCGCGGCGTTCGCGCGCCGGGTACCGATGCGCCATGTCGCGGCCCACCATGTCGCGCACGATGTTGTCCTCGGTGATGTCCTGGGTCTTCGCGTCCATCGTGGACACGGTGGAGCCGTCCCGGATCACCGTCACCGAGTCCGCGACCCGGCGCACCTCGTTCAGCTTGTGGCTGATGATGATCTGGGTGACACCCTGCTGTTTGAGTTCCAGCATCAGGTCCAGCAAGGCCTGGCTGTCGGATTCCGACAGCGCCGCCGTCGGCTCGTCGAGGATCAGAAGCCGCACTTCCTTGGACAGCGCCTTGGCGATCTCGACCAGCTGTTGCTTGCCCACGCCCAGCTTGTCGACAAGCGTGCTGGGTGGTTCCTTCAGGCCAACCTTTTGCAACAAGGCCTCGGTGCGCTTGTTGGTCTCGCGCCAGTTGATGATGCCGCCGCGCGCCCGCTCGTTGCCCAGGAACAGGTTCTCGGCAATCGACAAGAGCGGCACAAGCGCCAGTTCCTGGTGGATGATGATGACACCCTTGGCCTCGGAGTCGGAAATGTCGCCGAACTCCGCCAGGGCGCCGTCGTAATGGATTTCGCCGTCGTAGCTGCCCGCCGGGTAGACCCCGGACAGGACTTTCATCAGGGTCGACTTGCCCGCGCCGTTTTCACCGACAAGGGCGTGAATCTCGCCGTCCTTCACCGTCAGGTTGACCGTGTCCAGCGCCTTGACCCCAGGAAACTCCTTGGTGATCCCGCGCATTTCCAGAAGCGCCGTCATCCCCACTCCCCAATTTTCTGGTGATTGCCAAGGTCCGCCCGCCGCCGTGACGCCGGACGAACCCCGGGAGTAACCGGTTACTGGACCTGGTCCATCGTGTAGTAGCCGGAGCCGATGATCACCTCTTCCCAGTTGGACAGGTCGACCGAGACCGGTTCCAGCAGGTAGGAGGGCACAACCTTGACGCCGTTGTCATAGGTGGTGGTGTCGTTGATCTCGGGCTCGCCGCCTTTCAGCAGGGCCTCGACCATGCCGACGGTCACGCGCGCCAGTTCGCGGGTGTCCTTGAAGACGGTCGAATACTGCTCGCCCGCCAGCATCGACTTGACCGAGCGGATCTCGGCGTCCTGACCGGTGACAATCGGCATTTTCAGATCGCCCGAGCCATAGCCCACGCCCTTGAGCGAGGAGATGATGCCGATGGACAGGCCATCGTAGGGCGACAGGACGCCGTGCACACGTTCGTCGGTGTAATGCGCCGACAGCAGGTTATCCATGCGCGCCTGCGCCACCGCGCCGTCCCAGCGCAGGGTGCCGACCGTGTCCATGCCCATCTGGCCGGACAGGATGTTGATGGTGCCGTCGTCGATCAGCGGCTGCAGGACCGACATCGCGCCATCGTAGAAGAAATAGGCGTTGTTGTCGTCCGGCGAGCCGCCGAACAGTTCGACATTGTAGGGACCGTCGCCAAAGCGCTCCTTGAGGCCGTCCACAAGGCTGGTGGCCTGCTGCACGCCGACCTTGAAGTTGTCGAAGGTCGCGTAATAGCTGACGTATTCGCTGTCGCGGATCAGGCGGTCATAGGCGATCACCTGGATATCCGCGTAATAGGCGTTTTCCAGCGCGCTCGACAGGGTGGTGCCGTCGATGGCGGCGATCACCAGCACGTCGACGCCATTGGTGATCATGTTCTCGATCTGCGCCAGCTGGTTGGGAATGTCGTCCTCGGCGTATTGCAGGATGGTGTCATAGCCTGCGGCCTTGAATTGTTCGACCATCGACTCGCCGTCAGAGATCCAGCGCGACGAGGACTTCGTCGGCATAGCGATGCCAACGGTTTCGGCCACGGCGCCATAGCTGGACAGCGCCACTGCCGCCGAAGCGAGCAGAAGTTTCATGTTCATTGGTAGCCTCCCAAGGTCGGCGCCCGCCCTCCTGCGGCGACGCCTGATCTGTGTTTCGGACCCAGTGGATCCGGACGCGACCGTAAGACGGGGCTGTATACCTGTAAAATTCCGATTATGATGACCTGCATATCAAAAACGATATGGAGCTGCGCGATGGACATCGCCCGCCGGATCAAACCCGCGCACCTGGACCTGGTGCTGAAGATCGCCGAGACGCAGCAGCTGCAACTGGCCGCGCAGGCGGTCGCGATCTCGCAGCCCGCCGCCTCGCGCATCCTGGCCGAGATCGAGACCAACATCGGCAGCCCCCTCTTTGTCCGCCACCCCAAGGGCATGGTCATGTCGCAGGCCGGAGAGGTCTTTGTCCGCCACGCGCGGGTGATCCTGGCCGAGGTGCGCACGCTGGAGGACGAGTTGCGCCATATCCAGTCCGGCGACCTGGGCGAGGTGCGGGTGGGCTCCGTCACCGGCCCGGCGGTGGGTGTCCTGATGCCCGCCGTGCAGGCGGTGCAGCAGGACAGTCCCGACCTGGAAATCAGCGTCGACGTGGCGCCCTCGCGCGTGCTGATCCGTGACCTGGAGGAAGGACGGTATGACTTTGTGCTGGGACGCATTCCGCCGGGCCACGACAGCCGTTTGTTCCACGTCCACCCGGCCCGGACCGAGGTCGTGGCCCTGCTGGTGCATGACACGCATCCGCTGGCGTCCCGCCAGGACGTCGAAGTGTCAGAGCTGACCGGCTACCCTTGGGTGATGCAGGAACGCGGCATGCCGATCCGAGAGTCTGTCGAGGCCGCCTTTCACACTGCCGGGGTTCCGATCCCGCCCAGGGTGCTCAACAGTTCGTCCCTGTTGGTGGCGCTGGCGCAGGTGGCGCGCGTTCAGGCCATCGTGCCGCAGTCGAACGAGGTCAAGGAACTGCTGGTGCGTTCCGACATCGGCGCCAACCTGACCGCGCTGCAACTGCGCCGCTCGATCGTCGTGCCGCCCTACTTCGTCCTGCGCGACGGCAGCCGCAAACTGTCGCGCGCCGCCGAACGCCTGTTGCAAGAGGTGCTGGCACGGATCTGACCGCCCAGCGGTTTGTCGGGAACGGGCCAGCCTGCCCGTCATGATCTGCGGACCGGCGGTCATATGCGTCGAGGCCCGGGTGCTCAGGCAGTCTCAGCCCCCTGTTGTCGCTGACACGCGCGCGCCAGATGCAGGCGGCCCCGCCGGTGTGTCTTGACTGGATATGCGGCGAAGGCGTCAGCCGGGAATCTCGAGTTGGAGCGGTCGCGGCCACTTCGAACCTTGGCCCCGTCGATCTTTGGAAGCGTCATCTTCCGACCCTTGCGCCAAATGATTTGCGGCACAGGTCGCGACACAGGCCCACGTGCAAGCCCTTGATATGGCTTACGCTCATGGTTTCTATGGTGAAGAAAATGGTGCGGTCGAGAAGACTCGAACTTCCACGGGAGTTACCCCACAGCGACCTCAACGCTGCGCGTCTACCAATTCCGCCACGACCGCACTGTCCTGACTTGGTGGGAGGCTCTCTAGCGAAGGCCGGGGACGATGTGAAGAGGAAAAACGACAAAAACCCGTTCCGCTCCGAAACTCCTGATGTGTCGCATCAGGCAAGCGCGCCTGTGCCGCACGGACGCCCGGATCAACACCCCACCACCCAGACCAAACCGCTTGAGCCGCGCCTCAGGCGCATCATGAAACGGGCCGCGGGTCATCACCCGCACCGGGTACAGCGTGAAAGGCCCGGCCACGCCGTGGGCATCCCAGCAGAGCATGCGCATCTCGGCCGCTGGGCGTGCGGTCCGGCCCTCGGACGGCAAAGCGCCTCCGCGCGGCGCGCTGGTGGCGCTTTCCGTCGAGGACCATTATGTGCTGATCCGCAGGACGCGCGGATCAGGCTTGCAGGCGATGCGGCTTTCGGATGCGATACGCGAGGAGGGCGGCACCACGGGCGCAGAGGTCCACAGGTTTCACTGGGTGGTCCCTGGACCGGCTGACCGCCGCGCGCCGCAAAGGAGACCGGGCGATCCTAAGCATGACAGGCGGGGTCAAGACACCGGTCAGCCGGGCATGGCTGCCCAGAATCAAGGAGGCGGGGGTCTTGCCCCGGTGACAGGCATGGAATGGAAGATCAGCGAGGGGCTGGTGCCCTACGAAGAGGCGCTTTCCTTCATGGAGGACCGCGCCAGCGCCATCGCCGAAGGGCGGGCAGACGAGTGCATCTGGCTGCTTGAGCACCCGCCGCTCTATACCGCCGGGACCTCGGCCCGGATCGAGGACCTGAAGGACCCCGACCGCTTTCCGGTCTACACCTCCAAGCGTGGCGGGCAGTATACCTATCACGGCCCCGGTCAGCGGGTGGTCTATGTCATGCTGGACCTCAACAAGCGCGGGCGCGACATCCGCCGGTTCGTGCAGGACCTCGAGGCCTGGGTGATCGCCACGCTGGCGGAATTCAACCTTGTCGGTCACATCCGCGAAGGCCGCGTCGGTGTCTGGATCGAACGCCCCGAGAAACCGCCGCTGGCGGACGGGCGCATGGCCGAGGACAAGATCGCCGCCATCGGCATCCGCCTCCGCCGCTGGGTCAGCTTTCACGGCATCTCGATCAACGTGGAACCGGAGCTGGAGCATTTCGACGGCATCGTGCCCTGCGGCATCAACGATTTCGGCGTGACCAGCCTGGTGGACCTGGGCCTGCCGGTGACGATGGACGACCTTGACGTGGCGCTCAGGGCGCAGTTCGACGCGGTCATGGCGCAGCCCGCCGCAGATCCGGCCTGATCCGGCAGGTTCGGCCGGGCAGCGATGCGCCACCCGGCCGGTCCTTTACGACACCAACTGCATGTGCGCGAGTTCGAAAGGCAGTCCGTTGTCGTCGGTCGGCCGCCGGGACAGTTCCCGGAACCCCAGCGCCGTGTAAAAGGCACAAGCCTGTTCGTTGCGCGTATAGACATCCAGCGACAGGGTGCCCTTGAGCGTCAACGCCCGGTCGACCAACCGTCGCCCGATACCCTGCCCCTGGCAGCCGGGGCTGACAAACAGCCCGCCGATAAAGCCGTCCAACAGGCTGATGAACCCGACCGGCGTATCATGCCGGCAGGCGACCCATGTTTCGGATGAAGGCAGATAGAGGTCCTCGATCAGCTTGCGCTGTTCGAGAAGGCGCGCCCTGCCAAGAAAGGGATGCGCTGCAAGGGAGGCGTCGAACCAGACGGCCGACAGGGGGGCGATGTCCGTGGCCTTGTCGAAAGGCCGGATCACCAGGGGATCGTTCTTCATGAGAACTCCACAGAATTTTGGATATGGAAAAAGGTCCGGCACGATCTGGTGCCGGGCAAAGCCGCGTAATGCGGTTCAGACTGAACCTCTGCGCATATCTCTCCTTCTGCCGGTGGATCGAAGGTAGGCCCCGCGCACCCCGGATGCAATGGCAGGAACGTGCTGCCACAGCAGCCATGCATCGCAAACGAAAAGGGGCAAGGACTGCTGTCCTCGCCCCCGGGGGCAGATCAAATTTCCCCCGCCAATGTCTTAAATGTCCTGGTGCTTGCAAATCGTTCCTCGGTCCGGGCCGGAGTGGCAGCAGGCCCGGACCGGCTGTCTCAGAGCTTGCCCGAAAAGACGTGAAAGAGGATGTCCTCGCGGGCGATGCCCTGCTGGGCCAGTTCCGCATCCGAAAGCGCGCGCAACTCGTCGATGCGGGCGGTGCGCTGGCGGTAGCGGCGGTCAAAGGGCGTCTCGAAGGCGCGCGACAGGCGCTGGCGCAGGGTGGCACGGCTGGAAACGAAGCTGTTGTCGAAATAGGCCATCTTGAGGTCCCCCGTCTGGGTGATGCGGTGTGCGGCAGATGGGTTCAATCTAGGGAGGGGCGGCCTGCCCCATAAGTCGGGAATGCCGGACCGTCCGGAATACCGGACCCTGCCCCCGCAACCGCAAGGCAGGCATGAAAAAAGGGGGCGCACTCACAACGCCCCCTTAGAAAATCATGAAAAGAATGGATGGGCGGAAAGCCCGGAAAAGGATTTGGTCAGTGAAACCTTGTCACCGCGTCGCGCGGCGTCACGTCACCGGGTCAGGCCTTGCCCGAAAAGACGTGAAAGAGGATGTCCTCGCGGGCGATGCCCTGCCGGGACAGTTCGGCATCCGAGAGCGCACGCAAGGCCTCGACCCGGGCGGTGCGCTGGCGGTAACGGCGGTCGAAGGGAGTCTCGAACAGGCGCGCAAGACGCTGGCGCAGGGTGGTGCGGTTGGCGGCAAAGCTGCTGTCGTAATAGGCCATCGTGATCCCTCCCCTCGGGATGTTCGTGTTCTCGATGACCGGACATTAGGCCGACGGGCCCGGCGGACCAAAGTCGGGAAACCCTGACCGTAAGGAATACCTGACCCTCTCACCGCAGGTTGCGGCAAAGGATGTGGCGGACGCTGTGAGGGCTGGTCGCGGTGCAGGTGGTCCGGTCGGAGGAGGCCAAGGCGCATCGGCACGGGTATCTTGTCCCGCTTTCGCCCCAGACCCTGACCGGACGGTTGACGCCGTCGTCTGCGCCCTGCCCGACCGGCGTTCGAGACTCGGGACAAGGACCGGCTGCGTCAAGATTGTAAGCAACAGCTGCATTCCCTGCCCTATTCCCCCGCCGGACCTCTCCCCCGCGACAGGCGACCAAGGTGCGACAAAAAGATTTGATCTGCGTCAAATCCGGCCATTGCCGCCCTATTGGTCACATTCTAAAACGTGAAATGAACGTCGCTCTCGGGTGGATTCCCTTCCCAAGAGCGACGCCCAGGGATCAGCAGGAGGCAAACAATGGCAGATGCAGCCATTCACGGCCACGAGCACGAAGACAACCGCGGGTTCTTTACCCGCTGGTTCATGTCGACGAACCACAAGGACATCGGGATTCTGTACCTTGTCGTCTCGGCGTTCGTCGGGCTCATTTCGGTCGTTTTCACCGTTTACATGCGCATGGAGCTTATGTCTCCGGGCGTGCAATACATGTGCATGGAGGGCATGCGCTTTCTCCCGGCCGCGGTCGAGAACTGCACGCCCAACGGGCACCTCTGGAACGTGCTGATCACCGGCCACGGCATCCTGATGATGTTCTTCGTGGTCATTCCGGCGCTGTTCGGCGGGTTCGGCAACTACTTCATGCCGCTGCAGATCGGCGCGCCGGACATGGCGTTCCCGCGGATGAACAACCTGTCCTTCTGGCTGTATGTCGCGGGGTCCACCCTGGCGGTCTGCTCGGTCTTCGCACCGGGTGGCAACGGCCAGCTCGGCTCGGGTGTGGGGTGGGTCCTGTATCCGCCGCTTTCGGTCAACGAATCCGGCATGTCGATGGACCTGGCGATCTTCGCTGTCCACGTCTCGGGCGCCTCGTCGATCCTGGGCGCGATCAACATGATCACCACCTTCCTGAACATGCGCACCCCGGGCATGACCCTGTTCAAGGTGCCGCTGTTCTCTTGGGCGATCTTCGTCACATCCTGGCTGATCCTGCTGAGCCTGCCCGTTCTGGCCGGCGCGATCACCATGCTGCTGACCGACCGGAACTTCGGCACGACCTTCTTTGACCCCGCCGGTGGCGGTGACCCGGTGCTGTACCAGCACATCCTGTGGTTCTTCGGCCACCCCGAGGTCTACATCGTGATCGTGCCCGGCTTTGGCATCATCAGCCACGTCGTCGCGACCTTCTCGCGCAAGCCGATCTTCGGCTACCTGCCGATGGTCTGGGCGATCATCGCGATCGGCGCGCTGGGGTTCGTCGTCTGGGCGCACCACATGTACACCGTCGGCATGTCGCTGACCCAGCAGAGCTACTTCATGCTGGCGACGATGGTCATCGCGGTGCCAACGGGTGTGAAGGTGTTCAGTTGGATCGCCACCATGTGGGGCGGCTCGATCGAGATGAAAACCCCGATGCTCTGGGCCTTCGGCTTCCTGTTCCTCTTCACCGTCGGCGGCGTGACCGGCGTGGTGCTGAGCCAGGCGGGCGTCGACCGTGCCTATCATGACACCTACTACGTCGTGGCGCACTTCCACTACGTGATGAGCCTTGGTGCCGTCTTTGCCATCTTCGCGGGGGTCTACTTCTACTTCCCCAAGATGACCGGCCGGATGTATTCCGAGTTCTGGGGCAAGATCCACTTCTGGACGATGTTCATCGGTGCGAACCTGACCTTCTTCCCGCAGCACTTCCTGGGTCGTCAGGGCATGCCGCGCCGCTACATCGACTACCCCGAGGCTTTTGCCACCTGGAACTACATCTCCAGCTGGGGCGCGCTGCTCTCCTTTGCATCGTTCCTGCTGTTCTTCGGGATCATGTTCCATGCCCTGACCCGCGGCGCCCGCGCCAACCAGGCAAACCCCTGGAACGAATACGCGGACACGCTGGAATGGACCCTGCCCTCGCCGCCGCCGGAGCACACCTTCGAGCAGCTGCCGAAGCAGGAAGACTGGGACAAGGGCCACGCCCACTAAGGGACGCCCTCACCTGAAACGCGAAAGGCCCCGGAGCGATCCGGGGCCTTTTTCATGTCCACGGTCGTTTCGCGCGGGTCAGTCCCCGTCGCGCCATTCGTAGATGTAGCGGAAGCTTCCGACCGAATTGGCACAGACCCGGACCTCGAACCGGCTGGCTGTGTCGGGTCCCCCGTAGCCAAAGCCGCTGTCAGGCCCGATGAGGATACCCGCCCCCTGTGTGACGTGACCGCCTCTTGCCGAAACCGAAACGGGCCCACCTTGCGCCGTGCGCACCAACGACAACTCTTCGTTGTCCGGGCTCTGGCAAGCATCTGAATGCGAGACGGCCAAGGTATAGTCGAGACTGGCATCGCCCCAATCGGCCTCGAACGCCCCCTTCAAAGTAGCGCTCACCTCGTACCTCTGTCCCGGCTCGAAAAACTCCGGGGGGCTCGCCCAGGAATAGGATACGGAAAACGACCCCGAGGGATCGCTGCATCGCGGCTTGGACACCGTCCACTCGGCCACGCCGTCGTCGACCGTACCGGCCTCGTCATAGCACTGCGAGAAGTGCGGCAGCGTAACCTTGGCGGCCGTTCCAACCAGAGCCCAGTGCCCGACCGTGGGCGCGACGGTGCGCGCGCCCGGCTTGGGGTCGGCGGGCACCGGCTGCTTTGGTGGGTCCTTCAGCGGCATGCGCTGGGAAACCTCGGCGCAGCGACCCGTGACGACCGGCAGAACGTAATGCGACAGCGCCATGCTCTGCAGCCGGGCCTGCGCCACGTCCAGAAGGTCGATACCCAACTCCTGGTTCCGCCGGGCCTCGATCTTTGAAAGCGCCGCGTCAAAGGCACGATCCGCAACGGCCTTGGCGTCGTCGCGGACGTTTTCGATGATGCGCAGCCGATCGTCGTTGCCGACATCGCGTTCGGGCACCGCGCCCGACACGTCAGATGGGCCAAAGATATCCTCGTAGGCCTGGCGAAAGCGCCGGTCCGCCTCGGCATGGGCCGCGTCCCGCGCGGCCATCGCATCGCGCATCGCCTCCGCCGCCAGGGCCATCTCGGCCTCGATCTCTGCCACGTTGCGCTCTGCCTTGTCACGCAACAGGTCCTGCGACCGCTGCACGATCGCCTCGTCCCAGCCGTTCAGCAGCGCGTGCTGCACGATCTCCTGCACCCAGCGCGCCCGGTTCTGCGCCACGCGCTGCCGGTTCGCTTCCAGGATCGCGTCAGGGGTCAACACGACCTTGCGCCCGGTGTTGGCCCCGTCCAGCACCACCTTTCCCCAGCCCGAGGCCAGCAAGAGGATCAGGTCCCATTCATCCGGCATCTTCCAGATGCCCAGGAGCGACATGGCGTAATCGTCGAACAACGCTTGGATGTCCGGCGGCAGATGCGCATCCAGATACAGCGCCGTCAGCACCGCCTTGCGGCAGTCGTCCGCGCCCGCCGCCTCCAGGATCCGCTGCAGTTCCATCAGGTCCTCGCCATGATACCGGTCGAGATCCCGTACCGACGGGACAACCCATCCTTCCGCACGGGCGCGCGAGATCTGGGTGTCTATCGCGCGCCGCGCGTCGAAGACATCGGCCATCCCGGCAGTGGCTGACAGGATCAGCACCAAAGCCGCCGCGGCCAAGCCGCGCGCCTTCCGTCCCCCGTCACCTCTCTGCAATCCGCTGCTCATGGTCACATCCTCCTGAGATCTGAAACGCAACTTATCATCTTGCCGGGACGCCGGACTTTGACCCACAACAATTCTGCTGTATATCCCGCATGATGACTTCCGCCCGGGGTGAGACCGGGAACCTTTCCGACGGACCAATGCCTTACCACTGGACAACGCCCCCCCGCGAAGCCTCCCAGGTCCTGCAGCTCTGGCCGCACAATTCCCTGTCGGCCGAGGGTTTCGCAGCCATGATCCTGGGCTTCTTCCTCTTTGCCTCGGTGCCGCTTTACAGCGTGATCGGGACGGCTGTGCTATGGGGCCTCCTGCCCTTCATGCTGGCAGCGACGGCGGCGCTTTATTACGCGTTGCGGCGCAACCGGCGTGACCGCCGCATCCTGGAGGTCCTGACCGTCACACCCGAGGTCACGCATCTGACCCGGACCAACCCCAAGGGCGACACCCAAGACTGGGAAAGCAACACCTACTGGGTCAAGGTCGCCTGCCACGAGTCCGGCGGACCGGTGCCCTATTACGTCACGCTCAAGGGCAATGGTCGCGAGGTCGAGATCGGCGCCTTCCTGAGCGAAGACGAGCGCCGCGCCCTGTTCAACGACCTGACCGACGCGGTGCGCCGCGCGGCCCATCCCTGAAGGGCGACAGCATGGCACAGGTCCCCGCAACCCCGAAATGGCACCGCGCCGCGATGCGGCTTTCAGTGGCCCTGAACCGCGAAGGCTGGATCGACCGGCTGACACCGGCCCCCAGCGAGGCCGCCGCCCTGCGCCTGCGCGACGCGCTGGCCGCCCGGGTGCCGCCGCTGCGCAAGCGGGTGGTTTTCCTGATCCCACTTGTGGGGCCGGACCACGTGGGCGACTGGGAGGCCGTGGCCGACAGGCTCTCGGCGACGCTGGACTGTTTTCTGGCGCAGGACGATCCCCACTGGCAAGCGGTGATCTGCTGCCAGGAACGCCCGCCGCTGCCCGACGACCCTCGCATCAGCTTCCTGCCCTTCTCGGCGCCCGAGCCCGGGAATGACAAGTGGCTGAAGCTGGCGGCGCTGACCGCGCATCTCGACGAGATGGACCTGCCGCCCAGCTATGTCATGAGTTTCGACGCCGATGACCTGCTGCGCCAGGGCAGCGTGCGCGAGATGCTGCGCCGCCAGGCGCCGGGCGGCTACCTGGTGCAGTCCGGCTTTGTCATGGACGATGCGACCGGGATGATCGCCCTTGCGGACCGCCCCACCCTGCGTGAGCCTCTGCGCAAACCCTTCTGGAAGCTCTGCGGCTCTTGCGCGGCGCTGGCCCATGATCCGGACCTGCCGCAAAGCACCGCCTTCCTGCAGGCGATGACCCAGCACGAACACCGCATGTTCCCCTACCTCGCCGCGCTGGCGGGGAGGACGCTGGCGCCGCTGTCGCAGCCGGCGGTCCTTTACGTCCTGAACCACGGAGAGAACTTCGGCGCGCGGCGCGGGCGGGTCAGCTTCAAGACACGCTTCGTGGAACGGTTCCGGATCGACGACCCGTCAGAACTGGCGCTGATCGCCGATGGCTTCCCCATGCCGGATGTCGGCGACGACCCGGCCGAGGCCACCGCCTGACCACCGCAAAGCAAAAGGCCGCCCCGAAAGGCGGCCCTTGTCGGTGGTCCCGCAAGACCCGAGCCGGTCAGGCCGACAGCCGGTCCTTCACCCGGGGTCCGACCGATCCGAAATCCATCTGGCCGGTGTATTTCGACTTGAGCACCCCCATGACGCGCCCCATGTCGCGGATCGATTCCGCGCCGACCTCTGCCATTGCCGCATCGATCGCCTTGGCGACTTCCTTGTCGTTCAATGCGCGCGGCAGGAATTCCTCGATCACCTCGATCTCGGCGGTTTCGCGTTCGGCCAGGTCCAGCCGGCCCGCCTCTTCATAGCTCTTGGCGCTTTCGCGGCGCTGCTTGACCATCTTGCCAAGGATGGCCAGCACCTCGGTGTCATCGACCCCGGTTTCATTGCCTTCCCCGCGGACGGCGATGTCGCGATCCTTGATGGCGGCATTGATCAGGCGCAACGTCGACAGGCGGTCCTGCGCCTTGTCTCTCATCGCTTGCTTGACCGCCGCGTTCACCTTTGCACGCAATTCCATGACCTTATCCCCTTTGGGTTCATGAAATTGTGACCCTACTTCAGGATGCCCCCTGTTGCAAGCGCAGCATTTTCGCGCCAACCCCCTGATAAGCAATGATTTTTGTTTTCCATCAAGCACTTGACCAGCGCCCCGCCCGGCCTTAGGTTCCGGCCAATTTGCCGCCATCCGGAGATCTGCCATGCCTGCTGCCCCCGCACGCCCGACCGCCTGCCTTGCCCTTGCCGACGGGACGCTTTTCTATGGCACCGGCTTCGGCGCAACCGGCCAGACGACGGCGGAACTCTGTTTCAACACCGCCATGTCCGGCTACCAGGAGATCATGACCGATCCGTCCTACGCCGGCCAGATCGTCACCTTCACATTTCCGCATATCGGCAATGTCGGCGTGAACCCGGACGATGACGAGACCGGCGACCCGGTGGCGGCGGGCATGGTGGTGAAATGGATGCCGACGCAAAGCTCGAACTGGCGCGCGGCACAGGAGTTGGGCGACTGGCTGGCGGCGCGCGGGCGCATCGCCATCGGCGGCATCGACACCCGTCGGCTGACCCGTGCCATCCGCCAGCAGGGCGCGCCCCATGTCGCCCTGGCCCATGATCCCGACGGCAATTTCGACACCGAGGCGCTGGTCGCCGCCGCGCGCGGCTTTCCGGGTCTCGAAGGGCTGGACCTGGCGCTGGATGTCACCTGTGCGCAAAGTTATCGCTGGGACGAAATGCGGTGGGCCTGGCCGGACGGCTACCAGCGGCAGGAACAGGCCCGGCACAAGGTCGTCGCCATCGACTATGGCGCCAAGCGCAACATCCTGCGCTGCCTCGCCTCGGCCGGCTGCGAGGTCACGGTACTGCCCGCCACCGCCACTTTCGACGATGTCATGGCGCATGAACCCGACGGTGTTTTCCTGTCGAACGGTCCCGGCGACCCTGCCGCCACCGGCGCCTACGCCGTGCCGATGATCCAGCGCCTGCTGTCCGACACGAAACTGCCGGTCTTCGGCATCTGCCTCGGCCACCAGATGCTGGCTCTGGCTGTGGGCGCCAAGACGATCAAGATGAACCACGGCCACCACGGCGCGAACCATCCTGTCAAGGACATGGACACGGGCAAGGTCGAGATCACCTCGATGAACCACGGGTTCGCCGTCGACAGCCAGACGCTGCCGCAAGGCGTTCTGGAAACGCATATCTCGCTCTTCGACGGGTCCAACTGCGGCATTCGCCTGGCCGACCGCCCGGTGTTCAGCGTGCAGCACCACCCCGAGGCCAGCCCCGGCCCGCAGGACAGTTTCTACCTGTTCGAGCGCTTCGCCGCCTCGATGGACGCGGCCTGAGCGCGCGTTTTTCGAAAAAAACAGCGCTGTGTTAACCGTTTGGCGGCCATTTGCCGCCAGACTGCCTTGTTTGGTTAAGCTTTCGTTTACCAAAGCCATGTGAAGGTTCCGGTAACCGAGTTTACCGGGACGAGGCATGTCAGAGCACCGCCTCCATCTGGCCGAGGCCAAGCTGGCCCAGGCAAAGGGCCGACGTGGCCAGCCCATCAGCCATATCCTGATGGAGGACGGTCGCGTTGCACCGACCGACATGCTGCGCGCGATGGCCGAGGCCAGCCGCATCGGACAATCGGCGCCGCAGGTCGTGGTGGCCGAAGCCATCGCCTCACGCGAGGACGTGCTTGAGGCGCAGGCCCAGCATTTCGGCGCCCTTGTCCTGCGCCGCCGCGACAGCCCGCCCGACCCTGCCGTGCTCGGCCACCTGCCGCCAGAGTTCTGCCTCGAACACGGGGTCCTGCCCTGGATGCGGGTGGGCGATACGCTGCTCTTGGCCACGTCACGGCCAGATGATTTCCCCGAGTTGCTGCCGCTCTTGCCACCCGACATCGGCCCCGTGGTCATGGCGCTGGCGCTGGAGGCCGACATTCATGCCGAGATCTCTGCCCGGGCTGGCGCACAACTGGCCGAGGCCGCCGAGACATGGGTGCCTGACGAAGACAGCTGCCGCGATCTGAACCGGATGACGCCGCGCACGCGGATGCTGGCCATTGGCGCCGGCCTGGTCTGTCTGCTGTTGCTTGTGCTGGCCCCCCGGCTGCTGTTCGGGGCCGCGCTGACGCTGGCGCTGGGGTCCCTCGTGCTGGCGCAACTGATGAAACTGGCGGCGCTCGCCGCCCTGCCCCGGAGCGCTCCGCCGGTGCACGCCACCCTGCCCGCCGATCCGCCGCTGGTCTCGATCCTGGTGCCGCTCTTTCGCGAAGAGGACATCGCCCAGACGCTGGTCAAACGCCTGTCGCGGCTCACCTATCCCAAGGCGTTGCTGGATGTCGTGCTGGTGCTTGAGGCCGAGGATCAGCTGACCCGCGAGACATTGGCACGCACGCGCCTGCCGACCTGGATGCGCACGATCACCGTGCCACCTGGCCGGATCACCACCAAACCCCGGGCGCTGAACTATGCCTATCGGTTTACCCGCGGGCAGATCGTGGGCATCTACGATGCCGAGGACGCCCCCGCCCCCGACCAGATCACCCGCGTCGTCGGCCATTTCGACCGCGCCCCGCGTGAGGTCGGCTGCCTGCAGGGCATCCTCGACTACTACAACCCGCGCGCCAACTGGCTGTCGCGCTGTTTCACCATCGAATACGCCAGCTGGTTCCGCATCCTGCTCCCGGGCCTGTCCCGGCTGGGTTTTGTCGTGCCACTGGGTGGGACAACAGTCTTTTTCCGCCGCGAGGTTCTGGAAAAGGTCTGCGGCTGGGACGCCCATAACGTGACCGAGGATGCCGATCTGGGCGTGCGCCTTGCCCGGCACGGATTTCGGACAGAGCTGATATCCAGCGTCACCCGCGAAGAGGCCAACAACCGGTTCTGGCCGTGGATCAAGCAACGCTCGCGCTGGCTCAAGGGATACGGGATCACCTGGTGGGTCCATAGCCGCGACCCGCGCCGGTTGTGGCGCGACCTGGGACCGAAACGCTTTGCCGGGGTTCAGCTACTCTTCCTGACGACCCTGGTGCAATTCGCGCTCGCGCCGGTTCTGTGGTCCTTCTGGCTGATCCTGATGGGACTGCCGCACCCGCTGGACCCCCACCTGTCACGGCCGCTGATCCTGGGTCTTACGGCGCTCTTCCTCAGCGCAGAGGCGGTGTCGATCGTGATCGGCTTGGCCGCGCTGGCACGCAGCCCGCACCGCGCGCTTTTTGCCTGGGTGCCGACGCTTTTCGCCTATTTCCCGCTGGGGACATTGGCGATCTACAAGGCGCTTTGGGAAACGCTGCGCAATCCCTTCTACTGGGACAAGACCCAGCATGGCCGCTCGGCCCCGGACCGCCCGGGCGGGGATGTCCCCCCCGAGGGGTAAGCCCCGTCACACCGCCATGTGATCGGCATTGTCCTGCTTCAGACGGGTGATGAAAGCGGTCGAGATATGGTCGCGCAGCGCCCGGTAGGCGGCATCCTCGTCACGCTTGGAAATCGCGTCGACGATGGCCTGGTGTTCGCCCAACGCGATCTCTCCGCGCCCCTTGGCCGCCAGCGAGGTTGTCGCCATCAGCGCCATCGACCGATAGACGAGGTCCAGCTGCTGCACCAGGTAGCGGTTGTGCGAGGCCAGGTGGATCATCCGGTGGAACCGCCGGTTGGCCCGCGCCATCGCCGCCGGATCGTTCAACAGCGCGCGGTCCTCCTCGATCATGTCCCGCAACACCCGAACTTCCTCCTCGGTCGCGTGCCGCGCCGCCAGCCGTGCGGCCAGCCCCTCCAGCTCGGACCGAACGGCGTAAAGCTCGGCCATCTGGTTGTGATCCAGCGAGGCCACGATCAGCGACCGCCCGTCCCGCGCCAAGAGCGACTGGGTCTCCAGCCGTTGCAACGCCTCGCGGATCGGCGTGCGCGACACGCCGAAACGTTCTGCCAGTTCGCTTTCCACAAGGCGGTCACCCGGCTTGTAGATACCTGAATCGATGGCTTCGAGGATCATCGTATAGGCATCTTTTTGTGCCGGCTTGACCTCACTCATAGAACCCTCCCTGCGTCCACCGCGCAACGATAGCGCCAGCGGCATGGCAGGTTCAAGCTGCGCCGATTGCCGCGCGACCTACCAAAAGGTAGGCATATGCCATGACCAAGGACAGATTTGCCCATGTGCGGGCCTGGGTCTTTGACCTGGACAACACGCTTTACTCGCCCGCCGTGCGCCTCTTCGACCAGATCGAGGCGCGCATGAACAGCTATGTCATGCGCGTGACCGGCGCCGCGCGGGATGAGGCCGCCCAGCTGCGCCGCGACTACTGGGCGCGCTACGGGACCACGCTGGCCGGGCTGATGACCCATCACGAGGTCGACCCCGAGGACTACCTGGTGGACGTGCACGACATCTCCTTTGACGCGCTGACACCCGATCCGCATCTTGCGGACCTGATCGCCACCCTTCCCGGCCGCCGCATCGTCTATACCAACGGCAGCGCGCCCTACGCGGCCCAGGTGCTCAAAGCCCGCGGGCTGGAGGCCGCCTTTGACGCGATCTACGGTGTCGAACACGCGGGTTACGCGCCCAAGCCCCGCGCCGAGGCATTTGAGCGTGTCTTTGCCCGCGATGGGCTGGACCCGGCAGAGGCAGCGATGTTCGAGGACGACCCGCGCAACCTTGCCGCCCCGCACGCGATGGGCATGCGCACGGTTCATGTCGCGCCAGAGGCCGCCCCGGCAGACCACATCCACCATCACACGGATGACCTGGCGGGCTTCTTGCGCGGGCTGAAGTCGCGGGCCGGGAAATTGATCCAGTAAAGCTTCATATCGCATGCGACATTAAGCACCTGTTCGAGAGGTGCCGAAATGTTATCTCGTCTCCAGAACAAATCAGGAGATGTGAATATGTCGATTGCCGAAACCCCCGCCACCACGGACATGCCGCGCAAGGCGATCTCGCCCGAACAGGTGGCCTACCTGATTGCCGCGCTGCTGGTAGGGACTGGCGCCGCCATGACCGCGCTCTTTGGCCTTGCGGGGCTCGCGATGACGGCATTGGCCCTCGTCCCGGTGGTCTACGTGGTGCTGATCCTCATCTCCGTCGGCAAGTAAGACGTCGCATGCCCTGATGCGGTCGCGGATGCACTGCCCCCGCGACCGCACACCGCGCCCCGCGCGACAGCGATCCCGATACACTTTCGCCTGCGCCCGCCCTAGGGTCTCGGCAAAGGAGTCGTGAAGATGGATTATGATATCGTCATTTCGGGCGGCGGCATCGCGGGGCTGACCGCGGCGGCGGGTTTTGCCTCGGCCGGGTTCTCGACGCTCATCGTCGACCCCACCCCGCCGGTGACAGAGCGCGAAGCCGAAGGCGCGGACCTGCGCACCACGGCCTTCCTGCAACCGGCACAGTCTTTCCTGGAGGAAATCGGCCTCTGGCCGCGCCTCGCCGATCACGCCATGCCGCTGCAGGTCATGCGTATCGTCGATGCCGGTGGACCCGTGGCTGAGCCGCGCGTGACCCGCGATTTCGATGCCGAAGATCTTTCGGACAAGCCCTTTGGCTGGAACCTTCCCAACTGGTTGCTCCGCCGGGAAATGGCGGCCCGCCTGGGCGAGCTGGCCAACGTCGATTTCCGCCCCGGCACGGGCACCAAGGCGCTTTTCACCCGCGAGGGCGAGGCCCGCGTGACGCTGTCGGACGGCAGCAAGGTGCGCTGCCGGATGGTGGTGGCCGCGGACGGGCGCGCATCGCCCATGCGTCAGGCGGCCGGGATTGGGGTCAAGACCACGCGGTTCGGACAAAAGGCGCTGGCCTTTGCCGTCACCCACCCGATCCCGCATTGCAATGTCTCGACCGAAATCCACCGCACCGGCGGCCCCTTCACCCTGGTTCCCCTGCCCGACCTCGACGGCCGCCCCTGTTCGGCGGTGGTCTGGATGGAGGACGGCCCCAAGGCACAACGCCTCTTCGACCTGGCCCCTGCAACCTTCCAGGCGGAAATGTCGGAACGCTCTTGCTTTCTCTTCGGCCCGCTGGAACTGGCCTCGCGCCGCTCGATCTGGCCGATCATCGCGCAAGAGGCCGATCGGCTCTCCTCCCAGCGCCTGGCCCTGGTGGCCGAGGCGGCGCATGTGGTGCCCCCCATCGGCGCGCAGGGTCTCAACATGAGCCTCAAGGACATTGCTGCCTTACGGGATCTGGCAATGGCCCGCCCCGAGGGGCTGGGCGATGCGCAGATGCTGGACGCCTATCACCGCAGCAGGATCACGGATATCCGCGCGCGCGTCGCCGGGATCACCGCGCTCAACCGCATATCGCAGCTGTCTGCGCAACCTCTGCGTGACATCCGCGCCAAGGGACTGGACGCGCTCTATGGCCTCAAGCCTGTGCGCAACTCGCTCATGCAGATGGGACTGGGCGCACGCGGATAGGAGAAAAGGGGGCGCTGCCCCCTCTGGGCCGGCGGCCCATTCACCCCCGGAGGTATTTGACGCCCAAAGAAGACAAAGGCGCGTACCCGGTGTTTCTTTGGGCCTAAAATACCTCCGGGGGAGTCGCCAGAGGCGACGGGGGCAGAGCCCCCTTCTTACAGAACCTGGTCCACCACCTTGCGCAACCGGGCGACAGTGGCCTCGACATCGTACAGCTTGTCCAGCCCGAACAGACCGACGCGGAAGGTCGAGAACTCCGGCGGCTCATCGCATTGCAGCGGGACACCGGCGGCGATCTGCATGCCGTGCGCGGCAAAGGCCTTGCCGGTCTTGATCTCCGGATCGGCGGTATAGCAGACCACCACGCCCGGCGCGCCATAGCCCTCGGCGGCGACGGATTTCACGCCCTTCTCGGCAAACATCGCGCGCACCGCGTCGCCCAGCGCCCATTGCGCCGCCTTCAGCTTGTCAAAGCCATAGGCGCGGGTTTCGGCCATCGTGTCGCGGAAGGACCGCAGCCCGTCTGTCGGCATGGTGGCGTGGTAGGCATGGCCGCCGTTCTCGTAGGCCTGCATGATCTGGTACCATTTCTTCAGATCGACGGCGAAGCTGTCCGAGGTGGTCTTGTCCAGCCGCTCAAGCGCGCGTTCGGACATCATGACCAGCCCGGCACAGGGGGTCGAGGACCAGCCCTTTTGCGGCGCCGAAATCAGCACATCGACCCCGGTCGCGCGCATGTCGATCCAGGCGCAGCCCGAGGCGATGCAGTCCAGCACCATCAGCGCGCCGACCTCATGCGCGGCCCTGGCCAGCCGGGTCACGTAGTCATCCGGCAGGATCACCCCGGCCGAGGTTTCGACATGTGGGGCAAAGACCACATCGGGGCGCGTCTCGGCGATCTTGGCCTCGACCTCCTCGATCGGCGCGGGGGCAAAGGGCGCGTCGGACGCGTTGCCCGTGCGCCGTGCCTTCATCACCGTGGTCTCTCCGGCGAAACCGCCCGCCTCGAAGATCTGCGACCAGCGGTAAGAGAACCAGCCATTGCGCACCACCAGAACGTCGGCACCGCGCCCGAACTGACGCGCCACCGCCTCCATCCCGTAGGTGCCGCCACCGGGCACCAGGGCCACGCCATCGGCGGCATAGACCTCTTTCAGCATGGCTGAAATATCGCGCATCACCTCCTGAAAGGCGGCGGACATGTGGTTGAGCGAGCGGTCGGTGAAGACGACCGAGAATTCTTCCATCCCTTCGGGATCGACTGTGTCAAGCAAGGCAGCCATAGGGTCCTCCATGTTTGCGCCAAGCTCTATCCCGCCCGGCGCGCAGCGAAAAGGCCAACAAAAGGGGCAGAGATGAAAAACGGCGGCGCGAGGCACGCGCCGCCGTGTCCACAATGCCGGGTCCGGACCCGAAGGATCAGTTGCCGACCAGCTCTGCGGCGGGGTTGTAGCCCGCGACCACAACGACATCCTTGGTGCGGATGAACTTGAAGGTCACGTCGCGCGCATCCGGCAGGCCGAAGGTGACGTTGTCGCCCTCCTGCAGCAGCATCACCAGGCGCGCGGGCTCGGCGGTGTCCTCGGTGACATAGGTCGCGACCAACTCATAGCCGGCCTCTGCCTCGGTCCAGTAGAGGCTCATGTCGATGCCGGCCTCGTGCAGGGTCGCGCCGGCGGCGGGGGCGTCCAGGGTCACAGTACCCGCAAAAGCGGCGGTCGAGGTCAGCGCAAAGGCGGCGGCGGTCAGGAGCTTGTTCATGATGGTCCCCATGTTCGTCTTGGTTGCACGGTGGGTCCGCGTCCGGCAGGCCCGATCGAATTCTGCACCGCAGCATAGACCAGGCCAAGGCGGCGGCACCATGCTCAATACCGCATAGCCGCCATGAGGATTTCACCCAAGCCACTGTATGCAAAGGAATACTTTTGGCGCCCGCATACCCCGTGCTGTCAGCCCAGCGGCCCGGGGCGCCGCTCCTCGCTGAGCAGCACGTTGGCGTCCAGATTGCCGACCCCGGGCAAGGTCATGATCCGTCGCCGCAGCACGCGCTCGAAATCCGGCAGGTCACGCGCCACGACGCGCAGGCGATAGTCATAGGCGCCCAGCACATGTTCCACGGTCTGCACCTCGGGGATGGCGCTGACCGCGCGTTCGAAATCCTCGAGACTGACCCGCCCCTTGGTGGCCAGCTTGACCCCCAGAAAGACGGTCACGCCAAACCCCAGCGCCGCCGTGTCCACGTCCAGCCGGGTTGCGCGAAAGACCCCCGCCTCGCGCAGGCGCTTGATCCGCCGCCAACAGGCGGGCTGCGACAGGCCCAGGTCCCGCCCCAGCGCTCCGGCAGAGGCCGTCGCATCCTGTGCCAGCGCGCGGATCAACGCACGATCAGTGTCGTCCAGGGCGATCACAGCGGCAACGCCTCGCGGTCCTTGACCCGGGCGACATGCATCAGTGCCTCGATGTCGGCGATATGCGGCAGGGTCAGCAGACGGTCGCGGTAAAGCTGCTGGTAATGCGCCATGTCCCGCGCGATCACCGACAGCCGCACGTCCACCTGCCCCAGAAAGGTCTGGATCTCCAGCACCTCGGGCACCTCGCGCGCGGCGGCGATGAACTCGTCGAAGGCGCGCGGCTGGGTCTTGTCCAGCGTCACCCGCAAGGAGACCTCGACCTCGTAGCCCAGCGCCCGCCAGTCGATCACCCCGCGCAACCCGTGCAAGACGCCGCGCGTGCGCAACCGCTCCAGCCGCCGTGCCAGGGTCGAGGCCGTGACCCCTGCCCGGTCGGCCAGGGCGCCGCCCGCCATCTCGGGCTCTGCCATCATGTGGCGCAGGATGCGCCTGTCCGTGTCGTCGAGCATGAATTCACCGCCAATCGGAAAAATAGCGCATGATGTTTCTTCTCTCTGACAAATACTCAAGAAAAACGCAAACACTCTCGCGCCGCCGGGCGTAGATTGCCGACCAGAACAACAAGACCAAGGAAGGAGCGCCATCATGCGCGTTTACTATGATCGCGATTGCGATGTGAACCTGATCAAGGACAAGAAAGTTGCCATCCTGGGCTACGGCAGCCAGGGCCACGCCCACGCGCTGAACCTGCGTGACAGCGGCGCCAAGAATGTCTGCGTGGCGCTCCGCGAAGGCTCGCCCTCGCGCGCCAAGGCCGAAGGCGAAGGCCTGCAGGTCATGGGCATCTCCGAAGCCGCAGCCTGGTGTGACGTGATCATGTTCACCATGCCCGACGAACTACAGGCAGAGACCTACAAGAAATACGTCCACGACCACCTGAAAGAGGGCTCTGCCATCGCCTTTGCCCACGGTCTGAACGTGCACTTCGGCCTGATCGAGCCCAAGCCCGGCGTCGACGTCATCATGATGGCGCCCAAGGGCCCCGGCCACACCGTGCGCGGCGAATACACCAAGGGCGGCGGCGTGCCCTGCCTCGTGGCCGT
>Ga0208330_1000264_pt1 | contig 27868 bp, 29 predicted proteins | sample DeeseametaMP1896_FD_184180 | JGI IMG/M metagenome (GOLD analysis project Ga0208330, IMG submission 184180) | Marine microbial communities from the Deep Pacific Ocean - MP1896 (SPAdes) | ecosystem: Environmental > Aquatic > Marine > Oceanic | place: East of Hawaii, North Pacific Ocean | collected... | reverse complement strand
GATCCTGCGGCGCATGTCAGGCCGGCACCTGGTTGATCCGGTTGGTCATGCCGAGCTCGCGGCCCCGGTCCCACACGATGGGTGCGCCGTTCTTGTAGAGCACGGTCTGGTCCCATCCGTAGACGGTGATGTCGTTGATGACGTTGTCGGCGACGATGACGTTCGACGAGCCCTGCACCGTCACGGCCCAGCAGGTGCCGAGCGCGTTGATCTGGTTGGCGGTGCCGTTGACGTGCAGCGTGCCGTTGTTGCAGTCCAGGGTCTGCACGACGCCCTGTCCGGTGATGTGGGTGTCGCCGTTGACGGCGTGCGCGGCCGGCGCCCCGCCCAGCAGGACGGCCGACGCCGTCACCATGCCGGCGGTCAGTGCCCGACCCCCGATCGTGGCAGCCGTTGTGGTCACGGTGCACCCCTTTGCTCGTCCGCGTGCGGCCCCGACAGCCACCGAAAGCTTACGATGCCGGTCGCTGTCGGCGACGCCGTTCCCGGGTTCGGTCCTTGTGCTGATACGAGTCGCCCGCGGCGGCGGTGCTCGGTAGCGTGAGCGGCGATGCGCCGAGGTGTCCCACAGATTTGTCTCGCCGCGGTCACCGTGACAGCGACCGTGGTCGCGTGCTCGCAGACCGTGACCGGAACGGCCCAGCGCGCCGAGTCCGAGGCGGTCGATGACACTCGCAGCTACGGATACGTCGACGACCGGTGCGGACTGCTCGACGACAGCTCGGTGCAGGAGACGCTCGGCGCGGCCGAGGTGACCCGGCCGTACAGCGGTGCGGTGTGCCAGTACATCCTGGCGCGGCGGTCTGGGTCGGGTTCGTCCATGACGATCGATGTCACGTTCTCCTGGTTCGAGACCGGCGAACTCGAGCGGGAACGTCGGCTCGCCGAGGCGCGCGGTGCCGTCATCACCGAGTTCGACGTCGAACGCCACAAAGCCTTCTCCGCGCGCCGCGACACCACCGGCGCCGCGTGCTCGGTCACCGCGGCCGCCGGCACCGGCGTGCTCAGTTGGTGGGTGCAGCTGCGCGGGCAGAGAACCGGGGATCCGTGCGCGGAGGCGCAGAAGTTGATGGCCGCGACGCTGCAGTCGGACCTCTGACATGCGCGGCGCACGCGTCGCGGGCCGGCTCGCCGCCACGGTGGGGGCGGCGGTGGTGCTGGCCGGCTGCGGCGGCGCCGCGGCACCCGATCAGCAGGGGACCGACGCCGAGCCCGGACCCGGGTTCGACAGTGCGGACTGCAACGGCGTCACGACGGCCGACATCGAGCGGGTGGTCGGGTCGAACCTGTTCAAGCAGGCGGTGATCGGTGACGCCGGCTGTTTCTGGCAGGAGAACACCATGATCGGCAGCGTCGGGGCCGGGATGGGGATCTCGACCTGGTGGTACCGGGGCAGCGACATGGCGACCGAGCGCGAACTGGAGGGGCTGGCCGGCCGGGAGGTCACCGAGCTGGCGATGGAGGGCAACGACGGGTTCATGGCCTTCGACGACACGGCGTGCAGCATCTACGTGGCCAAGGGCGACGACGTCATCACCTGGTCGATCCAGACGATGAACTCGGCCACGCTGCCCGATCTGTGCGGGATCGTCGACGAGCTCGCCCAGCTCAGCCAGGACCGGGTGAACTGAGCGCCAGGGCAGGCCGGTTGCGGCGAGCAGCTAGAGTTTCTCGCTGACCCGGCTGCTTCCGCGGCCGGTCAGGCACCGACCAGGGGGATGACGAATGGCAGCTCGGCCGCCGCGATCGGCGAGGCTGAGCCGCGACTCCATCGTCAACGCGGCCCTGACGTTCCTCGACCGCGAAGGCTGGGACGCGCTGACGATCAACGCGCTGGCCAACCAGCTGGGCACCAAGGGCCCGTCGTTGTACAACCATGTGCACAGCCTCGACGACCTGCGCCGCACAGTGCGGATGCGCGTGGTCGGCGACATCATCGACATGCTCACCACGGTGGGTCGGGGCCGCACGCCCGACGATGCGGTCACGGTCATGGCCAGCGCCTACCGCAGCTACGCCCACCACCATCCGGGCCGGTACTCGGCGTTCACCCGGATGCCGCTGGGCGGTGACGACCCCGAGTTCACCGAGGCCACCCACGCCGCAGCCGCCCCCGTCATCGCGGTGCTGTCGGCCTACGGCCTCGACAACGAGGCGGCGTTCTACGCCGCGCTGGAGTTCTGGTCGGCGATGCACGGGTTCGTGCTCCTGGAGATGACCGGGGTGATGAACGGCATCGACACCGACGTCGTATTCACCGACATGGTGATGAGATTGGCCGCCGGTATGCGGTCGCGGTGATACGTCTGCGAGCCAGAGCTGCAGGTCAGCGGGTTTTGTCGAGGTCGGCGGCCCTGGTATTGTGGACCGTCGTGCCTGGCAGACAAGGCGCGTCGTGGTTCTCGCATGTCGGGGATTCGGCAAGCTTGCCTACACGCCGGGCCAATTTGCATGTCTGCGCCGTGGGTGCCTTGGAAATTACTCCGAGAACACGCGGCGGCCGCATGCGACACGCCCGGAAGCGGGGTAGCGCAACCGGGTGAAACCGCAGTACGACAGAACTTAAAAGCAATTTCGAGCACGACCGTCACACGACGAGGAACACAGAAAGCCGGTACATGCCAACCATCAACCAGCTGGTCCGCAAGGGTCGCCACGACAAGGTCGCCAAGGTCAAGACCGCGGCTCTGAAGGGCAGCCCGCAGCGTCGCGGCGTGTGCACCCGCGTGTACACGACCACCCCGAAGAAGCCGAACTCCGCGCTTCGCAAGGTTGCGCGCGTGCGTCTGACCAGCGCGGTCGAGGTCACCGCCTACATCCCGGGCGAAGGGCACAACCTGCAGGAGCACTCGATGGTGCTGGTCCGCGGCGGTCGTGTGAAGGACCTGCCCGGTGTGCGCTACAAGATCATCCGCGGGTCGCTGGACACCCAAGGCGTCAAGAACCGTAAGCAAGCCCGCAGCCGTTACGGCGCGAAGAAGGAGAAGAGCTGATGCCGCGCAAGGGACCCGCGCCCAAGCGTCCGTTGGTCAACGACCCCGTCTACGGGTCGCAGCTGGTCACCCAGCTGGTGAACAAGGTGCTGCTGGACGGGAAGAAATCGCTGGCCGAGCGCATTGTCTATGGTGCGCTCGAACAGGCTCGCGACAAGACCGGCACCGATCCGGTCGTCACGCTCAAGCGCGCGCTGGACAACGTCAAGCCCGCCCTCGAGGTGCGTAGCCGCCGCGTCGGCGGCGCGACCTACCAGGTGCCGGTGGAGGTCCGTCCGGACCGTTCGGTGACCCTGGCGCTGCGTTGGCTGGTGAGCTTCTCCAAGGCCCGCCGCGAGAAGACCATGGTCGAGCGCCTGGCGAACGAGATCCTCGACGCCAGCAACGGCCTGGGTGCCGCCGTCAAGCGACGCGAGGACACCCACAAGATGGCCGAGGCCAACCGCGCCTTCGCGCACTACCGCTGGTGATTTCAGCGCCGGCGTAGCGAAGAGGCTGCGGACGGCGGCACGACACACCTAACTAGAAGCGAAAGAGTGGGAATTTAGCCGTGGCACAGAAGGACGTGCTGACCGACCTCACGAAGGTCCGCAACATCGGCATCATGGCGCACATCGATGCCGGCAAGACGACGACGACCGAGCGCATCCTCTTCTACACCGGCATCAGCTACAAGATCGGTGAAGTGCACGACGGTGCCGCCGTCATGGACTGGATGGAGCAGGAGCAGGAGCGTGGTATCACCATCACCTCCGCTGCGACGACCTGTTTCTGGGGCGACAACCAGATCAACATCATCGACACCCCCGGCCACGTCGACTTCACCGTCGAGGTGGAGCGTTCGCTGCGCGTGCTCGACGGCGCGGTGGCGGTGTTCGACGGCAAAGAGGGTGTCGAGCCGCAGTCCGAGCAGGTGTGGCGCCAGGCCGACAAGTACGACGTCCCCCGCATCTGCTTCGTCAACAAGATGGACAAGCTGGGCGCCGACTTCTACTTCTCGGTGCGCACCATGGAAGAGCGCCTCGGCGCCAACGTGATTCCGATCCAGCTGCCGATCGGCGCGGAGGGCGACTTCTCCGGCGTCGTCGACCTGGTGGAGATGAACGCCAAGGTGTGGAGCGCCGAAGCCAAGCTCGGCGAGAAGTACGACACCGTCGACATCCCCGCCGACATGGCCGAGAAGGCCGAGGAGTACCGCACCAAGCTGCTCGAGGCCGTCGCCGAGACCGACGAGGCGCTGCTGGAGAAGTACCTCGGTGGCGAGGAGCTGTCGATCGACGAGGTAAAAGGCGCGATCCGCAAGCTGACGATCACCTCCGAGGCCTACCCGGTGCTGTGCGGCAGCGCGTTCAAGAACAAGGGCGTGCAGCCCATGCTCGACGCGGTCATCGACTACCTGCCGTCCCCGCTGGACGTGCCGCCGGCCGAGGGCCACGCCCCCGGCAAGGAAGACGAGCTGCTGACCCGCAACCCGAACACCGACGAGCCGTTCTCCGGCCTGGCGTTCAAGGTGGCCACGCACCCGTTCTTCGGCAAGCTGACCTACGTGCGCGTGTACTCCGGCACCGTCGAGTCGGGCAGCCAGGTCATCAACGCGACCAAGGGCAAGAAGGAGCGGCTGGGCAAGCTGTTCCAGATGCACTCCAACAAGGAGAACCCCGTCGAGCGCGCGTCCGCCGGGCACATCTACGCCGTCATCGGCCTCAAGGACACCACCACCGGTGACACCCTGAGCGACCCGAACGAGCAGATCGTGCTCGAGTCGATGACGTTCCCGGACCCGGTCATCGAGGTCGCCATCGAGCCCAAGACCAAGAGCGACCAGGAGAAGCTGGGCACCGCGATCCAGAAGCTCGCCGAAGAGGACCCCACCTTCAAGGTGCACCTGGACCAGGAGACCGGCCAGACCGTCATCGGCGGCATGGGCGAGCTGCACCTGGACATCCTCGTGGACCGGATGAAGCGCGAGTTCAAGGTCGAGGCCAACGTCGGCAAGCCGCAGGTGGCCTACCGCGAGACCATCCGCCGCAAGGTCGAGAAGGTCGAGTTCACCCACAAGAAGCAGACGGGTGGCTCGGGCCAGTTCGCGAAGGTGCTCATCGACCTCGAACCGTTCACCGGCGAGGACGGTGCGACCTACGAGTTCGAGAACAAGGTCACCGGTGGCCGTATCCCGCGTGAGTACATCCCGTCGGTGGACGCCGGCGCCCAGGACGCCATGCAGTACGGCGTGTTGGCCGGTTATCCGCTGGTGAACATCAAGGTGACGCTGCTCGACGGCGCCTTCCACGAGGTCGACTCGTCGGAAATGGCGTTCAAGGTGGCCGGCTCGCAGGTGTTGAAGAAGGCCGCGCAGGCTGCGCAGCCCGTCATCCTCGAGCCCATCATGGCCGTCGAGGTCACGACGCCCGAGGACTACATGGGCGACGTGATCGGCGACCTGAACTCCCGCCGTGGTCAGATCCAGGCCATGGAAGAGCGCAGCGGTGCGCGTGTCGTCAAGGCGCAGGTTCCGCTGTCGGAGATGTTCGGCTACGTCGGCGACCTGCGGTCGCGGACCCAGGGCCGGGCGAACTACTCCATGGTGTTCGACTCGTACGCCGAGGTTCCGGCGAACGTGGCGAAGGAGATCATCGCGAAGGCGACGGGTCAGTGAGAATCGAGGGACGAGGCTCGGAGCTGACCCGGAGTCGAGCAATGGACTCCGCGAAGGCGACGGGTCAGTAAGCTGACCCGCCGCCCTGGCGGGACCGCACAACTGCAAAAATTTCGGTAGAACGACGATCAACCCTGCTTTAACCAGAAGCACCAACAAGTCCAGGAGGACACAGAAGTGGCGAAGGCGAAGTTCGAGCGGACGAAGCCGCACGTCAACATCGGGACCATCGGTCACGTTGACCACGGCAAGACCACGCTGACTGCAGCAATCACCAAGGTTCTGCACGACAAATTCCCCGAGTTGAACGAGTCGCGCGCATTCGACCAGATCGACAATGCGCCCGAGGAGCGTCAGCGCGGTATCACGATCAACATCTCCCACGTGGAGTACCAGACCGACAAGCGTCACTACGCACACGTCGACGCCCCCGGTCACGCTGACTACATCAAGAACATGATCACCGGTGCCGCCCAGATGGACGGCGCGATCCTGGTGGTCGCCGCCACGGACGGCCCGATGCCGCAGACCCGCGAGCACGTGCTGCTCGCCCGTCAGGTCGGTGTGCCCTACATCCTGGTCGCGCTGAACAAGTCCGACGCCGTCGACGACGAGGAGCTCATCGAGCTCGTCGAGATGGAGGTCCGCGAACTGCTGGCCGCCCAGGACTTCGACGAGGACGCCCCGGTCGTGCGCGTCTCGGCGCTCAAGGCGCTCGAGGGCGACGAGAAGTGGGTCAAGTCGGTCGAGGAGCTCATGGAGGCCGTCGACGCGTCCATCCCGGACCCGGTCCGCGAGACCGACAAGCCGTTCCTGATGCCCGTCGAGGACGTCTTCACCATCACCGGCCGCGGCACCGTGGTCACCGGTCGTGTGGAGCGCGGCGTGGTCAACGTGAACGAGGAAGTCGAGATCGTCGGCATCCGCCCCGGCACCACCAAGACCACGGTCACCGGTGTCGAGATGTTCCGCAAGCTGCTCGACCAGGGCCAGGCCGGTGACAACGTCGGTCTGCTGCTGCGCGGCATCAAGCGTGAGGACGTCGAGCGCGGCCAGGTCGTGACCAAGCCGGGCACCACCACCCCGCACACCGATTTCGAGGGCCAGGTCTACATCCTGTCCAAGGACGAAGGTGGCCGTCACACGCCGTTCTTCAACAACTACCGTCCGCAGTTCTACTTCCGCACCACCGACGTGACCGGTGTGGTGACGCTGCCGGAGGGCACCGAGATGGTGATGCCGGGTGACAACACCGACATCTCCGTCAAGCTGATCCAGCCCGTCGCCATGGACGAGGGTCTGCGCTTCGCGATCCGCGAGGGCGGCCGCACCGTCGGCGCCGGCCGGGTCACGAAGATCATCAAGTAGGCACCGCCTACGGGATCATCAAGTGATCTGATCTGCCAACGAAAGTGGCGCTCACCTTCGGGTGGGCGCCACTTTTGTCTGCCCGGACGTATTTTCCGCGAGCGCGCGTGTCAGTACCGCGGCGCGCCGTGCGACGCGCGCATTTTCCGCGCGTTCGCTCGCTGCGAGAGTGCGTGTAACGCCCCTGCTGGGACCGGCGATGTACTGGTCAACGGCTGTCGAGGGGTCGGCCGGGTCTCTTTGTCACGAGGGTTGGGTTCGAACAACTGATGCGTATCTCGAAAATGGCGGCGGTCGCGGCTGCCGCCATCACCAGCGGGGCGGCCGCCGTCGGCCTGACGACGGGCGTCGCCTCCGCGCAACCGCAATGCCCCGACGTGCACTGGATCGGGGCAGCCGGATCCGGTGAGCGGGCCGGTGACCTGACCGCCGACGGCGGCATGGGCCGGGTCATCCACAAGTCCTACCGGGACTTCGCTCAGCTCGTCGCCCGGGACGGCCGCACCGTCACCGGGGAAGCCGTCCAGTACCCGGCCACCGCGGTGCCCGAGGACGGCGGGATCCTGGACTGGGCGAACTTCATGAGCAGCGTCGACACCGGCGCCGAGGCGCTGGGCCAGCAGTACGCGACGTTCGTCGCGCAGTGCCCGACGAGCCAGGTCGTGCTCGCCGGCTACTCCCAGGGCGCGATGGTCGTACACCGCAACCTGCACGCGCTGGACGCCAGCCCGAACCTCGCGGCGGCCCTGTTGATCGCCGACGGTGATCGGCTTCCGCAGGACCCGACGATCAACCTGGGCTCGGTCACCTCGGTTCCGGGTGCCGGCAAGGGCGTCGCCCAGGACTGGCCGATCCTCGCCCACGCTCCGGCGCCGCTGCCGGTGACGATGGGCAGCCGCACGATCAGCGTCTGCGACCTCGGTGATGCGGTGTGTGACTACGATCCCGACGCCGAGGACGAGATGAATCCGGCGGCGGTCGCGGTGCACACCAGCTATGCGCGGTCGGCGACGGACTCCTGGACGTTGCCGCTGTACCAGATCGTGGACGCCGCTCCCGAATCGGTGGTCCCGGTGGGTCCGCCGGCCGGCCAGATCGTGGCCAGCGCCGGCTCCTGAGTCGGGCCTCAAGCCGCGGCGGTGAGTCCCGTCTGCGGTGATAATGCTGAAGCATGTCCACCTTGTGGCGGTATGTGCGCGTTCAGCTGTTCGTGGTGCTGTGCGGCATCGTGGGGCCGATCTTCCTGGCGACGTACTTTCTGCTCGGCGCTGATCCGACGCTGAAGTGGATGTTCTGGACGGGCCTCGGGGTCACCGCCGCCGACGTGCTGATCGCGCTGGCGATCACCGGCTACGGCACGAAGGCCGCCGCCCGGACGGAGGCCCTGGAGGCCTCCGGGGTGCTGGCGCTGGCCCGGGTCACCGGCATCCACGAGACCAACACCCGGATCAACGACAACCCGCTGGTGAAGCTGGACCTGCACGTGTCCGGACCCGGGTTCACGGCGTTCGCCACCCAGGACCAGGTGATCGCCTCGGTGGGCCGGCTTCCGATGATTACCAGTCGCACTCTCGTCGCACTGGTCGATCCCGCCACCCACGAGTATCGGATCGACTGGGAGCGCAGCGCTCTGGTCAGCGGCATGATGCCCGCGACATTCAGCGTCTCCGAAGACAACCGCACCTATGACCTGACCGGTCAGGTCGAACCGCTGATGGAGATCCTGCAGGTGCTCAAGGCGCACCGCATCGACCTCGACAACATGATCGACATCCGGTCGAATCCCGCTGCCCGTCAACAAGTCCAGGAGATCGTGCGGCGCGCCGCGGAGGTGATGCCGCCGCCGGTCGCCGCGTCGGCTCCGTTCAGCGGGCCGGCCGAGCCCACCACGGGTCAGCGGTTGCAGGAGCTGGAGACGTTGCGGGCCACCGGGTCGATCACCGAGGAGGAGTACCGGGCGAAGCGCGAGCAGATCATCGCGGAGCTGTGACCGACGGGTTTCTGGAACACGTTCTAGTTGTGGTGTTAGCCTGATCCTCGTCGGGCTCGAGCGCGCGCATCACGTACGGCTGATGCGGCGTGTCGGCGTGCAGACCCGCGCGCTCGCGGGACACAGAGAGGACACACCCGTGGCAGCTGCTGGGGCGCCCCTGGAGGGGCGGGTCGCGTTGATCACCGGCGCCGCGCGCGGACAGGGGCGGGCACACGCGGTCCGGCTCGCCAACGACGGCGCCGACGTGGTTGCGGTCGACGTGTGCGCGCCGGTGTCGGACACCGTGACCTACCCGATGCCGACCCCCGACGATCTCGGCGAAACGGTGCGTCAGGTCGAGGCCGCCGGACGCAAGGCGATCGGCCGCCAGCTCGACATCCGGGATCTGGCCGCCCAGCAACAGGTCGTCGCCGACGCCATGGAGCAGTTCGGTCGCCTGGACATCGTGGTGGCCAACGCCGGCGTGCTCAGCTGGGGACGCATCTGGGAGATGTCCGAAGAGCAGTGGGACACCGTCATCGACGTCAACCTCAACGGCACCTGGCGCACGATCCGAGCGGCGGTGCCCGCGATGATCGAAGCGGGTAACGGCGGGTCGATCATCATCGTCAGCTCGTCGGCCGGAACCAAGGCGACCCCGGGCAACGCCCACTATTCGGCCTCCAAGCATGGTCTGGTCGCGCTGACCAACGCGCTGGCGATCGAAGCGGGGGAGTTCGGTATCAGGGTGAATTCGATCCACCCGTACTCGATCGACACGCCGATGGTCGAGCCGGAGGCGATGATGGAGATCTTCAGCAAGTATCCCGCGTTCCTGCACAGCTTCTCGCCGATGCCGTACAAACCCGTTGCGCACGAGGGCAAGCCAGGGCTGCAGGAATTCATGACACCGGAAGAGGTGTCCGACGTGGTGGCCTGGCTGGCCGGCGACGGATCGGCCACGATCTCCGGATCGCAGATCGCCGTCGACAGGGGCACGGCGAAGTACTAGTGGCCCAGCACCTCGGCCAACTGGTCGACGGCCCAGTCGATCTCGTCGGCGGTGATCACCAAGGGCGGAGCGAAGCGCAGCGTCGATCCGTGGGTGTCCTTGACGAGCACCCCGCGCTCGGCGAGGCGGAGGCTGACCTGCTTTCCACTGCCCAGCGCCGGGTCGATGTCGACGCCGGCCCACAAACCCTTTCCGCGGACGTCGAGGACCCCGCGGCCCGTCAGACCCTGGAGCCGGTCGTGCAGGTGGGCGCCGAGTTCGGCTGAGCGACGCTGGAATTCGCCGCGCCGCAGGATGTCGACGACAGTGGTGCCGATGGCTGCGGCGAGCGGGTTCCCGCCGAAGGTCGAACCGTGTTCGCCCGGGTGCAACACCCCGAGGACGTGCTCGCCGGCGACCACCGCGGACAGGGGCACCACCCCGCCGCCGAGCGCCTTGCCGAGCAGATACACATCAGGCACCACCGACCAGTGGTCGCAGGCGAAGGTGCGACCCGTGCGGGCCAGGCCGGACTGGATCTCGTCGGCGATCATCAGCACGTCGTGCTGGGTGCACAACCGGCGCACCCGGGGCAGGTAATCGCCGGGCGGCACGACGATGCCCGCCTCGCCCTGGATGGGTTCGAGCAGCACGGCGACGGTGTGATCGTCGATGGCGTCGGCCAGCGCGTCGGCGTCACCGAACTCGACGCTGCGGAATCCCGGTGTGTAGGGCCCGAACCCGCGGCGGGCCGTGTCGTCGTCGGAGAAACTGATGATCGTCGTGGTACGGCCGTGGAAATTGTTGCGCGCCACGATGATCGTGCCCTGCCCGGCGGGCACGCCCTTGACGTCGGCGCCCCATTTGCGGGCGACCTTGATGGCGCTCTCGACTGCCTCGGCGCCGCTGTTCATCGGCAGCACCATGTCCTTGCCGCACAGCTGCGCCAGAGCGGCGCAGAACGGTGCCAGGCGATCGCTGTGAAACGCGCGACTGACCAGGGTCAGCGCGTCCAGCTGAGCGTGCGCGGCGGCGATCACCTCCGGGTTGCGGTGACCGAAGTTCACCGCGGAGTACGCGGCGAGGCAGTCGAGGTACCGCCGCCCCTCGACGTCGGTGATCCAGGCGCCCAGCGCGCTGGCCGCGACCACCGGCAGCGGTGCGTAGTTGTGCGCGACGTGGCGTCGGTCGAGGGCGATCGTGTCCTCGGTGCGCGTGCTCATACTGCCCAGCATCGTCACGGGTGGACTTCCAACGTGCAGCATTTGACCGATCCGCCACCCTTGAGCAGTTCGGACAGGTCTACGCCGACCGGGCGGAAGCCCAGGGCCCGAAGTTGCTCGGCGAAACCGGTGGCTGCGGCGGGCAGCACGACGTTCAGGCCGTCGGAGACGACGTTGAGCCCCAGTACGAAGGCGTCGGCGCTGCAGACCTCGATCGCGTCCGGGAACAGCTCGGTCAACATCGTCCGTGACGGTTCCGCGAACGCCGGCGGGTAGTAGGCGATCGTGGCGTCGTCGAGCACTGCGAGCGCAGTGTCGAGGTGATAGAACCGCGGGTCCACGAGTTCGAGGCTGATGACGGGAAGGCCGGTGTGAGCGGCGATTTCGTCGTGCGCTCGACGATCGGTTCGGAACCCGTGCCCGGCGAGGATCGTCGCGCCGACGACCAGCAGGTCGCCCTGGCCTTCGTTGATGTGGCGGGTGTGCGCCGGGGCATAACCGGCTTTGGCCATCCAATCGCGGTGGGCAGGGGCTTCCCCCGCCCGGCCGTCGTACGCGAAGCGGGCCACCACCGCCCGGCCGTTGACGATCACGCCGCCGTTGGCGGCGTAGACCATGTCCGGCAGGCCGGCCACGGGTTCGAGAAGGTCGACGGTGTGGCCGAGCGCGAGATAGACCTGCCGCAGCGCGTCCCATTGCTGCGCAGCGAGTGCAGCGTCGACCGGTGCGGACGGGTCCATCCACGGATTGATGACGTATTCGACGGCGAAGAAGGTCGGCGGCGCCATCACATAGCGGCGCGGACGGGCGGAGCGGCGGTCGGTGTCGACTACGGAGGTCGCCTCGGGGGTCCGTGTAGCCCTGGCGTCGGTCGTGGCGTCGGTCAACGTCATGATCAAACGGTATGGCGTGGCGGTGACGCAAACAATCGAATAGTGTTGCGCGCAGAGCAGTCATTCGTTGCGTGATTTCGCTGGTGACAGCGATTCGTTGCGTGGAGGTGATGTGGAGCGTCTCGATGAGACCGACGAGCGCATCCTGGTCGAGCTCGCCGACCACGCCCGGGCGACGTTCGCCGAGATCGGGCAGCGGGTGAACCTGTCGGCACCCGCGGTCAAGAGGCGGGTCGACCGCATGCTCGACACCGGCGTGATCCGCGGATTCACCACGATCGTCGACCGCAACGCGCTCGGCTGGACCACCGAGGCATACGTCCAGGTCTACTGCCAAGGCACCATTGCGCCCGACGAACTGCGCGCGGCCTGGCGCGACATCCCCGAGGTGGTCAGTGCCGCGACGGTCACCGGCACATCGGACGCCATACTGCGCGTGCTGGCCCGCGACATGCGGCACCTGGAGGAAGCGCTCGAGCGGATCCGGGCCAGTGCGAGCATCGAGCGCAGCGAGAGCATCGTCGTGCTGTCCAACCTGATCGACCGGGCGCCGGGCTGAGCGGTTGCCTCCACCACAACCTGTGGGGTGGCACACAACGCTTCGGTGCCATCGTGTAAAACCACCACGTGACCACATCAGAGGGACAGAGTGGCTCGGACGGCGTGGTGATCGTCGGCGGTGGGCTGGCCGCTGCGCGGACGGCTGAACAGCTGCGGCGCGCGGAGTACACCGGAGCGATCACGATCGTCAGCGACGAAAACCACCTGCCGTACGACCGGCCACCGCTGTCGAAGGAAGTGCTGCGCGCCGAGACCGACGACGTCACCCTCAAACCGGCGGAGTTCTATGCCGACAACGACATCACCGTGTTGCTCGGCAACGGGGCGAGGTCGGTGGACACCGTGGCCAAGTCGCTGACCCTGGCCGACGGCACCACGCTGGGTTATGACGAGCTGGTGATCGCGACGGGCCTGGTGCCCAAGCGCATTCCGTCATTCCCGGATCTGCCCGGTATCCACGTGCTGCGCTCCCTCGATGAGAGCCGGGCGCTGCGCAGCGAGGCGCGCGACGCCACCCGGGCGGTGGTGGTCGGCGCCGGGTTCATCGGCTGTGAGGTTGCCGCGAGCCTGCGCACGCTCGACGTGAACGTGACACTGGTCGAGCCGCAGCCCGCTCCGCTCGCCTCGGTGCTCGGCGAACAGATCGGCGGGCTGATCACGCGGCTGCACCGGGCGGAGGGCATCGACGTGCGCTGCGGCGTGGGCGTCGCCGAGGTCAGTGGCGACGACCGCGTCCGCACGGTCACTCTCAGCGACGGCTCGGAGCTCGACGCCGATCTGGTCATCGTCGGGATCGGCTCGAAACCGGCCACCGACTGGCTGGAGGATAGCGGCATCACGATCGACAACGGCGTGGTCTGCGACGAAGTCGGCCGCACGACGGCGCCACACGTCTGGGCCATCGGCGATGTCGCGTCATGGCTGGACGTGGTGGCCGGCCAAGTGCGCGTGGAGCATTGGAGCAACGTCGCCGACCAGGCCCGGGCGATGGTGCCGGCGATGCTCGGTCACGAGGCCTCGGCGGCGGTGACCGTCCCCTATTTCTGGAGCGACCAGTACGACGTCAAGATCCAGTGCCTCGGCGAACCGGAGGCCACCGACACGGTGCACATCGTCGAGGACGACGGCCGCAAGTTCCTGGCGTACTACGAGCGCGACGGCGTCGTGGTCGGTGTCGTGGGCGGCGGTATGCCCGGCAAGGTGATGAAGACGCGCGCGAAGATCGCCGCAGGTGCGCCGATCGGCGACGTCCTCGGCTGAGGTTCTTCGGCGTGCTCGGGTCTCACCCGGCGGCGCTGGAAGCGACATCGAGGTGGGGGCTGTGCACACCCCGTGCCCGCGCCGAATCGCGGCCAAGACGTCGATCTCGCCCCGAGCACGCGCCGTCGGTCACAGCTCGCCGAGGTAGAAGCGGGTGCCCTGGTCGTCGGTGCACAATGCTGACTTGCCGTAGGGCTGCACTGACGGCTCCTCGATCACCGTCCCCCCGGCCTGACGCACGCGGCTGACCGCGGCGTCGATGTCCTCGACGGTCCACATCGGCACGACGGTCGCAGTCTCGTTGCCGCCGGCCACCCCCGCCATCGGATGGGTCGGCGTCACCTGCCAGCCGTCGTCGATGCGGCCGGGTTCGAAGGCCCAGAACAGCACTCGGCTGTAGAACGCTTTGAAGGAAGCCGAATCCGGGACCTGATAGGTGAGATAGGACAGCTCGCCGGGGCCTGTCCCGTTCAGTGCCGGACGGGGTTCGCCGGTGCGGGGCTGGAAGACGGCGAACTCGAGCCCCTGCGGATCGGTCGCGTCGAGAACCGTGCCGAACGCGAACTCGCGCTCTTCACCCACCCTGCCGCCGCCGGCGGCGATGCTGTCGCGTGCGCCGGCGAGGTCGGCCACCGCATAGCAGCAGCACAGGGTGCTCCGGTCCGGGACGGAGGACAGGCCGATGTGCTGGTCGGTGTTCGTGACCAGCTGAGTTGCCGGGTCGTAGATCCACCCGAGCACGTGGCCGTAGAACGACGCTGCCCGTTCGACGTCCGGAGTCCACACCGACACGAACCCGACGTCGCCGTGCTGGATGGGCGCCGCGGCGCCGGTGGCCGGCCCGCTCAGCATCCAACGGTGTCCGAACGGGTCGACGATCGTGGCGTTTCTGCCGCCGTGCGCCTCGTACGGTTCGCGCTGGACGTCAGCGCCCTTCTCCCGGGCCCGCTCGAGCGCGACGTCGGTGTCGGGGACCGCGAGCATCAAGCTGACCGAAACCTCCTGTGGCCTCGGCGCTTTGAGTCCGATCTCGGGAAATTCGTCGGCCAGGTACAGCACGCCGCCGGCCAGCGCCAGCTCGGCGTGCCCGATGCGGCCGTCGCCCATCTCGATCGGGTCGCCGATGACCATGGCGCCGAGGGCCTGCTGGTACCAGGTGAGGGCGGCGCGGGCGTCGGAGACTGCCAGGTAGGGGACCGCGGCGGGCCGCGGAGTGGATGTGGCGGCGGGCCGCGGAGTGGATGTGGCGGCGGGCCGCGGAGTGGTTGTGGCGGCGGGCCGCGGGGTGGATGTGGCGGCGGGCCGCGGGGTGGATGTGGCGGCGGGCCACGGGGTGGACGTGGTGAGGTCGGCGAGCGCCGTGTCGGTTCCGCTCATGATCACTCCTTCTGTTCGGTCTGGCTGCTGCTCGAAGAGGTTCGCGGCGGCTTCGAGCCTGGCGCGCAGCCGGGTGGCAAACCCGGGGTCGGGGGCGACCGGAAGGTCGCCGTCGCTCAGCACATCGAGTGGATCGTCGTTCACGGCATGCCTCCTTCCAGCGTGGGGTATTGCGCTCGGAAGGCGCGACGTGCCCGCACCAACAACGCCTCGGTGGCGTGCACGGTGCGCCCGATCAGCTCGGCGCACTCCGGCACCGAGCAGTCGTCCATGTAGCGCAGCGCCAGCACCGTGCGGTGGTGCTCGGGTAGCTGCGAGAGGACCTGCTCGGCGACGATGCGGTCCAGTTCGGTGTCCCAGGTGTCGGTGGGGTCATGTTCGGGTGGTTCGGCGACCGGAACCGTGAAACGGTCGTGGCGCCTGCGGTAGTGGTCGGCCAGTTTGTGCCGCGCCACCCCGATGAGCCAGGGGACCGAGATCGACGGCGGATTCGGTTTGCGGGCGGCGTCCATCGCCGCCAGGAAGGTCTCCGACGTCAGGTCCTCGGCCGTTCCGCGGTCACTGCAGCGCCTCACGAAGTATCCGTAGACGACCGGTAGGGCATCGTCGTAAAGCGTCAGCAGTGCGCGCGGACCGTGGTCATCCGGTTCGGCGCTCACACCCATATCGTCGCGCCCGGGGGACGAACTCCGACGCCCTGATCGAAAAGAAATTTCAGCGGGGGCTCGTCGGGTGAGCGCTCGACGGGCGAGTGCTCGTCGGGTGAGCCCGCGCTGCGTGTACGCCGCACGCGGCGCGTCGGTGTGCGGACCCGCGCTCTCGCGCAAGTGGGGGGAGAAGGGGGAGAGGGCGCGCCTCAGGTCACAGGCCGGCGGCGAGGGTGTCGAAGGCGTTGCCGAGAGCGGCCGACAACGCCACCGCCTCGTCGGCCAGCCAGTTCTCGTAGGCCGCCAGCGCGACACCGAGCATCGTCCACGCCACGGTCTGGGGGACCAGATCGGCTGCCGAACAGTTGAGCCGGGCAGCGACGAATGCGGCCACCACGGCCCGCCATCCGGCGTACATCGTCATCGAATACGCTTGCAGCGCTTCGGTTTGCAGGATCAGTCGCATGCGCTCGCGGTGCCGGTCGGTGTCGTCGAACTCGTTGAATGCCAACAGCGCGGTGCGCAGCGCGTCGCGCATCGGAACGCTCGGTTCGAGCGCGTCGAGAAGGGCGCGCATGTGGTCGAGGTGGGCGTCGAAGTCACCCCACGGCAGCGCATTCTTCGACGGGTAGTACCGGAACAGGGTGCGGCGGCCGATTCCGGCGGCGGCGGCCACGTCGTCGACGCTGACCTCGTCGAAACCGCGGGCCATGAATAGGTCGATCGCGACGTCGCTGATGTGCTCCCAGCTCGTCGATCGCCGTCGGCCCACGCGCGCCTTGGCAGCGGGCATCGCACACCACCCTTCCGTTTAGGCACCCGATGCCATATTATTGCGACCTGCATCACAAAGTCGAGCAGAAAGGCGGGAATCGATGGATCAGAATCAGCAGCACGAGGCCGGCGAGCTGGTGGCCGAGAGCCTGGTCGAGGAAGTGTCGATCGACGGGATGTGCGGGGTCTACTGAGCGTGAGCGCGCCGATCGTGAACACCGGAACCTCGCAGGGTTCGTTCGACCCGGACCGACGTTGGCGGTTGCACCCGCAGGTGGCCGTCCGGCCCGAGCCGTTCGGCGCGTTGCTGTATCACTTCGGGACCCGCAAGCTCTCGTTCCTGAAGAATCGGACGATCGTCGAGGTGGTCAACCTGCTGGCTGATCACCCCGACGTTCGCTCCGCCTGCCGGGCCGCCGGGGTCGATGACGACGCGCAGGGGCCCTACCTGCACGCGCTGGGCGTGTTGGCCCAGTCGAAAATGCTTGTCGCGGAAGAGGATCAATGACTGTCACTGCACCGGTACCCCGTCTGGTCGACCAGTTCGAGAGGGGCTTGGACGCTCCGATCTGTCTGACCTGGGAGCTGACCTACGCCTGCAACCTGTCGTGCGTGCACTGTCTGTCCTCGTCGGGCAAGCGTGATCCCCGCGAGTTGTCCACCCAGCAGTGCAAGGACATCATCGACGAACTCGAACGCATGCAGGTGTTCTACGTCAACATCGGCGGCGGTGAACCGACCGTGCGGTCGGACTTCTGGGAGCTCGTCGACTACGCGACCGAGCACCATGTCGGCGTCAAGTTCTCCACCAACGGCGTGCGCATCACTCCCGAGGTCGCCGCCAAGCTGGCTGCCAGTGACTACGTGGACGTGCAGATCTCACTTGACGGCGCGACGGCCGAGGTCAACGACGCCGTTCGCGGCCCGGGCTCGTTCGCGATGGCGGTGCGGGCGCTGGAGAACCTGCGCGACGCCGGGTTCGGCGACGCCAAGATCTCGGTCGTGGTGACCCGTCACAACGTCGATCAGCTCGACGACTTCAAGGAGCTGGCCGACCGGTACGGCGCCACGTTGCGCATCACCCGGTTGCGCCCTTCGGGCCGCGGCGCCGACGTGTGGGACGAGCTGCATCCCACGCCGGCTCAACAGGTGCAGCTCTACGACTGGCTGGTCGCCCACGGTGAGGGCGTGCTGACCGGCGACTCGTTCTTCCATCTGTCCGGATTGGGTGAGCCCGGCGCGCTGGCCGGGCTGAACCTGTGCGGGGCGGGCCGGGTGGTCTGCCTGATCGACCCGGTGGGCGACGTCTACGCCTGCCCGTTCGCCATCCACGAGAATTTCCTCGCCGGAAACATTCTGTCCGACAACGGCTTCCAGAACATCTGGCAGAACTCCGAGTTGTTCCGCGACCTGCGTGAGCCGCAGTCCGCCGGCGCGTGCGGTAGCTGCGGGCACTACGACAGTTGCCGGGGTGGGTGCATGGCGGCCAAGTTCTTCACCGGGCTGCCGATGGACGGTCCCGACCCCGAGTGCGTCGAGGGCTACGGTGAGCCTGCGCTCGCTCGCGAGCGCGACAAGCCCAAGCCCAGCGTCGACCATTCCCGCTCGGCCGGCCGCAAGGCCTCCGGGCCGGTTCCGCTGACACTGCTCAGCGCGCCCCCGAAGAAGTTCTGCAACGAAAGCCCTGTGTAGTTCGGAGTTCCTCATGGCACGTGATACCTGGTTCGAGACTGTCGCCATCGCTCAGCAGCGAGCGAAGAAGCGCCTCCCGAAGTCGGCCTACTCGTCGCTGATCTCGGCGTCGGAGAAGGGCGTGACGGTTTCCGACAATGTCGAATCGTTCGGTGAACTCGGCTTCGCGCCGCATGTCATCGGCGCGACCGAGAAGCGCGACATGGCGACAACGGTGATGGGGCAGGACATTTCGCTGCCGGTCATCATCTCGCCGACGGGCGTGCAGGCGGTGCACCCCGAGGGCGAGGTGGCCGTTGCGCGAGCCGCCGCGGCGCGTGGCACGGCGATGGGGCTGTCCTCGTTCGCCAGCAAGCCCATGGAAGAGGTCGTCGCGGTCAACGACAAGATCTTCTTCCAGATCTACTGGTTGGGCAGCCGCGACGAGATCCTGGCCCGGATGGAGCGCGCCCGGGCGGCCGGAGCCAAGGGCCTGATCCTGACCACGGACTGGAGCTTTGCGCACGGCCGGGACTGGGGCAGTCCGAAGATCCCCGAGCGCATGGATCTCAAGACGATGATCAAGATGTCTCCAGAGGTGATCACCAAGCCGGGCTGGCTGTGGAGCTTCGGAAAGCACCTGCGTCCGCCGGATCTGCGGGTGCCCAACCAGGGCAGGCCGGGCGAGGCCGGTCCCACGTTCTTCGAGGCGTACGGACAGTGGATGGGCACACCCCCACCCACCTGGGAAGACGTCGCCTGGTTGCGCGAACAGTGGGGTGGGCCATTTCTGCTCAAGGGCACGGTCAGGGTCGACGACGCGAAACGGGCTGTGGACGCGGGTGTTTCGGCGATCACGGTGTCCAACCACGGCGGGAACAACATCGACGGAACTCCGGCGGCCATTCGCTGTCTTCCGGCGATCGCCGATGCGGTCGGAGACCAGGTCGAGGTTTTGCTGGATGGCGGCATCCGCCGCGGGAGCGATGTCGTCAAGGCCGTTGCTCTGGGCGCCCGCGCGGTGATGATCGGCAGGGCGTATCTGTGGGGCCTGGCGGCCAACGGCCAGGCCGGCGTCGAGAACGTCTTGGACATCATGCGGGGCGGCATCGACTCTGCGCTGATGGGGCTCGGAAAGTCATCGATCCATGAATTGAACCCCGACGACGTGCTGGTCCCGGACGGCTTCACCCGCACCCTGGGTGCCTGATACAGACGGGGCGCAGGGGACGGGGGTTAACCCCGGACCGCCTGCGGGGGTCGGCAGCGCGAAATCCGGTAGTCCTCATGCGTCAACATTCGGCGCACAGCAGGTGAATTCGGCCTACCATCGTCGCGTGGCTTTCCCCAACGAGCTTGGGATCTCAACGTCGAGGCAGCTGCAGAACACACCGTCGACGCAGAGGCCCGGGCTCATCGTCCCCGTCGGCTCCACCGAGCAGCACGGTCCGCATCTGCCGTTGGACACCGACACCCGGATCGCGACCGCGGTGTCGGACGTGCTCGCCGCCCGGTTGCAGGCCTGCGAGGACTTCAGCTGGATGGTCGCGCCGGCCGTCGCGTACGGCGCCAGCGGTGAGCACGAGGGCTTTTCCGGCACCATCTCCATCGGCACACCGGCACTGGCGGAACTGCTCGTGGAATTCGCCCGTTCTGCGTGCCGCTGGGCCGCCCGCCTGGTGTTCGTCAACGGGCACGGTGGCAACGTCGCGGCGCTGCGGGACGCGGTCGCTCTGCTGCGCTACGAGGGCCGCGATGCCGCCTGGTGTTCGTGTGCGGCCCGCGATTCCGACGCCCACGCCGGCCATACCGAAACTTCTGTATTGCTACATATTTCGCCGGAGGTCGTCAGGCAAGATGAACTGGTGCCCGGGAACCGGGCCCCGCTGACCGATCTGATGCCGGCGATGCGCCGTGGCGGAGTCGCCGCCGTCAGTTCGCTGGGGGTGCTCGGGGACCCGACCACAGCGACGGCCGAAGACGGGGGGCGGATCTTTGCTGAGATGGTTGACGGCTGCGTCGAACGGGTTCGTCGATGGACGCCCGACCGCGAGGGGATGCTGAGATGACCGGGCCACGGCTTCCCGACGGATTCGCCGTCCAGGTGGACCGGCGGGTCCGTGTGCTCGGCGAGGGTGCCGCGCTGCTCGGAGGTTCGCCCACCCGGCTGCTCCGGCTCGCGCCGGCCGCCCAGACCATGCTCAACGGCGGCAGGTTGGAGGTTCACGACGCGGTCAGCGCACACCTCGCCCGTACCCTGCTGGACGCCACCGTCGCCCACCCGCGCCCGTTGAGCGGCCCCTCGCACCGCGACGTCACCGTCGTCATCCCGGTGCGCGACAACCCTTCTGGGCTGATCCGCCTGGTTTCCGCCCTGCGTGGGTTGCGGGTCGTCGTCGTGGACGACGGATCGGTGACACCGGTCGCCGAGGCCGACTTCGCCGGTATGCACTGCGATGTCCGGGTGGAGCGACATCCCCGGAGCAAGGGGCCGGCCGCCGCCCGCAACACGGGTCTGGCCGCGTGTGGCACCGACTTCGTCGCGTTCCTGGATTCCGACGTGGTCCCACGCCGCGGTTGGCTGGAGGCCCTGCTCGGACACTTCTGCGACCCCGCCGTGGCCCTGGTGGCGCCCCGCATCGTGGCGCTGCATCCCTCCGAGAGCGTGGTCGCCCGCTACGAGGCGGTGCGATCCTCGCTGGATCTCGGTCTGCGGGAGGCGCCGGTCGTCCCGTTCGGCACGGTGTCGTATGTGCCCAGCGCCGCGATCATCTGCCGGCGCTCCGCGCTGCTGGACGTCGGGGGCTTCGACGAGTCGATGAATTCCGGTGAGGATGTCGACCTGTGCTGGCGCCTGAACGAGGCAGGTGCGCGGTTGCGTTACGAGCCGATCGCGACGGTGGCGCACGACCATCGCACCGAACTGCGAAAGTGGTTCGTCCGCAAATCCTTCTACGGCGGCTCCGCGGCGCCGTTGGCCATCCGGCATCCCGGCAAGACCGCCCCACTGGTGATCTCGGGGTGGACGCTGGTGGTGTGGATGCTGGTCGCCATCGGCTCGGGGATCGGCTACCTCGCCTCGGTGGCTGTTGCCGCGATCACCGGTCAGCGCATCGCGAAGTCGCTGTCCAGCGTGCCCACCGAGCCCATCGAGGTCGCGGCCGTGGCAGCACAGGGACTGTGGTCGGCAGCGCTGCAACTGTCCTCGGCGATCTGTCGGCACTACTGGCCGGTGGCGCTGGTCGCCGCCGTGCTGTCGCGACGATGCCGGCGGGTGGTGCTCGTCGCCGCGGTGCTGGATGGGGTGTTCGACTGGGTCACCCGCAACGGCAACGCCGACGAGGACACCAAACGGGTGGGGCTGGTGACCTACATCCTGCTCAAGCGACTCGACGACATCGCCTACGGTCTGGGGCTCTGGAGCGGGGTGGTGCGGGAACGCCACGCCGGAGCCCTCAAGCCACAGATCCGGACCTGACCCATCACCAGCGACGACCTCCACGGCAGCCGCGACCTCCACGGCAGCGACGTTCTGATCATCGGCGCGGGCAGCGCAGGATCGGTGCTGGCCGAACGGCTTTCCGCCGACGACCGATGCCGGGTCACGGTGATCGAGGCCGGCCCCGGCCCCCACGACCCGCGGGTCGGGACGCAGATCACCGACGGCCTGCGGTTGCCGATCGGGGCGGCGAGCTCCGTCGTGCAGCGGTTCAGCACCGCGCTGACCGATCATCCGGTCCGGCATGCGCAGATCATGCGGGGTGCGGTGGTGGGCGGGTCCGGTGCGGTCAACGGCGGGTACTTCTGCCGCGCGCTGCCCCCCGACATCGAGTCCTGGGACCTCGACGGCTGGCGGTGGGCCGATGTCCTGCCACACTTCAAGGCGATCGAGAGCGACCTCGACTTCCCCGGTGAGCCACACGGCTCGACGGGACCCATCACGGTGCGACGGGTCTCCGAATTCAACGGCTGCACAGCCTCATTCGTGACAGCGTGCGGCGAAGCGGGCTACCCGTGGGTGGCGGATCTGAACGGCTCGTCCCCTGAGCATCCGCTGTTCGCCGGGGTCGGCGCGGTTCCGCTGAACATCGAGCGCGGCACCCGGGTGGGACCCGGCGGAGCCTTCCTGCAGCCGGCCCTGGACCGGCCCAACCTGACGTTGCGGACCGACACCCACGCACGCGCCATCCGACTGCGTGACGGCCGCGCCGTGGCGGTCGACTGCGTCGGCCCGCACGGGGCGGTCACGCTGTATGCCGATCGCATCGTCGTCTCGGCCGGTGCCATCGCCTCGGCGCATCTGTTGATGCTGTCGGGGATCGGACCGCAGGAGGTCCTGCGCGCTGCGGGGGTGCCTGTCGCCCTCGACCTGCCCGTCGGTGTCGACACCGTCGACCACCCGGAATGGGTGCTGCCGGTGAGCTGGCCGCCGACGCAGGGCAGGCCACCTCTGGAGGCGGTGCTGACCACCCCTGACGGTATCGAAATACGCCCGTACACAGTCGGTTTCGGTGCCATGATGACGGGTCGTCGCGACGACCCGACAGATCGGCCACATCTCGGGGTCACCTTGATGCGGCCACGGTCTCGGGGGCGCATCACGCTTGCCTCGGACGATCCGATGTCAGCGCCGGTCATCGAGCACCGCTACGACGGCTCGGCCGCCGACGTCGAAGCGCTGCGCCTCGGCACCGAACTGGCCCGCGAGATCGCCGGCGCCACAGCAGAAGAGCAGGCGTTCTGGGCGACGTCGCAACACCTGTGCGGCTCGGCGCGCATGGGCCGAGACGGCGACGAGACCGCCGTCGTCGACCGCCGGTGCCGCGTGCGGGGTGTGGAAGGACTGTGGGTGATCGACGGCTCCGTGCTGCCGGGCATCCCGAGTCGCGGTCCGCACGCGACGATCGTGATGATCGGACACCGGGCCGCCGAATTCGTCAGCTGAACACCACGAGCGCCTCGGCCAGGACTGTCGCGGCGACGACGCCGTCGATCACCGGGACGCCGAGGCGTCGGGACAGCGGCGTGGCGAAGGGCGCCATCGCGGCACAGCCCAGCACGATCGCGCGGCTGGAGTCTTCGGTCAGCGCCCGCTCACACAGGTCGCCGATCGGGTTGATCGTGGCGGGGTCCGAGTCGATCTGCAGCACCGGGATGTCGCAGGCGTGCACCCCGGCGCACTGTGACGGGGTGTACACCTTGGCCAACTGCCACGCCCGGGACACGGTCGACGACATGGACGTGACGACCGAGAAGGCGCCCGCGGTCAGCGCGGCGGCGTGCATGGCGGCCTGCGCGATGCCGAGCACCGGCACATCGAGCATCGCGCGCGCTTCTTCGAGGCCGGGGTCGCCGAAGCAGGCCACGACACACGCGTCCGGGCGTAGCTGTTTGGGCCGCTGCCGGGACTGCTGGAGCACGTCGAGAAGTCCTGGTACACAACGCTGCTCGTCTTGCTCGGTCTCGATGCTGGGCGGTCCGCCAGCAGGATTGACGGCCTCGACGACGGTTTCGGGGCGGGCCGCGGCGGACGCGCTGGCCGCGATGGCGGCCGTCATCGAGGCGGTGGAGTTCGGGTTGACCAGCAGCAGTCGCACGCCTGCCGAGCTTACGGTCCGGTGCCGGCCTGTGCTGAACTCGTGGCGCCGGACGCGCGATGAGCCCCCCGGCGGCGCATGTGCCGGATGAAGCCGGCCTGGCGGCCGTCGCGCCCTGGTGACCACACCGCGACGAACACCGCGGCGGCCGCGATCACCACCGCCATGACGAGCAGCGCGTGGTCCATCGACTGCATGAAGGCGTCCTGGGCCAGCGTCGCCAGTTGCCCGCCCTGCGGACCCATGAGCTCTGAGGCCCGCAGGGCCGACGCCAGCGAGTCGGTTGCGCTGTCGCGGATCTCGGCGGGGTACGGACTCAGATGCGGTGTCAGCGCCCCGTGATACACGGCGGCCAGAATCGACCCGGCCACCGCGATACCGACTGCGGCGCCGATCTCACGGGTGGCGTCGTTGACCGCCGACGCGACGCCCTGCTTCTCGTCGGGCACGGCGCCCATGATCGCCGACGTCGTCGGCGCCGTGCAGATGCCGATTCCGCAGGCCATGACCAGCAACGGCCAGACCAGGTCGATGAACGTGGCGTCCGCGGTCAGGAAGCGCATCAGGAACAAGCCGCCGGCCAGCAGCAGCAGACCGATCGAGGCGCTGCCCCGCAAGCCGAGTCGCGGAAGGTAGAGATGCACGGTGGCACTGAGAATCAGCACCGGCAGGGCGAGCGGCGCCAGCGCGAACGCGGTCTGCAGCGGGGTGTAATCCATGACCAGCTGCATGAACTGCATGACGATGTAGAAGAAGCCGAAGTTGGCGAAGAACAGGAACGTTATCCCGACCGCGCCGGTGGCGAAATCGGCTCGGGCGAACAGTCTGACGTCGAGCAGGGGGTGGCGGCGGCGGAGTTCGACGAATGCGAACCCACCGCCCAGGAGGATGCCCGCGGCGAGACACCCCACCACCAGCGGGTCGCCCCACCCCTGCGCGGGTGCCTCGACCACGCCGAGGACGAAGACGGCGATCGCCACTCCGATCAGCGAGGCGCCCAGCCAGTCGATGGGGGTGGCCGATTCGTCGCGTGACGAACCGATGGTGCCGGTCAGGATCAGCATCACCAGGGCTGCTCCGGCGAGGGCGTAGAAGATCGACTGCCACCCGAAGAACTCCAGCAGGACCCCGGTGCCCAGGAACCCGATGATGGCCCCTGAACCGGCCACCCCGGCCCAGATGCCGACCGCTTTGCTGCGCTCGGATTTCGGGAACGCCGCCGTGAGCAGCGAGAGCGTGGCGGGCATGATGAACGCCGCCCCGACACCGGCAGCGGCCCGCGCGACGATGATCTGGGTCGGGCTGTCCAGCAGGGTGGGAGCCAACGACGCGACCAGGAAGACGGCCATCCCCAGCAGCAGCGCGCCGCGGCGGCCGTAGCGGTCCCCGACGGCCCCGGCGGGCAGCAGCAGGCAGGCCAGTGCCAGCGTGTAACCGTCGACGATCCAGGTGAGCTGGGACTGGCTGGCCGAGGTCTGTACGGCGATGTCCGGCAACGCGGCGTTCAGCGCCACCATCGACGAGATGACAAGGAGGACATCCATGCTGGCGACAGCCAGCAACCAGATCCGGGCGCGGGGCGACAGCCCGTCCGCGGCCGCGCCGAGGGTCGGGGTGGACCGTGTCGAGGTTTCGGCCACGTCATGTCCTTCTCGGCGGAGGTACTTTGAGACCTCAGGTCTCGAAAGGTGAAACGAGACTAACAGTCTTGTAGCGAGACTGACAGTCTTGGTGAGGTTCCCGTTGAGGAGGTCGGTGAAACGTGGCCCACGAGGGTGGTGGTGACCCGCGGCCGGCGCGGTCGCGGGCGCGACTGCTCGAGGCGGCGACCGCGTTGCTGCGCGCGGGCGGACCGAGTGCGGTCACCATCGATGCCGTCACCAGACGGGCCGACGTCGCGCGCGCGACCCTCTACCGGCATTTCCCCAGTGCGAACGACCTTGTGGCGGCGGCGTTCACCAGCCTGATCCCGCCGCCGCCGATGCCGCCGGAGAGCGGCAGTCTGCGGGATCGGCTGATCGCGGTCGTCTCCGGTTGGGCCGAGTCGATCGCCGAGGCGCCGACCACGCTGACCGCCATGGCGTGGTTGTCGCTGGGGCCGGACATCGGCGAACTGCCCGACGCCGGGCGGGCCCGCGGCGCGAGCCCGCAGGTGCTCTCGCTGCGGGAGCGGATCGCCGAGCAGTATTCGGCCCCGTTCGACGCGGTGTTCGGCGGCCCGTCGGCCGCGGACGAACTCCGCCCGGTCGACCGGCCCACCGCCTTCGCGTTGCTCATCGGGCCGCTGGCATTCGGCCGGATCAGTACGCTGACCGACTTCGACTACCGGACCGTGGCCACCGCGGCGGTGGACGGCTTCCTGGCGGTGTTCGCCCGCGAGATCAGCGGATCGAGTACCGAATCGGGAGGTGCTTGAGCCCGCCGACGAACGTGGTGGCCGACAGCTCGGGCCGACCGGCGAACTCGATGGACTCCAACCGCGGGACCAACTCGGTGAAGAAGCTGTTCATCTCCATCCGGGCCAGTGCGGCGCCCAGGCAGAAGTGCACACCGTAGCCGAAGGCCAGGTGCTTGTTCGGGTCGCGGCCGACGTCGAAGCGGAAGGGATCGGCGAAGACGTCCTCGTCCCGGTTGGCCGATACGTAGGCCAGATAGACGGAGTCGCCCTGGGCGATCGGCACGCCGCGGATCTCGGTGTCGGCGGTCGCGGTGCGCATGAACTCCTTGACCGGGGTGGCCCACCGGATCATCTCCTCGACCGCGGTGCCCATCAGGCTCATGTCACCGCGCAACCGGTCGAGCTGATCGGGGTTGTCGATCAGCGCGTGCAGCCCTCCCGAGATCGCGTCCTTGGTGGTGTCGTGACCGGCGCTGGCCACGATCACGTAGTACGACACGGTGTCCATGTCGGACAGCGGCTCGCCGTTGATGGTGCCGTTGGCGATCGCCGAGGCGAGGTCGCCGGTGGGGTTCTCCCGTCGGGCGGCCGTCAGCGCGTTGAAATAGGTGAAGAAGTCCATGAGCACCGCGAGCAGATCCTCGGTGGTGCCTTCGCCCCGCTTGTGTTCGGTGTCGTCGCCGCCGAACATCTCCTGGGTGAGCTTGAGCATGCGCGGAAAGTCCTCTTCGGGCATGCCGAGCAGCGACAGGATCACATACAGCGGGTAGTTCACGGCGACCTCGGTGACGAAGTCGCATTCGGGTCCGATCTCCCGCATCCGGTCGACGTAGCGTCTGGCCAGCTCGTCGACTCGAACCTTCAAGTCGCGCATGGCTTTCGGGCGGAACCAGTCGGCGCCGATCTTGCGTACGTCGCGGTGGTGCGGGTCGTCCATGTGGATCAGCGTGCGCAATCCGATCCCGGCGTCCTGCTGCTGTTTCATCACGTCGTCGCCCTCGGCGGGCATCAGCAGGGGGCGCGGGCCGCTGATGAACAGTTCGTTGTCCCGCTCCACCGCCATGATGTCGGCGTGCTTGGTGACCGCCCAGAACGGCCGGTAGGGCTCGTGGTCGACCCACGCCACCGGGCGGTGCGCCCGCAGATGTGCCAGCGCCGGATGGAGCCGGTCGTCGTCGGCGTAGGCGGTCGGATCGGCCAGGACCGTCGTGGCCTCCTTGGTCTTCGAGTCCATATTCAGATCCGGTGCCGATGTGCTCATGGGTCTCCTCGTCGGGGCTGTGACGAACTTGACGGGTGTCAACTGGGCCAGTGTATGTGACGGGGGCCACGCCGCGAAAGAGCCCGACGACTCCGTCACCGCTAGGCTTTCGAAGATGCTGATGCGCGCATCGGTCCCCGGCCGCATCGGGACTGTCCTTGCGGTGCTGGTGCTGGCCGCGGCGGGTTGTTCCTCGGCCCCGACCGAGCGCCCGACTCCCACCGAC
>Ga0208330_1000263_pt1 | contig 27948 bp, 21 predicted proteins | sample DeeseametaMP1896_FD_184180 | JGI IMG/M metagenome (GOLD analysis project Ga0208330, IMG submission 184180) | Marine microbial communities from the Deep Pacific Ocean - MP1896 (SPAdes) | ecosystem: Environmental > Aquatic > Marine > Oceanic | place: East of Hawaii, North Pacific Ocean | collected... | reverse complement strand
AGGATGCCGGCGGCCGGAGAGTGGATGTTGACGTCATCGCCACCGAAAGGGCTGGAGATACGGCCGATCAGATCGTCTTTCTTGATCCAGGCACCCAGTGCCACCAGCGGCAGGAAAACCCCATCGCGCTCGGCACGTACCCAACTTGATGAACGGGCGATATAGGGCTCGCTGGGCAGCTTGGCGCGCCGGGCACCGGTCATGCCCAGGTGCTGGAGGATATTGAGTACGCCTTTAACGCCGGCGCGGATGCAAGCTTCGTCAAAACGCAGGGCTTCGCCGGCCTCGTAAGTAATCACCGGGATGCCCTGGGCTTCAGCCACTTCCCGCAAGGTACCCTCCCCCAGTACCGAGTTGATCACCACCGGCACGCCAAAGGCGTTGGCCATGGCGGCGGTGTCCTCGTTGGACAGGTCGGCCCTGATCTGCGGCAGGTTGGCCCGGTGCACAGCGCCGGTATGCAGGTCCACCGCATGGGTAGCCCTATCCAGTACCTGGCTTTTGAACTGCCAGGCCATGCGCGCGCCCAGGCTGCCGGTTTCCGAGCCGGGGAAACAGCGATTCAGATCACGGCGGTCCGGCAGGTAACGGGTCTTGTGGATAAAACCAAACACGTTGACCACCGGCACCGCCAGCAGCGTACCGCTGAGGCTTTTCAGGGCGGAGTGGCGCAACAGGCGGCGGATGATTTCCACCCCGTTGAGTTCGTCGCCGTGAATCGCCGCGCTGACCATCAACACCGGCCCGGGCTTGCGGCCATGGATTACATGGATGGGGACGTTAAGAGGCGTCTGGGTATAGAGCTGCGCCAACGGCAGTTCCACCTTGGCACGGGTGCCAGGCTTGACGCTGACGCCATCCAGTTCAAACGGCAATACTTTGGGTTCTTTCGTGTTTTTCATTTTTTACCCGAGCCAACACCGGCGCTCCGTCCTTGATGGCCCCGACAACAGGCCGGGGAACCAACAAGGTTGGGAGGTTTTCGCTATTAACTATTAACTGCCTTACCCCTTCGAGCCCTTGGTCTGGGTCCGGTAGGGGCGCGCATCCTTTTCGATGAACTTCATGATCATCCCCGCCACATCTTTGCCGGTGGCGGTTTCGATGCCTTCCAGGCCCGGCGAGGAGTTCACTTCCATGACCACGGGGCCGTGGTTGGAACGCAGGATGTCCACCCCGGCCACATTCAGGCCCATGATACGAGCGGCCCGCACGGCCGTGGCGCGCTCTTCCGGGGTAATGCGGATCAGGCTGGCGCTGCCACCACGGTGCAGGTTGGAACGGAACTCGCCGGGCGCGGCCTGGCGTTTCATGGCCGCAATCACCTTGCCGCCCACCACGAAACAGCGGATATCGGCGCCGCCGGCTTCCTTGATGTATTCCTGGACCATCACCGACACATTCAGCCCCATAAAGGCCTCGATCACCGATTCCGCCGCCTTGCGGGTTTCCGCCAGCACCACACCAATACCCTGGGTGCCTTCCAGCATCTTGATCACCAGTGGCGCACCGCGAACCATGTTGATCAGATCGGGAATGTCATCCGGAGAGTGGGCAAAACCGGTGATCGGCAGGCCCACGCCCTTGCGCGACAGCAGCTGCAGGGAACGCAGCTTGTCCCGGGACCGGGAAATGGCCACGGATTCATTGACCGGGAAGACGCCCATCATTTCGAACTGGCGCAATACTGCCGTACCGTACTGGGTGATGGAGGCACCGATCCGCGGGATCACCGCATCGAAGCCTTCCAGGACTTCGCCCTTGAAATGAATCTCCGGCTTGTGTGCCACCATGCTCATATAGCAACGCAGGGTATCGATCACATGCATTTCATGACCGGCAGCCTCGCCCGCTTCCACCAGTCGGCGCGTGGAGTACAGTCGCTTGTTTCTCGAAAGAATGGCAATTTTCATGGTTGCTCTTTGTTTCCACCTAATAAAAAAGATGCCGTGGGATCGACAATGATCTCGCCCATGGCGGTGCGTCCCAGCAGCATACGGAATATCATGTTTTCACGGTCGGTCAGAGTGATCTCGATGGGCCAGCGGCGGCCACCCAGTTCAATATCGGTGCAGATCACCGGGCGCTCTTCCTTGTGACCACCGGAGTCAGTCACCACCCGACGGTCCAGTACCGGCGCTTCACAATGGCTCACCTGGTCCTGCCCCTGAATCGGATGGATAGAAAAACGCACCCATTCCTGTCCATCGCGCATAAAGCTTTCCACCTGAAAAGCATGCAGCGCCGACGTCCGCGCTCCGGTGTCCACCTTGACCTTGATGGCTTCGATGTCCAGTTCGGGCAAGCTTGCCCATTCCCGCCAGCCGACGGTGACCTTGGTTGCCATTGGAGAGCCCATCAGTCCCTTTCCAGCAGTTCGATCTTGTAACCATCCGGGTCTTCCACAAAGGCCAGAATGGTACTGCCATGTTTCATGGGGCCGGGTTCGCGGGTAATGCGCCCACCCCGTTGGCGAATACGTTCACAAGCAGCGTACACGTCGTCCACCGCCAGGGCCACATGGCCATAGCCATCGCCCAGATCGTACTCGTGCTGATCCCAGTTAAAGGTCAATTCCAGCACCGCGCCCCGGGATTCCGGCTGATAGCCCACAAAGACATTGGTGAAGCGGCCTTCCGGGTATTCCTTGCGGCGCAACTCCTCCATGCCCAGCACCTCGGTATAGAAGGCCACGGACCGATCCAGATTGCCCACGCGCAGCATGGTATGCAGGATTCGCATTGCTTACTTCGCTCCTGATATCAGCAAAACTCAGCGGGCACGGAGCCCCAGCTATCTACAGGGCGAATAGTGGTGGCAGAGGGGAGGATTGACAATGAAAAAGTGGGTTTACGGAGGGGAACACTGTAAAACATCCAGGTAATCGCCGCTCATGGCAGACAGTCTGGACGTTATCCCGCCGCAACAACGTTACTGGCAGCGCGAACCGTGATATCGGCAAAGCCACTGCAGGAGTTCCTCTCGAGGGACGAATCTGCGCCGAACCGAATCCTGGATCGGCGCTTCGGGCTATTTCCACGCTGATGCGTGGATCGTCCCTCGGGAGGAACGCCTACGGCCGCTTCGTTGTAGACGGGCGGGCATTGCGGTGATCGCGCCGCCAGCGCCGCTCCGACGGGCAACGCGCTATGCATCGCGATTCAGGGCAGGAACAGGCTGCCCTGCGCCTCGACCCATGCCTCCGGCACACTCCCCTCGCGGATGCGTTGCGGATGATCCCCCACATCCACGCGAGCCACTTCCTGGCCGGTCTGGTAGTTGAACACGGACATCTGGTCAGTCCCGCTCCAGGACACATAGCAGTGATTGCCATCGGCGCTGGTGGTCACCCAGTAGGGTTTCTCGCCAATGCCGGTTTTCAGTTGGTGGGAGAAATCCTCGCGATTTACCAGGGCCACGTAATCACTCATGGTCCCCGCCACACACAGCGTCGAATCATCCGCGCTCATGGCGATGCCATGGTGGGCGGAATCATTCACGTACAGTTCCCGTGGCAGTCCATTGGTCAAATCCGGCAACTCGGCCAGACGCAGCACTTTTTCTTCCTGCATGTCGTACTCGATAAACCCGTGCAGGAACGACAGCTGGAAGTAGAAATAGCGCTCATCGGCAGTATGTGCCATGGGCCGCACCGCAGTGCTGAGATTGCCATAACCGGCCTCTGCCAGGTCTTTTTCCAGATCCAGCTGCTTGATGATTTCCAGGCTGTTTGCGTCCACCACCTGGAACACCCGCTCGCCCTTGGTGGCATCCAGCAGGTTCTGTCCCAGCAGCCCGTCGGTCAGGTCACCGATCAGTTGATTGTCCAGGGGCGTGTAGACGGTGCCGATACTGGCATGATAAATCCGCTCACCGTCCTCGGAATAGATATTCTCGTGGGGGGAATCTCCCGACGGGAAACGGCCGAGCTCCTCGCCGGTTTCCACATCCAGAATGTGCACCACATTCCCGGTGGAGGCGGATACCGCCACCTGGGTGCCATCCGGTGACAGGGCCATATGGTCAGACCGGTAACCGTCCACCTCAAAGCGCCAGGCGATCTCGCCACTGACCACGTCGATGGCCACCACATCCGCGTAGCTGGGCCGGGACACGATCAGCAGGCGCCCATCCGGGGAGCTGTACATGTCGTCCACATACTGGTGGTTGCCCTCACCGATCAATACCCGAATACCCTGAAAAAACAGCAGATCGAGGGGATTCAGGGCAATCGCTTTTTCCCGTTCCTTCTGGTCCGGAATCCCGCTGATACGACCCAGGCGCTGGTAGCTGGAGGCATCGATCACATCAATCACCCCTTCCCAGTTATTGCCCACGAAGATCACCGAACGTGGGCCGTCCTCAGTCTCTTCCGGTACCTCCTCAGCCACCTCATCAGGCGTTTCCTCCTGCTGTGGCGCTTCGCGCTGGGCCTCATCGACACTGGTAGAGGCAGGTGTTGCAGAATCGCTGCCCCCGCCGCCACAGCCGGCCAGCAACGACGCGGTCAGCAGGGTCAGAATCCCCAGATCCTTAACGGAAAAACGGTATTGCCCGATAGTCATGGCAAGCTCCTCGATCAGCCTGTTGTTGTAAGAATGTTGCTGCTCTCAGGCTAATTGAGACTACCGTGCAAATTAAATGCCTTTTCCTTGTCGTTATGTAACCGCCAATCCCGTGCAACAGGCACAAAAAAACCGCCGCAGCCTGCCGGCTGTGGCGGTTTTACTGGGGTCAGCTCCGGGACGGGAAACGCCCGGAAGCCTTAACGCAACTTGCGGCCGTTCTTGGCGGCGATACGCAAGCGCAGGGCATTCAGCTTGATGAAGCCTTCCGCGTCCTTCTGGTCGTACGCGCCGGCATCGTCTTCGAACGTGGCAATAGACGCGTCGAACAGGCTGTCATTGTCTGAACGACGCCCCACCACGGTGGCATTGCCCTTGTACAGTTTCATGCGCACTTCGCCATTCACGTGTTCCTGGGTAGCGTCGATGAGCTTCTGCAGGGCCAGACGCTCCGGGCTCCACCAGTAACCGTTGTAGAGCAGCTCCGCATACTTGGGCATCACGGAGTCCTTCAGGTGCGCGGACTCGCGATCCAGAGTCAGGGACTCGATGGCACGGTGAGCTGGCATCATGATGGTGCCGCCCGGGGTTTCGTAACAGCCACGGGACTTCATGCCCACATAGCGATTCTCGACGATATCCAGACGACCGATGCCGTTGTCGCCGCCCAGTTTGTTGAGCTTGGCGAGCACCTCGGCAGGGCTCAGACGCTCGCCGTCGATGGCCACGATATCCCCCTTCTCGTAGGTCAGAGTGATGTAGGTAGGCTGGTCCGGCGCCGCTTCCGGGCTCACGCTCCAGCGCCACATGTCTTCTTCCGCTTCCCACCAGGGATCTTCCAGGTTGCCGCCCTCGTAGGAGATGTGCAGCAGGTTGGCGTCCATGGAGTATGGGGATTTCTTTTTCTTGTTGGAAAAATCCACCGGGATATTGCGCTCTTCACAGTACGCCATCAGCTTCTCGCGGGAGTTCAGATCCCACTCCCGCCAGGGCGCAATCACCTGGATGCCCGGGGCCAGGGCGTAGGCGCCCAGCTCGAAACGCACCTGATCGTTGCCCTTGCCGGTGGCGCCATGGGAGATGGCATCCGCACCGGTTTCTTCGGCAATTTCCACCAGTCGCTTGGCAATCAGCGGACGAGCGATGGAGGTACCCAGCAGGTACTCACCCTCGTAAATGGTGTTGGCGCGGAACATGGGGAATACGTAGTCGCGCACGAATTCTTCGCGCAGGTCTTCAATGTAGATTTCCTTCACGCCCATGGCTTTTGCCTTGGCGCGGGCCGGCTCCACTTCTTCGCCCTGACCGATATCGGCGGTAAAGGTCACCACCTCGCAGTCATAGGTATCCTGCAGCCATTTGACGATAACCGAGGTATCCAGGCCGCCGGAATAAGCCAGTACCACCTTGTTGATCTTGGACATTGAAAGACTCCGCATGTGAGAGGCCCCGCTATCAGGCGCCCCCCGGTGAATCGAGGCCGCGTATTGTACCCGCCCTGCCCGGCTGGCGTCATCTCCGATCCACTTTCTCGCCTGTTGCCCCTGCAGGCTTTCCGGTAGCATAGCCTCCTCTCGCAGCCGTCACTGACGGCAAGACGGGATTCGTGTGTCTGATGGAGTGATCATGAATGATCAGCACCCCAGCCTGGCGCTGCGGTTTCGGGGCTTTTTGCCGGTAGTGATTGATGTGGAAACCGGGGGCTTCAATGCCCAGACCGACGCGCTGCTGGAAATTGCCGCCGTGCTCATTGATATGGATGCCCAGGGCTATCTGCGCCCCTCCACTCGCATCCAGTTTCATGTGGACCCTTTCCCGGGGGCCAATATCGAACAGGCGGCACTGGATTTCACCGGCATCGACCCGGACAACCCGTTGCGGGGTGCCGTGCCCGAGGAAACGGCCCTGAAAGGCGTGTTCGAACCGGTGCGCAAGGCAATCAAACAGCATGGCTGCACCCGCGCGGTGCTGGTGGGGCATAACAGCTTTTTTGATCAGGGCTTTCTGAACTCGGCATCCGAACGCGCCGATATCAAACGCAACCCCTTCCACCCGTTCTCCAGCTTCGATACCGCCGCCCTGGCCGGGCTGGTATATGGCCAGACCGTACTGGCCAAGGCCTGCGAAGCCGCCGGCATCCGCTTCAGTCAGCGCGAGGCCCACTCGGCGCTCTACGATGCCACCCGAACCGCGGAGCTGTTCTGCTCCATGGTCAATCGTTTCAAGGACCTGGGCGGCTGGCCGCCCCCGCCGCCGAAGGATATGCCGCCAACCCTGGCGAAGCAGCTGGATTGAACTGCGGTTTTTAACAGAGGGCACTGAGGACACCGAGACAAGACTGGACCTCAGAATCCCGGAACACCGCCTCTGATTGCGTAGGGTGCACTGAGCCTAAGGCGAACTGCACCATCAAATGCCGGATCGGTGCAGTTCGCCTTAGGCTCAGTGCACCCTACATTTGAATACCGCAGAAGTTTGCAGCCAAAAAAAGGGCGGCCATTGGGCCGCCCTTTTTTGTGCTGCTTTTTTATTACAGCTTGTCTGCATTACCAGACAGGTACTCGGCCACGCCGTCCGGGGAGGCGTTCATGCCGGAATCGCCTTTCTGCCAGCCCGCCGGGCACACTTCGCCGTGCTCTTCGTGGAACTGCAGGGCGTCAACCAGACGAATCAGCTCGTCCATGTTACGACCCAGCGGCAGATCGTTAACGATCTGGCTGCGTACCACGCCGTTCTGGTCGATCAGGAACACGCCACGGAATGCCATGCCACCTTCGGATTCCACGTCGTAGGACTGGGCAATGCCGTGGTTCATGTCAGCGGCCAGGGTGTATTTCACCGGACCGATACCGCCTTCGTTCACCGGGGTGTTACGCCAGGCGTTGTGGGTGAAGTGGCTGTCGATGGACACACCGATCACTTCCACGTTGCGCTCTTTGAACGCGTCCATGCGGTGATCCAGAGCGATCAGCTCGGAGGGGCAGACAAAGGTGAAGTCCAGCGGGTAGAAGAACACCAGACCATACTTGCCCTTGATGGCTTCGGACAGGGTGAATTCGTCAACGATGCTGCCATCGCCCAGTACTGCGGGAACCGTAAAATCAGGTGCAGGTTTACCTACCAGAACGCCCATTGCTTCTCTCCATTATGACTAGATTGACTCTCCGGCACGTCAGGGTGCCGGAACCAACATTGAATCCGAGCAGCGATAGTACAACGGCTACCGTCGCGCTGCATGGCACTATCATGGGGATTATGGCCATGCTTTCAATAGGCAGGCCGGCCAATGTCCGTGAATTCGGCCTCAGCCGTTCAAATTATCGCCGGCTACGGGCCCAGACAAGCGCTCCCGTGAGCGCCAGCACCACCAACACCAGGGCCGCCAGATCCATCAGCCACTGCCCGACCCGCCCGAAAAGACGCCCGGCATGGAGATCCTGCAACAATCGCTGCCAGTTCAATGCCGCCGGCACACTGGCCGCCTGCCAATCGGACAATATTGTCGATGGTACCGGAGCCAACGGAGCAGGCTGCCAGTCCCCCGAGGGCGCCCCCGCGCTGCCCAGCCTGTCCGGATCAAACTGCAGTAAGCGATTATCTGTCTCCAGGATCAGTGCCCCTGCCGCCACTCCCAGACGGGTAAAGGCTGGCACGCCCTGGACAGGCCGTAGCCGCTCCACCAGTTGCTCTCCCTGCAACAACAGCAACTCACCGCCACAGCCGGCCACAATAAGCCCCTGCACCGCCACCGCCCCCTGAAACGGCGACGAACAGGCCGCCACGGCACGGCCATCCACAAAGAGTCGCTCTCCGGCCTGGGCGTACCAGTGCCCGTCCACCGGGCTACCATTGATCTGCTCCGGTATCGGCACACCGTAGCTACGTGCCAGGGTGGGCGGCAGCGGTTCACTAGCCCAATCCAGTGACTCCACATGATTGAGCAGAATCCCGGTGACCGACAACACCAGCACCGGCATGGCCACCAGCAGGCCCAGCCAGCGATGCCAGCGACGCCATCCACCTGTGGGTTTGCGTTGTTTCACCGGGTTTCCTCGCGACGGCGAATAATCCGCTTCGATTGTAGGCGCTACGGCAGCGGAGCCAACACCGGGATCATCCCACTGGCTGAGCGAAAGTGTCAGGCCCGCCCCAACGCCGGACACAAAAAAACCCGGCGCGAGGCCGGGTTTTTGTCAGAAGCGACGACGGTATCAGGCGTTGTCGTCGGCATCCACGGCGGCGCCGTCCACCAGCTCCTTGAGCTGACCGGAACGGTACATGTCCATGATGATGTCGCAGCCGCCGACCAGCTCACCGCCCACCCACAGCTGCGGGTAGGTCGGCCAGTTGGCATATTCCTTCAGGCTCTGGCGGATTTCCGGCGCCTCCAGGATGTTCACATAGGCAAACGGCTTGCCGACAGCGGTCATGGCTTCCACCACCTGGGCGGAAAAACCGCACTGGGGGAACTGCGGGGTGCCCTTCATGTAGAGGATCACCGGGTTCTTTTCGATCTGGTCTTTGATGACCTGGATAACATCCATACTGACTACCTGGCGGTTTGGGGTGTATTAGCTGTGGTTGGCCACCATTCTACCACTGTTGGCCCTGCCCCTCCCAGATGGGGCCGTGGCATTCCCCCTTCAAGGGGCGCCACCAACAGAAAAGGGGGCCGAAGCCCCCTTTTCCTTGCTACAGGCACATTGCTTAGAAGCGCACTTTCATGCCCAGGTAGCCGGTACGCGGCTGGTTCGGACGGGCGCCGGCAGGGGAACGGGAGACGATTTCCTGATCGTCAAACACGTTGTTCACCTTGGCATACACTTCCATATCGCTGTTCACCTGATAAGTGGCTACTACATCCGCGACCACATAATCGCTGGTGCGCTTGAAGGTGGTCACTTCACCCGGGCGGTCACAGGAGTTGTCGATGCACATGTTGCCGGTGTGGCTGACGGACATCAGTGCGGACCAGGCCGCCGGCTTTTCCAGGCCGAAGGTCAGGCTCGCCAGATGCTCCGGCAGGTAGGCCAGCACATCGCCGTCCAGCACAGACAAGTCATCCGCATCCTCGGTGATTTCGCCATCGGTGTAGGTGTAGGTAAGACGCACCGGGGCACGCAGGCCGCTGTCGCCTTCCCAGACCACACTGTTCAGGCCCACTTCCAGACCCTGCACTTTGGATTCACCAAAGCTTTGGGTACCGGAGTCATTCCCGTTCGGGCACGGATTCGCGATGGAACAGTTCTGGATAGTGTTTTCATAGTCGCTATAGAAAGCGATTACGTCCGCACTGAAGTTTTCCTGCCAGTAGCGGAACCCGGCCTCGTAGTTGACGCTCATTTCCGCGTCAGTACCGTTCTGGGCAGAGGCCCCGGCCGGTGCAAAACCCTGGTGCACGCCAGCGAGAACGGACCAGTTATCATCAAGCAGCCAGGTAGCACCCAGTCCTGCCATCAGCTCTTCGTTGCGGTTGCTTTTTCGCCAGTTCACATCTTCCACATTACGACCGGGATCAGACCACCGCTTGGCATCGGTCTCTACATTTTCGTAACGCAGTGAGCCGGTGACGATCACATCACCCAGGTAGGCATGGTCCACAATCCAGGCAGAGATGGCATCGGCATTTTCGACCCGGTTATTACTGCCCGTCGCTGCCGTGGTGCTCTGATACACCAGGCTACCGTTGGTCTGGTTATAAACATCCACCGGCTGGAAGCGGTCGACTTCGTCTTCGTGGTAACGGGCACCCACTACCAACTCATGCTTGATATCGCCAGTCGAGAAATCGTAACCCAGCTCGGACTGAATGCCCTGGGAGGTGTACTCGCGATTGTTGTTCTTGAATTCCAGGCCGGTGGCATCAGCATCACCACGCAGAACCGCCTGATTAACACCCCCTGAGGTGTTGGCAGTGTTCACATAGGACGCGATGCTGGTGCCATCAATTTTGTCCAGTTTGAACCAGTTGCGCTGAAACTCGTTCCGGTAAGCCACCGTATTGAGAGTGGCATTGTCATCAAGGACCAGGGTATGGCGCAGTGAGATGGCATCACGGTCGTTGTCCATCTGATCGATGTCGGTCATGCCGTAACGGCGGTTGGCATCACGCTCGAAATCCCGGTCGGTCAGGCCCAAATAGGTTTCATCGGACACTTCACTGGAATGCTCCAGTTTCAGCTCAAACGCTTGCTGAATATCCGCAGTTTCCGGGGCCTGCCAGCGCAGCTTGGCCACGTAATCACGCTTGTCGAAGCCGCTGTCGCGATTGGAACGGTCGATGTCCTTGAAGCCCATGGTGCGCTGCTGGTGGGCTTCCAGCATGAAACCGAACTGGCCTTCGGTGGCACCGTAGTAGGCGTGAGCACGCTGGGCGCCGTCTTCACCGCCTTCAACATTGACCATGCCGGAGGCACGGTCAGGAATCGGCGTGGACAGAAAGTTAATGGCCCCACCCACGGTGAAGGGGCCATAACGCAGGGTATCCGGGCCTTTCAGCACTTCAACACCGTAGAACCGACCGGCGCTGGGGAAGTAATAGGCCGCAGGGGCAGCGTACGGCGCCGGAGCTATCAGCACCCCGTCTTCCATCAGAGAAACCTTGCTGGAGCGGTCGCGACCGGAACCACGGATACCGATGTTCGGACGCAGGCCGTAACCTTCCTCTTCCTGGAAGTACACGCCGGGCACATCCCGCAGCATGCGGTGCACATCCGTGTCTTCCTTCTTCTCCAGGTCTTCGTTGGACAGCACGTGAGCCGAACCACTGATGCTGAAGGTGTTCTGGCGATCCCCGATAATCTCTACCGGCTTCAGTTCGTTGGCCCGGTCAGCAAAAGCCGGAGCAGCCACGGCGGCCACGGCAGACGCGATGGCACAGCAAAGCAAGCGACGCTGTAAAAGCATGTTTGTTCCTTCCCGACGCAAATGACAAAAATGTAAAAATCGTAAGCGCAGAGAAGATACAGAGAAAACGAATCGATATCAATTCACTATCATTCTCATTTACATTCCGTATCGCAATACCCACCCCCACCGGGTGAAGCCACCACCAAACGATCACCGGCGCGAGCGGAAAAGCTGGTTTTCGGCGGCAATAACTCCCCGTTATGACGGTTTTCCCCCACCGCCCCATCCTGTCCCCCTGCCAGTCCCCAGGGTGCGTGACGGCGGCGCTCGGTCAGCAAGGTCACCTGGGCATCGCCCAGGAATTCCAGCTCACGCACCAGACCATCACCGCCTGCAAACTGCCCTTCACCGCCACTGCCCCGGCGCAGCTGATAGCGGTGCACCCTGAGCGGATAGTGGGACTCCAGACTCTCGATGGGGGTATTCAGGGTATTGGTCATATGGCTGTGCACCGCCGACAACCCCGGACCACCGGCATGGGCGCCAGTGCCCCCGGCCATGGTTTCGTAGTAATCCCAGCCATCCTCTCCGGCGGCGCCCATGGCCACATTGTTCATGGTCCCCTGGCTGGCAGCGGGAATCGCCTGGGGGGCCGCCTGGGCCAGCGCCCCCAGCACCACATCCACCACCCGGGAGCTGGTTTCCACATTGCCAGCCGCCACTGCCGCCGGACGATTGGCATTGAGCAACGAACCTTGCGGGGCTGACAGGCTGATGGGCCGAAACAGTCCATCGCACGCGGGCACATCATTGTCCATCAGGCAGCGAAAGCAGTAATAAGCGGCGGCGGCGGCCACTGACAGCGGACAATTGATGTTGCCTGCCACCTGGTCGGCGGTGCCGGAGAAATCCAGACCGGCCTGCTCCCCGGCAATGGTCAGGGTGACAGCAATGACGATGTCCTGCTGCCCCTGACCATCGTCATCCATGTAATCCCGGAACCGGTAACAGCCGTCCGGTAACGCTGCGATTCGGGCCCGGGCCCGTTTTTCCCCATAGGCGTTGAGGGCATCGAAGGCAGCAACCAGGTCGGGCTGCTGTTCCGCCAGTTCTGCCAGACGCCGAGCCCCCGCCTCACAGGCGCTGGCCTGGGCGACAAAATCGGCAAACCGCCGGTTTTCCACCGGCAGCCCCCCGCTCTCATCCAGCCCGGCCAGGTGTCGACACAAAGGCACCTGCCACTGTCCCGCCCGTTTCAGCCAGCTGGGAGCAATGACGATGCCCTCCTCCTCCAGATGGGTCGACACCGGCATGGATCCGGGACTGTGGGCGCCGATATTGGCGTGATGAGCACGGGTAACGGAAAAGCCAATCAGTGAGGCAGCATGAAACACCGGCGCGACCACGGTCACATCCGGTAGATGGGTGCCGCCCAGATAGGGATCATTGACCACCAGCAGGTCGCCGGGCTGCCAATCCCGGCCACTGACCAGATCCGCCATGGCATAGGCCATGGACCCCAGATGCACCGGAATATGGGCTGCCTGGGCACACAACCTGCCCTGTTTGTCGAAAACGGCGCAGGAGAAATCCAGGCGATCCTTGATGTTCGGCGAGAGGGCGCTGAGCCGCAGCACCGCCCCCATCTCGTCACAGATCCCTGACAGGCGGTTGGCGAAAATACTGAGCTGGACAGGATTCATAGAAGCAATTAACAGTTAATAGTGAATAGTTAAGGAGCCTCTGAATAACTCCTTGCGTACTCAGCGTGGCCTGAAGGGTGCAGCTGCTGTGTTTTGTTGCGACGGACAGGGTGGCTCCCTTTGCTAGCGACAAAGCACAGCAGCTGTGCCCTTCAGGCCGCGCCCTGCGGGTCTTCCAGGCTGGCCCGCACTCGTTGTTGCGCTTTTTCGATGGATGGACATACACCTTCAAAATCGCGCCTAGATTGCGAGCCAGCCTGAAAGACTGAGCATGCAAGGAGTTATTCAGAGGCTCCTTAATAACTAAAAACGGGACAACAGCCTACCGCTGTTAACTATTCACTGTTAACTATTCACTGAATTGTGCGCTATTATCGACGGTTCCGGCAGCCTTCGGCTGCCGTTTTTTATTTGGGACGCGTACAGACGGTGCTGTGATCAACGGTCCGGTGCCCGTTATCAATTCTCCATTATCGATTATCAATTGCCTGTTATGTCGCAATATCTGATTCCCACCTATGCACGGCAACCGCTGGCGTTTGTGCGCGGTGAAGGGGTATGGCTCTACGATGAGGCCGGCCACAAGTACATGGATGCCATCTCCGGTATCGGGGTCTGCAACCTGGGCCACTGCCATCCGGCGGTAACCCGCACCCTGGCCGATCAGGCCGGGCAGCTTATGCACACCTCCAACCTGTACCGTATTCCGTCCCAGGAAGCCCTGGCCCAGCGCCTGTGCGAAGTGAGCGGCATGCAGAGCGTGTTCTTTTCCAACTCCGGCGCCGAAGCGAATGAAGCGGCCATCAAGATTGCCCGGCTCTTTGGTCAACGCAAGGGCGTCAGCCGCCCCACTGTGGTGGTCATGGAGGGCAGCTTCCATGGCCGCACCATGGCTACCCTGTCCGCCACCGCCAATGCCAAGGTACAGGAAGGCTTTGCCCCGCTGCTGGAGGGGTTTGTCCGGGTACCGTTTAACGATCTGGACGCGGTCCGCGCCCTGGGCGACAACGCCAATGTGGTCGCTGTCCTGGTGGAACCGGTACAGGGCGAAGGCGGTATCAATGTCCCCGCCAGTGACTATCTGCCCGGCCTGCGTGCCCTCTGTGACCAGCATGACTGGCTGCTGATGCTGGACGAAATCCAGTCCGGCAATGGCCGGACCGGCGATTACTTCGCCTGCGTGGGCGACAAGGTGACGCCTGACGTGCTGACCACCGCCAAGGGCCTGGGCAATGGCTTCCCCATCGGCGCCTGCCTGGTGGCCGGCAAGGCCGACGGGGTGTTCGGCCCCGGCAACCACGGCAGTACCTACGGCGGCAATCCGCTGGGCTGCGCCACCGCGCTGACCGTGGTCAACACCCTCACCGATGACGTGGTGGCAGGGGTCGCGGAGAAAGGGGCCTGGCTGAAGCACGCCTTTACTGACGCCTTTGCCGATCTGCCCATGATCAAGGAAATCCGTCAACGCGGCCTGATGCTGGGTATCCAGCTGGATCGCCCCTGCGCCGAGCTGGTCAACCGGGCCCGGGAAGCCGGCCTGCTGATCAATGTCACCGCAGGCTCCGTGGTACGCCTGCTTCCGCCACTGGTGATCAACCAGACCGAGATGCAGCACCTGGTGGAGACTCTCTCCCAGGTCATTCATGACTTCGCCAACGAACAGGAGGTCGCATGACCCGCCACTTCCTGACGCTCACCGATCTGAGCCGGGACGAGCTGGGCTACCTGATCCAGCGCGCCATTGAACTGAAAACCATGCTGCGCAATGGCCAGAGCCATACGCCCCTGCTGGGCAAGACCCTGGGCATGATCTTCGAGAAATCTTCCACCCGTACCCGGGTATCCTTTGAAGTGGCGATGACCCACTTCGGCGGGGCCAGCATCTTCCTGTCGCCCCGGGACACCCAGCTGGGGCGCGGCGAGCCCATTGAAGATTCCGCCCGCGTGCTGTCACGCATGGTGGATGCGGTGATGATCCGCACCTTCGACCACGCCACCGTGGAAACCTTCGCCCAGCATTCGGCGGTGCCGGTGATCAATGCGCTCACCGACGATTTCCACCCCTGCCAATTGCTGGCCGACATGCAGACCTTTGTGGAGCATCGTGGCAGCATCCAGGGCAAAAAGGTGGTCTGGGTGGGCGACGGCAATAACATGTGTGCCAGCTATATCAATGCCGCCAACCAGTTCGACTTCGAGCTGGTGATCAGCAGCCCCAACAGCTTTGAACCGGACAGCGAACTGCTCAACCGTTATCCCGAGCGGGTGCGTCTGGAAGCCGACGTGAACGAAGCCGTGAAAGGGGCGCATCTGGTCGTTACCGACGTGTGGGCCTCCATGGGGCAGGAAGACGAGCAGCAAGCCCGCCTCAATGCCTTTGAAGGCTACCAGGTGACCCCCGAGTTGATGGATCGGGCCGACCCGGACGCCCTCTTCATGCACTGCCTGCCTGCCCACCGCGGCGAGGAAGTCAGCCACGAGATGATGGACGACCCGCGCTCGGTGGTTTGGGATGAAGCGGAAAACCGTCTGCATGCCCAGAAGGCGCTGCTGGAGTTCCTGCTCACAGGCCAGCACTGATACAAACCCGTAAACCGTTGGAGTCTTGCTCGCAGGGCGAATATTTTCCGGCTTTCGCCCCGAGCCAGCCTCCAACATCTCCAGAAGGCGCAAACGCAATGAACCCGCCGCTGCTTACCCTTGAAAACCTGGCCTGCGGTTACCACCAGCAAGCCGTGGTAAAGGATCTGAGCCTGGAGCTGGCCACCGGCGAAATTGCCTGCCTGCTCGGGCCCAGCGGCTGTGGCAAAACCACCACCCTGCGCGCCATTGCCGGGCTGGAACCGGTCTCTGGTGGCAGTATCCACATCCAGGGCCGGCAGGTCTCCAGCCGCAGCCGTCAACTGCCTCCGGAACAACGGGGCCTGGGCATGGTGTTCCAGGAACATGCCCTTTTTCCCCACCTGACCGTGGCCGACAATGTGGCGTTCGGCCTGCGCAAACAGCCTCGCGCGCAACAACGCCAGCGAGTCAGCGAGTGCCTGGACCGGGTCCGGCTGGCCGGCATGGAAGACCGTTACCCCCATGAGCTGTCCGGTGGCCAGCAACAGCGGGTGGCGCTGGCACGGGCACTGGCCCCCCGCCCGGCCCTGCTTCTGCTGGACGAACCTTTTGCCAGCCTGGATCTGGACCTGCGCCGGGCCCTGGCCCGTGAACTGGGCGATATTCTCCGCCAGGAAAATGTCACCACCCTGCTGGTCACCCACGATCAGGAAGAAGCCTTCGCCCTGGCCGACCGGGTCGGCGTAATGCATCAGGGCCGGCTGGAACAATGGGACAGCCCGTACAATATCTACCATGCCCCGACCAACCGTTTCGTGGCGGAATTCGCCGGCTACGGTTCTTTTCTACGCGGGGAGGTGCTCGATGAAAACACCGTCAGGACCAGCCTAGGGGAGCTCACCGGGCGCAGCAACGCTGCACTGATACCGGGCAGCCAGGTGGATGTGTTATTACGCCCGGAAGACGTGATTGCGGACGAAAGCGCGCACCTGGCCTTGCCCGTGACCCGCCGCCAGTTCACCGGCGCCACCATCCTCTATCACCTGCGCGTCGGCGCCGACGAAACCCTGCTCTGCCAGACCGACAGCCACACCAATGTGGTGGAAGGCGATGTATTACGCGTGCGACTGGCGACCAAGCACCTTGTCGCTTTTTCAATTAATAATGAATAGTTAATAACTCGCGATCAAACTCACTCTGGTCTGCAAACACAAAGAGGCCGCGCCCAAACCATGGGCGCGGCCTCTTGCCGTTCAAAACCATCAATTTTTTTCCGCGCAACGATTAATTATTCATTATTAACTATTCACTGGCCTCTCACGCCACCCGGCTCTGATTGCGCCCCCCGGACTTGGCCTTGTACAAGCCCCGGTCCGCACGGTTGATCAGCTCGTCAATGGTTTCGTTTTCCTGGCAGGCGGCCACACCGACCGATAGGCTGACGGCGCCTGGCCCGCCTTCCTGCATAAAGCTTTCTTCGCGCCAGCGCTCGCGCAAACGCTCCGCCACCCGCAGCGCACCACTCTCGTCACTCTGGGGCAGAATCAGCAGAAACTCTTCCCCACCGAGACGACCGAAATAGTCACCATCACGCATGCCCGCCAGGGCCAGTGCGGAAAACCGGCGTAACACCCGGTCTCCCCAGTCATGACCGTGACGGTCGTTGATCTGTTTAAAATGGTCCAGGTCCACATAGCAGATGGCAAAGGGCAGCCCCTTGCGGGCAAACAGCGCCCGCTGACGCTCCAGGATCTCAAGCAGGTGGCGACGATTGAACAGGCCGGTCAGATCATCCCGTATGGCCATCTCACGGACCTGCTCCACCGCCCGGGCCAGTTGATGGTTCTTGTCGGCCAAGGCGTCACGCAAACGGTTGATGCCCCCGCCGGTAATGGCAAAGCTCACCGAGATCATGGAAAACACCAGCCACTGCAAGGCTTCCACGGACAGACTCAATTGCACCCAGCGGTCGTTCATGGCCAACCACAGCATCACCGCATAGGCCGCACTGGCAAGCACCGCCACGCCGATCATTACCTTGCCGGAAAGCCGGAACGAGACCAACAACAGGCCGGCAAAAAACAGGGTGACCACACTGAGCCGGAACTCGTCCACGTAGTAACCGGAGACCATGAATACCACCATGAAGTGCAGTACCAGCGGCAAGGACAGACTCGGTTCACTCAGACGCAGGGTCCAGCCGGTGGCAAGAAGCAGCTGGTAGGCCACCAGGGAGGCCCAGACCACGAACAGCATCACCAGCCCCTTTTCCAGCGCCACGTCAAAATAGCCGAACTGGAAATACACCACGCATAACAAGGTATGCATGGCCATGATGGCAATGGCCGAACGGCTATGCCGCTTGAGCAAACGCTTCTCGCTGAGGGTCAGCTTTTCCGCCTGTCGCAGATCCTGATTCATTCGCTCTGCTCCACCACCAGTTTGTCGCGGCCGGACTCCTTGGCCTGATAGAGCGCCCGATCCGCACGCAGGATCACCTGCTCCGGGGTTTCTTCACGCCGGTACATGGCCAACCCCGCGGAGACCGTGACGGCGAGTCCCGGTGCCTCCTCGAAGCGCTGGCTGCGCATACCCAGCAGGATCCCCTCGGCCAGGTTACTGGCCTCATCCGGATCACTGACCGGCAACACCAGCATGAACTCCTCTCCCCCCAGCCGGGCGGCAAAATCCTGCCCGCTCAGGTGACGGCGGGCCACCTCGGCAAAGCGCTCCAGCACCCGGTCCCCAATACGGTGTCCAAAGTCGTCATTGATACGCTTGAAATGATCCAGATCCAGATACACCACCGCCAGCTGGTAGGCGCCACGTGCCGACTGGCCACAGGCCTTGGCCAGTAACTCCATGGCATGGCGGCGCCGATAGAAGCCGGTCATCTCGTCTTTCACGGCCATATCGTGGATACGCTCAACAATGTCCGCCAGCTGCAGGTTGCGGCGACTCAACTGGGAGCGGATGGTGGAAATTTCCGAGGCCAGCAGAATCATCGCCAGCACCATGACCGAGAACAGCCCCCACTGTATCCATTCGCCCCGCAGGTCCACCACCTCCGGCCAGTAGCCGGAAACCACACCAAGAATGACCGCATAACCGAATACGCAATAACCGGCCAGCCAGGCGAACTGTCGGAATGACGCCTGAAGCACTCCCATCTGGACAATGGCAAAGAAAATCATCATCACGCACAGGCGCACCTGGTCCACCACCAGGGCAGTCAGCAGAATCCCGGTGGTGGACCAGACCATCAGCGGCATGATCATGGAAGGTTCGGAAAGCCGGCGATTCAACCCCAGCAGCATGAACAGGACGAAGCCCAGATGCCCCACCCAAATGGCAGCGAACATGCCGTAAAAAAGGGCGGAACCGCCGCGGAAGAAATCCAGCTGCAGGGCAATCCAGCATAGCAGGGTGTGGGCGCTTCCCCCGGCCAGGATGGCAAACAGCACCCGGCGCAGTCTCTGGGACTGCAGGGCTGCAGGATTGAGCGTTAATGATTGATCCATGCCGGATTCCCGATCCGGTGCAGCCATTCCCACCAGCAGCCGCACCCAATGGTAGTCATTTAGTATTATTGTTGTGTGAACTCTAACCCTAAATGTCTACCGCGTCACAGTTTTCATCCCTGAAACCGGACCGTCCATCACCGTGCCAATGAAAAAAAGTGGCACAGAAGTCCCTGATTTTTCGGGCATTACCCTTGCAGCCTATTCTCCGACCGGGCTCTGACAGACCCGGGCCACTGCTTCCCGCCATCCCTGATAGCGGCGTTGGCGCTCGTCATCTTCCAGCAGCGGTGAGAATTCCCGCTCGCAGCGCCATTGCTCGGCCACGGCGTCCAGTGAGTCGTACAGACCCACGCCCAGCCCTGCCAGGTAGGCCGCGCCCAGGGCGGTGGTTTCGGTGACCATGGGACGGTCTACGCACACTCCCAACACGTCAGCCAGGGTCTGGCTGAGCCAGTTATTGACCACCATGCCGCCATCCACCCGCAAGGTGGTGGGCCGGGTACCGCAATCCGCCGCCATGGCATCCAGCAGGTCCCGGGACTGATAGCACACCGCCTCGAGCCCCGCCGTTACCACTTCGGCAATGCCGGTGTCACGGGTCAGCCCCAGCAGGGCACCGCGGGCGTGGGGATCCCACCAGGGAGCACCGAGACCGGTAAAGGCCGGTACCAGATAGACGCCACCGGCAGAGCCGGCGCGGCGGGCCAGTGCCTCGGTTTCACTGGCATCACGAATCAGATTGAGGCCATCGCGCAACCACTGGATGGCGGCCCCCGCTACAAAGATGGAGCCTTCCAGCGCATAGGTGGTTTTGCCATTGAGCCGGTAGCCCACGGTGGTAAGCAGACGATTATGGGACACCACCGCCTCGCCGGTATTCATCACCATGAAACAGCCGGTGCCATAGGTACTTTTCACCATCCCTGGCTGAAAACAGGCCTGCCCCACCAGTGCCGCCTGCTGGTCCCCGGCAATGCCGGCCACCGGCACCGCGGCGCCCAGCAGTTCAGGGCACGTGGAACCGAACTCACCGGCACTGTCACGCACCTCCGGCAGTACGGCGGCAGGAATCGCGAACAACTCCAGCAAGGCCGGGTCCCAGGCCTGTTCGTGGATATTGAACAACAGGGTGCGCGAGGCATTGGTGGCATCGGTGGCGTGGACCTTGCCACGGGTGAGTTGCCAGAGCAGCCAGCAATCGATGGTGCCGAACGCCAGCTCGCCGGCTTCGGCACGCTGGCGGGCGCCGGGCACATTATCCAGCAACCAGGCAAGCTTGGTGGCCGAAAAGTACGGATCCAGCAACAATCCGGTCTTGCTGCGAACCGTGTCTTCATGGCCGGCATCACGCAGGCGCTGGCAGTACTCTGCCGTACGCCGGTCTTGCCAGACAATCGCTCTGGCCAGCGGATCACCGGTCTGGCGATCCCACAGCACCGTCGTTTCACGCTGGTTGGTAATACCAACAGCCGCCAGCTGCTGGGCTTCCACACGGGCATTTCTCAGGGCCTGCTGGCAGAGCGCCAGGGTATCCTTCCAGATTTCCAGGGCATCGTGCTCCACCCAGCCATCCTGAGGAAAATGCTGGCGAAACTCTTTCTGTGCCTGCCCACAGGCCCGCCCACTGGCATCAAAAACAATGGCGCGGGAGCTGGTGGTGCCCTGGTCGATGGAAAGGATGTATGACATGGCTCGGCTAACCCTGTTATCAGAATTGGAGGCTGGATCAGTCAGACGCTGCGTGGAGGCGCCAGGAACCGTATTTTACATGATGGCGCGATGGCAGATTGAACGATAACGGACAACACGATGGACCTTATCGGCGATTTAAGAGCCTCTAAACCCACCCTACGATGCTGCCGGGTTGTCGACATCTGTTGCGCTTTGAAAACCCTGACCGCCCTTCGGTCGATATCCGCGCAAGCGCGGTTCGCCCCTCAAGCAGTTTATTTGCTTCGCTCACCCTTCGGGCCGCACGGAACTACCTGCGTTACTCCGCTACACTCCGTTCCTACAGCGACTTCGAATAAAGCTTGCAGCTTAATTAACCCGTCCCAACACATGCTGACCCTGTTGGTGGCGCGGCAGAATGACGGTAAATCGGGCGCCGCCCATGGGGCTTTCATCCACGCGGATATCTCCACCATGCCAATCCACAATCCGTTTCACAATGGACAAGCCAAGACCATAGCCACCACTGGCACGATGGCGACTCTTGTCCAGCCGAGCGAAGGGTTTAAACACACGCTCGCGCTCGTGCTCGGGAATGCCGGGACCATTGTCATCCACATGGATCACCACCTGGCTTTCAGTCCCCTCAACCACCATCACGATCCGCGAGCCGGCATAGCGCAGGGCATTGGTTACCAGATTCTGTAGTACCCGGTGCAGGTAACGTTCTTCCGCTTCCACTTCCAGGGTGGGCTGCCCGCACTCCACACTGATAACGGTATCACCACGAATGGTTTCCAGTTCGTCACGCAGCTGCTCGCAGAGCTCCCCCACCAGGACCGGCTTGAATTCAATATTGGGGGTGCCCTGTTCCAGGCGGGCATAGGTCAGAATTTCATCGATCAATTGATCCAGCTGCTCAATATCATGGTCCAGGGCATTGAGTTTTTCCCGGCGCAATTCCGCCGACTCGATATCCGCCAGCATCTCCAGACCGAAACGCAGCCGCGCCACCGGGGTGCGCAATTCATGGCTCACCGCCCGGGTCATCTCCCGCTGGGACTCAATCAGTCGGCGGATGTGGGCGGTCATGCCATTAAAGGTGGCCGCCACCTGGCCGATGGCATCGTTGCCTTCAATATTGGCGTAGGCCCCCAGGTCACCACTGCCCAGTTGACTCACCGCCTGGTCAAGCTGCTTGAGGCGCCGTTGCAACGGGCTCACTTGCAGATAGGTGGCCAGCGCCACTGCCAACAGGCTGAGGGCCCCGGCCACCAGCAGCAATTCCATGGGGAACTGGTCGAACAGACTGAGGGGGCCGATCACCAGCAGCTTGCCGGTCTGCGCCACTGGAGCATAAATGCGGATACTGGAGTTGTTACGGGTACTGTCATCCAGACCGATAACCACTTCGCGACGATTGAGCCGCTGCTCCTGTTCCGGGTCCAGGGAGACTTGGTCCCGTGGCACAAGATTGAGGGGGAAGCCGAAATGCTGCTGGAGCCGGCCCAGGGCCTGCTCCCATTCGTCTTCGGGGAAGTGGGAAAGATGGTTCAGCACCAGCACGGCGGTGGCCCGGGCCTGCTGCTCGGACACCTTGGTCATGCGGGTAGTGATGTATTCGGATTCTCCGGGCAACTGAAAAAGGATATCGGCGTAGCCTTCCTTATCATTCAGACGCATCACCACCAGGCCGTCTTCCAGATGCAACGTCTCCCGGTAGCCCAGTTCCAGCTCGTTGGCAGACTGCAGCTGGATCTCCGCACTGAACAGCTTGCTGAGCACCTGGCTCCAGCGGTCACGCTCCCCGGGCTCATAGCGTTGGTAGCCTTCCGCCATCAGGTAGAAGGTACCCCGCGCCATTTCCTCCCGGTAAATATCCGAGCGGTAGCTGTTAACCAGCTGCACGGCGGCATAGGTGATGGCGCCGATAAAACACAGCGCCAGCAACAAGCCCCCGTAGAGCCTCAGGAAAATACTATTCAAGCGTCACCCAGCGTCACGCCGCGGCACAGAAACGCTCAGGCCGCGCCGATTTCCTTGACGAACAGATAGCCCTTGGAGCGCACCGTCTTGATACGCTTGGGGTTTTCCGGATCGTCCCCCACCTTGGGACGAATCCGGGAAATGCGCACATCAATCGAGCGGTCCTGCCCGTCGTACTGAATACCGCGCAGCTTCTCGAAAATGGTTTCCCGGGACAGCACCGTGCCCGCATTGGACGCCAGCAACCACAGCAGGTCGTATTCCGCACTGGTCAGATCCACGGATTCCCCGGCCAGGGTCACTTCCCGGGCGGAGTTATCGATCACCAGGGCACCAAATTCCAGCCGGGCCGGTGAGCTGTCCCGTTCGCTGTCGGTTTCCACCCGGCGCAGCAGGGCGCGGATACGTGCCAGCAACACCCGGGGTTTCACCGGTTTGGCCACATAGTCATCGGCCCCCATCTCCAGGCCCAGTACCTGATCCATATCATCGGTGCGGGCGGTGAGCATGAGAATGGGATTCTTGTAGGCGCTGCGAACCTCGCGGCAGACGGTCAGACCGTCGGCTCCGGGCAACATCAGATCCAGGACCACCAGATCCGGTTGCTCGGCACGAATGCGACGGATAGCTTCTTCGCCATCACTGACTACCGTCACATTGAGACCATTGGTTTGCAGATATTCACAGGTAAGATCGGCAAGTCTTTCGTCGTCTTCCACGATCATGATGGCTGGCGGGTTATCCTGCACCGTTGTCATCCCGTCCTTATCCTTTTTCACTTCGTATCATTATTGTCGTTGGTACACAGAGCCCAAGGCGGCAAACTGTAACAAACGTATCCCTATCAGGTGTTTATACGCATAGACACTGTCCACGGCAACCTTACTGATACCAAAGGTACATTGAAGCTGCTTCACGGGGTATTTTTTTCCGTTGACAAACACAATATCTAGTACCGCCCTGCCCCGCAAAAGTTCAACCCAAATGCACCCACAGTGGTCCACAACTTATCCACAAAATTTCCCCAGGCGAAGTGCTTGCAAATCCATAGACACAACTATAACTTGTACTGAAGTCGGGCGGCGACCCCAACATATTGGGTTTTTGTAAAATCGCTGCCACCCCAGGATAACCGCATCCAGCGTACCGAAAAATACAGCCACATCAGCCATTTAGGACTTTTCTGGCGACCAGGGGCAAGTACATCGTCATGGACAAGACACAAGATATAGTGGTCCACACCCAAATCAGACCACCAGGCACCACCCAACACGGATTTTACTGCGCCACGGCCTGACCGCTGTGGCGTTTTGCGTGGTGAGCCCTACGCGGCATCAGACCACGCCGGCACCACCACCACACAAACCGACAACAGACAGAACAGCACAAACAACGGAGAGCGCACCATGCAGACGGATATGAGCCAAAACCCCAACCAGACCGGCTCCCCGGCAAGCGGCGAGAGCGACCAGGACCAGTCCATCGCCAGCACCGCCCCCGGTCAGCTGCGCGTTATCAAACGCAACGGCAAAGTGGTGGGCTACGATGACGACAAGATCACCGTGGCCATCAGCAAGGCGTTTCTGGCGGTAGAGGGCGGCACGGCAGCCGCCTCTTCCCGTATCCATGAAACCGTGGCGCGCCTCACCGAGCAGGTCACTGCCACCTTCAAGCGTCGCATGCCCTCCGGCGGCACCATCCACATCGAGGAAATCCAGGACCAGGTAGAACTGGCCCTGATGCGTAACGGTGAGCAGAAAGTGGCCCGCGATTACGTGCTGTACCGTGAGCGCCAGGCGGCCAAGCGTGCCGAGCAAAATCACAACCTGCCCGAACCCACCCACCAGGTGGACATGACCGTCACCATGGAAGACGGCAGCAAGGCTCCCCTGGACATGGCGCGCCTGGAACATCTGATCCGTTCTGCCTGCTCCGGCCTGGACGATGTGAGCGCCGACAAGATCATCACCGAAACGGTGAAAAACCTGTACGACGGTGTCTCCATTCATGACGTGAACACCTCCATGGTGATCACCGCCCGCACCATGATCGAAGTGGAGCCCAACTACTCCCAGGTCACCGCTCGCCTGCTGATGGACAAGATCCGCGCCGAAGCCCTGCAGTATCTGGGCGTGGCCGAGCGTGCCAGCCACGAGGAAATGAACGCCCTGTACAGCGATGCCCTCAAGGCCTACATCACCAAAGGTATCGAACTGGAGCTGCTGTCTCCGGTGCTGGGCGAATTCGACCTGGAAAAGCTGGGCGCCGCCATCAATGGTGATCGTGATCTGCAGTTCTCCTACCTGGGCCTGCAGACCCTGTATGACCGTTACTTCATCCATCACAACGACACCCGCATCGAGCTGCCGCAGTGCTTTTTCATGCGTGTGGCCATGGGCCTGGCCGTGGAAGAGGACAACCGGGAAGAACGCGCCATCGAGTTCTACAACCTGCTGTCCAGCTTCGACTACATGAGCTCCACGCCGACCCTGTTCAACGCCGGCACCCTGCGCCCGCAGCTGTCCAGCTGCTACCTGACCACCGTGCCTGATGATCTGCACGGCATTTATGGCGCCATCCAGGACAATGCCATGCTGTCCAAATTTGCCGGCGGCCTGGGTAACGACTGGACGCCGGTACGTGCACTGGGCGCCTATATCAAGGGCACCAACGGCCGCTCCCAGGGCGTGGTACCGTTCCTGAAAGTGGTCAACGATACTGCCGTGGCCGTGAACCAGGGTGGCAAGCGCAAAGGCGCGGTCTGTGCCTACCTGGAAACCTGGCACCTGGATATCGAGGAATTCCTGGAGCTGCGCAAGAACACCGGTGACGACCGCCGTCGTACCCACGACATGAACAGCGCCAACTGGATTCCCGACCTGTTCATGAAGCGCGTCATCAACGAGGAAGACTGGACCCTGTTCAGCCCCAACGATGCCCCGGACCTGCACGACCTGTACGGCGAAGCCTTCGAAAAGGCCTACCTGGCCTATGAAGAGAAAACCCGTAACGGGGAAATGAAGCTGTTCAAGCGGGTTCCCGCCATCAACCTGTGGCGCAAGATGCTGTCCATGCTGTTCGAGACAGGCCACCCCTGGTTCACCTTCAAGGATCCGTGCAACCTGCGCAGCCCGCAGCAGCACGTGGGTGTGGTGCACTCCTCCAACCTGTGCACCGAGATCACCCTGAACACCAACAAGGAAGAAATCGCCGTGTGCAACCTGGGTTCCGTGAACCTGGCCCAGCACGTGGACGCGAACGGTCTCGACACCGACAAACTGCAGCGCACCATTAATACCGCCGTGCGCATGCTCGACAACGTGATCGACATCAACTACTACAGCGTGCCCCAGGCCGAGCGTTCCAACATGAAGCACCGCCCGGTGGGTCTGGGCATCATGGGCTTCCAGGACGCGCTCTATAAGCAGGGCATCAGCTACGCCTCCGAAGGCGCCGTGCAGTTTGCCGACAACTCCATGGAAGCAGTGAGCTACTACGCCATCCAGGCCTCCGCCAAACTGGCCGAAGAACGCGGTGCCTACCAGACCTTCGAAGGATCCCTGTGGAGCCAGGGCGTACTGCCCATCGACTCCATCGACATCCTGGTCAAGCAGCGTGGCGAAGACTACTGCAAGGTGGATCGCAGCCAGACCCTGGATTGGAACAGCGTGCGCGAGATGGCGAAGAAAGGCATGCGTAACTCCAACGTGATGGCCATCGCCCCCACCGCCACCATTGCCAACATCACCGGTGTTTCACAGTCCATTGAGCCGACTTATCAGAACCTGTACGTGAAATCGAACCTGTCCGGCGAATTCACCGTGGTGAACCCCTACCTGGTCAACGCCCTGAAAGAGCGTGGCCTGTGGGATAACGTGATGGTCAATGATCTGAAGTACTACGACGGTTCCGTGCAACCCATCGAGCGCATGCCGGCGGACCTGAAAGAACAGTTCCGTACTGCCTTCGAAGTGGAACCGCGCTGGTTGGTGGAAGCCGCCAGCCGTCGCCAGAAGTGGATTGATCAGGCCCAGTCACTGAACCTGTACATTGCCGAAGCCAACGGCAAGAAACTGGACGTGACCTACAAGATGGCCTGGTTGCTGGGTCTGAAGACCACCTACTACCTGCGCGCCATCGGTGCCACCCAGACGGAAAAATCCACCATCAATGATGGCAAGCTCAACCGGGTCTCCTCCAAGGTGGAAGAGACCGCCGAGTTTGGCCAGGCCGCCGATGTACCACAGGCCTGCTCCATTGATGACCCGGATTGCGAGGCTTGCCAGTAAGCGCTGCCGGAAATGGGTCGGACGTCCGGAATCGGACGTCTGACGACAAAAGATAAATGCGTCCGACGTCAGACTTCTGACGTCCGACCCACCAAAGAATACGCAAGCGGTGATCAACACCACCAAACTTGTAAGCACGGAATGGAGAGAGCACATGCTGAACTGGGACGAATTTAATGCGCAAGAGACGCCTGTCGCCAAACAACAGCCCAAAGCCCCAACGCCGCCGCAACCTGAGACGGTATCTGACCAAGCGGCACCTCAAGCTCAAACATCGGCAGCGGGAAGTGCGCCGATTACTGGAGGAGCCGATGAGCAGCGACAAGGACGAACAGAACGAGCCACCACAGACGCCGTAGCCCGCGCCCGCGATACCGTGGCGAAAATGGATATCAGCGAAGGGGTTGCCGAGCTGGAAGGCACCGCCGGTCGTGTGGAAGTGGACGACAAGCGCATGATCAACTGCCGCGCCGACCTGAATCAGCTGGTACCGTTCAAGTACGACTGGGCCTGGCAGAAATACCTGGATGGCTGTGCCAACCACTGGATGCCCCAGGAAGTGAACATGAACGCCGACCTGGCGTTGTGGAAAAAGGCCGACGGTCTCACCGACGACGAGCGTCGCATCGTCAAGCGTAACCTGGGTTTCTTCTCCACCGCCGATTCCCTGGTCGCCAACAACCTGGTGCTGGCCATCTACCGCCTGATCACCAACCCGGAGTGCCGCCAGTACATCCTGCGTCAGTCCTTTGAAGAGGCGATTCATACCCACGCCTACCAGTACTGCATTGAATCCCTG
>Ga0208330_1000260_pt1 | contig 28207 bp, 29 predicted proteins | sample DeeseametaMP1896_FD_184180 | JGI IMG/M metagenome (GOLD analysis project Ga0208330, IMG submission 184180) | Marine microbial communities from the Deep Pacific Ocean - MP1896 (SPAdes) | ecosystem: Environmental > Aquatic > Marine > Oceanic | place: East of Hawaii, North Pacific Ocean | collected... | reverse complement strand
GGCCACAAGATGGGCGGCGCCATCCACTTCGACGACCTGCAGTGGGAGCGCCGCTACAACCGGATGGGCGCCTACACCCAATCCAAGCTGGCCAACCTGCTGTTCACCTACGAACTTCAACGCCGACTGGCCCCACGCGGCAAGACCGTCGCGCTCGCCGCGCATCCGGGCACCTCGACCACCGAGCTCGCACGCAATCTCCCCCGTCCGGTGGAGCGGGCGTTCCTGGCCGCAGCGCCGGTGCTGTTCGCTCAGACCGCAGACAAGGGCGCACTGCCGACGCTGCGGGCAGCCACCGACCCGGGCGCGCTCGGCGGCCAGTACTACGGACCCGATGGTGTCGGCCAGCAACGCGGCAATCCCGTCGTCGTCGCATCCAGCGACCAGTCTTACGACCTGGATCTCCAGCGACGACTGTGGGCGGTCTCCGAGGAGTTGACCAAGGTGGTCTTCCCGGTCGGCTGAGGCGGGCAGACTGGGCGGCATGTCGCTGGTCGTGCCGCCCTATCCCCCGCCGCGCTACACCGCCGACGAACCCGAGGCCAGCGCATGGCTCAAGCGCGCCGACGCCCCGCCCGACTACGACGCATTCGGGCACGTCCAGTACCACTATTTGGCCAACCAGTCCGACACCGACGGCGACTACGGGCTCTACCGCATCCGGATCGCCCCCAACGGGGGCGGTCCGGGCCCGCACTTCCACCGGGGCATGTCCGAGGCGTTCTACGTGTTGTCGGGCACCGTCTCGCTCTACAACGGCACCGAGTGGGTCGACGGGCACGCCGGCGATTTCCTCTATGTCCCCCCGGGCGGTGTCCACGGGTTCCGCAACGAGGCCGACGAGCCGCTGAGCATGCTGATGTTGTTCGCCCCCGGCGCGCCGCGCGAACACTACTTCGAGGGCCTGGCGCGGCTGGGTGAGCTGACCGACGACGAGCGCGCCGAGTGGTTTGCCGAGAACGACAACCACCTCGTCGAGGAGCCGACCTGACCGTCGCGGACACGCGGCCGCCGGACACGCCGAGCAGAGATGCGGCCGCGGAACCGCCTGCCCTAAACTGCTTTCCGGTCGCGCAGTCGAGGACTAAACGTCGGGGAGGAGTTGTGGGTGCAGGCTGATGCAGCACCCATGTCCGGCGCTTCCGGAGCACCCGCCGCCCAGGCGTTACGCGGCTGGCAGCGCCGTGCGCTGGTCAAATACCTGACGGCCGCTCCCCGCGATTTCCTGGCGGTGGCCACGCCGGGCGCGGGCAAGACGACGTTCGCGCTGCGCATCGTCAGCGAGCTGCTGGCCGAGCGCACCGTCGAGGCCGTCACGATCGTGGTGCCCACCGAGCACCTCAAGATCCAGTGGGCGCTGGCCGCCGCGCGCCACGGCATCGCACTGGACCCGAAGTTCTCCAACTCCAACTCGCAGACGTCCTCCGAGTATCACGGGGTCGTCGTCACCTACGCCCAGGTCGCCAGCCACCCGACCCGGCACCGGGTGCGCACCGAGAACCGCAAGACGCTCGTCGTCTTCGACGAGATCCACCACGGCGGTGACGCCAAGACGTGGGGTGACGCCATCCGCGAGGCGTTCGACGACGCCACCCGCCGGCTCGCTCTGACCGGAACGCCGTTCCGCAGCGATGACAGCGCCATCCCGTTCGTCACCTACGAAGAGGACGCCGCGGGCTTCAAGTACTCCACCGCCGACCACACCTACGGTTACGCCGACGCGCTGGCCGACGGGGTGGTGCGGCCGGTGGTGTTCCTGGCGTACTCCGGCGAGGCGCGCTGGCGCGACAGCGCCGGCGAGGAACACGCCGCCCGCCTGGGTGAGCCGCTGACCGCCGAACAGACCGCCCGGGCATGGAAGACGGCGCTCAACCCGGCCGGCGAGTGGATGCCCGCGGTGATCCAGGCGGCCGACCGACGGCTCCAACAGAAGCGTCAGCACGTGCCGGACGCCGGCGGCATGATCATCGCCTCCGACCAGTCCTCGGCCCGCGCCTACGCCGACCTGCTGACCAAGATCACCGGGGAGGTGCCCACCGTGGTGCTCTCCGACGACAAGGACGCCTCACTGCGGATCACCCAGTTCTCCGAGAGCACGTCCCGCTGGCTGGTGGCGGTGCGGATGGTCTCCGAGGGTGTGGACGTGCCGCGGCTCTCGGTCGGCGTGTATGCCACCAGCGCGTCGACGCCGCTGTTCTTCGCCCAGGCGATCGGCCGGTTCGTCCGCTCCCGCCGGCCGGGCGAGACCGCGAGCATCTTCCTGCCGTCGGTTCCCAACCTGCTGTTGCTGGCCAGCGAGATGGAGGCGCAACGCAACCACGTGCTGGGCAAACCGCACCGCGAGACCCTCGACGATCCGCTGGACGCCGAATTGGCCGAGCAGAAGCGCGACGAACCGGGCGACGACGAGCAGCGCAAGATCGAGTACCTGGGCGCCGACGCCGAACTCGACCAGGTCATCTTCGACGGCTCGTCGTTCGGTACGGCCACGCCGGCGGGCAGCGACGAGGAGCTCGACTTCCTGGGCATCCCCGGTCTGCTCGACGCCGCGGCGATGCGTGACCTGCTGCGCCAGCGTCAGGAGGCGCAGCTGACCAAGCGCACCGCCAACGGTGAGGTGCCGCGCCCGTCGACCCACGGCCAGCTGCGCGACCTGCGCAAAGAGCTCAACACGCTGGTGTCGCTCGCTCACCACCGCACCGGGAAGTCGCACGGCCAGATCCACAACGAGTTGCGCCGCATCTGCGGTGGCCCCCCGGTGGCCGCGGCTACCAGCGATCAGCTCAAGGCCCGCATCGTCGCGGTACGCCAGCTCTCCCAACAAGGTTAGAAACCCGCGATTCCGGGAAAACGGCGCCGACCGAAACGCCGACTAGGAAGCGGGCACATGGCACTCGGAATGGCACACGAATCCCTCGCAGCATCGTCGAGCACTCGCGGCGGCTGGCGGCGCTGGTCTGCGGTCCTCGGGCTGACGGTGGGCCTCACCGCGGCGCCTCTGCTGGCCGCGTGCGGCTCCGAGGGTGAGGGTGGAGACGAGACCACCACCACGACCACCACCACGTCGCAGGAAAGCACCACGACGACGCCGATGACCCCGACCACGACACCCGCGGCGCCGGCACCCGGCGGCGCCGAGGGCGAGGAGCCCGGTGGCGGCGGCGCCATCCCGGGCGGGCCCACGGGCAGCGGCGGACCCGAGGGCGGCAGTGGCTCGATCCCGGGCGGCCCGACCGGCGGCGGTGGACCCGAGGGCGGCGGCGGCGCCATCCCGGGCGGGCCCACCGGCAGCGGCGGACCCGAGGGCGGCAGCGGCTCCATCCCCGGCGTCGGTAGCGGCGGCGGCGGACCCGAGGGCGGCGGCGGCTGCGTCGGCGACGTCTGCGTCACGGTGCCCGCGCCCTGAGGTAGCCGCGGACTCACCGCTGCGTCGCGGTGGACCCGACTCCCTACAGATCCAGCAGCGCGGGCAGGTCGGCCACCGAGTCGATGACGTGGTTGGGTTGCATGGCGAATTCGTCGGCGGCCCAACGGTCCAACGTGTCCTGGCGGAACTTTCCGGTGCGCACCAGCACGCCGGTCATACCGACGACCTGCCCGGCCAGCACGTCGTTGTTCAGGTCGTCGCCGATCATGTGCATCTCCTCGGGATCGACGCCGAGCCGGCCGGCGGCCGACAGGAAGCCCTCCGGTGCCGGCTTGCCGACCGCGGTGGCCTTGCGCCCCGAGGTCTCCTCCATCCCGATCAGATACATGCCGGTGTCGACGCGCAGCCCGTCCTCGGTGGTCCACGCGGTGCTGCGATGCATCGCCACCACCGGCACCCCCTGCGCCATCCAGTCGTACACCCACGACAGCGTCAGGTGGCTGTACTCGGGACCTGCTCCCCCGAGTAGCACCACATCGGGGCGTTCAGGCGCGGTCGGGCCGCTGAACTCGCTGGAGTACACCAGGTCGATGCCCGGCATGTCCTCGCCGATCTGGCCGCTGTTGACCAGGAAGCAGCGCGCGTCGGGGTAGCGGCTGCGCACGTAGTCGGCGGTGAGCACGGCCGCGGTGATGACCTCGTCGGGGCTGACCACCATGCCGGCGTCGGTCAGCAACTGCGCGATCTGCGCGCGGGTGCGGGTGGTGGTGTTGGTCAGGTACGCGCACGCAATCTGGTTGTCCGCCAAAGTACGCAGCGTCTCGGCCGCCCCGTCGATCGGCTTCCACGACGTCACCAGCACCCCATCGATGTCGAAGAGCACTCCACCGATAGCCATGCTGCGACAGTAAACCGCCGACGATCGGATGCAACTCGGGCCCGAGTCAGTCCCGCGCCCACGAGGTCGCCGCGAGCCACGGCGACGTCGTCGCCGCGATCGTCCACGCCGCGTCGGCCGGCACATCGAGCACCTCGTAGCGCTTGGTTCCCGCCGCCGTCGCCGCCACCAGCGTGGCCACCCCGGCGCGGCGCTGCGGCCAGCTCTGGCGCACCGTCCAGCCGACGATGCCCGGGGCGGCCACGCAGTCGCGGCGGCGCTGCATGCTGCCCGACCGGGCCACCAGCCAGCCACCACCGGCCCGGTGACCGAGCGACCGGGACCGGTCGGCGGCCAGGAACACGCTGAAGGCGGCCAGCAGCATCAGCACCGGCCACACCCACACGCCGATCCCGACCGTCAGCGCCGCGATCCCGGCGCCGACGGACGCCACGACGGGTAGCGCCAGCGCCCGCACCCAGCGCCGCCGGGTCGCCGCCGGCCCGTGCGGTGTCAGCGTCCCTGTCACCGCATCCGGTCGCTCGATGAGGTCCACCAGCACCGCCTCGGCGGTGGTCCGCGGACACGGCGGCAGCAGCTGCGAGGCCTCGCCCGCCCCGGCGACGCCGGTCATGACGGCGTCCAGCCGGGCGCCGCCGAACATCCGCACCAGCAGCGGTTCGCGCAGGGTGCCGCCCCGCAGCCGACGCATGTCGTAGGTGTGCTCGCGCACCCGCAGCAGACCGTGGGACAGATGCAGCACCTCGCCGTCTCGGCGCAGCATCAGGTTGGCGTAGGTCAGCAGCGACTGCGTGACCGACAACACCACCGAGGCCACCAGCACCACCGCGGCACCGACGGCGACGGCGCCCCACACGCCCAGGCCCTGTGCGGCGCCCTCGCCGGCCCGCAGCACCGCCGAGTCGCGCAGCGTCCTGAGCAGACCGGACTGGGAGATCACCCCGACCGCCGCGGCGATCATCGCCAGCCCGGTGAAGGTCAGCGGGCTGTAGCGCAGCCAGGAGGGCTGCCAGGCGGCCAGCACCCGCCCGGACGGCTGCGGTGGCAGCGAGTCTGCCAGCAGCACGGCCCGCAGCCGCGGGACGTCGCCGGCGGGCACCGCGTCGAGGGCGAACACCGTGTCGCCGGTGGCCTCGCGGCCCGTGGACACCCGCAGCACCGTCAGCCCGAGCAACCGGTGCAGCAGCCGGGCGTCGGTGGACACCGAGCGAATCCTGTTGCGCGGCACCGAGAGCACCGAGCGCTGCAGCACGCCGGTGCGCAGCGTCACCTCCTCGGGACCGATGCGGTAGGTGGTGGTGAACCAGCGGGCCAGACCGTAGGCCACGATCAGCGCGACACCGGCCACCGTCCACAGTGGGTTTCCGGTTGCCGACCCGAGCACCAGCGAACCGATCAACACCGGAAGCTGGCGCATCACCTCGTGGACGGGATGCACCAGCAGCATGCGCGGGCTCAGCCGCTGCCAGCCGTCGGCGACCGGGGCGCCGGTCACGTCGCATCCTCGGCGCCGAGCGCCGCGATGTCGGTCAGCCGCGCCACCACCTGCTGGGCCACCGGGTCGTCGAGCGCGACGATGCGCACGGCGCCCGCCGACGACGCGGTCGTCACCGTCACGTTGGTCAGACCGAACAGCCGGTCCAGCGGCCCCCGGTAGGTGTCGACGGTCTGCACCCGTGAGATCGGGGCGATGCGGCGCTCCTGCACCAGCCATCCGCTGCGGGTGTACGCCGCGGTCGGGTCCAGGTCCCAGCGGTGCACGCGGTAGCGCCACATCGGCACCACCACCACGAACAGCACGATGCCCAGCAGCGTGGCGACCGCGGCCAGCGCGTGCAGCCACGGCAGTCGGCCGTCGAGGACGAACCACACGATCTGTGCGAGCACCGCGAACGCCCACGGGATGGCCGCGCCCAGGGCCCACACCAGCGGCGCCTTGGCGCTCGGCGGATGCGCGGGTTCTGCGAAGGTCATGCTCTCAGTATGTTGATGCCATGAGCACGAAGTGGACCGCCGCCGATGTTCCCGATCAGACCGGCCGGGTGGCCGTCGTCACCGGTGCCAACGCCGGCCTTGGCCTCGAGACCGCCGCCGTGCTGGCCGAGCGGGGCGCCCGCGTCGTCGTGGCGGTGCGCGATCTCGGCAAGGGCGAGGCAGCGGTCGGCGAGATCCGGCGCCGCACTTCGAACGCCGACGTGGCGCTGCAGCAGCTGGACCTGTCCTCGCTGGCCAGTGTTCGCACCGCCGCCGACGAGCTGCGGGCCGCCTACCCACGCATCGACCTGCTGATCAACAACGCAGGCGTCATGTACCCGCCCAAACAGACCACCGCCGACGGGTTCGAGCTGCAGTTCGGCACCAACCATCTCGGGCACTTCGCGCTGACGGGTCTGGTGCTCGACCACCTGCTGCAGGTCGAGGGCTCGCGCGTGGTGACGGTGGCCAGCATCGCGCACAACATCCAGGCCGGTATCCATTTCGACGACCTGCAGTGGGAGCGCAGCTACAACCGCGTCGCGGCCTACGGCCAGTCCAAGCTGGCGAACCTGATGTTCACCTACGAACTGCAGCGCCGGCTTGCCGCCAAGCAGGCCCCGACCATCGCGGTGGCCGCGCACCCCGGAATCTCCAACACCGAGCTGATGCGCCACATCCCCGGCTCGGGGTTGCCCGGCTTCTCCGCGCTGGCCGGCCTGGTCACCAACAGCCCCGCCGTCGGCTCGCTGGCCACCCTGCGGGCCGCCACCGATCCGGAGGTGCGCGGCGGCCAGTACTACGGGCCGTCCGGCTTCCGGGAGCTGGTCGGCCATCCGGTGCTGGTGCAGTCGAACCGGCAATCGCACGACACCGACGTCCAGCAGCGGTTGTGGTCGGTGTCCGAGGAACTCACCGGCGTGAAATTCCCCGTCTGATGCGTTCCGTCGAGGAACACCGCCGGGTGGTCGCTGGCCTGATCAATCCCCGGCCGCCGGTCGCGCTGCCGCTGGCCGACGCGCTGGGGCTGGTGCTGGCCGTCGACGTCGTCGCCCCGCTGTCGCTACCCCGTTTCGACAACTCCGCGATGGACGGGTACGCGGTGCTGGCCACCGATGTCGCGGCCGCCGGGCAGGACACCCCGGTGCGGCTGCCCGTCGCCGAGGACATCCCGGCCGGACGCACCGACATCCCGACGCTGGCCGCGGGCACCGCCCACCGCATCATGACCGGTGCACCGCTGCCCGCCGGCGCGACGGCCGTCGTGCCGGTCGAGGCCACCGACGGCGCCACCGACACCGTCACGATCCGGTCCGCACCCAGAGAGGGCCAGCACGTCCGCCGCGCCGGGGAAGACGTCACCGCGGGCAGCACCGTGTTGCGTGCCGGGCAGGTCGTCACACCGGCCGCGCTGGGGCTGGCCGCCGCCCTCGGGCTCGGCGAGTTGACCGTCGTACCCCGGCAGCGGGTGCTGGTGGTGTCCACCGGCACCGAACTGGTCGGCCCGGGCGTGCCGCTGCAACCCGGCCAGATCTACGAGTCTAACGGCGTCATGCTGGCCGCGGCGGTGCGAGACGCCGGCGCCGAGGTGGCCGCCTCGCCGATGACCGGCGACGACGTCGACGTGTTCCGGGAGACGCTGCGCGGCCATGCCGCCGACGCCGACCTGATCCTGACCACCGGCGGGGTCAGCGCCGGCGCCTACGAGGTGGTCAAGGACGCCCTCGGCGGCTCCGGTGACGTGGAGTTCGTCAAGGTGGCGATGCAGCCCGGCATGCCGCAGGGCGCAGGCCGGCTCGACGGCGTACCGGTGGTGACGCTGCCCGGCAACCCGGTCAGTGCGCTGGTCTCCTTCGAGGTGTTCGTGCGGCCCGCGCTGCGGGTGGCGATGGGACGCCCCGACGCCGAGCGACCGCGCCGGGAGGCGGTGCTGACCGAGGACCTGACCTCCCCGCGGGGTAAGCGGCAGTTCCGCCGCGGCGTGCTCGACGGCGACGCGGTGACCAGTTACGGACCACCGGCCTCGCACCATCTGCGGTGGCTGGCGTCGGCGAACTGCCTGCTCGAGCTGGGTGAGGATGTCGACTCGGTGAACGCCGGGTCCCGCGTGCAGGTGTGGGACCTGCGCTGAGCACCCGTCACCGTACAATCGCCAGACGATGGCCAGACGCCCCGACCTCAAGACAGGACCAGCGCGGCTCGCGGCCCTGGTTCGTTCGGCTGTACCTCCCATGCATCGCGCGGGTGCGCCGTTCGTCGGCGCCAGCCTCACGCTGGCGTTGGCCGGCCGCAACCATCGCTGGCTGCGCCGCACCGGCCTCGCGTCCGCCGCGGCAAACGCTGCGTTCTTCCGGCATCCGCCGCGCACCCCACCGAGCCGCCCCGGGGTCGTCGTCGCCCCGGCCGACGGTCTGATCTGCGTCGTCGACGAGGCGGTCCCGCCGCTCGAACTGGGCCTTCCCGCCAGCCCGGTGCCACGGATCAGCATCTTCCTGTCCCTGTTGGACGCGCACGTGCAGCGCGCGCCGGTCGGCGGTCACGTCGTCACCACCGTGCACCGCCCCGGCCTGTTCGGTTCCGCGGACCTGGCTGCCGCGAGCGAGGACAACGAACGCAACAGCGTCGTCATCCGCACGCCGGAGGGCGCCGAGGTGGTCGCGGTGCAGATCGCCGGACTGCTGGCCCGCCGGATCGTGTGCGACGTCAAGGCCGGTGACACGGTCGGCATCGGCGAGACCTACGGCCTGATCCGCTACGGGTCGCGGCTCGACACCTATCTGCCGGCCGGATCCACCGTGCTGGCCGAGGTCGGCCAGCGCACGCTGGCCGGCGAGACCGTGCTGGCCGAGCTGCCATGAGGCCCCGCCTCAAACCTCCGGTGGTCAGCGCCCGCATCCTGCCCAGCGCGATGACCGTCGCCGCCATCTGCCTGGGCCTGTCGTCGGTGAAGTTCGCCCTGGACGGTCGCGCCACCGAGGCGATGGCCTTTCTCACCGTCGCGGCGATCCTGGACGCGCTGGACGGCCGCACCGCCAGGGCGCTGAACGCGACGTCGCGGATGGGCGAGGAGATCGACTCGCTCGCCGACGCGGTCAACTTCGGCGTGGCGCCGGCGTTCATCGTCTACGGCACGCTGTTGTCCACGTCGCGGATCGGCTGGATCGTGGTGCTGCTGTACGCGGTGTGCATCGTGCTGCGGCTGGCCCGCTACAACGCGATGCTGGACCTGGATCAGCCCGCCTACGAGAAGAAGTACTTCGTCGGGATGCCCGCCCCGGCCGGTGCGATCGGCGCGATCGGTCCGCTGGCGGCGAAGATGCAGTTCGGCGACGGCTGGTGGACCTCGGAGCCGGCCGTGGTGATCTGGATGATCGTGGTGTCGCTGTTGGTGGTCAGCACGCTGCCGATGCGCAAGATCCACACGTTCTCGGTGCCGCCGAACATGGTTGCGCCGCTGCTGGCGCTGCTGGCCATCGGAGTGGCCGCCTCCATCCTGTACGGCTACGTCGTGATCCTGGTGATCATCGTGGCCTACGCACTGCACATCCCGTTCGCGATCCGCACCCGCCGCTTCCTGGCCGCCCACCCCGAGGTGTGGCAGGACAAGCCGCGCCAGCAGCGTGCCGCACGCCGCGCCTACCGGCGCGCCCAGCCGCACCGGCGCTCGATGTTGCGGCTGGGGTTGCGCCGCCCCCCGAGGGGATGACGTGTCCGACCTGGACGTCGCCGACCGCGAGGGCGCGCGCCCGCAGCTGACGTTGACCGCGCGGCTGAACACCTCGGCGACGGACTCGCGACGTGGCGTGGTGCGGCTGCATCCCGAGGCGTTGGCCGCCCTGGGCCTCCGCGAGTGGGATGCGGTGTCGCTGACCGGCTCACGGACCACCGCCGCGGTCGCCGGGATCGCGCCCGCGGGATTCCCGCCGGGCACCGCGTTGCTCGACGACGTGACGCTGTCCAACGCCGGGGTGCGCGAGGATGCGCCGGTGCTGGTGGCGCCGGTGACGGTGTACGGGGCGCGCTCGGTGACGTTGAGCGGCTCGGCGTTGGCCACCCGCTCACTGACCCCGGCGACGCTGCGTCAGGCGCTGCTGGGCAAGGTGATGACGGTCGGCGACATCGTCTCGCTGCTCCCCCGGGACCTGGGTCCCGGCACGTCCACGTCGCAGGCCAGTGCCGCGCTGGCGGCCACCGTGGGCATCACCTGGACCTCCGAACTGCTGACCGTCACGGGCGTCGACCCGTCCGGGCCGGTCAGCGTACAGCCGAATTCACTGGTCAGCTGGGGGGATTGGACTCCGCCCGAGCCGCGGGTGAGGGGACCCGACGCGGGCGTGGCGCGCACCGACGAGCCGCCGGTGCGACCCAGCCCGCCTGCGGTCGCGTTCGACGACCTCAAGGGTTCCCATGTGCAGGCGGGAAAGCTGACCGAGTGGCTCAAGCTGGCCCTCGACGAGCCGGAGCTGCTCGAAACCCTGGGCGCCTCGGCTGATCTCGGGGTGCTGGTGTCCGGTCCGGCCGGCGTCGGCAAGGCGACGATGGTGCGCACCGTGTGCGCCGATCGCCGGCTGGTGGAACTCGACGGCCCCGAGATCGGCTCCCTGGCGCCGGCCGACCGGCTGACTGCGGTGACCAACGCGGTGGTGACCGCGAGTGCACCGGACCGTGGCGGCGGCATCCTGTTGATCACCGACATCGACGCGCTGCTGCCAGCCACGGCCGAGCCGGTGGCCGGGCTGATCCTCGCCGAGCTGCGCAAGGCGGTGTCCGCCGACGGTGTCGCACTGGTCGTGACCTCGGCGGTACCCGACAACGTCGATGCCCGGCTGCGCGCCCCGGACCTGTGCGACCGCGAGCTGGGCCTGACGCTGCCCGACGGCACGACCCGCAAGCAGCTGCTGGAGGTGCTAGTCCGCGACGTGCCTGCCACTGAGCTGGATCTGACCGAGATCGCCGGCCGGACACCGGGTTTCGTCGTCGCCGATCTGGCCGCACTGGTGCGTGAGGCGGCGCTGCGGGCGGCGGCGCGCGCGAGCCGCGATGAGGTGGCACCGCAACTGCGCCAGGAGGATCTGGTCGGGGCGCTCAGCGTGATCCGGCCGCTGTCGCGCTCGGCGACCGAGGAGGTGTCGGTCGGCGCGGTGACGCTCGACGACGTCGGCGACATGGCCGAGACCAAGCAGGCGCTGACCGAGGCGGTGCTGTGGCCGCTGCAGCATCCGGACACGTTCGAGCGCCTCGGCGTGCAGCCGCCGCGCGGCGTGCTGCTCTACGGCCCGCCCGGCTGCGGCAAGACGTTCGTGGTGCGCGCGCTGGCCAGCTCGGGCCGGTTGTCGGTGCACGCGGTCAAGGGTGCCGAGCTGATGGACAAGTGGGTCGGCTCCAGCGAGAAGGCCGTGCGCGAACTGTTCCGACGGGCCCGGGATTCCGCGCCGTCGCTGGTCTTCCTCGACGAGATCGACGCGCTGGCGCCGCGGCGTGGGCAGAGTTTCGATTCCGGGGTGACCGACCGCGTGGTGGCCGCGATGCTGACCGAGCTCGACGGGATCGAGCCGCTGCGCGATGTGGTGGTGCTCGGCGCGACCAATCGGCCGGATCTGATCGACCCGGCGCTGCTGCGGCCGGGGCGGCTGGAGCGGTTGGTGTTCGTCGAGCCACCCGACGCCGAGGCGCGCGTCCAGATCCTGCGCACCGCAGGCAAATCGGTGCCGCTTGCTTCCGAAGGCCCCGAAGCCGTCGACCTCGAGGCATTGGCCGGTGAGCTGGACGGGTACAGCGCGGCGGACTGCGTGGCGCTGCTACGCGAGGCGGCGCTCACGGCGATGCGGCGCTCGATAGACGCCGCCGACGTCACCGCCGCCGACGTGGCCGCGGCCCGCGAGGCGGTACGACCGTCGCTGGACCCGGCGCAGGTGACCGCACTGCGGGACTTCGCCGCCGGCCGCTGATCCGACTGACCTGACGTTCATACTGCGCTGGCTGCGGAATCCGACGTTCATACTGCGCTGGCTGCGGGGTCTTCTCGCACTTTCCCGCAGTGGATGCAGTCTGAACGCAAATATGGATCTTGACAGTGACTAGTTGAGCTGGCATCGTCGAACTTGTCACCGTCAAGATTGCGAGGCTTGCATGACCTCCCCCACCCGCGCCGGCGACCGCGACCGCGAATCGACCGCCACCCTGCTCGGCCAGGCACTCGCCGAGGGCTATCTGGACATGCCGGAGTACGAGAACCGCCTGCAGACCGCCTTCACCGCGCAGACCGCCGACGACCTGCGCGCGCTGACCACCGACCTGCCGGTGGCCGAGTTGCGGCGCAACGACCCGCGCCGCCGCGCCGCCCGGCGGGCCGCCGTCCGGCGCAGCGTGCAGCTGCATCTGGCGGGCTACCTCGCCATGGTCGTCATCGTGCTGGCCGTGTGGCTGGTCGTCGGTCTGACCGCCGGCTCGTGGTACTTCTGGCCCATCTGGCCGATCCTCGGCGCGGGCATCGGACTGCTCGGTCACGCGGCGCCGGCGAAGTACGCGCTGCCGTCTCCTTGCCGGCCACTGCGCCCGCACCGGGCGCGCTAACCCGGGTCGCCGTACTCGTCGAACCAGTAGGCCAGCCGGCCCCGACGGCTCACCGCGCGCAGCCGGCGTTCGGCCAGTTCCCGGGTCGCCGTCGTCGTCACGATCATCAGCTCGTCACCGACCTGCAGACGGGTGATCGGCTCCGGGACGAACGACCGGCCCGCACGGATGATCAGCGTGATGACGCTGGGGTCGGGCAGTTGCAGCTCCAGCACCGTGACGTTGTGCAGCCGCGAACCCGGCGCCAGCGTCATCGTCAGCAACTCGGCGCCCAGCACGTCCAGCGGCGCCGCGTCCACCTGGATCTCCCGGGTGGTGTCGCGGGTCACCAGGCGCAGCCGCTCGGCGACGAACCTCAGGCTCGGTCCCTGCACCAGCGTGAACACCACCACCAGGATGAACACGATGTTGAGCAGCCGCCCGCTGCCGGGCACGCCTTCGACGATCGGATACGTCGCCAGCACGATGGGCACCGCGCCGCGCAACCCGGCCCAGGACAGGAAGGCCTGTTCACGCAGCGGCACCCGGAAACCGGTGAGCGACACGATGACCGACACCGGGCGGGCGACCAGCAGCAGCACCAGGCCGGCCACGATCGCCGGCACCAGATCGTCGACCAACTGGGACGGCGTCACCAACAGACCGAGCAGCACGAACAACCCGATCTGGGCCAGCCACCCGGAACCCTCCGCGAACGACTTCGTCGCCGACCGGTGCGGCAGCCCCGAGTTGGCCAGCACCACACTGGCCAGATATGCCGCGACGAAGGCACTGGCCTCGGCCGCCCCACCGGCCGCGAACGCCAGGATGCCCCACCCGAACGTCGCCAGCGGGTAGAGCCCGGCGGCGGGCAGCGCGATGCGCCGCAGCAGCATCGCGCCCAGGAAACCGCAGGTCAGGCCGATCACGATGCCCGTCCCCAGCTGGTAGACCAGGGTCGCCGCGATCCGGATCGGGTCCAGTTCCAGCGGAACCGCGCTGAACAGCAGCACCAGGATGACCGCAGGCGCGTCGTTGAAGCCCGATTCGGCCTCCAGCAGACCGCCGAGGCGCCGGGGCAGCGGAACCACCCGCAGCACCGAGAACACCGCGGCGGCGTCGGTGCTGGACACGATCGCCCCCAGCAGCAGCGCCAACTGCCAGTCGACACCGAGCAGCAGATGCACGCAGGTCGCGGTGACCACCGCGCTGACCCCGACGCCGATCGTCGCCAACACACCGGCCGGCGCCAGCACCTTGCGCACGTCGCTGAACCGCGTCGTCAGACCGCCCTCGACGAGGATGATGCCCAGCGCCGCGGTGCCGAGGTTCTGCGCGAGCTGGGCGTCGTCGAAGCTCAACCCGATGCCGTCCTCGCCGACGAACACGCCGACGCCGAGGAACAGCAGCAGACTGGGCAGACCCAGACCGGTGGCCAGCCGGGTGGCGATGATGCTCGCCAGCAGCACGAGGCCGCCGACGAACAGCGCCACGTACAACTGGTGCAGGGTCACGGAAAATCCTCGTTCACAATTGCGTGGCGCGCGGAGAAAACTCGCCGACAGTATTTCAGGGCCGAAAGGAGCCAGCCATGCGGATAGCGGTTGCCGGAGCCGGCGCGGTCGGCCGTTCGGTGGCTGCGGAGCTGGTGGACAACGGTCACAAGGTGCTGTTGATCGAGCGGGAGTTCACCCGGTACGTGCCGGCCCGGGTGCCCGGGGCCGACTGGTTCCTGGCCGACGCCTGCGAACTGTCGTCGCTCGAGGAGGCGCAGCTGCAGAGCTGCGATGTCGCGATCGCCGCGACCGGTGACGACAAGGCCAACCTCGCCATGGCGCTGCTGGCCAAGGGCGAGTTCGGCGTGGGCCGGATGGTGGCGCGCATCAACGACGCCCGCAACGAGTGGCTGTTCACCGAGGCGTGGGGGGTGGACGTCGCGGTGTCCACGCCGCTGGCGATGGTCGCCGCGGTCGAGGGCGCGATCGACGTCGGACGCCTGGTCCGGCTGATGGGCCTGGGCGGGGTCTCGCCCACCCGGGTCGGCCCGGCCAACATCAGCAAGTTCACGCTGCCGGCGCAGAGCCGGCTGGTGGGCCGCCAGGTCCGCACGCTGCCCATGCCCACCGACAGCGTCCTGGTGGCGCTGCTGCGCGGCAAGCATCTGATCGTCGCGCAGCACAGCGAGGTGTTGCGCGCCGGTGACGAGCTGTTGTTCGTCGCCGCCGCGGGGGTCGAGGAGCAGATCTCGGTCATGGTGGAGGGGGCGCCGACCGGCAGCGATCGCTGACAGGGGGCGAAATCCGTGCTCGCGTAGACTGATCGGACCAGGTCACCGGTCCCCGCCCCGAATCCCCGGAGTTCATGCTCGCGATACTGCTCGCCCACGCGGCTGCCGCCGTGGTGGCACCGGCGCTCGTGCGCCGCTGGGACCGACGGGCGTTTCCCGTGCTCGCGCTCGTCCCGGCCGGCTCGCTGGCGTGGGTCGCGACGAACTGGCCCACCGACGGGTATCAGGCCCGCGTCGACGTGCCGTGGGTGCCCGAACTGTCGATGGACATCATGTTGCGGTTCGACCCGCTCGCCGCGGTGATGAGCGTGATCGTGCTGGGCGTCGGCGCGCTGGTGTTGCTGTACTGCACCGAGTACTTCCACCACCACGATGGCCGCCGGGAGGACCGGCTGCCCAGTTTCGCCGCCCAGCTGGTGGCCTTCGCCGGCGCGATGTTCGGCCTCGTCACCGCCGACAACATGCTGCTGCTCTACGTGTTCTGGGAGCTGACGACGGTGTTGTCGTTCCTGCTCGTGGGCCACTACGCCGAGCGCGCGACCAGCCGCCGCGCCGCCATGCAGGCGCTGCTGGTCACCACCGCGGGTGGGCTGTCGATGCTGGTCGGCATCATCGTGCTGGGCACCGCGTCCGGCACCTATCTGCTGTCCGAACTGGTGGCTGCACCGCCCACCGGCATCGCGGTCAACGTCGCGCTAGCGCTCGTGCTGATCGGCGCGATCAGCAAGTCGGCGCTGGTGCCGCTGCACTTCTGGCTGCCGGGCGCCATGGCGGCACCCACCCCGGTCAGCGCCTACCTGCACGCCGCGGCGATGGTCAAGGCCGGTGTGTACCTGGTGGCGCGGCTGACCCCCGGATTCGCCGACGCGCCACCGTGGCGGCCGACGGTCGTGGTCCTCGGTTCGCTGACGCTGATCATCGCCGGGTGGCGGGCGCTGCGCGAGTACGATCTGAAGCTGGTCCTGGCATACGGGACGGTCAGCCAGCTCGGGATGATCACCGTGCTGGTCGGCACCGGCGGCGGCGACGTGATGCTGGCCGGGCTGGCGCTGTTGTGCGCCCACGCGATGTTCAAGGCGACGCTGTTCATGGTGGTCGGTGTCATCGACCACGCCACCGGGACGCGGGACATCCGGGAGCTCGCGTGGCTGGGTTCCCGAAGCCCGGTGCTGCTGGTCATCGCGGCCGCGGCAGCCGCCAGCATGGCCGGGCTACCGCCGTTCTTCGGCTTCGTCGCCAAGGAAGCCGCCTTCGAGACGCTGTTGCACAGCCCCGAACTCGGCGGCAGCGCGCCGTTCGTGCTCGCCGCGATCGTGCTCGGGTCGACGTTCACGTTCATGTACAGCCTGCGTGTGGTGTGGGGAGGCTTCGCCCGCAAGGGCCAACCCGAGCCGTCACCGTTGGTGGCCCGGATGCACAAGCCCTCGCTGGTGTTCCTGGCGTCGCCGGCCGTGCTGGCCACCGCCGGCCTGCTGTTCGGGGTGTTCCCGTCTCCCGTCGACAGCGCCCTGAGCTCCTACGCCCGCACCCTGCCCGGCGGCGTCGACTACTACCTGGCGCTCTGGCACGGGTTCGGTCTGCCGGTGGTGCTGTCGGCGGTGGTGATCGGCGTCGGCACGGCGGCGTTCTTCGGACGCCGCCGGCTACCGCGGCTGCGCAGCCGCTGGCTGTCACTCGGCGACGCCGACGAACGCTACGACGCGGTGGTGCGTGCCGCCGACCGCCTCTCGCTGCGAGCCACCGGGGTGACGCAACGCGGCTCGATCCCGGCGATCCAGGCCACCGTCATGGCGACGCTGGTGCTGCTGCCGCTGGCGATGCTGGCGTGGGGGGCACGCGACCGCGTCGAGCTCCGCCCCTGGGATTCGCCCCTGCAGGCGGTGATCGGCGTGCTGATCATCGCCGCGGCGCTGGGCGCGACCGTCACTCGCAACCGGCTGGCCGTGGTGCTGCTGATCAGCCTGACCGGCTACGGCACAGGTGTGGTGTTCGCGCTGCACGGCGCCCCGGATCTGGCGCTGACGCAGTTCCTGGTCGAGACGGTCCTGCTGGTGGTGTTCGTGCTGGTGCTGCGGACACTGCCCGCCGAGACCAGCGCCGCGACGGTCAAGCGACTGTGGCTGCCGCGGGCGGCGTTGTCGGTGGCGGTGGGTGCGACGGTGACGACGGTCGCGGCGTTCGCCATGGCTGCCCGCGACGCCGTCTCGGTCGCCACGCTGCTGCCCGATGCGGCCTACTACCGCGGAAACGGCTCGAACGCGGTGAACGTCATCCTGGTCGACATCCGCGCCTGGGACACCCTCGGCGAGGTGTGCGTGCTGCTGATCGCCGCGACCGGCGTGGCCTCGATGGTGTTCCGGCACCGCCGGTTCGGCGCCGCACCCCGGGTGCCGGGTGATCGCAGAACCGAGCACGCCCCACGTCCCTCGCCGGTCATCCTGCTGCGCGGCAACGTCTTCCGCGATCCGGCGGAACGGTCGCTGGTTCTCGAGGTCGCCACCCGGATGGTGTTCCCGTTGATCATGGCGCTGTCGCTGTACTTCTTCTTCACCGGCCACAACACCCCGGGCGGCGGCTTCGCCGGCGGGCTGACCGCCGGGTTGGCGTTGTCGCTGCGCTATCTGGCCGGCGGTCGCTACGAGCTGGGCGAGACGCTGCCGCTGGACGCCGGAAAGGTGCTGGGCGCCGGGCTGACCCTGGCCGCGGGCACGGCCGTCGTCTCGCTGTTCCTGGGCTCGCCGGTGCTGTCGTCGGCGACCCTCGAGGCGACGCTGCCGGTGCTGGGTGACGTGAAGCTGGTGACTTCGTTGTTCTTCGACGCGGGAGTGTATTTGATCGTGGTCGGCCTGGTTCTCGACATCCTGCGCAGCCTCGGCGCGCGGCTCGACGACGACCTCGGCAGGCAGCGACCGGTCGCGCAGGCGGAGACCGCATGAGCCCGTCACTGGTAGGACTCGTCGCCATCGGCGCGATGCTCAGTTGCGGCGTGTACCTGGTCCTCGACCGCAGCCTGACCCGAATGCTGTTGGGGGTGCTGCTGATCAGCAACGCTGTCAACCTGCTGCTGCTGATCACCGCCGGCCCGTCCGGCAACCCGCCGGTGCGGGGACGAACCGTGCTGGGCCGCGAGATCACCGCTGATCCGCTCGCGCAGGCGATGATCCTCACCGCGATCGTCATTACCATGGGCGTGGCGGCGTTCATGCTGGCACTGGCCTACCGCTCCTACCAACTGACCACCGCCGAGGAGATCGGGCGCGACCCCGAGGACGTCGCGGTGGCCGAACGCAGCGAGGACGACCACCGCGACGTCGTGACCGAGCGCCCCGCCCGCTCCCCGGGTGAGCGCGCCGATCTCGACGAGCTCTACGACGAGGAGCACGAGACGTGAGCGCCGCAGCGATCCTCATTCCGCTGCCGGTGCTCATCCCGATGCTGGCCGCGGCCGCCACGCTGATCGCCGGCCGCCGGCCGCGGGTGCAGCGGCTGATCTCGCTGATCGCGCTGTCGGCAGTGCTGGCCGTGTCGGTCACGCTGCTCTACCTCGCCGACCGCGGCGACACCCTGGTGGTCCAGGTCGGCGGGTGGGGGCCCACGGACGACGGACTGGGCCCGCTGGGCATCTCGATGGTCGTCGACCGGCTCTCGGCGCTGATGCTGGTGGTGTCGTCGATCGTGCTGTTGACGGTGCTCCTGTTCGCGATCGGCCAGGGCATGCGTGACGGCGACGACCGCCAGCCGGTCTCGATCTTCGCGCCGACCTATCTGGCGCTGGCGGCGGGCGTGTCCATCGCGTTCCTCGCCGGTGACCTGTTCAACCTGTTCGTCGGTTTCGAGGTGCTGCTGGCGGCCAGCTTCGTGCTGCTCACCGTCGGCGGCAACGCCGCACGGATCCGGGCCGGGGTCGTCTACGTCATGGTCTCGATGGTGTCGTCGATGATCTTCCTGACCGGCGTGGCGCTGGTCTACGCGGCGGCCGGCACGGTCAACATGGCCGAGCTCGCGATCCGCCTCGACGACGTCAGCCCGGGCACCCGCAGCGCGTTGTTCGCCGTGTTGATGGTCGCGTTCGGCATCAAGGCCGCGGTGTTCCCGCTGTACGCGTGGCTGCCCGACTCCTATCCGACCGCCCCTGCGCCGGTGACCGCCGTGTTCGCCGGCCTGCTCACCAAGGTGGGTGTGTACGCGATCATCCGCGCGCACACGCTGCTGTTCCCCGATGTCGGGCTCAACCCGGTGCTGCTGGTGGCCGCGCTGGCCACCATGCTGCTGGGCATCTTCGGCGCCATCGCCCAGAACGACATCAAGCGGTTGCTGTCGTTCACGCTGGTCAGCCACATCGGCTACATGATCTTCGGGGTGGCGCTGGCCACCAGGCTGGCCCTGTCCGGCGCGATCTTCTACGCCGCGCACCACATCATCGTGCAGACCACGCTGTTCCTCGTGGTCGGTCTGATCGAACGACAGGGCGGCTCGGCGACACTGCGGCGCCTCGGCGGGTTGGCGGCCGCCAGCCCGCTGTTGGCGATCCTGTACCTCATCCCTGCGCTGAATCTGGGCGGCATCCCGCCGTTCTCGGGTTTCATCGGCAAGGTGGCGCTGTTGGAGGCGGGCGCGGCGGACGGCGCGGTGCTGGCCTGGATGCTGGTCGGCGGCGGCGTAGTGACCAGCCTGCTCACGCTGTACGTGATGGCCCGGGTGTATGCCAAGGCGTTCTGGCGGCCGCGCGAGGAGGCCCCGGAGGGTCAGCTGGCGATGGCCGCACCCACCGCGCTGATCGCCGACGGCGGCGGCGACGTCGAGTTCAACGCGCGCGCCGACGTCGGCAGGATGCCGGCCGGGATGGTGGCGCCGACGGTGGCGCTGATCGGGGTGGGGCTGGCGCTCACGGTGGCCGCCGGGCCGATCTTCGCCTACAGCGAGCGCGCGGCCGACCAGTTGCTCGACCGACGGGCCTACGTCGGTGCCGTGCTGGGAGAACCGTCGTGAACCGCAAGTACGGTCTGCGCATCAGCCTGGTCTGCTGGCTGACAGCGGTGTGGGTGCTGCTGTGGGGCACTCTCTCGCCCGCCAACATCCTCGCCGGGCTGGCGGTCGCGCTGCTCATCACGCTGCTGCTGCCCCTTCCGGTGGTGCCGGTGCAGGGCCGGCTGCATCCGCTGTCGCTGCTGCGCCTGCAGGGCCGCGTCATGGTCGACCTGGCGAAGGCCAGCCTCCAGATCGCCTGGCTCACCGTGAAACCCGGCCCGCCGCCGCAGAGTGCCATCGTGCGGGCGCCGCTGTCGGTGAAGTCCGACCTGACGCTGTCGCTGATCGCGTCGATCCTGACGCTGATCCCCGGTACCATGGTCGTCGACATCGACCAGGCCCGCCGCATCCTCTACGTCCACGTACTCGACGTCCGCCCCGAACGCGCCATCGAAGACTTCTTCGCCCAGCTCGCCCATCTGGAGCAGTTGGTCATCGCCGCCTTCGAACGCGAGCACGAGTGGCGGCCGGCCGACGAGGAGGCAACACCGTGACCGTCATCTGGACGATCAGCGCGGTGCTGCTGATCACCGCCGCCTCGATCACGATGTACCGGGTGCTGGCCGGGCCGAACACCATGGACCGGCTGGTGGCCAGCGACACCCTGATCGCGGTGGTGATGTGCGGCCTGGCGACCTGGGCGGCGTTCAGCCTGGACTCCACCGTCAAGTACGGCATCGTCGCCCTGTCGTTGATGAGCTTCGTCGGGTCGGTCAGCGTGGCGCGGTTCCGGGTGCCCGACAAGGAGGGGGACCCCCAGCCGTGAACATCCTGGACCTGATCGGCGCACTCCTCGTCTTGGCCGGGTCGGTGTTGGCGCTGACCGCCGCCATCGGTGTGGTGCGCTTCCCGGACTCGTTGTCCCGTATGCACGCGGCGTCCAAGCCGCAGGTCCTGGGTCTGCTGCTGGTGCTGGCCGGTGCGTCGCTGCGGTTACGCGACAGCGTCGACGTCGGCGTACTCGTCCTCGCGGGACTGTTCACCGCGATCACGGCACCGGTGATCGCCATGCGCGTCAGCCAGGTGGTGTACCGGGAAGGCACCTACCGCAAGGACCTGATGGCGATCGACGAACTGGGCGACCAACGCCCCGAGGGCTGACCGCTTGAGCGCGGCGGAAAACGGGAACCTTGCCGCCATGGTCAGCCCAGTGGAAAGCGGATGCGCCGACAGCCTCGACGGTGCCGCGGTGCACCCCGCCATGCTCTCGGCGGCAAGCCTGCGCGCCGACGAGGGTCGCTCGGCCTGCCCGCTGTTCACCGACCCGTACGCGAAAGATCTGCTGGCGGCTGCGGCCGCACACGGGTGGACGGCTGATCGCCTCGTCGACGACATCCCGCCGGCCGCCCTCGAGGCCTACGTCGCCTGCCGCACCCGGTGGTTCGACCAGCACTTCGTCACCGCGGGAGCGCACGGCGTCGACCAGGCCGTGATCCTGGCTGCCGGGCTTGACACTCGGGCCTGGCGGCTGCCGTGGTTGTCGAGCAGCACGCTCTACGAGGTCGACCGGCTTGCGGTGCTGGAGTTCAAGATCGCGGCGTTGCGCGACCGCCGCGCCGAACGTGCGGTGCCCCGGCATGTCCCAGTACCCGCCGACGTTCGCGCCGATTTCTCGGCCGCTCTGTCGAGCGCCGGCTTCGACCGGTCCGAACCGGTTGCCTGGTCGCTGGAGGGGATACTGCCCGGCTGGTCGGCCGGGGATCGCGCCGACGTGCTGCGCCAGGCCGTTGCCCTGAGCCGGCCGTGCAGCAGACTGGCCGTCGAAGTGCCCGACGACGAGAGTGCCGGGGTCGGGCACTGGCTGGCCGAACGCGGCTGGGAGGTCAGCACTGTCACGTCGACGAGCCTGCTAAACCGCTACGCCCGGTGCACACCCGACGGCGTCGAGGATGTGTTGCCGCGCCGGACGTTCATCGAAGCCGCGCTGCTGTAGCGCGCCCTCACTCCGAGAGCTGGAACTCCACCATCGCGGTCACGGTGTCGACGGCCTCGGACAACGCCACGACCCGCTCGGCCGCGGTCGGCGCGGCCAACACCGAGTACCTGTCGGCCTGGCCCATCGGCAGCCGGGAGGTCAACGCGTACAACCACATTGCCGCCTGCCCCGACTCGTCGGCGCCGTGCACGATGTCGCGCGCATTGACCTGCGCCCCGCGTGCCGTGGCGATGCGCTCGAACAGGGCGACCATCCGGTCCTCGATGTCGCGGATGGCCTCCACGTCGACGGCCGCGCCGGGCTGATCCGGCCAGGTCTCCACCACCGCGCGCGGGTACGGATCGTCGGGCAACCACTCCACCACCCGGATTCGTTCGCCCATCACGCATTTGAGTTGGTAGAGGCCGGGTCCGAGCTCGGCGTACTCGGTGATGTGGGCCAGCGCGCCGACGTCACTGCGGCTGTCACCCCCACCGACCTCGCGCCCGGCGGCGATGAGGACCACCCCGAAAGCCGGGTCGTCGGCGGCCAGGCAGGCCTGCACCAAGGCGGCGTACCTGGGCTCGAAGATCCGCAGCGGCAGCTCTTCACCCGGCAGCATGGCCACCTCGAGCGGAAACATCGGCACCGTCGGCATGCTCAGATCACCAACTCGGCGATCAGCGCGTCCACCACGGCCAGCAGATCACCGTCGTGTTCCTCGGCAACCCGGCGCTGCCGCTGATACGAGGCGCCGGCCCGGTAGATGTCGGCCACCCGGGCCAGTTCGTCGCTGCACGACAACGACTGCGCCACCGGGGACAGCCGCTCGAGCAGTGCGTCGAGATCCTCGGTCACCAGCTTCTCGTTGCTGTCCGCGTCCTGGATGATGATCGCGTCCAGCCCGTAACGCGCGGCGCGCCACTTGTTCTCCTGGACATGCCAGGGCGGCATCACCGGAAGCGTCTCCCCCGCCTCGAACCGGCGGTCCAGATCCACGATCAGGCAGTGCGTCAACGCCACCAGCGCGGAGAGCTCCTGCAGATTGGACACCCCGTCGAAGATCCGCACCTCGATCGTGCCGAGATGCGGGGAAGGCCTTATGTCCCAGCGAATCTCGTTCATGTGGTCGATGATGCCGGCCTTCTTCTGGTCGGCGACGAACCCTTCGAACTCGCTCCACTTCTGGAACTGGAACGGCAGCCCGGCCGTCGGCAGCTGCTGGAACATCATCGCCCGGTTGCTGGCGTACCCGGTGTCCTCACCGTCCCAGTACGGCGAGGAGGCCGACAGCGCCAGCAGATGCGGATAGTAGTTGAGCATCGAGGTGATGATCGGCATGACCTTGTGCTCCGAGGACACCCCGACGTGGACGTGCACGCCCCAGATCAGCATCTGCCGGCCCCACCACTGGGTGCGCTTGATCAGCTCGGCGTAGCGTGGGGCGTCGGTGAGCTTCTGCGCGGACCACTTCGCGAACGGGTGGGTGCCGGCGCAGAACAGTTCCATGCCGCGTTCGCGCACGATCTGGCGGACCGGCTGCAGAGTCGACGCCAGATCGGCCATCGCCTCCCCGGTGTTGTCGCAGATGCCGGTGACGACCTCGACGGTGTTGCGCAGCAGCTCCTTGTGCACGCGCGGGTTCTCGCCCAGTTCGGCGATCACCGAGGCTGCTTCGTTGCTCAGGTCGCGGGTTTCGGGGTCGACGAGCGCGAACTCCCACTCGACGCCGAGGGTGGGCCGGGGCGACCCGGCGAACTCGATGCGGGCACCGGCCCCGGGATCAGGACCCGGTGATGACGCCACAGGCCACCCGCGATCCGGCGTCGCCGGTCGCCAGCGTGTCCTGGTCCGGGCCCGGGGTTCCGTTGACCTGGGTGTACTTCTCCGGCGGGATGTTGCCGAAGTTACTGGGCGACTCGTGGACCATCAGCGCGGTCCCCTCGCTGCCGGTCAGGTCCTCCATCGTGAACGCGTCGGTGGCCACCACGAGCATGGCCGAGCCGTCCTCCTTGACGAACAGGTTCGGCAGGTCACCGCTGGCGGGGTAGCTGCTGTGCCCGGGCACCTGCAGGTGACCGCCGGCCGACAGGAAGTCGCCGGGGTCGCCGCCCGTCGGCGGGGTGGAGGGGGCCTCACACTGGCCGACCGAGTGGACGTGCAGACCGTGGAAGCCGGGCTCCAGCTCGCTGCCCTCGCTGGCCTGCACGGTGATCGTCGCGTAGCCGTCGGAGAACGCGAACTCCGCGGTGGCCACCGTGGTGCCGTCGGGTGACTGCAGGTCGGCGGTCAGCATCTCCCCCGCTGCGGCCGCCGAGCCGCCACCGTGCTCCTCACCGGGCCCCGCCGACGGTGACGGTGATCCCGTCCAGATCGCGGGGGTGGTGCCCGTGGTGTCCGAGGGCACTTCCCCGGGCGGGGCGCAGGCACTGAGCGCGAGCGCGGGCACTGCGAACAAGGTGGCGGCGGCGACGGTCCTGAGCATGCCCAAGAGCCTAACCGGTGACAGCCACCACAACGCCCGGTGGTTGCTCGAGAAGTTGGGGAACCCGGGGCGCGACGGGCGCCTCGAGCAGTCTGCCGATCTCCTCGGCGGCCTGCTGTTCACCGGGGGTGTCCCCGAAGAACACGGTGGTGACCGTCGTGTCCGGCAGCTCCAGGTTGCCGGTCTCGGTGACGTTCCAGTCGGCGTCACGCAGCCGGGTGGCCATCGCGTCGGCCGCGCCCTCGACGGTGCCGATGTTGAACACGCGCACCTCAGGGCGCTCCGGTTCGGCCGGGGCCGACGTCGTCGTGGTCGTCGTGACGGCGGCGATCGACGAATCGTCCCCGTCGTCGGACCCGCCTCCCATCGTCTGCAACGCGATGAGCAGGAATGCCACACCGAGGAACAACAGCACCATGATGATGGCGCGCAGGGGCAGGCCCGAGGAGTCTCGCTGGTTCATCGGCGCCTACTGTATCGACACCCGGTAGCGATCAGGTCACATCGAAGCCGAGGCGACGTGCCGCCCTGGCCTTCTGCCTGCTGGCGCGCAGCCGTCGCAACCGTTTGACCAGCATCGGATCGGCCGCCAGCGCCTCCGGGCGGTCCACCAGCGCATTGAGTACCTGGTAGTAGCGGGTCGCCGACATCGAGAACAGCTCCTTGATGGCGTCTTCCTTGGAGCCGGCGTACTTCCACCACTGCCGTTCGAAGGCCAGGATGTCGTGCTCGCGACGGGTCAAGCCGTCGGTGGGTTCGGTGTCGTCCCCGGAGTGCTCAGCCCGCGCGATCGCGCCGTCCATATTGCTAATGGGACCTTTCCGACAATCGAGAATGACATCCATGTGGTTTCGGCGAGTATTCAATCACGGGTTGGTCACGGAAGTCGTCACAAACCGCCGCGAGTCGGCGGCCGAACCGCCGCACTAAGCTTGCCGGTCATGGCCGTACGACCCATCTGCATCGTAGGAGATCCCGTCCTGCACACCGCGACCGAACCGGTGCCCGTCGCCGACGACGGTTCGCTGCCCGCCGAGATCGCGGATCTGATCCAAGACCTCTACGACACGATGGACGCCGCACACGGGGTCGGGCTGGCGGCCAACCAGATCGGAGTCGGCAAGCGACTGTTCGTCTACGACTGCGCCGACGCGCGGGGCAAGACCTTGCGACGGCGCGGGGTGGTGATCAACCCGGTGCTGGAGACCTCCGAAGTGCCCGAGACGATGCCCGACCCCGAGGACGACGACGAGGGCTGCCTGTCGGTGCCCGGGGAGTCGTTCCCGACCGGCCGCGCGTCGTGGGCGCGGGTGACGGGTCTGGACGCCGACGGCTCGCCGATCACCCTCGAGGGCGAGGATCTGTTCGCGCGGATGCTGCAGCACGAGACCGGCCACCTGGACGGCTTCCTCTACGTGGACCGTCTCATCGGCCGCAACGCCCGCAGCGCCAAGCGTGCAATCAAGTCCCACGGCTGGGGTGTGCCGGGCTTGTCGTGGATGCCCGGCGAGGACCCCGATCCGTTCGGCCACTGACCCGTGTCAGACCTGCCCGAGGTCGGCACCCGAGTCAGCCTGCGGTACCGCCTGCCCGCAGGTGAGACGCCACCGCACTCCGACGTCGTGGGACATCTCGTCGACACCGGCGCGACGGTGCGGGTGCGCACCCGACGCGGTGACATCGTCGAGGTGAAGCCTGCCGACGTGCTGGCGGTGCGGGTCGTTCCGGAGATGCCCGTGCGCACGGGCGACATCCGCAATCTCGAGCATGCGGCTGCGCTGGCGTGGCCGGGCACCGAGCATGCCTGGCTCGGCGAATGGCTGGCGCGGTTCGGAAACGGGAGCACCCGACGCGCCAATTCGGCTGTGCCGCTGCGCTTCACCTCATACGCTGAGATCGCCACAGTGGCCGACTGGTACAGCTCCCGCGGGGTGCCGGCCTTGATCTCGGCGCCCGACCGGCTGCTACGGATTCCCCCGGGCGTGCCGACGGACGCCGAGAACCTGGTCATGGCAACCGATATGGATGTTGCCGTGCCGCCGGCGGCCGACCTCAGGGTGTCGTCGCGCCCGGACGAACGCTGGCTGCAGTTGTATCAACGCGAGGTACCCGTCGAGGTCCTGACCGCTGTCGTCGACGGTGAGGTCGCCTTCGCCGCACTCGACGATGCCGCGGTGGGGCGCGGCGCGGTGACCGAGGCGCCGGACGGCACCCGATGGGCCGGCATCTCGGCGGTTCACGTCTCCGAGCACGCACGGCGTCGCGGTCTGGCCCGCGCACTGTGCACCGGCCTGCTCGCGTGGGCCCGGGACCGCGGCGCCACCCGCGGCTACGTGCAGGTCGTCGCCGACAACACCGGTGCACGAGCGTTGTACGAGTCGATGGGATTCCGCGACCACCACCGGTCCCGCTATGTGCGTGCCGAGGACCTGCTCGCCCACACGTAGGGTTGGCGCATGCGAGTGGCCACCTGGAACGTCAACTCCATCCGCGCTCGCGTCGACCGCGTGACCGACTGGCTGGCCCGCGCCGACGTCGACGTGCTGGCGATGCAGGAGACCAAGTGTTCCGACGACCAGTTCCCCACCATGCCGTTCGCCGCGCTGGGCTACGACGTGGTCCACTGCGGGTTCAATCAGTGGAACGGTGTGGCGATCGCCTCCAGGGTCGGCATCGACGACGTCGAAGTCGGCTTCCCCGGGCAACCGACCTGGAGTGACAAGCCCGAGAACGAGGCCGCTGCCGAGGCGCGGGCACTGGGTGCGACCTGTGACGGCGTGCGACTGTGGAGTCTGTACATCCCCAACGGTCGCACTGTCGACTCGCCCCACTATCGGTACAAGCTGGAATGGCTTGCCGCCCTTCGTGATACCGCGGCGACGTGGTTGACCGCCGATGCCGGTGCGCAGATAGCGTTGATGGGCGACTGGAACATCGCGCCCACCGGCGAAGACGTCTGGGACATGGAGGTGTTTCGGGACAGCACCCACGTGACAGAACCGGAGCGTGCGGCGTTCGACGCGGTCGTCGACGCCGGGTTCGCCGACGTGGTGCGTCCGTACACGCCCGGTCCCGACGTGTTCACCTACTGGGACTACACACAGCTGCGGTTCCCCAAGAACCGTGGCATGCGAATCGATTTCATCCTCGGCTCACCGGCGTTCGCGGACCGGGTCACCCATGGCGAGATCGTCCGCGACGAGCGTAAGACCGGTAAGAACAGGGTCGGGTCACCCAGTGACCATGCGCCGGTGTTGATCGAACTGGCCCCGTAGTCCCGGGGCCGCGAGGCCGTTCGCGGTTGCGGCAGCCTCACTAGCGTTTCGGCCCCTCCTTGCGGGTGACCCCGATCGCAGCCCATTCCGCGTAATCGCAACGCGTTATCGCCGCAATCTGCCGTGATCCCAGATGGCCGCCGAGTTTTTCGCCGCCACGCCGCGTTTTCGCGCCTACTTGCGGTTGTCCCCAACCGCGGGCCATTTTCAGATGCGGCTATCCCCAATCGCGTTTTCATCCCCAACGTGAGCGGGCCGGTCTCACGAGGCGCCCGCATGTCAGCGGGCAGCCCTAAAGTAGAACACATGTTCGACAGTTCGCTTCCTGGTCCGGCCGCGCTGGCCGACGCCTCGGATCGCGAATTGATCGACGCCATCGCGGGCTGGTCCACTACCGCGGCCGCCGCCCAGGCCCGACTGTTGGCC
>Ga0208330_1000257_pt1 | contig 28410 bp, 28 predicted proteins | sample DeeseametaMP1896_FD_184180 | JGI IMG/M metagenome (GOLD analysis project Ga0208330, IMG submission 184180) | Marine microbial communities from the Deep Pacific Ocean - MP1896 (SPAdes) | ecosystem: Environmental > Aquatic > Marine > Oceanic | place: East of Hawaii, North Pacific Ocean | collected... | reverse complement strand
CTCGACGGTGGCCCGCCACCACAGCCGCCGGACGAACCCGTCGTCATCGGCCGTGTCGGCGTAGCGGATGTCGAGCTCGTCGAGCGGCAACGACGGGGCCGGTCCCGGCGGGCCGGTCGGCGCCATCTCGGCCGGGTCGCCGGGGAGTGCGCGGTGGCCGTGCTCCGGGCCGGGCAGCGTGGCGGCAAACGATACCGATGCCGTGGTCAGCAACCGATCCCCCTGGCGTCCTTCGACCCTGCGCGACGCCGCGGTGCGGCCGTCGAACACGGCCTCGACGCGGTAGTCGACCGGCTCACCGGCATCACCGCCGCGCAGGAACTGCAGATGCACCGAGGTCAATGCCTTGACCGGATCCACCGTTCGACTGGCCGCGGCCAGGCTCTGGGCCATCAGCTGACCGCCGTAGGCGCGCTTGCCGGCCGGGCCGCTGGCCCGGCCCCGCCAGGCGCCGGAGCCCGCGTCGGTCACCTCGAGCAGGTCGAGCAGCGCACTCACGCCACCACTCCGGCGGCGAAGAGTGCGTCGATCTGACCGCCGTCGAGAGACAGCCACTCACCCAGCACCGTGGCGCTGTTCTCACCCAGCGCCGGGGCGGGCTGCGCGGCGGGATAGGTCCCGTCGATCGACACCGGCAGACCGGCGGCCAGGTAGCGGCCCACCCGGGGCTGATCCAGTTCGGTGAACATCGGATTGGCGGTCACCTTGGCGTCGGCGGCGGTGTCCGCGAAACTCTGGTAGCGCTCCCACAGCACCGAGGACGCCGACAGCGCGGCGCCGATCTCGGCTCCGGTGTGGGCGCTGAACCAGTCGCCGAACAGTCCCGACAACGCCTCACGGTGGCGGTACCTGTCCCCTTCGTCGGAGAAGTCCGCTCCGACCGCGTCCGCGAGTGCCGCAACCGCTTCGGTGGTTCCCGTCAACGCTGTCAGGTCACGGAAGTGCCGGTTGGTCAGCGCGACGACCATGAACGCAACTCCGTCGCGACTGGTGAAGTTCTGGCCGTAGGTGCCGTAGACCGCGTTGCCGATGCGCTGCCGCGAGGTGCCGTTGACCATGGCTTCGGTGAGCAGGCTCAGATTGCCGGCGGTGGCCAGCGCGACATTCTCCAGCGGAATGGTGATGTGCTGGCCGCGGCCGGTAGCGTCGCGGTGCCGCAGCGCCGTCACGACCGACAGCGCCGTGTAGACACCGCAGGTGACGTCCCATGCCGGCAGCACGTGGTTCACCGGCTCGGCCAGCTCGGCGGGCCCGGTGACCAGCGGGAAACCGATTGCGGCGTTGACGGTGTAGTCGACGGCCGTGCCGCCGTCGGCACGTCCGGACACCTCGACCTGGATCAGATCTGGCCGCACAGCCCGCAGAGTGTCGTAGGAATGCCATTGCCGGCCAGCGACATTGGTGATGAACACCCCGCAGTCAGCGATCAGTTGCGCGACGAGCTGCTGCCCCTGTTCGGCGCGCATGTCCACCGCCAGCGACCGCTTACCCTTGTTCAGCCCGGCCCAGTAGATGCTGTCGCCGGATTCGGTCAGCGGCCACCGGTGATAGTCGGCGGCGCCGCCGATCGGGTCGACCCGCAGTACGTCTGCCCCGAGCTGCGCCAGTGTCATACCCGCCAGGGGGACGGCGACGAAGCTGGAGATCTCCACGACGCGCACCCCGGCCAACGGGCGGGTGGGGTCGGCCTCGGCAGATACTGATTCGGTCACGGGGTCCGAGTTTAGGGAGCGGTGCCGGCGTCCGACCGCAGTGCCTCAGGCTTCGGGGATCGGCACCCCGAATTTCTCACGGGTGACGTCCTCGGGCTCAGGCCCGCCGCGGACCCCGGTGTCCAGCCCGTCGATCGCGGTGAGCTGATCGGCTGTCAGCTCGAAATCGAAGACGTCGAAGTTCTCGGCGATGCGGGTCGGGGTGACTGACTTGGGGATGACCTGTCGACCCTGCTGCAGGTGCCAGCGCAGCATCACCTGCGCCGGAGTCTTGCCGTGCGCGGCGGCGATGTCGGCGATCACCGGATTGTCCAGCGTCGAGGTGTGCGCGCCGTCGCGATAGAACGTGATGCCGCCGATCGGCGACCAGGCCTGATTGAGGATGCCGTGCGAGCTGTCGAAGACCAGCAGCTCGGACTGGCGGAAGTACGGATGCACTTCGATCTGGTTGACCGCGGGAGGAGTGGCCGTTTCGGCCAGCAGCCGGCGCAGATGTGCCGGCATGAAGTTCGACACCCCGATGGCACGCACTCTGCCGTCGGCGTACAGCTTTTCCAGCGCGTTGTAGGCCGCCACGGTGAGGTGGAACTCCCCCGGTAAGGCCTGGTGCAGGATGAGCAGGTCGATCTGGTCGACACCGAGCTTGCCCGCGCTCTTGTCGAAGGCGTGCAGCGCGGCGTCATAGCCGTAGTCGCTGATCCAGGTCTTCGTCTCGATGAAGACCTCGTCGCGGCTCACACCGGACCGCCGGATGGCCTCGCCGACCTCACGCTCGTTGCCGTAGACCGCGGCGGTGTCGATGTGGCGGTATCCGGTCTGCAGCGCGGTCACGACGGCGTCGACCGTCTGCTCGGGTGGGGTCTGGTAGACGCCGAACCCGATCGCCGGGATGTGCACGCCGTTGTTCAGGGCCAGGGTGGGAAGGGTCGTGCTGCTCATGGTCGGGGGGTACCCGTGCTGCCGCGGTGGACACCGGCACCGATCAGATGAGTTCGATCGCCTCGGCGATGGACGGCAGTACCCGGCTGGGCCGGAACGGATAGCGCTCGACGTCCTCGATCGTTGTCGACCCGGTCAGCACCAGGATCGTCTCCAGGCCGGCCTCGATGCCGGCGACCACGTCGGTGTCCATCCGGTCGCCGACCATGACCGTGTTCTCCGAATGCGCCTCGATCCGGTTGAGGGCGCTGCGGAACATCATCGGGTTCGGCTTGCCGACGAAGTACGGGTCACGTCCGGTGGCCTTGGTGATCATCGCGGCCACCGACCCGGTGGCCGGCAGCGGTCCCTCAGCCGAAGGGCCGCTGACATCGGGGTTGGTGGCGATGAACCGCGCCCCGCCGAGGATGAGACGCACGGCCTTGGTGATCGCCTCGAACGAGTAGGTGCGGGTTTCGCCGAGCACGACGAAGTCGGGCGACGTGTCGGTGAGCGTGTAACCGGCCTCGTGCAGCGCAGTGGTCAGTCCGGCCTCACCGATCACATAGGCCGACCCGGCCGGCTGCTGGTCGGCGAGAAACGTCGCGGTCGCGAGCGCCGAGGTCCAGATCGCCTCCTCGGGCACGGCGAGCCCGGAGCGCAGCAGCCGGGCGGCCAGGTCGCGCGGCGTGAAGATCGAGTTGTTGGTCAGAACCAGGAAGGGCCGCTCACGCTCGGTGAGCGTCTGCAGGAACTCCGCCGCTCCGGGCAGCGCGTGTTCCTCGCGGACGAGCACGCCGTCCATGTCGGTCAGCCAGCACTGGGGTGTGGTGCGCACCCGACCAGTGTGTCAGGCGACTACTCCGGCAGCCGCAACTCGGGCTTGTCCACCTCTTCGATGTTGACGTCCTTGAACGTGATCACCCGGACCTGTTTGACGAACCGGGCAGGGCGGTACATGTCCCACACCCATGCGTCGCCGAGTCGCAGCTCGAAGTAGACCTCACCGTCGGAGTTGCGCGGCACCATCTCCACACTGTTGGCCAGGTAGAACCGCCGCTCCGTTTCGACGACGTAGCTGAACTGCCCGACGATGTCCTTGTACTCGCGGTACAGCGAGAGCTCCATCTCGGTTTCGTACTTCTCGAGATCTTCGGCACTCATCGACTCAGCTGTCCTTCGTGTAGTTCGCCGTCGCGCGGCATGTCCTCAGGCATCCTCTCGCAGTCCAGTTCTGCATGCGCCCTGGGTTCCCCGTTTCCGACCAACCGCCGCACATTGATGAACGAATAGCGGTGCTGGCGCGACGGCCCCAGCCTGGTGAGCGCGGCACTGTGCGCTCGCGTGCTGTATCCCTTGTGTTCGGCGAAGCCGTAGCCGGGATGTTCGTCGTCCATCGCGACCATCAACCGGTCCCGGCTGACCTTGGCCAGCACGCTCGCCGCGGCGATGCACGCCGCCGCGGCATCGCCACTGATCACGGGCAGTGACGGCACCGGCAGACCCGGCACCCGGAACCCGTCGGACAAGACGTAGCCCGGCCGCACCGACAAGCCGGCCACCGCCCGGCGCATTCCCTCGATGTTGGCGACGTGCACGCCGCGGCGATCGACTTCTTCGGATGGGATGAACACCACGTGGTACGCCAGCGCGTAGCGCCGGATCAACGGGAAAAGCCGTTCCCGCTCGGCCTCGTTGAGCTTCTTGGAGTCGTCGAGCGCGGCCAAGCTCTCCAGCCGGTTCGGGCCGAGCACACAGGCCGCCACGACGAGCGGCCCCGCGCACGCCCCGCGTCCCACCTCGTCGACCCCGGCCACCGGGCCCAGGCCCGCTCGGTACAGGGCGGACTCCAGGGTGCGCAGGCCCGATGATCTGCGGATCACCATTCTCGGCGGCCACGCCGGCACGTGTCAGGGCCTCCTGTCAGGTCTGCGGGTTCACCGTGTCCACGCCACCCCAGCGACCGGGCGGCCAGGCGATGAACTGTGCTTTTCCGATGACATTGTCCACCGGGATGGTCCCGGGCGTCGGGTCGCCGGTGCACATGAGGCCGCGTTGGGCGTCAGCGGGCACGTTGGCGCAGTGTGTGCGCGAATCCGCCGAGTGGGTGCGGTTGTCGCCCATCACCCACAGCCGGTTCTCGGGCACCGTGACCGGTCCGAACTCCGGCCCCAGGCACGGGTACACCGCCGGGTCGGCCATCATCGTGGTCGGGTCCAGGTAGGGCTCGTCGAGTCGTTTCCCGTCGACGGTCAGCCCGGTGTCGGCGCGGCACTGCACGGTTTGCCCGCCGACCGCGATGACTCGCTTCACCAGGTCGTTCTCGTCCGGCGGCACGAACCCGACGAACGACAGCGCGTTCTGCAGATAGCGGATCGCGGTGTTGTCCGACCGGATCGACTGGTAGCCGATGCTCCAGTTCGGCGGGCCTTTGAAGACGATGACGTCGCCCGGTTGCGGGGAGCCGAACCGGTAGCTGAGCTTGTCGACCATGATGCGATCACCGACACAGCCGTTGCAGCCGTGCAGCGTGGGCTCCATGGATTCCGACGGGATCAGGTAGGGCCGCGCGATGAACGTCAACATCACGTAGTACAGCACCAGCGCGATGCTGACCAGGATGGCGAACTCGCGTAGCGCGCCCCGCTTCTTCTTGCCGGACTCCTGCTCGGCCTCGGCGTCCGGGTCGGCCGCATCGGCGGGGTGCCCGGGATCGGGGTTTTCGATCGTGCGCTCGGGCGAGTCGTCGGGTACGGAAGGTCCGGTCACGGAATCAGCGTAGCCAGGATGCCGACCGTGTCGGCGCACCCGGTCAGAGTCAGCGCTTTTCCTTGATCTTGGCCTTCTTGCCGCGCAGCTCGCGCAGGTAGTACAGCTTGGCGCGCCGGACGTCACCACGGGTGACGACGTCGATGTGGTCGATGTTGGGCGAGTGCACCGGGAACGTGCGCTCGACGCCGACGCCGTAGCTCTCCTTGCGGACCGTGAACGTCTCACGGATGCCGCCGCCCTGGCGCCGGATCACGACACCCTTGAAGACCTGGATGCGCTCCTTGGAGCCCTCGATGACCTTCACGTGGACGTTGACGGTGTCGCCGGGGCCGAACTCCGGGACATCGTCACGCAACGACGTCTGGTCGACGAAATCCAGGGTGTTCATCGGTGGCACTTCCTCGTTGTTGGCGGCTCGTGGCAGACGCCTCGAGGGGCGCATGCCGAGCCGATGGTGTTCGGGCGTCTGGGGCGGGTCCTGCGGCGAAGCGACATCACCGCGTAGATCGCGCTGCGTCGTCTCCGGCCGTGCACAGACAACTGCCCAATTGTGCCAGACGCAGCCCCCATCCCCGAAATCCGGCGTCGCGGTGACCGGTGACCGGGCCATTGCGTGTCCATGACCACAGTCGTCGCCCCAGCGCAAAGTGGGTATCCGGGCGATACCCTGGTGCCCGGGCGCCAGGACAGCGGGCGGCAGCGATATTCCCACGAGCGATGGTACGGACGCCTTTGGAGGATCCAGTGATGCAACGGCCGTGGCGGCTGGCGCGGACGACCGCGGCCCTGGTGGGCGCCGTCCTGGTCATGACCGCGTGCGAAGCTGCCGTGCACGGCAGTCCGCCGGCGCCGTCGGGACCACAGATGACGGTGGTGGCGCCGCTGGGCGGCATGGCCCCGTTGCCGGAGGCCCCACCCGACGCCCCGGCCTCCGCGTTCACCGGCCTGGCCGAGCGTGAGCGACAGGCCACCGCCGAGGCCGCCGCCGCAGGCGCCGACATCACCGCGGCGGTGCTCGACCGCAACACCGGCCAACTGGTGACCAACGGAAACGGCAGGACCATCGCCGTCGCCTCGGTCGTCAAGTTGTTCATCGCCGACGATCTGCTGCTGCAGGTCGCGCAGGGTTCGACGACGCTGAGCCCCGAGGACTGGCAGTCCCTCGACGTGATGCTGCGGTCCTCCGACGACAGCGCCGCGGAGGTGTTCTGGAATCGCAGCGGCGGGACGGCGATCATCGACCGCGTGGTGTCCCGCTACGGCCTCGCACAGACTCGCGCCCCGAGCAACGGACGCTGGTACAACACCATCAGCACCGTCACCGACCTGGTGCGCTACTACGACATGTTGCTCGCCGGGACCGGTGGACTGCCCGCCGAGCAGGCCGACGTTATCCTGGGCAATCTCGCCGCGTCGACGCCGACGGCGCCCGACGGCATGGTTCCCGGCGGCGTGTATCCCCAACGGTTCGGAATTCCGGAAGGTCTGCCCGGCGAACCGGTCGCGGTCAAGCAGGGCTGGATGTGCTGCATCGGATCCGACTGGCTGCATCTGTCCACCGGGGTGATCGGCCGCGACCGCCGGTTCGTGATGGCGATCGGCTCGATGCAGGCCACCGACGCCACCACTGCCCGCGAGACCATCACCCAAGCGGTGCGCACGATGTTCCCGCAGGGGCTGGCCTGATTCAGTCGAGCAGGTCGGGGCGCCGATCCCGGGTGCGTTGCAGTCGCTGTTCGCGCCGCCATTCGGCGACGCGCGCGTGGTCGCCGGAGAGCAGGACCGGTGGAACCTCCAGCCCACGCCAGCTCGCCGGCCTGGTGTAACTGGGCCCCTCCAACAGGCCGCCGACCAACGCGGAGTGCGAATCGTCCTGATGCGAAACCGGATTGCCGAGCACATCGGGAAGCAGGCGCACCACCGCCTCGATCATGACCAGTGCCGCCGACTCGCCGCCGGGCAGGACGTAGTCGCCCAGCGAGACCTCGGCGACGCGCATCCTGCGCGCGGCGTCGTCCACGACCCGCTGGTCGATGCCCTCATAACGGCCGCAGGCGAACACCAGATGGGTTTCCCCCGCCCACTGCTGGGCCACGGATTGGCTGAACAGCCGGCCCGCCGGCGTGGGAACGACGAGAAGCGTTTCAGGTGAACAGATCTCGTCGAGCGCCTCACCCCACACCGGAGCCCGCATCACCATTCCGGGACCGCCGCCGTACGGCGAGTCGTCCACCGAACGGTGCACGTCATGGGTCCAGGTGCGCAGATCGTGCACGCCCAACTCGACGATGCCCGCCTCGATCGCCTTGCCCGGCAACGACTGCCGCAACGGTTGCAGATACTCGGGAAAGATCGTCACCACGTCAATGCGCACCGCAGCGACTCCCTAGAGATCGAGCAGACCGTCGGGCGGGTCGATCTCGATGGCGTTGTCCGCCAGCGACACCGACACGACGATGGCCGAGACGAAGGGCACCAGTACCTCGGGCCCGTCACCGGCGCGGACGGCCAGCAACTCCCCCGCCCCGGTGTGCAGGACCTCGGTGACGGTACCGACGGGATGCCCTTCGGAGGTCGACACCGTCATGCCCTCGAGCTGGTGGTCGTAGAACTCGTCGGGTTCCTCGATGGGAGGCAGGTCCGCCGAATCGACCAGGAACACCGTGCCCCGCAACCGGTCGGCGGCGTCACGGTCGCCGACACCGTCCAGCTGCACCAGCAGGCGGCCACCGTGCTCACGGACGGACTCCACCATGTACTCGGTCTCGGCTCCCCCGCGGGGGGCGCGGCCGCGCAGCGTGACTCCCGGGGCGAACCGGTTGTCCGGATCATCCGTGCGGATCTCGACGGCGAGTTCGCCGGTGACGCCGTGCGCCTTGACGACCCGCCCGACCACCAGGTCCATCGGCGGTTACTGGTCGGTGTCCACCACGTCGACGCGGATACCGCGCCCGCCGATCCCGGCGACCAGCGTGCGCAGTGCGGTCGCGGTGCGTCCACCGCGCCCGATGACCTTACCCAGGTCTTCGGGGTGCACGTGGACCTCGACCGTGCGGCCGCGGCGGCTGGTCACCATGTCGACGCGGACATCGTCGGGATTGTCGACGATCCCGCGGACCAGGTGTTCGACAGCGTCGACGACAACAGAGCTCATCGGGGGCTCAGTTTTCAGCGGTGGCGGAGTCGGTCTGCTCGGTGGCCTCGGCCGGCTCAGCAGCGGCGGGCTCGGCCGCGGCCTGCTCGGCGGCCGGCTCGGCGCTCTTGGCCGGCGCCTTCTTCTTCTTCGGCGTCGTGGCCTCGGTCGTCGCACCACTCTCCGCCTCGGCCAGCGCGGCGTTGAACAGATCCAGCTTGCTGGGCTTGGGCTCCTTGACCTTCAGCGTGCCCTCGGCGCCGGGCAGGCCCTTGAACTTCTGCCAGTCACCGGTGATCTTGAGCAGCTGCAGGACCGGCTCGGTGGGCTGGGCGCCGACGCCGAGCCAGTACTGGGCGCGCTCGGAATCGATCTCGATCAGGCTCGGATCTTCCTTGGGGTGGTAACGGCCGATGACCTCGATGCTGCGTCCCTCGCGTCGGGTGCGCGCGTCGGCGACGGCGATGCGGTACTGGGGGTTGCGGATCTTCCCGAGACGGGTGAGCTTGATCTTGACAGCCATGTCGAACTACTTCTCCTGTGATTGCCACGCTGCAATTCAGCGATCGCCGGCGGGATGCCGGGACCCGGTTTTGCTTGACGTGTGTGACCAGCGCGCGGCACGTCCACGAAGGACACCGCGCCCGGACAGCCGCCCATTGTGCCAGACCACGGCGTTCGGCAGAAAATCGCGACGGTCAGATCCCCAGAACCGCCTTGGCGATGAAGAAGTAGACCAGCAGACCGCTGGCGTCGACGAACGTCGAGATGAACGGGTTGGCGAACACCGCCGGATCGGCGCGGATCGCCCGGGCGATCAACGGCATCACCCCGCCCACCGTGGCTGCCATCGTGCACAACGCCAGGAAGGTCAGCCCGATCACCGTCCCGATGTCGACGCCGTAGATCAGCGAGACGATCGTGAACGCCAACCCCCCGAGCACCACACCCAGCGACAGGCCCACCCTGAACTCACGGAACAGCACCTTGCCCAGGTCCTGCGGTCTGACATCGCCGAGTGCCAGCGCCCTGGTCACGGTGGTGGCCGCCTGGTTGCCCGTGTTGCCACCGGTGCCGATCAGCAGCGGGATGAACAACGCCAGCGTGACGACCTCGGCGAGCGTCTCCTCGAATACCTCGAGGACCTGCACGGTCAGCGTCGCGCCGACCGCCAGCACCAACAGCCAGACCACCCGTGATCGCATCAGCCCCAGCACCGGGGCCGTCAGGTAAGGGCGGCGCAGCGGCTCGACGCCGCTGATGCGGGCCTGGTCCTCGGAGTCGGCGTCCTCCAGGATCGACAGGGCATCGTCGACGGTCAGGATTCCCACGATCCGCGTCTCGTGGTCGACGATCGGCAACGCCAGCATCTTCAGGTCGGCGCAGCGCCGGGCGGCGGTCTCGGCGTCGTCGGTCGCATGGACCCACTGGGCGGGTTGCATCACCTGCCCCACCGTCGTCCCCGGAGCCGCTTTGAGCAGTTCGCGCAGGCTGACGACCCCGATCAGGGTCCGATCGTCGGCGGTCACCGGCAGCGTGTAGACCGTCTCGGCGTCGTCGAGGTGGTCACTGAGCTTGGTCAACGCGGTGGCGGTGGTCCACTCGGGACGCACCCGCACGAACTCCGGGCTCATCCGCCGCCCGATCGAGCCCTGCGGGTAGCCCAGGATCTCGGCGGTCATGTCCCGCTCGTCGGCCGGCAGGCCCTGAAGCAGTCGGCGGGCCAGGTTCGCCGGCAGTTCGTCGAGCAGCTCGACCCGGTCGTCGGGATCCAGATCGGCGAACAGCTCCGCGGTCTGCTCGTCCTGCAGGGCGAGCACCAGGTCGCTCTGCAGGCTGGGGTCGAGAACCTCGAACACCTCCAGCGCACGGCCCTTGGGCAACATCCGGTAGGCGACGGCGCGTTTGTTGCTGTCGAGTCGCTCCAGGATGGCCACGATCTGACCGGTGGGTAACGGGCTGATGAACGCGGTGAGTTCCGCGAAAGCGCTTCGCGCTATTGCCTGTTCGATGTTCCTGACGGTGGAGTCGGGGACGAGGTCATCGACGTCGGTCACATCGGGTCAGAGTAGTTTGTCGAAGCACTTCGTCTCGACCCGAGAGGTGATCCGCCAGCCCTGCGGGGTCCGGATGAACTCGTCGTCGTACCAGAGGCCGCAGAACAGGATCTGCTTCGCCTCGGCGTCGATCACCATGGGGTTGAAGCAGATCACCCGGGAGCTCGCGGTGTCCCCGTCGAACACCACAGACAGATTGCCCAGCATGTGCGAATACACCGGGAAGTTCGGCAACACCTCGGCCAGCCACGCCTTGACCTCGGGATAGCGGCCGTCGATGCCCCCCATCGCGCGGTAGTCGATGTACGCATCGGGGGTGAACACCGCGTCGAGGTCGTCGAACCGACGGCGGTCGATCGCGGTCGAATAGTCGACCAACAGCTGCTGGATCTCCAGCCGGTCGGAGATCTCCTCGAGGCTCAACATGCATCGATTGAACACGATCCACCGCCGGGTTTAGGCTCACCGGACATGACAAGGCTTTTCGCGTGTCTCGGGACGACGCTGTGTCTGCTCGCCGGCATGACCCTCGGCCCCACCGCGCCGACCGCGATCGCAGTGCCCGCCGCCGGGGTGAGCCAGCCCGCCGGATCGATGCCCGTGCCGGGCGGCCCCGCCGAGGCCTGGGTGCTCGCCGACATGGACACCGGCGAAATCCTGGCCGGACGCAACGAGCATGCGGCCTACGCCCCGGCCAGCACCATCAAGGTGCTCACCGCGCTCACGGTCCTCGACGAGCTGCCGCTCGACGCGACGGTCGTGGCCAACGAGGCCGACACCCGGGTGGAGTGCAATTGTGCCGGCGTCACCCCCGGCATGACCTACACCGCACGGCAACTGCTGGAAGCCATGTTGCTCGTCTCGGGCAACGATGCGGCCAACACGCTGGCCACGATGCTCGGCGGTCGTGAGGCCGCGCTGATGAAGATGAACGGCAAGGCCGCTCTGCTCGGTGCGTACGGCACCAACGCCGGTTCACCGTCGGGCATCGACGGCCCCGGCATCGACATCTGGTCGACGCCCCGCGACCTGGCCGTCATCTTCCGCGCCGCCATGGCCGATCCGGTGTTCGCGCAGATCACCGCCCAACCCAGCGCGGTCTTCCCGACCCGCGACGGCGACCGCGTGCTGGTCAACCAGGACGAACTGCTGGTGCGCTACCCGGGCACCTTCGGCGGCAAGACCGGCTATACCGACCTGGCCCGCAAGACGTTCGTCGGCGGCGCTCACCGGGGCGGGCGAAATCTGGTCGTGGCGATGATGCACGGACTCAACAAGGAGGGCGAGCCCACGTACTGGGATCAGGCGGCCGCCCTGTTCGACTGGGGCTTCGCCGTGCCGGCCGGTTCCGGCGTCGGCCGGCTGTGAGCTCAAACGCCCGATACCCGATGGTGACCGGATCGCGAACTTAGCGAGTCCTGACGTCACTAGCGTCGCGACACGTGCGACGACGATTCGCGGGGCTGGCGCTCGCTCTCTGCGCGGTCCTGCCGGGCGCGCAGCTGTCGTCGGCACCCTGGGCCTACGCCCAGCCCGAACCCGCTGCCGCCCAGTCGGTCCCGGCCGGGGGCCCGGCCCAGGCCTGGTTGGTGGCCGACCTGGACACCGGACGGGTGCTGGCCAGCCGTGATCCCTACGGGCGCTACGCCCCGGCCAGCACCATCAAGGTGCTGCTGGCGATGACGGTGCTGGACCGGTTGAGCCCGGACAGCTTCGCCCGGGCCAACGCGTCACACACCACCGTCGAGTGCTCCTGCGTAGGCCTGGAACCGGGGCAGGCCTACACCACGCGCCAACTGCTCGAGGCCATCCTCATGGTGTCGGGCAACGACGCCGCCAACATGCTCGCTGACATGCTGGGGGGTCAGCAGGTCGCCGTGGCGGCGATGAATCGCAAAGCGGCCCTGGTCGGTGCGCGGGCCACGAAAGCCTCGTCACCGTCGGGCCTCGACGGCCCCGGATGGGAGTCGGTGACCACACCGCACGACCTGGCGGTGATCATGCGCGCGGCCCTGAAGTATCCGTTGATCGCCCACATCATGCGCTCTCCGTCGGCGCAGTTCCCCGGCAAGACGATCCACAACCAGAACGAACTGCTCACCCGATACCCCGGCGATCTCGGCGGCAAGACCGGCTACACCAACCTGGCCCGCAAGACCTATGTCGGTGCCGCGCAGCGCGGCAACCGCCGTCTGGTCGTGGTGCAGATGTACGGCAGCGGGGACCTCTACGGTCAGGCCATCGAACTTCTCGATTGGGGCTTCAGCCAGTGACCGGGTGCCGCGAACGTGCGTTCCCGGTAGTCGGTCGACACGCGGCGCTACGGTAGGGGCACGCTCGCGGCGTCAGAAAACCTTGCCGCGCAACATCACCAGCGCCGGATTGGCGAGTACCTCGGGTCCGCTGCGGGGGTCGTCGTCGAAACACACCAGATCCGCCGATGCACCGTGCTCGAGAGTGGGACGGCCGAGCCACCGGCGGGCATCCCAGCAGGCCGCGCCGAGCGCGTCGGTCGGGGTCATCCCGATACCTTTGAGCGCCTCGACCTCGTCGGCGATGCGGCCATGCGCGACGGCACTGCCCGCATCGGAGCCGGCGTAGATCGGAACCCCGGCTTCCCGGGCGGCGCCGATGCGTTGGGCACACGATTGGTGCAGCGCCAGCATGTGCTGCTGGTATTTGGGGTATTTCCCCGCGCCGGCGGCGATGTCGGGGAAATTGTCGATGTTGATCAGCGTCGGCACCAAGGCCGTGCCGTGCTCCACCATCAGGTCGATGGTGTCCTCCGTCAAGCCGGTGCCGTGCTCGATGCAGTCGATGCCCGCCCGGATCAACCCCGGGAGCGCGTCTTCACTGAACACGTGCGCAGTGACCCGCGCCCCGTTGGCGTGCGCGGCATCGATCGCCGCTTTGAGCACCTCGTCCGACCAGAGCGGGGCCAGCTCGCCGAGGTCGCGGTCGATCCAGTCGCCGACCAGCTTGACCCAGCCGTCACCCCACCGGGCCTGTTGGGCAACCGCATCGGGCAGCTGCCACTCGTCTTCGAGTTCGATCGCGAACCCGCGTTGGTAGCGCTTGGGCCGCGCCAGGTGGCGGCCGGCCCGAATGATCCGGGGCAGGTCGGCACGGTCGTCGAAACTGCGTGTGTCGGTGGGCGAGCCGGCGTCGCGCAGCAGGAGCGCTCCGACCCCGCGCTCGGTTTCGGCCTGTTCGACCGCCTCGTCCATCTCGATCGGGCCGCCGGGGCCGAGTCCGACGTGGCAGTGCGCGTCGACCAGGCCGGGCAGGATCCAGCCGCCGTCAAACACGGTCTCCGCGCCGGCGACCGGTTCGGCACTCAATACGCCGCGGGACCCGCGCTCTTCGGGCGAGCCCTCATACACGCGCTCTTCGGGCGAGCCCTCATCGACGATCCACCATTCAACCGGCTCACCGTCGGGCAGGCTTCTGCCGCGAACGTGCAGCCGCATCAATTCCCCTTCGGGAACTTCAACTTCGACAGATCGATGTCGGCGAGCCCCGGAGGCAACTCGTCGAGGCCCTTGGGCATGTTCGACAGATCGGGGAAACCGGCAGGCATACCGCCCATGCCGGCCCCGAGCGGATTGCGCGTCTTGGGCGGGGTGGGACCCTTGCCACCCTTCTTGCCCTTCTTGCCCTTACCCTTGGCCGCCTTACGGGTGTTCTTGCGGCCGAACGGCATTCCCATCTGGCCCGCCATCGACGACATCATCTTGCGCGCTTCGAAGAAGCGGTCGACGAGCTGGTTGACCTCGGAGACCGACACCCCGGAGCCGTTGGCGATGCGCAGCCGACGCGACGCATTGATGATCTTGGGGTCGGCGCGCTCCTGCGGCGTCATGCCCCGGATGATCGCCTGGACCCGGTCGAGTTGGCTGTCGTCGACGGCGGCCAGCGCGTCCTTCATCTGGCCTGCGCCGGGCAGCATGCCCAGCAGATTGCCGATCGGGCCCATCTTGCGGATCGCCAGCATCTGCTCGAGGAAGTCCTCCAGCGTCAGCTCACCGCTGCCGATCTTGGCCGCGGTCGCCTCGGCCTGGGCCTGATCGAAGTGTTGCTCGGCCTGCTCGATCAGCGTCAGCACATCGCCCATGCCGAGAATCCGGCTGGCCATGCGGTCCGGGTGGAAGACGTCGAAGTCCTCCAGCTTCTCCCCCGCCGAGGCGAACAGGATGGGTGCGCCGGTCACCTCGCGGACCGACAGCGCGGCACCGCCCCGCGCATCACCGTCGAGCTTAGTGAGCACGACGCCGGTGAACCCGACGCCTTCGCGGAACGCGTCGGCCGTCGTGACCGCGTCCTGACCGATCATCGCGTCGAGGACGAACAGGACCTCGTCAGGGTTGACCGCATCGCGGATGGCGGCGGCCTGGCGCATCAGTTCCTCGTCGATGCCGAGCCGACCCGCGGTGTCGACGATCACCACGTCGTAGTGCTTGGACTTGGCCTCGTTCAGGCCCGCCGCCGCGACGGCCACCGGGTCACCGGCGGCCATCTGTTCGAGTTCGGCACCGCCGGGCGCGACGCCGGGATGCGGGGCGAAGACGTGCACGCCCGCGCGCTCACCGGTGATCTGCAGCTGGTTGACCGCGCCGGGGCGCTGCAGGTCGCACGCCACCAGCAACGGTGTGTGCCCCTGGCCCTTCAGCCAGCGGGCCAGCTTGCCCGCCAGCGTGGTCTTGCCCGAGCCCTGCAGGCCGGCCAGCATGATCACCGTGGGTGGGTTGCGCGCGAACGCCAGCTGGCGGGTCTCGCCGCCGAGGATGCCGATCAGCTCCTCGTTGACGATCTTGACGACCTGCTGGGCCGGGTTGAGTGCCGCCGACACCTCCGCGCCCTTGGCCCGGTCCTTGATGCGCGTGACGAACTGCCGCACCACCGGCAGCGACACGTCGGCTTCCAGCAGGGCCAATCGGATCTCGCGGGCAGTGGCGTCGATGTCGGCGTCGGTGAGCCGACCTTTGCCACGCAGTCCCGAGAGAGCTCCGGTCAACCGGTCGGACAGCGATTCAAACACGCACCCAAGACTACTTGTAGTGGGTCTGCCCCTTCGAACGCGGCGTCAGCTGGCCTGTTCGGCCGGCTTGGCGGGCGGCGGAGTCGGCAGTACCGCGAACAACTCGGCCTCCAGGTTCTGGCGCACGGCCGTCTCGTCGGCCCCGGCGGCAACGACGATGCCGAAGGCGTCGACCACCGAAGATCCCAACGTGGTCACCTTCGCCCACGAGATGTCGACGTCGGCGCGCTCGAACACTGCGGTCAGCTGAGCCAGCAGACCGGCGCGGTCGGTGGCCCGGATCTCGGCGATGACCTGGTCGGTGCCGTCGCTGTGGTGCCAGAGCACACGCGGCGGCGCCGCCGGCGCGTTGATCGGTACCGCGGCGCGTACTTCGCCCGCCCGGCCCGGTCCCGCGCTCTCGGCGTCCTTCTGCTCGAGCGCTCGGACCACGTCCAGGTCGCCGTCGAGGGCCAGGATCAGTTGTTGACGCAGCAGCTCCGCTGCCGGCGGGGCACCGAAGCGCGGTGAGACGACGAACGTGTTGATCGCCGCGCCCTGGTGACCGTTGACCGAAGCCGAGTGCACCCGCAACGAGTTCAGCGCCAGTACGCCCGCCGCCTTGGACAGCAGTCCTCGCCGATCGGGGGCGATCATCGTGACGTTGAAGATGTGTGCGGTGTCGGCCGGGGTGAGTTCGACATGGACTTTGTGCTGTGCGGCGAGCGACATGAACCGCGGGTCCACGGGATCCGGTTGCGGCAGCGGCTCACCGGCCATCGCCAGCCGACACCGACGCACCAGGTCGCCGATCAGCGAGGCCTTCCAGTCGCCCCACACTCCGGGACCGGTGGCCAGCGAGTCGGCTTCGGCCAGAACATGCAGCAGCTCCAGCACCACCAGATCACCGCCGAGGGCGTCCACCACGGCGGCGATGGTGTTGGGGTCCTGCAGGTCTCGCCGGGTCGCAGTGTGGGCCAGCAGCAGGTGGTGGCGCACCACTTTGGCGAGGATGTCGACATCGGAGGGCCACAACCCCAATCGATTTCCGATCTGGGTGGCCAGCTCCGCGCCGATGACGCTGTGGTCGCCGCCGCGCCCCTTGCCGATGTCGTGCACCAGCGCGCCCAGGACAAGGAGATCCGGCCGGGCCACGCGGGTCGTGAAGGCGCTTGCCCGAGATACTGTTTCGACGAGGTGACGATCAACCGTCCAGATGTGCACCACGTCGCGGGGCGGCAGATCCCGCACCGCCCCCCACTCGGGAAACAACCTGCCCCACAGCCCGGTTCGGTCGAGCGCCTCGATGGTCCCCACCACGGACGGACCGGCGGCGAGCATCACGAGCAGGTCCTTGAGCGCCTGCCGGGGCCATGGGGTGCGCAGCTCCGGGGCAGTCTCGACGAGTCGGCTCAGCGTGGAGGAGGCCATCGGCAGACCGGTCGTCGCCGACGCGGCGGCGACTCGCAGAATCAGTCCCGGATCACGCTCGGGACGCGCGTCGCGGGCGAGGATCACCTCGCCGTTGAACTCGATCACCCCCTCGTCGAGCGGGCGGCGCACCGGTCTGCGCAGTGCGGCCAGCCCGCGGCGGGGCAATGCATTGGCAGCGGTTCGGATTCCGGCGTCAACGTAGTAGCTGACAGTGCGTGCGGCGTCGGAGAGCATGCGCGCCAGGTCGAATCGATCGCCGATGCGCAGTGCGGCGCCGATCTCGTCGGCATACTGGGCGAGCAGCAGTTCGCGACCTTTGCCCGCCACCCGATGCAGTTCGGTCCGCACGTTGAGAAGCGAAAGATGGGCGTCGCCAAGGGTTTCGGTCGGCGAGACCAGCGAGCGGGACGGATAGACGTCGGCCAGCTGGGCGATGGCCAGCGCGTTGAGCAGCTGAACGTCGCGCAGTCCTCCCCTGCCGCACTTGAGGTCGGGTTCCGCACGGTGGGCGATCTGACCGCTGCGTTCCCAGCGAGCCCTGGTGTGCTCGACCAGTTCGTCGAACCGCGAGGCGATCCCGGTGCGCCACTGCCTGCGCGCACCCCCGATCAGCATCGCCGACAAGTCGGGGTCACCGGCGATGTGCCGTGCTTCGAGCATCGCCAAACCGGCCGATATGTCCTCCCCGGCGACAGTCAGCGCCTGCTCGACGGTCCGCACGCTGTGGTCGATGCGGATGTTGGCGTCCCACAGGGGGTACCACAGCAGCTCGGCGACCTCGGCGACGATGTCGGTCGGCATGTCGTCGTGCACGAGCGTCAGGTCGAGATCCGAATACGGCAACAACTCGCCCCGGCCGAGCCCACCGGTGGCGACGATCGCGAACCCGCTGCTCGCGGTGATGCCGATCTCGGTGGCCTTGGTGGTCAGCCAGAAGTCGTACAGATCGAGCAGGGCATCGCGAAGTGCGGCCGACTCGAGCTGGCGAGAGCCGCCCACCAGCAGCTGCTCTGCGGCCGCTGCCAGATCGGTCGCCGGCCGAGACGAACCCGCCGCCGGGCGCACCCATCGGGGCGCTCCGGCGGCGGGGTCTGCTTTCCGCTCTGTCATGACTCGTTGTCCTCCCGGCACTTAACGATCCAGCGCTCACACGGCGCAGAGCCGGGAGACGACGTCCTCAGATGGATGGGCGATTACAGGGCGTCGGCCCCCCGCTCACCGGTGCGGACTCGGACCACGGTCTCGACCGGGCTTACCCACACCTTGCCATCGCCGATCTTCCCGGTACGGGCGGCCTGGACGATCACGTCCACGACCTTGTCGACGGCGGCGTCGTCCACGACGACCTCGACCCGCACCTTCGGCACGAAATCGACGGAGTACTCGGCACCGCGGTACACCTCGGTGTGGCCCTTCTGGCGACCGTAACCCTGAACCTCGCTCACGGTCATTCCGAGGATACCCGTCTGCTCGAGACCAGTCTTGACGTCCTCGAGAGTGAACGGCTTGACGATCGCAGTAATCAGCTTCATGTAGTTGATCCCTTCCGATGAAATTGTCGCCGATCAGGCGAGCTCGTAAGCCGTTTCGGCATGTTCGGTTTCATCGATACCAGTGTCCTCGTCTTCCTTGGACACCCGCCAGCCCAGTGGCTTGACGATGAAGGCGATGATGAGGGTCATGACCGCGGTGAAGATCACGGCCACCAGCGCGATGACGAACTGCACGACGAGCTGCTCGAAGCCGCCGCCGACGAACAGGCCGGCGTCGGTAGCGAAGAAGCCGAGCGAGATGGTTCCCCACAGACCCGCGACCAGGTGCACACCGACCACGTCGAGGGAGTCGTCGTAACCGAACTTGTACTTCAGTCCGATCGCCAGCGCCGAGAGCACACCCGCGATCGCGCCGACCACGATCGACCAGATCGGGGTCAAGTTACCGCACGCCGGGGTGATCGCGACCAGACCGGCGACGATACCCGACGCGGCGCCGACGCTGGTGGCGTGGCCGTCCCGGATCTTCTCCACCAGCAACCAGGCCAGCATCGCGGCCGCGGTGGCCGCGGTGGTGTTGACCCACACCAGACCGGCGAGCACGTCCGCGGCGCCTTCGGAACCGACGTTGAAGCCGAACCAGCCGAACCACAGAATGGCCGCGCCCAACAGCACGAACGGGACGTTGTGCGGACGGAAGGCGGACTTGCCGAAGCCGCTGCGCTTTCCGAGAAGCAGCGCCAGTACCAGTGCGGCCATACCGGCGTTGATGTGGACCACGGTGCCACCGGCGAAGTCGATGGGCGCTACGTTGGCGCCACCTTCCTCATCGGTGCCGAACATCATTGCAGCGATGCCGCCCTCGGCACCCGAGAGCAGGCCGCCGCCCCAAACCATGTGCGACAGCGGGAAGTACACGAGGGTGACCCAGATGCCGCCGAACAGCAGCCAGGTGCCGAACTTCATCCGCTCAGCCACCGCGCCGCTGATCAGGGCGACGGTGATGACGGCGAATGTCAGCTGGAAGGCCACCCACACGATGGCGGGCACAGTGCCGAATCCACCCAGCACGAAGGTGTCGACCCCGTCGATCTCGCGGGTTTCGGTGAGCTGGTTCACCCCGAACAACGCAAAGGGGTTGTCGAACAGACCCAGGTAGTTTCCACCGCCGACGTGCGCGGAGGAGAAGGACATCGAATAGCCCCACAACACGTAGATGACGCTGACGACACCCATGGAGCCGAACGACATCATCATCATGTTCAGGACGGACTTCTGCCGCGACAGCCCGCCGTAGAAGAAGGCGAGGCCGGGGGTCATGAACAACACCAGCGCAGCGGCGGTGATGATCCACGCCGTATCGCCCGCGCTCAGGCCGCCTTCACCGAACGGCAGGAACTGATCATCTGGTATGGCTAGGGCCACGTCATGCAAGCCAAAAACCACTTTGTTTGAACCTCCTTGGGACGTGAGCCGACATGATCGGCCTCCCGAAGAGACTCTTGTGCGCGCGTTTCACCTGTGATTCGTTCGTGTTTCAGCTACGTGAACGGGTTCACACATCCGGTTACGCTCAGGTTTCACCAGGCACGTTCAGCAAAAACGATCGCGCCGTGGAACAATTTTCGTCCCCGGTGTGCCGGCGTAGCGCCACGAAAAACGGTCAGCCGAGCAGCGCGTCGACGAAGGCCGAGGGTTCGAACGGCGCGAGGTCGTCGGGCCCTTCTCCGAGTCCGACGAGTTTGACCGGCACACCCAACTCCTGCTGGACGCGGAACACGATGCCACCTTTGGCCGTACCGTCCAGCTTGGTCAGCACGACACCGGTGATGTCGACGACTTCAGCGAACACCCTGGCCTGCGGCAGGCTGTTCTGGCCGATCGTGGCGTCGAGCACCAGCAGCACTTCGTCGACCGCCGCCCGGCGGCCCACCACCCTTTTCACCTTGCCCAACTCGTCCATCAAGCCGCTCTTGGTGTGCAGCCGTCCGGCTGTGTCGACGACGACGACGTCGGCACCGGAGTTGATGCCCGTGTCGACGGCGTCGAACGCCACCGAGGCCGGGTCGGCGCCCTCCGCGCCACGGACCACCTGTGCGCCGACCCGCGACGCCCAGGCCTGCAGCTGGTCGGCGGCGGCGGCGCGGAACGTGTCGGCGGCCCCGAGGACCACCCGCCTGCCGTCGGCGACCAGCACGCGGGCCAGCTTGCCGACTGTGGTGGTCTTGCCCGTTCCGTTGACGCCGACGACCAGCAGAACCGAGGGTTTGTCGTCGTGCGGCAGTGCGCGGATGGAGCGATCGAGGTCGGGTTGCAGTTCGGTGATCAGCACGTCGCGCAGCACGGCGCGGGCGTCGGCCTCGGTGCGCACCTGGCTGCTGGCCATCTTGGCGCGCAAGGCCGCCACCACCGATTCGGTCACGACCGGGCCGAGGTCGGCGATCAGCAGGGTGTCCTCGATCTCCTCCCAGGACTCCTCGTCGAGATCGCCGCCGCCGAGCAGGCCGAGCATGCTGCGACCGAGGGTGTTCTGCGATTTGGCCAGCCGGCCGCGCAGTCGATCCAGACGGCCCTCCGGCGGCGCGATGGCCTCGATGTCCGGCGCTTCGGCGCCGGCCGGGATCTCCTCGGGGGCGGGGGCCTCGGGCGCAGCCGATTCCGCCGGGGCAACCGGCGGGGGTGTCTCGACCGGCGGCGCGGGCCTCTCGTCCGGGGGCGCGGGCCTCTCGACCGGCGGCGCGGGCCTCTCGACGGGCGGCGCGGTCGGCGGCGCGGTCCGCGGCTCGGGAAGGGTGACATCGGCGATCGGACGCTTCGGCGCGTCCCGCGGGATGGTGGCATCATCGCCGACGGCGGGTAGCCCGGTGGTGTCGATGCGCTCAGGCTGCGGCGGGGCGGTGTCTGGCCGGCTCGCCGGCGTCGGCTCCGGCCCGCTGGGCGGCTTCACCCCCGGCGGAGTCACGGTCGGGGTGGACTGACTGAACGTGATGCCCGACGAGGCGGTGTAGCCGCCCGAGCGATCGACAGGAGTAGCAGTGTCTGGACGGGCGAGGCTGATGCGCCGCTTGCGGTACCGCAGCAATCCGACCACGAGCGCAGCAACGAGCAGAACGGCGATGACCGCTATCGCGATCCAGAGACCCTCAGACACCACGCCATTGTCGCAGGGGGCCTGAACGATGACGCCCGACCCCACGTTCACCGCGGCGCACCGCAAGCGCAGGCACATCGACGTCTGCCTGACCGAACAGGTGGATTACCAGTTCGTTCGCACCGGCCTGGAGTGCTACCGGCTGCCCTACAACGCGCTGACCCAGACCGACCTGAACAGTGTGGATCTGAGCACGGAGTTCCTCGGCGCCCGGCTGCGCGCTCCGGTCCTGCCTGCTGAGTCTCAGGTCCGGCTGCTGACCAGTTCCTGGCCGCGCATGCGCTGCGAGATCACCGTCGTGATGCCGTCACCGCGCATCGACACGCCGTACAGCGCGTCGGCCACCTCCATCGTGGGTTTCTGGTGGGTGATCACGATCAGCTGCGAGCGCTCCCGGAGCTGCTCGAACAGGCTGATCAGCCGGCGCAGGTTGACGTCGTCGAGCGCCGCCTCGACCTCGTCCATGACGTAGAACGGGGACGGGCGGGCCCGGAAGATCGCGACCAGCATCGCGACGGCGGTCAGGGACTTCTCACCGCCCGACAGCAGCGACAGCCGCTTGATCTTCTTGCCCGGCGGGCGCGCTTCGACCTCGATTCCGGTGGTCAGCATGTCGCTCGGGTCGGTGAGCAGCAGCCTGCCCTCCCCGCCGGGGAACAGCGTCGAGAAGACCTGGGCGAACTCGCGCTCGACATCGGCGTAGGCGTCGGTGAACACCTGCAGGATCCGGCCGTCGACATCGGAGATCACGTCGAGCAGGTCTTTGCGGGCGGCCTTGACGTCCTCGAGCTGGGTGGACAGGAAGTTGTACCGCTCCTCCAGTGCGGCGAACTCCTCCAACGCCAGCGGGTTGACCCGGCCCAGTTGGTTCAACTCACGCTCGGCGCGCTTGGCGCGCCGCTCCTGGGTGGGCCGGTCGTAGGGCATCGGGGCCGGCGCGGTGACAGGCTCGCCGCGCTCCTTGGCCTGCTCGTACTCGGCCATCTCCAACTCCGACGGCGGCAACGGCACCGTCGGCCCGTACTCGGCGACGAGGTCGGCGGCGGCCATGCCGAACTGCTCGAGCACCTGCTCCTCGAGCTGCTCGATGCGCAGCGCCGCTTGCGCTTTCGCCACCTCGTCGCGGTGCAGCGAATCGGTCAGTGCGGCGATGCGGGTGGACAGCTCACCGACTTCGTCGCGCGCCCGGCCCAGTGCCGCCGCCCGGGTCTGCCGCTCGGCGGCGACCTCGTCGCGAATCCGCGACGCCACCGCCACCGCTTGGCTCAACCGCTCGGCAACCGCTCGTCCGGATTCGGCTACCGCGGCGGCCATCGCCGCCGCATGGACCCGCGCCTCCCTGGCCCGCGCGGCCCGCACCCGGGCCTCCCGCTCGGCGGCGGCGGCGCGACGCAGCGAATCCGCCCTCCCACGAACAGCATTGGCGCGCTCTTCGGCGGTGCGTACCGTCAGCCGGGCTTCCACCTCGGCCGAGCGCGCAGCGTCGGCGGCCGCAGTGGACTCCTCGCGGTCCACCGGTGCCACCTCGAACATCGGCTCCTGCTGCGCGTTGTGCAGACGCGCCTCGAGCGCACTGAGTTCGTCGACGGTCTGGGTGCGCCCGGCCTCGAGTTCGTCGCGCTGTTTGATCAGCCGCTGCCACTCGTCGTCGGCGGCGCGGGCGTCCTGGCCCAATCGACCCAGCTGTTCGTAGATCGCCGAGATCGCCGCGTCCGATTCGTTGAGGGCGGCCAACGCCTGCTCTGCGGCGTCCTGGCGCGCGGTCTGTTCGGCCAACGCCCCGGCCAGAGCGGCCGACAACTCGCCGGTCTGGCGTTCGGCGGCGGTCAACTCCGCGCGCGCCTTGTCGACCTCGGCGGCGATCTCCAGCGTGCTGGGCCGCCGGTCGGAGCCGCCGCTGACCCAACCGCCGCCGACCAGATCACCGTCGGCGGTCACCGCGCGCAATTCAGGATGGGCGGCAACGAGTTCGAGTGCGGCCGCGAGATCAGCGACGACCACCACCCCGGCGATCATCGCCGTCACCGCACTGCGCACGCTGGGATCGACGTCGACCACATCGGCGGCCCAGACCGCACCGCCGGGCAGCGGGCCGGGGTCGGGTGCGGCCGGAACGGGCCAGTCACCCAGCACGATGGCCGCCCGCCCGCCATCGGCTTCCTTGAGGGCGGTCAGCGCGTCACCGGCCGACCGCGAGTCCTGCGCGGCCAGCGCGTCCGCGGCGGCGCCCAACACGGCAGCCACGGCCGCTTCATGCCCGGCACGCACCTTGACCAGATTCGCGATCGACCCGAGAAGTCCTGCGCCCCTGTGGTTCTCCTGTAGCCAGGCGGCGCCGTCCTTGCGTTCGAGGCCTACGGACAACGCATCGATGCGGGCCTGCAGCGAGGCGACCTGACGCTCTGCGGCGCGTTCGGCGGCCTGCAGTTCGGCCACCCGCTCGTCGGCCAACCGCAACGCCGTCACGGTGCGGTCGTGGTGTTCGTCGAGGCCGACCTCCCCGGCGTCGAGTTCGCCGACGCGGCTCTGCACGGTCTCGAATTCGGCCTGAGTCTGCTGGGCGCGCGCGGCGGCGTCGTCGATCGCGGTGCTCAGCCTGGCGACCGTCTCGTCGATGGACTCGACGCGGGTACGCATCGTGTCGACCTGCCCGGACAGTCGGGCCAGGCCCTCACGACGGTCGGCCTCGGCGCGGGCCGCGGCCAGGTGCGCCCGTTCCGCTTCAGCCGCGACCTGCTCACGTTCGGCGAGCTCGGCGCGCGCCGCGTCGAGACGTTCGCGGGATTCCGACAGTTCCTCGAGCAGCTGGCGTTCGCGTTCGGCGACTTCGTCGGCCTGGGCCTCCAACTCGTCGGGGTCGGGACCGCCGGAGGTCTCGGGTTCGGCATCCAGATGCTGGGCGCGCTCACTGGCGATCCGGACGGTCGCGCTGACCCGCTCGGCCAGCGCCGAGAGCCGAAACCAGCGCTGCTGGGCGGCGTCGGCGCGCTCGCTGAGGTCACCGACGGCACTCTCGTGCGCATCGAGCTCGGCGGTGGCCGTCTCCAGCCGTGCGCTGAGCTCGTCATGCTCGCGGCGCAGCGTCGTCTCGGTCTGATTGGTGTTGTCGAACTCCGCCCTGCGGGTGACCAGGTCATCGGCGGCCAACCGCAGCCGCGCGTCGCGCAGGTCGGCCTGGATGGTCTGGGCGCGCCGCGCCATCTCGGCCTGCCGACCCAGCGGTTTGAGTTGGCGTCGCAGCTCGGTGGTCAGGTCGGTGAGGCGGGCCAGGTTGGCCTGCATCGAGTCGAGCTTGCGCACCGCCTTTTCCTTGCGTTTGCGGTGTTTGAGCACTCCGGCGGCCTCCTCGATGAAGGCGCGCCGGTCCTCGGGACGCGACTCGAGGATCTCCGAGAGCTTGCCCTGACCGACGATGACGTGCATTTCGCGCCCGATACCCGAGTCGGACAGCAACTCCTGCACATCCATCAAACGGCAACTGCTGCCGTTGATCTCGTATTCACCGGCACCGTCACGGAACATCCGGCGGGTGATCGAGACCTCGGAGTAGTCGATCGGCAGCGCGTTGTCGGAGTTGTCGATCGTCAGCGTGACCTCGGCTCGCCCGAGCGGGGCTCGCGAGGAGGTCCCGGCGAAGATGACGTCCTCCATCTTGCCGCCGCGCAAGGTCTTGGCGCCCTGTTCACCCATCACCCAGGTCAGCGCGTCGACGACGTTGGACTTGCCGGACCCGTTGGGACCGACGACGCAGGTGATGCCGGGTTCGAAGCGCAGAGTCGTCGGCGAGGCGAAGGACTTGAAGCCCTTCAGCGTCAGACTCTTCAGATGCATGACGTGCCACCCTACCGTCGCGGAGGTCAGCGCTCGGTGAAGCCGGTGAACGCGTCGGCCGGTTCCGACCAGTTCGCGATCACCTTGTCCACCTCTCCCGGCGTGTCCCCGCCCTCAAGAGCGCCGAGCAGCTGCTCACAGGCCTTTTTCGAGCCCTGCGCAACCACCTGGACGCGACCGTCGGGTTTGTTCGCCGCGAACCCCGTCAGGCCCAGCTCCAGGGCTTTTGAGCGCGTCCACCAGCGGAAACCCACGCCCTGCACATATCCGTGCACCCAGGCGGTGAGCCGGACGTCACTTTCCCCCAACATCTTTCACCTCAAAATTCACTTTGGTGCCAGTCTTTAACGTGCGCCCCACCGTGCACACCTGGTCGACGGCGCGTTCGACGACGGTGAGCAGCCGGGTCAGGTCGTCGGCCGAGAGCCCCGACAAGTCGAGCTCCAACGACTCCTCGAGCAGCGGGTAGCGCTCCTGCTCGCGGTCCGCCTGGCCGGATACCCGGATGGTGGCCTCGTAGTCGTCTCCGAGTCGGCGGCGCAGCGGTTGGTCGCTGGACAGCCCGCTGCACCCGGCGAGCGCGATCTTGAGCAGTTCGCCGGGGGTGAAGACGCCCTCGACATCCTCGGACCCGATGAACACCTCCGCGCCCCTGGAGCTGCGGCCCGTGTAACGCCGTACCCCGGTGCGCTCAACCCATAGTTCGGTCATGCTCTCTTTCTACAACGTTCTCCGAACGGAGATTCCCGGTCTCGACTCTGGCGCAGACGACGACCCGAAACCTCGGTTCGACGGGCAATGGGCAAGATCAGCGCGCTCGGGGACGAGGCTGACACTGCGGGCAGTAGCACGACGAGCGGTTCATGAACTTCTCCCGGCGCATCACCGCGCCGCATCGCCGGCACGGCTGCCCGTCCCGGCCGTACGCGTCGAGCGACCGGTCGAAGTAGCCCGACTCACCGTTGACGTTCACGTAGAGCGAGTCGAACGACGTCCCGCCCTGACCCAGCGCGTCGGACATCACCGCGGTTGCGGCATCGAGAAGTTCGGCCAGCTTCCGTCGCGACAGACCCGACGCCAGCCTGGTCGGGTTGACCCTGGCGCGCCACAGCGCCTCGTCGGCGTAGATGTTGCCGATACCGGAGACGACGGTTTGGTCGAGCAGCTGACGCTTGATCTCGGAGTTCTTGTGCCGCAACACATTCACCACGGCGTCACGGTCGAACCCAGGGTCCAGAGGATCCCGGGCGATGTGGGCGACCGGCTCGGGCACCTGCGCGCCGTCGACATCGACCAGCTCGGTGACCATCCATCCGCCGAACGTCCGCTGGTCGACGAAACTCACTGTCGTCCCGTCGTCGAGCAGCGCCGCGATGCGCAGGTGGTTCTCGTTGGGCTGACGCTGCGGGCCACCCGCGCCGGTGCTGGGTGTCGATCCCAGCAGCATCTGCCCGCTCATACCCAGATGCACCACCAGAGCGGAATCTGTTTCTCTTGGCGCAAGCGGCTCATCTGAAGCACATTCTCTTCGCGCAAGCGGCTCATCTGAAGCACATTCTCTTCGCGCAAGCGGCTCATCGGCCCCCTCGTCGAGGGTCAGCCATAGATACTTGCCCCGCCGGCCCGTGCCGCTGATGCGGCTACCGAGCAAGCGGGCGGTCAGATCGGCCGGCCCCGCCTCGTGGCGGCGCACCGCCCGAGGGTGATGCACCCGCACCGCGGTGATGGTCCTGCCGGTGACGTGCGCAGCAAGCCCGCGCCGGACGACCTCGACCTCGGGGAGCTCAGGCATCCGGGTTCAGCGCGTTCCACGCCGCAGCGGCAGCGCGCAGCTCGGCCTCCTTCTTGGTCCGTCCCACACCCCTGCCGTACTCCACCCCGGCGATGACCACCACGGCGGTGAACTCCTTGTCGTGGTCCGGTCCGGTGGAGCTCAACAGATAGGTCGGCGCGCCCAGCCCGCGCGACGCGGTCAGCTCCTGCAGGCTGCTCTTCCAGTCCAGACCGGCGCCCAGCGTCGGCGCGGTGTCCAGCAGGTCTCCGAACAACTTCAGGATGACCTTGCGCGCGATGCTCGCGCCGTGCTCCAAATACACCGCACCCAACAGGGATTCGACGCCGTCGGCCAGGATGCTGGACTTGTCCGCGCCGCCGGAGTTCTCCTCACCCTTGCCCAGCAGCAGGTAGGAGCCGAGACCCTCGGGCGGCAGCGCGCGGCCCACATCCGCGAGTGCGTGGGTGTTGACGATGCTGGCTCGCAGCTTGGCGAGATCGCCCTCGGAGCGGTCAGGGTGACGGTGGTAGAGCTCCTCGGTGATCGTCAGGCCGAGCACCGAGTCGCCGAGGAACTCGAGGCGTTCGTTGGTGGGCAGGCCGCCGTTCTCATAGGAATAGCTGCGATGCGTCAGCGCGATCGTCAGCAACTCCTCGGGCAGGTCGACGCCGAGCGCCGCGAGCAGAGGCGCACGGTCCGCCGTCACTGCTCGTCTCCGCTGGGCTCCCGCGGTCCCCCTGCTGTCTGGTCGCGGAGCTCGGCCAATTTGGCCCAGCGCGGATCGATCTTCTCGTGCTGGTGTCCAGGTTCGGCGTCGGCCAGCGGCATGCCGCAGTCGGGACACAGCCCGGCGCAGTCGTCGCCGCACACCGGCGAGAACGGCAGTACCAGTCCGATCGCATCGATGATCGGCTGCTCCAGGTCCACCGACTCGGCGCCACGGATGCGGCTGACACGGGCGACCTCGTCGTCGTCGGTGGTCTCGTCGGTCGTGCTGTCCGGATAGGCGAACAGTTCGGTGAGATCGATCTCCACGTCACCGGTGAGCGGATTCAGGCAGCGCGCGCACTCCCCCGACGTCGGCGCGGACACCGTGCCGGTGACCAGGACACCCTCCG